>Ga0156185_1155_pt1 | contig 12808 bp, 9 predicted proteins | sample RifCSPlowO2_12_FD_107838 | JGI IMG/M metagenome (GOLD analysis project Ga0156185, IMG submission 107838) | Candidatus Glassbacteria bacterium RIFCSPLOWO2_12_FULL_58_11 | reverse complement strand
CGAGGCTGGCTGGTGCTGGAGCCGGGCTGCGGCACCGGGATCATCTCGCGTCACATTCTCCGAAGAATCGGCTCGGAGGGCGGTCTGCTGGGCCTGGACATCTCCAGGGACATGCTGACCGCGGCCGCCGATAAAAAGCTCTCCCCACGGGCCATTTTCTGCCGGGCGGATGCGGCCGCCGTGCCGCTCAGGTCCGCTCTGGCTGATGCGGTGGTTTGCTTCCGCGTTTTCCCGCATCTCGCCGACCGTCAAGCCGCCATGGCTGAATTCAACCGGGTGCTCAAGCGCCGCGGCAGGCTGGATATTGTCCATCCGGCGGGCAGCGAACGGATTAACGCCCTGCATGAGCGCGCCGGCGGAGCCGTGGCTAATGACCGCATACCGCCGGAAGCCGAGATGCGCCGCCTTTTCGCGGATTTCGGCTTCGAAATCGAGCTTCTGGATGACCGCGAGGAGCGTTATCTGCTCCGGGCGGTGAAAAGAAAGTCTTTGGTCCCGGAATGAACCCTGTCAGTCCCGATGCCGGGACTGAATAAAGCTGCAGACTGAATCCGCCCGCTGAAATACTGATTCTGTCCTGCCATTCCACAACCCCGGATCAGCGGGCCGGCCAACTCCAAGCGAACCGCAATACTGCCGTAACTCCAATATCTTTCGGGTGTTTATTCTTTTTCCTCTCCTTTAAAGATACAGTTTCAAGCTGCCGATTAAGATAATGGGTGAATATGGCTTGGACTCGGCCGGATAATTTTTCCGCACCTGAGGAAATAATAAAATTATGATCCGGCAAATTATTCCCCAAAACCCCGCCAATGACCCTGTCGAACGGCCAGGCCGGGGAGGAAAATCAGCAGCTAAAATCTTATCATATAACTGGTAAGCAGTTACAAGCATTTCCACCCTCCGGTGGCATAACTCTTGCCTTCAGACCTCGTGGCCGGCGGGAACATCAGCTTTCCGCCGCTCGATAAATTTCGCCTTTCGCCGGCGCTTTAATCCCGTGGAAGGCCTTGAACGAATAAGGAAATCAATATGACTGCTCCAATCAGTTTTACCGGCCTGGCCAGCGGCATAGACACCAACCAGATCATTTCTCAGCTTCTGTCAATCCAGCAGAAGCCGGTCGATGCCATTAAAGATAAAAACGAGATCCTCGCGGTCCAGCGCCAGGCCTACCAGGATGTGAATACCCAGTTGCTGAGCCTTCAGACCCAGACTCTACCCCTGCGTCTCGAATCCACGTTCACCAGCCGCAGCGCCGTCTCGAGCGATGAAAGCAAGCTCACTGTCTCCGCCGGATACGGCGCGGCAAAGACCTCGCACCGGGTCGAGATAACCCAGCTCGCCCAGGAGGCGATTGTCAACAGCCAGCGCTACCTGAGCCAGGCGCAGCTGCTTGGTACCAACACGGTCGGAATCAACATCCTCGGCGGCACCACCCGGGCCAACGCCCCCGGGGCGGGACGGATCAAAGGCGCGGTGGCGCTTAGCGAAACCACCACCCTGGGAGACCTCGGCCTGTCGGACTTTACTTTGAAAGTCGATCCGGACGGAACCGGCAAGCATGCGGCGGTAAGCATTACCGGGCTAAGCGCCTCGACCACTGTCTCCGATTTGATGACCAAGATCCGCAACCAGGTCGAATCTGTGAAAGCCCAACTGGTATATGATGAGGGGCTCGGAGGTAAGGCCCTGCAATTATCCAGCAACTATGTGGGGATCGATATCAGCCTGAGCGGCGCTGTCGCCGAGGCGGTGTTCGGTATCGACAGCGGAACGACCGCAAATTCCGGCTCCTCCGCCAACCTGGGCAATGCGAGAAACTATGCGGCGGTCATTCCCGAGGACTTGCCGGTCGGCACTTATACGGTAGTCTCTTCAAATGGCAAGGCGGGCAGTGTTACCGGTTCGATCGACCTGGCCGCGGCCGCTGCCGGCGGCAGCATCACTGAGCTGAAGCTGAGCGACCTCGGAGTTACGGATTTCAGCGAACTGCTGATCGACCCGGACGCCTCGGGAGCCTCAGGCGATATCAGCGTGAAAAAGAGCGACGGTTCCGAGCTCGACGGCGACTCCACGGTGGGCGATTTAATAGACGCGGTCAATGCCTCGATGCCGGATGCCACGGCCCAGTTGGTCGAGGGCTCGGGCGGCGCGGTATTCCTGCGGATCAGCGCCAATGAAGGCGGCAGGGATATAACGATCAACCAGGTCGGCGCCAGCCAGGGGATCCTGAAAAAAGTCCTGGGGATCGATGATACGGCGACCAGCTCCAATGCAACCACCAGCAGCTCAGATTTCACCATGACCGCAATATTTTACCCCAGGGGCAGCCTGGACCAGACCTCCCGCCGGGTGGCCAGCGGTGCCGAGAGCGACTATACCAATGTCGGCGTGAGCGACCTGATCGACGGAGTGACCATTGTCGGTTCACCGACCGGCGAGGTGTTCACCCCCGGCTCGGCCCGCGTGCAGATCAATAACGGCAGCAGCCTGACTATCAGCAGCAGCTCCAAAACTCAGATTTTCGGAGTGACCGGAGTGACCGCGGACAGCTATGCAACCGGCCTGGCCTTCGATAAGAACGGCAGCGGAGCGACCGGACTGAACACGGCGATCAAGGACCTGGTCACGGCCGGAGCTTTCTCCCTGGATGGCGGAGAGGGAGTAAAAGCCGGGACTTTCCGGGTCGGCAACTCGACACTTTCCTTATCCCAGGATGAAATTGATGGCGGGATAACAATCTCCAGCGTGCTGGCCCGGATCAACAGCGCGAATGAAGGTATTTCGGTAGCCTATGAGCCGGGGACCGACCGCTTTGTGGTCACCTCCTCGGCTTATGGCCGGCAGGATGCGGTAACTCTCGGCAGCTATACCGGCCAGTCCGGCACCAGCAATATTCTGAAAGTGCTGGGTCTGACCAATGCCCCCACCCAAGTCTCGATCTCGGCCGGAGCGGATGCCGCCACGATCGACCCGGATACCGAGCTGGCCCTGGCCGGCTTCAGCATCACCCCCACCACGGGCTCTTTCAGCATTAACGGGATCGCGATCGAGGTGGACACCAATGCGGACACGCTGACCGATATTATCGATAAGATCAACGCCTCTTCCGCCGGGGTCACCGCCTCGCTGGATACGGTTTCCAACCGGCTCACGCTGGTTCAGAAAGTCGATAAAGACACCACTGCCAAAAATATCAAGGTAAGCTCAGCCTCGGATACCAGCAACCTCCTGCAGGTCCTGCGGATTACCGGCGGGGCGACCAGTGACGGATCGGTGGCCTCGGTCGAGTCCTCCAAGACCCAGAATATTGTCGGCAGCGACCGCAAAACCGCGGAAGTGGTGGTGGATAATGTCCACTACAGCCGCAATACCAATACTATCGACGATATCTCGCCCGCGCTGACTTATAAGCTTCAAGGAGAAACCACCTCCCCGATTACGGTCACGGTTTCGGGCGATTCGGAGAAGGCGCTCGCGGCGATCGCCAACTGGGTGGTGGAATATAATAAAACAATCAAGCTGCTCAACCCCGGCACGCTCCAGGATTCGGATAAACCCAACCTCAAGCCGGTCACCGATGCGGAGCGGACCTCGCTCACCTTCAACGAGCTGGTTGACCGGTTGGATAACTTCACTCAGCTCAACAAAGATGAGACTATCCGCCATGACGGGAACTTCCGGATCCTGGAAACCCAGCTGCGCGACGGCGCCTTCAAAACGGTAAAGATCCCCGGCAGCACGCTGACCAGTCTAGCGGACATCGGCATTACCAGCGGCAGTGTTGGCTCCCCGCTGACCCAGGATTACCAGGGCGTGCTGGTGGCTGACTCCACGGACCACGATACGATCCTCGCTGCCTTGCAGAGCAACCAGGCCCTGCTCGACGCTCTGGCGAATGACGACAGTGCGGTGCAAAAACTTTTCGGCCAGAGTGCCAGCTCCAGTGTTGCGGCCAAGGGCACCACGGCTTTCGATGACACCACACCCCTGGCTAATGATATCACCTTCCAAGTTTATGACGGAAAGGCTACCGCTTCGATAACCCTGCCGGCCGGAACCTCGGATAAAAACGATATTCTGAACATAATCACCACGCAGCTCAGCCGGGCTGGTTTGAGTGGCATCAAAGTTTCATTCGACGCTGGAAGCCACCTGGTATTCGCCAGCCAGACGAATACCGGCCGGGCCTATATCCGCATCCTGGATGCCACCGGCGGCGCGGAAACCGACAGGCTCTCCTCTCGTTTCGGACTATCCGGCGGCTCGTTCCTGGGCGAGCAGGCCTCGGACCGGTCCGGAATGGCCGTGGAGCTTGCCCAGACACTGAAAAACAATTCCGGTATCAACGGATTTATCGGCCAGAAATCCACTTTCGGCGGGATTTACGGCCAGGGATCGATTTACGACGAGATCATCAAAAACTTGCAGGATATCACCGATATGGAAGCCCGGATTGCCCAGCGGGAGGACACTCTGCGCGCGAAATTCACCGCCATGGAAAACGCGATCTCCAGGCTCCAGCAGCAGCAGAACGCACTGGCGCAGTTTATCGGCTCCTCGACTTCCGCGTCGTCTTCTTTGAGCGCCAGTTCCGGCTAGTCCCGCGGGGACCGGCCGGCGAAGAAATATTAATCTTTATTCCGAGGTACCGGGAAAATGAAACTGACTCTTGACGGCAAATCGGTAAGATCAAGCCAGTTCTCCAATGCTGGCACTCTGGCGGAGCTGATCCGCTCTCTGGAGCTGAAAATCGCCCCGGAAAGGGTAATCATCTCGATGACGCTGGACGGAAGAGCGCTGGACCAGCAGTCAGAAAAAGACAAGGCCGGCCTTCCCCTGGGAAAGCTCGGCAGCCTGGAGATTCTGACCGAGAACGTGAGCAGTCTGGCCCGTAACACCCTGGCCACTCTCTGCGATTATCTGCCAGAGCTGAGCGAGGCGGTCGAGGAGAGCGTCCTGCTGCTGCAGGGCAGCGATGAAAGCCAGGGGCACCGCGGTCTCGAGATCCTGATCGACGGTATCCAGATGGCTTCCCAGGCCTGGAAAGGCATCGCCTGTTTTATCAAGATCGAGGGCCGCGGGCCGGATGAAGTCCTTCCGGACATCTCGGCATTCAACGAGGTGTTGATGATGATCGCCGCCGCCCAGGAAAACGGTGATATCGTGCAGATTTGCGACTTGCTCGAATTTGAGCTAAAACCCCTGTTGGAGTCCTGGTCGAAACATGCCGCCGAGCTTCATTCGGAGATGCTTAACCCGGCTGCCTGAACCGGACGAGCGATTGATGACGAACTATCTCAGAACAAATATGGAAGCCCTGGCCCGCGCCAATCCCGATCTCGCCCGCCGTCTGAGCCTCACCCAGCCCGCGGCAGTGGACTTGATCGAGACCCGGTCCGGAGCGCTCTCAATACGCCTTCAGAACGCGGGCGGACGGCCCTTTACGCTTCACAGCACGATTGACCCGCTCGCCGAGGCGCGGCGCATGGTGGAGACCCAGCTCAGGGAAAACAGCAATGCCTGTCTGGTCTATGGCTTCGGGTTGGGCTACCATATGGACGAGCTGCTGAAAAGGATGCCGGAAAATTCGTCTTTCCTGGTCATCGAGCCGCAAATCTCGATCTTCCGCAAGACTCTCGAACTGCGTGACCTTCGGCATCTGTTCAGCCACCCCGGTATTTTCTGGGCGGTTGGGGAAAAAGAACCGGAAGTCCCGGCCCATTTCGGTGAGTTGTTCAGGGTAATCTCTCTCGAAGGAGTGACCGTCATTTCCCATCACCCCTCGGTCAAACTTTGCGGCGAATATTTTCTCGCTGTCGATGAGCTCTGCCGCAAATGGATTATCGCTGTCGGCGGCAATTTTCTGACCAACGTCTCAGCGGTCCGGACTTATCTTTCGAACACTCTGGACAATATCAACGCCATAGTCGATCACCCGCCGATCAAAAAGCTTTTCGGCCGCTTCCGGCAGGTACCCGGCATAGTAATTTCCGCCGGGCCCTCGCTGGACCGCCACATGGGCCTGCTCCGGTTGCTCGAACGTCATGCGGTGCTGATCTGCGTGGACACTACGCTCGGGCCGCTTCATCGCTCCGGCGTCCGGCCGCACCTGGTGCTGGCCGGCGACTCCAGTGAAAATAACTTCCGGCACCTTCAAGGCCTGGGCGACACCGGCGCGGCTCTGGTAGCCGAGCCGATGACCCACCCGCGGATAGTCTCGGAATTTGTCGGCGACAAATTCATCATGAGCTTCGATGAGGTCCTGATGAAAAAGCTCAAGGTTCTGTTGGGCGATTTCGGCATTGTCAGGGCCTGGGGCTCGATCTCGACCGGCGCTTTCGACCTGGCCCGTTGTCTGGGCTGCGACCCGATCGTGTTTGTCGGCCAGGACCTCTCTTTTACCGGCGGCCGTTATTACGCTCACGGCACTTATCAGGAGCTGCGCTGGCTGCGTGATCTCGCGTATCCCCGCACCCTGGACGATGTCCACCGCTGGCGCATGAGCAAGGAAAACGATCTCGATATTGCCGACATCTACGGACAGCCGGGCCGCACCTCAAAAGCTCTCGAAGCCTACCGTCACTATTTCGAGCGTGAAATCTCCCAGACCGCGGCTCGCGTGCTTAACGCCAGCGAGGGCGGAACCGGGTTCCAGGGCGTCGAAAACGTCACGCTCGAAGAGGTCCTCTGGCGCTATGCCCGGAAAGAGATTCCCATACGCTCGATTATCGCCAGGGCCCGCACCGGACGTTCAAAGGGGCAAACCTCGCGCTTATTCGACTTTCTGAAAATAACCGCCGAACAGCTCGAATCTGTACGCGACCTCTGCAACAGGGGCTTTGTCACCGCGCGGGCGATCCATCAGAAAGAAAGCATCGACACGACTGCCGATTATCACCAGATGGAAGAAATCTATGAAAATATCTATAACCGGAAAGAAGTCCTCACCCTTCTGGAGAACGCCAACCAGGGCGGCCTGCTCACCTATCAGCGTGGCGCAGAGAAGCTCGGCGGCAGGCCGCTGGATGAAAAGCTGATCGATGAGGCCACGGCACTGTACGGCGCATTTTTTGTCAGCTTTTACCAGACCGCGGCCATGCTTAAACGGCGCTTCGAACAGGCGGCGCTCTCGGTCGGCTGTAAGTTAAGCGATTCTCAATCTCTGGAAACGGATAAAAACGAAAGGCTGCTTCAGGCCGGCTGACAGTCAGCTTGCCTGGCGATTCTCAACTGTCAAGCCTTCCCGGCCGATAATGATACTCTACAGGATCGGGTAACCATTCATTTTCTGGAGCTGGCGATGCAGAAAAAACCCGGGGTGCACGATTACCGGTCAATGCAGATTCTGAGTTCGAAGCCCGAGAAATTGATCCTTTTGCTCTATGACGGAGCGATACGATTCATCCAGCTGGCGATCAAGTCTATCGAGAGCAATGAAATCGAGCCGGCCCATAAGAACCTGGTCAAAGCCCAGAATATCATGGTCGAGCTGATGGCCTCATTGAACTTCGATAAGGGTGGTGAGCTGGCGGTGAATCTTTTCAGAATATACGAATTCATGCATTTCACCCTGGTCCAGGCCAATATAAAGAAGAATCCCAAGGACCTCGCCCGGATCACCGAACAGTTGAAAAAGCTCAGGCACAGCTGGAACCAGGCCCTGAAGGGACCTTCGGACAAGGCTGGCGGGCTCCCGGAGAACGAGGCCGGCGCGGCGACAGCGGCCGGAGGCAAGAGCGCGAAAAGTATTACTGTCACCGGATAAAATGGAATTGTTCGGGATGGGAATATTATTCCGGAATTCGATTCGTTTCGAGTATTCATTCAGTGAGTGAAGGATGATCCGAGAATTCGATATGCTGTTGCCCGGCAGGCTGATTCGCGAGCTGGTGCTGCTGGTCGAGATCGAGCGCGACCCGGCGATCAGTCAGAGCCGGCTGGCGGACAAGGCCGGCCTGGTTCCCTCGATGGTCAATATCTATATCCGGAGACTGAGCGAGGAGGGGGTGCTTCAGAAAGAGGGCGCCAGCCGGCGCCGCACCACCTACCATCTCACCCCGCTGGGACGCAACCGCTGCGCCGAGCTGATGCGGCGCTACAGCATCGAGACCGTGCGTCTATACAAATACGCCAAGGGCGAGTTCCGCAGGAAACTGGCGGAGCGGTTCAGCAATATCCGTGGCCTCAGGATAGTTCTGTACGGAGCCGCCGAAACCGGCGAGCTGGTTTTCCAGGCCTGCCAGGAAATGGGTTGCGTGGTGGTGGGGGTAGTGGACAGCAACTCCGATCTCCAAGGAAAAAATTTCTTCGGCCTGCCGGTACAGAATCCGTCCAGCCTCGAGTCCTTGAACGCTCAGGTCGTCCTGATTACTTCCCTGGGACACGCCGAGGAGATCGAAAACCATCTCCAGCCTTTGATTCGGCGGGGTATCGAAGTCCATACGGTCGGTGACCGGATCACCGTATAAGAGAGAGTCATGGGAAAAAATAAAAAGAAAAAAGTCCTTTCCAAGACTCCGGTTCCCGCGAGCGGACCCGCGGGGCTGACTCCGCATCTGCCTGGCACGGGGAACCCGGCGGAAGTCCTCGCCGGGTGGTCTAGTGCTCTGGCCGAGGGGTTCTCCCCCGCCGGAGCCCGGGAAAACCTTGAAGCTTTGCGCAAGTCACAGCTTGACGCTCAGCAAAAAAGAGTCCTCGATTCTCTGCTGCGGCTGACCGGCTCCCCGCTGGGCCGGGACATCAAGCTGAAGGAAGCTCCGGAAATCCCGGCCGCCGTCCTGGCCGATGACGCCTGCGGCCGGCTGTTTATCTCGGATGCTGTCGACGGAGGGCTGGTCTGCCTGGAGCGGTCCACCGGAAAGAAAATCTGGCAGTCCGGAAGCGAGCGCAATGCCAAAATCTCGGGCCTGGGGCTGCATAACGGCACGCTGTATGTCTGCGACCGCTGGAACAACCGCCTGTCCGCCCTCTCAGCCGCGACCGGGGTGTAGCTTTGGAGCGCCGTGGATTCCAGCGGAGGCAGGAAGCTCTCCGAACCGATGGACCTGGCCTTGCTCGAGCGCGATGACCGGCTGGAAATCCTGGTTTGCGAGAGAAACAATCACCGGATAACCCGTTTCAGCGCGGAGGGCGTACCGCTTGGTTCTATGGGACAGCGCGGGCTGAGTGAAGAAGAGCTGGTACACAGATATTCGAAACCGGAAGGCAAAAGCGACATAGTATTTCTCGAATTCCCAAGTTCGATAGACCTGGCCGTGGATTTAGACAATGCACTTTCGATATTTGTCTGGGACTGGTGGAACAACCGCCTCCTTTGCCTGGACCTCCAGGGAAAGCTGAAAAGGAAGATATTCCTGGAGCGCTCACCTGGGAAATACATCCGGTTTGCCGGCCAGATCAAGGTACTTTCCGGCCCCTGCGGCCCGGTGATCTTCGAAGTGGATGACCTCGCCGGCTCGCTGACTGTCCGCGGCCCAGAGGGTGATATTCTGCTGAACATCCTCCTGCGCGACGCCCTGTTCGGGGCATCTTCAGTGGCGGAGGTCTTCCGGCTGGCGTCCGCCACCGGTGAGGCCCGGCCTTGCCTGGCGGCCAGCGGCGGCAGAATCATCGAGCTTGCGCCGGGCCTCTTCGAGATCCGCGAGCTGCTGGAACATCTAAGTACGGCCCGGGCGGAATGTGCCCCGCTCGCGCTGAGCCGCTGGGAAATGCCCGGCAGCTATATTCTCGGCGACACGGTCATTTCCCGCTCCTGGGAAGATGTATGCCGGAGCCTGGCGCCCGAGGAGGCTGTTGCCGGCCTGCTCCGCCGCGAGGATGCCCTGAATAGCCGGCTGGAGAGAAATTTCACGCGCCTGCACAAGCTGGCCCTGGACCTCGAGCGCTGCGGCGCAGCCTTTGACTCCCTGCGCCTGCGGGAAGCGCTGACTGCGAGACTGGAAAAGCTGGCCGCCGAGGTGCTGGCTGAGCTGGCCGGCAAAGCCGAACTCGACCGGAGCGAAGCCGACCCCTGGTTCGAGGCCTTGACCGATGTCGATATGTCGCTGTTCAAAAGCAACGGCCGTAACCATTTGACTGAAATAACCCTCGATGCGGTGCTGGACCAGTCCCGCGATCATCCGGCCAGAATCCGCCGCGCGGCCTGGGAATACCGGACGCTTAGCCGCCTGCTTACGGAACGGAGCTCCCCGGCGAAAAACAGCGAACGGCTCCTCGAACTGGCCGGTCACGCCGAGAAGCTGCTCGAAAAGAGGCAGCGGCTGGCCGAACACCTCCAGGCAAACCTGAAGTACGATATTCAGCCCCAGCGGATCCTGCGCGAGGAGCTGATTACCATTCACCGCGGGACGCTGAACATTCAAGTGATCGAGCAGATAGCCGGCGTTCTGGCCCTGGAAATGGCCTGGCTGCTGGGAGCCGGAGCGGACACCCGTCTCCCGGGACTTTCGGACCGGCTGGAGCGCTGCCTTAAAGCCGCGGGGTCCCACCCGCAATGGGACAAGCTGCGCAAAGCTCTGGGCCCGCGGCCGGCCGCCGATCCGGCGCCGAAAGCGATATTGGCCGGCACCCTTGGAAAATTATTCGGCGGCCGGGAGGCCGATCCGCGGTTGAAATCCCTGGTAGAGAAAATGGAATCCTATCTGGCTGAGATCGAATTGAAATCTCCAGCCGGCGAGCCTTTCAGGAAAGTGGTAAGACGCCAGAAAGAAATCTTTGCCCTGAAAGCTTCCCTGCTGGCCGGTTCCCTGCCCGCCAACGGCAAGTCCTCCACCGAGGACCAAAGGTTATTGGAGCGGGCCCGCGAAATTTCGGGCGAGGCCTGGCCGGCCCTGAAAAATCTCAGGCAATTCTCAGCCACGGCAGGAGCGTCCCGATGAAAGCTCTCGTTATCGCCGCCGGCAGAGGCTCTGGTTTCAACGGGCAGGCCCCGCGGAGCCACAAGACGCTAGTCCCGGTCTGGGGGCTGACAGTGATCGAGCGGGTCCTGGCCGCCTTCCCGGAGCTGGAAGAGCTGGTCGTGGTGACCGGCTTCCAGGCCGGGCTGCTGGAAAACCGGCTGAGCAAAATCCTCTCCGGCAGGGTCAAGCTTACCTTTGTGCGCAACCCGGAATGGCAGCGCGCCAATGGGGTCTCGGTCCTGGCCGCGAAAGAAATCCTGAAAAACGAGCGGGCTTTCCTGCTGACCATGAGCGATCATGTCTTCGAGCGCTCCCTGGTCGAAAAGCTTACCGCCGCACCGCCCGCATCCGGCGAATGCCTGCTGGCGGTCGACCGGAACCTGCCTGAAGTTTATGACCTGGCCGATGCAACCAAGGTGAAACGCGGGGCCGATAACCGCATCCGCGCTATCGGCAAGCAGCTCGAGGATTTCGATGCGGTCGATACCGGGGTGTTCTACTGTACCCCGGCCCTGTTCGAGGCCCTCGAGCTGGCAATCGCTCTCGGCGGAGAGAGCCTCTCGGATGGCATCCGTATTCTTTGCAATGCCGGGAAAATGCGCTACCGCGAGGTCAGCGGCAGCCTTTGGCAGGATGTGGACAACCTGGAGAGCCTGGCCGAGGCGAAAAAGCGGGTCTGGCGGGCAACGCAGAAACCGCGGGACGGCGTAGTCAGCCGCCTGCTCAACCGGAGAATCAGCGGTTTTATCACCCGCCGGATCTGTGGCCTGCCGGTGCGGCCGAACCAGGTGACGATTTTCAACCTGCTGCTCGCCGGGCTGGCCGGCTGGCTGATGTTTGCCGGCCACCTGGTCTGGGGCGGACTCCTGGCCCAGCTTTACTCGGTGCTGGACGGCGTGGACGGCGAGCTGTCCCGGCTGAAACACCAGGGTAGCTGGTTCGGCTCCTGGCTGGACAATCTTACCGACCGGCTCTGCGACTGGCTGATAATCTGTGGCGCGGCCTGGTCCGTCACCTGGACCGGCGTGGGAACCCGGACCGCGTGGGGGCTGCTGTTGGCGGCCCTGTTGTCGAATATCGCCTACCGCTCTTCGATGGACTCATTGCTGGTCTCCGGAAGCCTGCGCCAGGCCGGGGAGAGCCCGGACCGTCTGGCCTCCATTGAAAAATGGTTCTATGAGCGGGAGATGGTTTTCGGAGTAACCCACGACAGCTACCTGCTGCTGCTGGCGCTGGTTGTCGCTTTCGGCGCGCCCCTGGCCGGCCTGACAGCCCTCGTGGCTCTCGAAACCCTCTGGTGGATCGCCAAGACTGTTCAAGCCGGTAAAACCCGTCCCAGCGATTCGTATGCGGAATTTCTGGCGGCGGAGACCGGAGAAAAGATAAATGAGAAAAAGTATCGTATCGCCGAACTGGCGGCTCGCTGAGCTGCTGCGAATAATCAAGACCAACGGGCTGAGCGGCCATTGGGCCGGCGGAGCCTTTCCACTCGGCCTGGCGCTGCTCGCCTCCGGTCCGCTCCTGTTTGCCGCCGGCTTTCTCAGCGGCGGGCAAGGCCTGGGATTCATTCTGCCGGGCTGGGTTCTGGTGACAGTCAAACCATCCCGGGCCGGCCGGGGCACCACGGTCTGGAAACCGGTCCTGCGCCACAGTCTCGATACCGCCCTGTTGTTCGGCACCGGGCTGGCCTGCACTTTCGGCCTGGGACTGCCGCAATCGATAATCATTCTGGCGGCCGGCGCGGCCTTGACCTGTTACCTGGCCTATTACAGCGGGGCGGCCTTCCTCAAGTCCGTCCCGGCCGCGGTGCGAATCGCCAACCTCCCGGCCATGGTCGAGCTGGACCACCTGTTCCTGGCCCGGGGCACGCTCTGGGGCGCGGAGCGGCCGCTGGTATTTTTCAC
>Ga0156185_1060_pt1 | contig 12891 bp, 11 predicted proteins | sample RifCSPlowO2_12_FD_107838 | JGI IMG/M metagenome (GOLD analysis project Ga0156185, IMG submission 107838) | Candidatus Glassbacteria bacterium RIFCSPLOWO2_12_FULL_58_11 | reverse complement strand
GATAACCCCGGCAGGGCAAAGCACTTCTTTCACGTCCCTGTCCCAGCCCCTGCCGGCCTGGAGCGCTGGAAAGAGCCAAAACGATTGAGTAAAGTGGATAAATGTATTAAGTTGGCTTATCCCGAAGAGGAACGAAAACAGGCCCCGGCTCGTATAATCATCCGGGGATGAATTTCTAAATCAGCTCTTTAACTTATCGAAGATATATTAATGTATTTTAGAGCACTTGGTATCTTACTTTGCGCGGTCTGCCTGACCCCGGTCCTCTCTTCAGGCGCCGACTTTACCAATCTGCATTCCGCGGCTGTGCCGCCTTACCGGCAGAAGCACTGTCTGTCATCCCCCAATCCCGATGCGCCGGCTTACCGGGCGTTCATGGCCGGGAATCCGGCCGGGGCGGGGCTTGCCGCCGTCGCCTGGCCGCTGCATGTGCGGGTCGGGGTGGTCCGGGTGCAGTTCCAGCCGGATGATAACCCTGCCACCACCGGCAATGGGACCTGGGGCGATATCCCCTTCTTTACTTTCAGTGACTCCTCGAGCGGCGTGGTCGTCCAGGACCCCACGGTGGATTCGAGATCCAAGGCTTACATCCAGCGCAACCTCCTGTTTGTCTCCGAGTACTACGAGGCGGTGAGCCAGGGCAAAGTGCTGTTCAGCGCGCCGGACTCGTTGACCGATATCTCGGCCATCTACACCCTGCCTCAGGAAATGGCGGAGTATGGTAAGAACGATGACTATAGCCTGCGCACCTCCAACCTGGCAGTGGAGGCGATCAAGGCCGCGGATGCCGAAATGGATTATTCGAAGTACGATGTGGTGCTCATCTTCCATGCCGGCTGCGGCGAACATACCGATTACGATGGGAAATCACCGGACGATATCTATCCGGTGGAGATAAACGGCGCCCTGCTGCGCGAAATCCTGGCCGAAGGGGACCCCTCCTACCAGGGGATCGCTACTAATGACCGCAATCCGGACGGGACCGCCTTTTACGTCAGCGAGCTGGAGATTTTCCCGGAAACCGCGATCCAGGACTACGATCTCCCGCCCGACCAGAACGGAGTCAAGCCCAATCCGCAGGGACCCCTGCAGGGCCTCCTGGGCGTAATGGTCCACGAGCTGGGCCATTATTTCGGCCTTCCGGACCTCTATGATACCCAGGTCGGCACCCGGCCCACGGTCGGTTTTTTCGCCCTGATGGCGACCGGCTATTACAACTCGGTAAGCCGCATTCCCAGCCATCCCTGTGCCTGGAGCAAGGTCTATCTCGGCTGGATCGATCCGGTGGTGGTGACCGGCGATTGGGCGAATATCGTTCTCCGGGCCTCCGAGCTCTGGGGCGGGGGCACGCAGGTGATCAAGGTGCCGATTTCCTCGACCGAGTATTTCCTGCTGGAGAACCGTCTGCGGGACACGAATTTCAACGGCAAATTCGACTTTAACGAGACCGGAGGGAATTTTTTCCCGGACATAATGACCGACGACTACCGTCTCCCGGACGGCTCATTCGCCGAGTTCGACTGGTCCATCCCCAATGTGCTGGCTGACAACGACACCACCCTGGCCAAAGTCCCGGGCGCTCCGGAACAACTGGGCTCGGGAGTGCTGATCTGGCATATCGATGAAGAGGTGATCCGGCGTAATTTCAATTCCGACCTGACTCTCAACTCGGTAAATACAGTCCCGCAACACCTTGGTGTGGCTCTTGAGGAAGCGGATGGAATCCCCCACATGCTCGAGGCTTTTCCGGCCACGCTCGATCCGGGATACGGCAGCCCGTTCGATGTATTCGGCGGCGGAGTGCCGGGGGCGAAAAGCCTCGAGCTGGGCAACCTGAACCTGCTGTTCGGGCCCTATTCCAACCCCAACTCAACCAGCTATACCGGGCTGCCTTCCAATATCGAAATCTCCGGCTTCCGCTCGGTGTCCGTGGCTCCAGGGGAGCCGCTGGTGGACAGTCTGCTGGCTCTCGACATCCGTTTCAACTCGGTGGCCCAGGGTGCTCACCTGCCACATCCTCTGAGCGGCTGGCCGCGGATTATCGGTACCGGAACCAACGGCTCGAGCCCGCTGGTTATCGACCTGGATTCCGGCGCGCCGGGCAGCGATGTCGTGCAGGCCACGGATGACGGCCGGGTGTACGTAGCCGACAGCCGCGGCGCTCTGACCCTGATCGCCGCCACCGGCGATTCGATCTCCGGCTCCCCGGCGGCGGGCGATATAACCGGCGATAGTGACCCCGAGGTGGTGGTGGCCGGGACCAATGGCTCGGTTTACGCCTTTACTCTCGAAGGCGCCGCCTCGTTCAGCCTCCCCGGCTTCCCGGTGCACCTGGCCGGCCGGATCGGCGCCTCTCCGGTGTTGGCGGATGTGGACGGCGACGGGGTGCTGGATATCCTTATCGGTAACCGGGTTCAGCACACCGGCTCGCAGCTCTATGCGCTCACCGGAAGCGGCAGGCCGGTTTCCGGCTTCCCGGTCGAGGTGGACGATGAGATCGCCGCTGCGGTCGCGGTCCTTCACGGGGTCTCCGGCCAGGCCGTGGGAATTTATGCCGGGACAATCGCGGGCAGCCTCTACGCTTTCAATTCACAGGGTGGACAGATTTTCCGCCGGGACCTGGGCGCGCCGATCCTGTGCGCCCCGGCGGCGGGCAGGCTGGGCCTGCCGGGAGAGAACGAGTCGTTCAGGATTTGCGCTTTCACCGCCGATGGCAATATCTGGAGCTTCGATTCGCTCGGCGCTCTCCAGCCGGGCTGGCCGGTCAGGACCGGCGGGAGCTGCCTAGCCGGCGGAGCGATCGGCGATGTGGACGGCGACGGGTTGAACGAGCTGATTGTGCCGGTGGATTTCCCGGACACGACCGCACCCGGGCGGCACAGGCTGTACGTGCTGGATTACAACGGCGCCTCGCCGGCGGGCTTTCCCCTGTCCCTGCAGGCCGCGCAGACTTTCAGCGAGCGGCGTTACTTAAGCGCCCCCTCGCTGGCGGACCTGGATGGGGATGGGAAACAGGATATAATTGTCGCCACCCGTGGCAGGCTGGCTGTCGCCTTTTCCGGCGCGGAAGCCGCCCCGCCGGTGGCCCGGTTCATCCTCGGTTCTAATTCGCTGGCTTGTCCCGTCCCGGCCGACCTGGACGGAGATGGCCGGCTGGACCTGCTCTGCGCCGACGGCGAGGGATACCTTTACGCCTACTCGACCGGCTCGCCCGACCTGAGCCCGCAGTGGGCCGGGCTGGGAGCCGGGCCCCGGCGCACCGGCCTGAGCCTGCGGGTCCAGACCGCCCCAGGGCTGAGTGCAACCGGCGAGGTCCTTCCGGACAGGCTGTGCTATGTCTACCCCAACCCGGTACGCGGCGGCGGCCAGGCCCACCTGGCTTATACTCTTGGGAAAAAAGATGTCCAGCGGGTGACTGTCGACATTCTGACCACCAGCGGCGAGGCAGTCGAAAGCCTGGCCGGCGGCACGGCCGCGGCCGATGGCCTGACCAATGAGGTAACCTGGGATGTGGACAGATACGCCAGCGGAGTCTATCTTATACTGGTGCAGGCTTACTCTTCCTCCGGCGGCACGGCCCGCGTGATCCGGAAAATGGCCGTGATAAAATGAACATTATAAAAATTATAACCCCAAAAATAATGGCCCATGCCATAAAATTTACCGGCGGCAGGCTGACAATTGTCCGGCTCGGGCTGGCTCTCGGCCTGCTGGTATCGACGGGAGAATCCCGCGCGGTTTCCGCGGATGCGGGAACCACGAGCCTGAATTTTCTCAAGGTCGCGGTGGGCGCCCGGGCCGCAGCTCTCGGCGGCGCTTTCTCGGCCATTTCCGAGGATGCCAGCGCCTGCTTCTGGAACCCGGCCGGGCTAACCTCAACCCCGCCCAACGAGCTCTTTTTCATGCAGAACCGCTGGATCGCGGACATTTCCCAGAGCGCGGCCAGTTTTACTTTCGATGTCCCCCGGGTGCGCATGGGAGTGTCGATGAATTATTTCGGCATGGGTGACCTGGAGCGCAGAGGGACCAACTCCGTGTTGCCGGATGGCGTATTTACGCCGTTCGACCTGGCGCTCGGCGTGAGCGCGGCTTACCAGATCAACCCGGACCTTTCCGCCGGCGTGACCGCCCGTTATGTCCATGAGTCCCTCGACTCGGAAACCGCCGAGGCCACCCTGTTCGATATCGGCATCCGCTCCCGCACGATGATCCCCGGGCTGACCGCGGCGTTCACCGTACGCAATCTGGGCACCGAGCTCAAGTACGAGTCGAAAGGCTACCCGGCTCCGCGCCTGGTGAGCCTGGGCGCTGCATACCATCGGCTGCTGCCATGGAAGGGCAGCTCGATGCTGGTGTGCGCCGAGCTGGAATCTCCGAACGATAACGATGCCCGGATCGCCCTGGGCGCGGAATACGGCTTCCGGGAATTCATCTACGGCAGGCTGGGCTACCGCTCCGGGCTGGCCTATGAGGCCTTCTCCTACGGGTTCGGCATCGACTACCTCAAGCTCCGCTTCGACTACGCTTTTGTGCCCTATTCCGATATCGGCAATTCCCACCGCTTCAGCTTTTTCTACGGGTTCTGATTCTTATGCCCCCGAGCGCTCCGACTCTTTTTCTGTTCGATATCGACGGCACCCTGCTGTCGACCAGCGGGAGCGGCTACCGGAGTTTCACCCGCTCCTGCAAGGAAACCCTGGGGATCGTGGATCAGGTGGAGGGAATCAACATGGCCGGAAAACTGGACCGGATGATCTTTCAGGAGATCGCCGGCCGTTACCGGCCGGAGCTTGCGGGCGAGGAACTGGCCAGACGCTGGCTGCGTTTCAAGGCTAATTACATCCGCTATCTCCAGCGCGCCAGCCGCAATCCCCGGGGCTGGAAACTGATGCCTGGGGTAGAAGAGCTGGTCCGGTATTCCAGTGAACAAGGCAAGCTGGCGCTCCTGACCGGCAATGTGCGCGATGGGGCGCTGATAAAGCTCACTGCTTTTGGCCTCGCCGATTACTTTCCCATTGGCGGGTTCGGCGAGGACAATGTGACTCGCGATGAGCTGGCCGAGCAGGCTTTCCGGATTGCGTGCAGCCATTACCGGGTCGAATTCCCCCGGGAGCGCACTTTCGTTTTCGGCGACACCACCCACGATATACGGGCCGCCCGCGCTATTCAGGCTAAATCGGTCGGTGTGGCCACCGGTACGGTCAGCGCCGAGGACCTGGCGCGAGCCGGGGCCGATCTGCTGGTGAGCGATTTCCTCTCCGGCGCCGAGGCAGTGCGCCGCTTTATCTCTCAATAAACCTCCCGGCCCTCCATCCATACTCCGCTGACACCGGTTCATTGCCTCCTGATAGACTTTTCGGAAGTCCCGGAGCAGGGGGCGGCGCGCGCATGAAAACCATGCGCGCCGGGGGCGCCGGCAACACCGGCGGCCCCGCCTGCGCAGCCTTGCGCAGGCGCCGCCCCCAACGCGCCTGACATCCGCGCCCCGGTATCTCGCGGCGCGCAAGGTCCCGCGCAACAGTTTTTTCGCTTTAAAGGTCGCAAAGCACCTTTAGCGATTTTTTCATTTGAGCAAAATTTCGATGGTTTTCCCCCTCCTCCGGCTTGAAAAGCGGCATTTTCTGCCCCGGTCCGGAAAAATTTCTTGTTTCTTGACATTTAAGCAGTTATTCGGCTTTTCACGCTAAAGAGATTAATTATCTCTGCCGATAATAGGATTAAGTGATGATGCCCCCGGCATGCAGCCTGGGGGAGTGAATTCAGCCACCGGGAGACCCTATGCCGATAACAGAGATTCCCAACAGTGGCTATGCTTACCGGGTAACGCCCCTGGATAAAGACCAGGCATCGCAGGATTATTACCGGCGAGAAAAAAAGAAAAAATCCGACGATAAGTCCAAGAGCCAGGAATCCTCAGAAGAAAAAGCCTGGAAAGGCAAAGGAGGAGGCCGGATAGACCTTATTGTCTGAGATGCCCGGTAACTTGCCGCTCTTAAGCAGTCCGGAAAAGTTTTTACCAGAGCCGCAATAAAAAAGCCGTTCCCCGATATACGGAGAACGGCTTTTCGTTTTCAGATACTCAAAACGTTCGGACCAGCCAGTCCAGGCAATCCCGGAGCACTTTGACCGGCTTCTGGTCCGCATTGACATAGTGGATCAAGTTCGAACTGTAAGTCATCTGCCCGTTGTAGTTCGGGTCGTAATAAGAGAGAATCTTTTCGGCATTGGCATAGAAAATGTCCAGCCTGTGGCCCACCGCTTCCTCATCCTGATCGTCCTTGCGCCCTTCCAGGCGCGCCCGCCCGGTGATCCGGGCCACGGCGATCGCCCGGGAGGCGGTTATATTGAGAATCGCCCGAACCTCGATATAGGCGTCGATCATTTCGGCCTGGGCCCTGTCGCGCGGCAGCCCATCCAGCAGCAGGACACCCGTTTCAAGTTTAAACCTGCCATCGTGAACCTCTTTTTCCAGGTGTTCGCGGGCCAGGTTTACCGTGGTCTGGTCATCCACCAGACCGCCGGATTTCATGGTCTTATCTATGCGGCGCTCCAGGTCCGAGGCGGTCCCCTCGCTGACCCGGGCGGCCAGGTGCCGGAACATCTCTCCGGTGGAAAAATGGAGGAAACCGGGTAGTGTTCCCACCGCCTTGGCATTGGTCCCCTTACCGATTCCATTGGGACCGAATATTAAGATCGATTTATACTTCTGCATGGCCTCTCTCTTTCTATTAAGCGGTTGGTGGTTTGTCATTGCCCTGAATATTTACTTCCATGAGTTAAGTTACATTTCGGGGAAGGAATCGTTAATTGAAGGATGGTGCAATGATACGCGATCCGCAGCATTTTTTCAAGTCTGTTTACCGTGAGTGAGATGTTTGTTTATTGACAAATAAAAAAAAATCGGATATAATATAATGCAATATATCTCAATGTTCCCCCGTTCAGGGTTATATAAGGAGGCCGCCTTGTCCGAAAGCAAGACCCAAATTACCACCTATATCCTGGTAAGCCAGAAAGAAAAATTAAAAGCACTTTCCGGTAAAACACGAGTCCCGATCAGCGAATACCTGCGGGAGGGCATCGATCTTGTTCTGGACAAGTACCGGGAAGAATTGCACATTCAGAAGTTCCTGCCGCTTGAGTAGCCGTATTCTTTTTTAGAACGCCGGATTTTATGTGCCCGGGAAAGCCAGATAAATATTACCTGGAGGCTCGCCGATGCCGGAATTCAACGATTTGCTGACACACCTCGAACAAAAGCTGTCGACAATCAAAGTGGTGTACGACCTGCTGTACGCCAAAATGGGTGAGGATGCCGCGGCTCTGGACAAGGATACGATAGTCCATTTCCGGGCCAGCGAGGTGGAAAACCTGCTGATCACCCTGGAGAATTTTGTCGAGGAACAGGATGCGCTGATTCAGGATTTTATCGAAAACCACCGCAAGAGCACTCATCTCGAACAAATTTCAAAATAGACCTTCATGGCCCTTTGCGGCCGCTGCTACAGCTTGGAAATGATTAGAAATCAGCTTTGCGGGATCGAGGCGAAAGGCAGAGTTCCTTGAAAAAGTGATCCGGAAGAGTAAAATCGGTCCTCGATATTCGCCGGTCAAAGGATGTATCTGATAATATTACAACGGAATATGGCTTTTTCACATATTATTGCAGTTTAACTACCAAACCATATTCGGCTGATTTGGAGCCGGTGGCGAGCTGGAATAATGAAAATTAGAAAAGGACTTCCAGCCGGATATACGGCCATCGCCGAGGAGCTCAAGCCGTTGCTGGCTAAAATCCAGAAGCTCGATCCCTCGGATCTCGGAGAGCTGGATGCCTTCATCGACTACCTGCTTAAAGGCGCGGATAAAGTCGAGGAGGCCAGCCAGGATAACGGCAGCTCGAAGAAAATTTATGAATTTATGAACGGTGGCCTGGAATCCGGCCCCGCGCAGGATGAGAGTCCCTCAGGGCCGGAGGCCTGACCGGCGCCCGGACCGGCCGGTTTTTTTCGACCAATTCCCCCCCGGCAGTCCAATTGTTCTCCTTCAATTCCATTCCCGCACATCAGGATTGAGTTTACCGAAAAAGTATATCGGCCGCATCTGATATTTATCCTTGCGCCGGCCCCGCTGACCGGGCTATCTTCGATCCCGGCTTCATGTCCCGGATGGCTTTAATCAGGGTCGGGGGCCGAGCTTTGCCGAAACAACGGACGCACCGGAAAGCCTGCGGCGGAAAACGGCCGATCAATAACTGCAGCCGAACCATTACCTCTCATCAGGGAGCGGCCAGATGAGCGAAACAGAATTCAAGCCTTTCGTACCGGCGGAGACCGGACTCAAGGAATTCACCCTGCGGGCCGTGCTGCTGGGCATCCTGATGGCGATAGTCCTTGGAGCGGCCAATGCTTACCTGGGCATGAAAGCCGGGATGACTGTCTCGGCCACCTTTCCGGCCGCGGTGGTGGCGATGGCGATCCTGCGGGTATTCCGCGGCTCGATCCTTGAGGAAAACATCACCCGGACCACCGCCTCGGTCGGCGAGGCCCTGGTGGCCGGCGCGATTTTCACCCTGCCGGCTTTCGTGATCTCGGGGGTCTGGGATGACCTGAATTACTGGGATTGCACACTGATTATGTTGGTGGGTGGAGTGCTGGGCGTGCTGTTTGTCATCCTGCTGCGGCGGCCCCTGGTCGAGGAGGCGGGCCTGCCCTTCCCGGAATCCCGCGCTTGCGCCGAGGTGGTCAAGGCCGGCCAGCATGGCCAGACCGGCGCCAAGTACGTTTTCGGGGCGATGGGCCTGGCCGCCCTGTTCGAGTTTTTCAAGAACGCCAATGGGATTCGCCTGATCCGCGAATATGTCACCGCCTATTTTCCCTTCAAGACCAGTAATATCGATCTCTTTCCCGGCCAGGATGCCTCGCATGCCGGGGCCTATGGCGGCGGGATGCTGGTACAGAGCCCGGGGGCCTCGCCGGCCCTGATCGGCGTGGGGTACATTATCGGCCTGAAGCTCAGCTCCTGGGTTTTCGCCGGCGGAGTTCTGGGCTGGCTGGTATTTATCCCGGTGGCGATCTTTTATAACGGGGGCCTCGAGAGCTACCACACCGCCGGCGTGGACTGGCCGGATATCGCCTCCAGCGTCTGGCGCTCCCAGGTCCGTCCTTTCGCTGTCGGCTCGATGCTGGTGGCCTCGATCTATACCTTGTTCAAAATGCGCAAGCCTCTGGCGGATGGAATCGGCAAAGCTTTCAGCGATTTCCGCCTCAGCCAGAAAGGCGAATTCACCCCCAGCCGCCTGGAGCGCGACCTCAATTTCAAATGGGTCATCGGCCTGGTGATAGCGCTGATAATCCCGATCTCGATCCTTTACTGGTATTTTTCCGGCTCCCTGGTCAGCGCGATCGTGGCCGCGGTGGTGATGACAGTCGCCGGGTTTCTGTTCTGCGCGGTGGCCGGCTACCTGGTCGGCCTGATCGGCGGCTCCAACAACCCGATCAGCGGCCTGACCCTCTCGACCCTGATCGTGGCGGCGGTGCTGATGGTGTGGCTGGGGACCACCGGGACCAAAGGTATCGCCGCGGTGCTGGCCGTGGCCGGCGTGGTCTGCTGCGCCACCGGCGTGGCCGGAGACATGCTTCAGGACCTCAAGGTCGGCCATATCCTGGGCGGCACTCCGCGGCACATGGAGATCACCGAGATGCTGGGCGTGGTCGGCGCCTCGCTGGTGCTCACTTTCCCGCTCATGCTGCTGCACAACTCCACTCCCGGCGGGATCGGCGGCGCCGAGCTGCCCGCGCCACAGGCCGGGCTGATGGCCCTGATGGCCAAGGGAATTGTGGGCGGAGACATGGCCTGGCCGCTGGTGATTATGGGCGGCTTTTTCGCGCTCGGCCTGATCCTGCTCGGCGGCGGCTCGCCGATGCTGGTGGCGGTCGGGATGTACCTGCCCTTCAACACCACTTTCGCGATCTTTACCGGCGGGGTGATCAAGGCTTTCCTCGAATTCCGCCTGCGTAAGAAGAGCGAGCGCAGCCGCCAGGCGGCGGACAACAACGGGCTCCTGCTGGCCAGCGGATTTGTCGCCGGGGAGAGCCTGACCGCGGTATTGCTGGCCCTGTTCTATTTCTTCAACATCGGCTTTACCACCGACCCGTTCTACAGCGGGACCCTCGAGGTCGGCAAGCGCCAGGCCGCCGCCTGGTACCAGGCTTTCCTGGACAGTTCCGGGCCGCTCATGCCCTGGTTCGCCCTGGTCATTTTCGCCACCCTGATCTGGGTCCTGATCGCTGTCCCCAGCGCCAAGGCCCGGGAGGCTGGCCGGGAGTAGCAGGCCGGAGCGAAGATCCCGGATAATATTCGCGCTTATTTCTGAAGTTATTACTGAATGTATTAAATCGAGGTTAAAATGAGCACTCTTAAAGATGCCGCGATGAACACAATGAGCGGCTGCATGGCGATCAGGAAAGGTGAGACCGTGCTGGTTATCTGCGATGAGCCGGAGCGCAGGATCGGCTTTGCGTTGTGGGAGGCGGCGAGGGAATTGGGCGCCGAGGCGATGCTTCTGGAGATAATCCCCCGAAGCTCTAACGGTGAGGAGCCGCCGGCGGCGGTGGCCGGCCTGATGAAATCCGTGGATGTGCTGCTCTGCCCCACCTCCAAATCGCTGACTCATACCGATGCCCGCCGGGCGGCCAGTGCGGCCGGAGTGCGGGCGGCCACTCTGCCGGGAATTACCGAGGAATGCATGATCCGCACCCTGGTGGCTGATTACAATGAAATCGCCGCGCTGAGTGTCCAGACCGCCAAAGTCCTTAGCGCGGGCAAGCATGCCCGGGTCACCTCTCCCGCCGGGACCGATATCGAGTTTTCGATCGAGGGCCGCGTCGCGCACCCGGATACCGGGCTGGTGCACAAACCCGGCGATATGAGCAACCTGCCGGCCGGCGAGGCTTACCTGGCGCCGGTGGAGGGCAGCGCCAATGGGGTGATTGTCTTCGAGGCGGCGGTCGCCGGACTGGGCAAGCTGGGAAACGAGAAGATCCGGATCAAGATCGAGAAGGGCTACGCGGTGGAAATCACCGGGGGCGCGCCGGCCCGGCAGCTCGAAAGGCTTCTCGAGCCGCACGGCAAGGCGGCTTACAACCTGGCCGAGCTGGGCGTGGGCACCAACGACAAGGCGATTATCAGCGGCAAGATTCTCGAGGATGAAAAAATCCTCGGCACCGTACACCTGGCCCTGGGCGACAACAAATCGATGGGCGGCAGCGTCGGTGTGGCCAGCCATCTCGACGGGCTGCTGCTCAAGCCCTCGGTCTGGATCGACGGCAAGCCGCTGATGGAAGCGGGAAAGCTGCTGGTCTGAGCGCAATCATGGCTGGAACCGGCCGCCGGAATCCGGGTATTGTTCTTATACGTCGCCGGAGCGGGAGCGGTACAGGCATGCTTATTGCTATGCCTCGAATTGCATCCTGAATTATCCACTGGAGTTGGAATATAATGACCGGAACACAGGCTGTGGGAAAAGGAAAATCGGAATTCCCCCGTCTGCGCAAGGATATCGACCTGATGCCCATGCGCGGCGAGGATGGGAAAACTCTTATCGTGGTGCGCGACCCGCTGGAGCTCGATTCTCGGGGGCCGGCGGCTTTGAGCACCGGGGCTTTGCCCCTGCTTTCGCTGTTGGATGGGGCGCACAGCCCGGAACAGATCCGCCTTCACCTGGTCGAGCAGACCGCCCGCGCCGGACAACTGACCGCGATCCCGCTCGAGGTGGTCGAGTCGCTGATCCTGGGGCTGGACGAGGCATATCTTCTGGATAACGGCCGCTACCGGGATGCCCGCACCCGGCTGGTGGAGAATTTTATCGCTCTCACCGACCGTCCGCCGGCCCTGGCCGGCAAATCTTACCCTGCGGAAAAGAGCGAGCTGCAGCAGTTTATCGCCGGCCTGCTGGGTTCCGCCGGCGAAAACCCGAAATTGGCCGAATTAAAAGACAAGCCGGTCCTGGCCCTGGTCACACCGCATATCGAGCTGAGTGTCGGCGAAAAAATATACTCCGCGGGTTACGGGCTGCTCAACGGCCGCTCCTATGACCGGGTCGTAGTCCTGGGCGTAGGACACAGCATGGAGCGCGGCCTGTTCTCGCTCACCGCCAAGGATTACCGCACTCCGCTCGGCAGGGTGCCGACCGAACAACTGGCGGTTTCCCGCCTGAAAAAAGCCGCCGGTCCACTCGCGCTGGAAGATGATTTCGCCCACCGCAGCGAGCATTCGATAGAATTCCAGGTTCTATTTCTGCAGAGCGTGCTCGAGGGACCGTTTACACTGGTCCCGGTGCTCTGCGGCTCGCTCTACGGTGACCTGATCCTGGGAGATAAAAAGCGGCCCCGCGAGATAAAAGAGCTCTTGCCGGCCCTCGATTACTTAAGCGAGCTGCTGGCCGACTCCTCTAAAAAAACCCTGCTGCTGGCTGGCGTGGATTTCTCGCACGTAGGCCCCAAGTTCGGCGACCGCAAGCCGGCGATCCAGATCACTTCCGGCTCCTCCTCACATGACCTGACCCTGTTGCGGCACCTCGCCGGCCGCGATGTCGAAGCTTTCTGCGCAGAGGGCAAAGGCGTGCTGGACCGTTACCATGTCTGCGGGTTCAGCGTCCTGTCCCTGCTGCTGGAAGTCCTGCCGCCGGAGGCCAAAGGTGTCGAGCTGGGCCACCGGGTCTGGCACGAGGCCCCCACCCAGAGCGCGGTCAGTTTCGCCGCCGCCGCGTTTTACATGGATTAGCTCCTGTTTTTCCCCTTGTTGGCCCGCTAGCTGCACACTCCTGCCAAGCAATCGATCTCACTAGCTAAATCAATGATTTTCGCACACCTATTTTGACAAAAAAAGTAC
>Ga0156185_1155_pt3 | contig 13077 bp, 10 predicted proteins | sample RifCSPlowO2_12_FD_107838 | JGI IMG/M metagenome (GOLD analysis project Ga0156185, IMG submission 107838) | Candidatus Glassbacteria bacterium RIFCSPLOWO2_12_FULL_58_11 | reverse complement strand
GAAATTTCAGTCAATTCAAAACAGGAGAGATAATGAGAATCAGAACTTTAGGCAGGAGCGGTCTCAAGGTAAGCGAGGTTGGCTTCGGGGCCTGGGCGGTGGGCGGGCCGGCCAGCCTGGGGCAGTTCCAGATCGGCTGGGGACAGGTGGAGGACAAAATCTCGCTCCGGGCCATCGAGACCGCATTCGACTGCGGGATCAACTTTTTCGATACCGCGGATGTTTACGGGGCTGGTCATAGCGAGGAGCTGCTGGCTCAAGCCTTCGCGCACCGCAGGGCCCAAGTGGTGATCGCCAGCAAAGGCGGCAACACGACAGACAGCCGGGGCGAGTGGGCCAAGGATTTCTCCGGGAAATTCCTCGCGGCCCGGGTCGAGGATTCCCTGCGCCGGCTCAAGACAGACTATATCGACCTTTACCAGCTTCACACTCCGCGCAACGCCGAGCAGATGCAGCAGGCCTTCTCCTCGGCGGAAACTCTGGACCGCCTGGTCGAGCAGGGCAAGCTGCGCTTCTATGGCATCTCAATCGGGCCGCTGGAGGATGGACTGAAACAGATTGAAAAGGGCTTCGGAGTCTCGATCCAGGTGGTTTACAACATCCTGCAGAGAGAGCCGGAAAAAGAGTTGCTGCCGAGGGCCGTTAAAGCCGGCTACGGGATCATCCCGCGGGTGCCCCTGGCCTATGGTTTCCTGACCGGTAAATTCAGCAAAGACACGACATTCGGACCGGATGACCACCGCACCAACAGTGTGGCGCCGGAAACCCTGCGCGACTGGGTGTCCCGCACCGACCGCCTCAAGCCGGTTGCCGCGGAACTTGGAATACCTATGGCCCAATTGGCCCTGCAGTACATCCTGGCCCACAAGGCAGTGAGTGTGGTGATTCCCGGAGGGAAAACCGAGGAACAGGTGCGGCAGAACGCCGCAGCAGGCGAGGCGAAACCGCTTAGCGAGGAAATTTTGCGGAAGATCAGACAGGCGGTGGGGTAAAAAAAACGTAGGGGCGGTTCGCGAACCGCCCCTACACAAAGGCATTTCGCTGCAACACCCTACCCCATCGCCTCGATTTCCTGACGGGTGAACAGCCGCCCGCCGTTTATCGAGGAGTGGTAGGCCATCAGCGCGGCGATCGAAGTCCTGCGGCAGCTTACCGCATCCATCACCGGTTTCGTGCCGTTCAGGATACAGTTGTAGAAATGCTTGAAGGCCCGGCCGGTGTTCAGGTCGTAATCATTGTCCACCTTGAAATCAAGCACCTTGGCCGGCGTGGTGTTGGGGCTTTCGCTCTCTTTGAGCGACTGGCCGAGCTGGACCTGGGTGAACTTGTGCTTGATCCCCAGGCTGTCGAGATGACGGGCCTCTTTCTCCCAGTAAAGCTTGAGTCCGCCGCCGGAGCTGGCCACGGTTCCGTGCGTGCCCAGCAGGGACCAGCCCACGCCCTGGCTGGCGTTCGAAAGGTGGGCCGTGCCGACACCCAGCACTCCATCCTCCATTTCCCAGGTCCCCATGACACTGTCGTGGTTTTCGCGACCATCCTGATAGACCAGGATCTTGCCGTAGAACGAGGCGCTCACCGGCAGGGTGCCCAGCACTTCCATGACCATGTCGATTTCGTGGGTCACCACCTCGGTCAGCAGGCCGTCGCAGTACTCGGAGTAGAGCCGCCAGTTGAGCTGACGGTCCCATTCCGGCCCCACATCGACTCGCTTCCAGGTCTGGTTACGGTCGAAATGGACATAGAACTGGGTGATCTTGCCGAACGAGCCCTGATTGACCAGGTCCTTGGTTACTTTCAGCGACTCGTTGAGCCGGCTCTGGTAGCCCACCAGATAGACCAGGTCGCCGTGCTTTTGCGCCGAGGCGAGCATCTCGTTGCACTCTTTCATGGTCCGGCCCATGCTCTTTTCGCTGTAAACGTGCTTGCCGGCTTCCAGGGCGGCGACGCTCATCGGCACATGGAGATAGAGCGGAGTGGCCACCACTACCGCATCGACATCTTTCTGCTCCAGCACCTTCTCCCATTTCTCGTGCTTGCGGACCTTGTCGTTGAGCGAAAGTTTGGCTCCCTCTTCCAGGTTCGGCGGGTAGATATCGCAGACATCCGTTACGAATGTCTCCGGATAGCCGGTAATACTGCGCAGGATCTCGCAGGCCCGGCTGCCCGTGCCCAGGAAACCCAGGCTGATCCGGCCGTTCGGGCTCCGGGAGCTGAGAATCGCCGGCGCGGCCAGGGAAACCAGCCCCGAGGCTGCGGCCAGCGAGGAGCCTTTTTTGATAAATTCTCTCCGGCTGACTTTCGGTGTTTCTTTTGAGTTATCCATCGCTTTACCTCGATTAAACTCCCCCGCAGCAAGCTGCGAGGTGTCTGATTTTTAAGTGGCCGGTTTGGATTTTCCATTCCCCTCTCGAGAGGGGTGTCCACGGCTTGCCGGGACGGGGTGTGTAAGATGGGCGACCCCGATCTTATCGGGGTCGCCCCTACCCAACCTCTGACCGCATGCCTCAGATCAAGCTTCTAAAAAAACTATTTCGATTTATTGCAGGGGCGGTTCGCGAACCACCCCTGCATAAAAATCGCAGCCGCTGCTTTGCTGACATTACCCCAGGGCCTCGACCTGCTGACGGGTCCACTGGCGGCCGCCGTCCATCGAGGAATGGTAGGCCATCAAGGCCGCGATCGAGGTGTTGCGGCAGCTTACCGCATCCATGACCGGTTTAGTGCCGTTGAGAATACAGTCGTAAAAATGCCTGATCTCCCGCGCCGTGGCCTTGTCGTAATCGGCATCCACTTCGAAGGTGATCTCCTTGGCCGGCGTGGTATTGGGGTTCTCGCTCTCCTTGAGCGACTGGCCGAGCTGGACCTGGGTGAACTTGTGCTTGATCCCCAGGGTGTCGAGGTGACGGGCCTGTTTCTCCCAGTAGAGCTTGAGCGTTCCGCCGTAACCCTCCCCCGTGCCGTGCGTGCCCAACATGGTCCAGCCCGAGCCCCGGCTGCTGTTGGAAAGGTGACCCGTGCCTACAACCAGGACGCCATCCTCCATCTCCCAGGTGCCCATGATACTGTCGTGGTTTTCCCGGCCATCCTTGTAAACCATGATTTTGCCGTAAAATGAAGCGTTGACCGGCATTCCCCCGAGTATGTCCATGACCTGGTCGATCTCGTGGGTCACTACCTCGGTGAGCAGGCCGCCGCAATATTCGGTATAGAGCCGCCAGTTGAGCAGGCGGTCCCATTCCGGAGGGACATCGTTGCGGCGCCAGGACTGGTTGCGGTCGAAATGGCAATAGAACTGGGTGATCTTGCCGAACGAGCCGTCCTGCACCAGCTTCTTGACCATCTTGAGCGAGTCGTTCAGGCGGCTCTGGTAGCCGACCAGGTAGACCTTGTCGCTGTGCTTTTGGGCCGCGGCCAGCATGGCGTTACACTGTTTCATGTTCAGGCCCATGCTCTTCTCGCTGAACACGTGCTTGCCCGCCTCCAGGGCAGCGATACTCATCGGAACGTGAAGGTAGAGTGGAGTGGCGATAATGACCGCATCCAGGTCCTTCTGCCCGAGCATTTTCTCCCAGTCGGTCCAGGTGCGCACGGCGGGGTTGCCGGCCAGGTTCCTGGCCTCTTCCAGATTAGGCGGGTAAGTTTCGCAGAGGTCGGTGAACCGGGCTTCCTGAAAATCTTTGGTCGCCCGGATGATCGAACAGCCGCGGCTGCCCGGGCCGATCATGCCTACATTGAGCTTGCTGTTGATGTTCTGGGCCCTGAGAATGGCCGGGGCAGCCATCGCCGCCGCACCGACCGCCGAGGCGGCCACCACCGAGGAACTCTTCTTTAAGAAGTCCCGCCGCGAAAGTTTTTCCGGATTTTCTTTTTCTTTCATTGTAATTCCCTCTTGTTTACGGTTGCCTCCAAATAATTCTTATTTTAACCTGACTAATTCACAAAATGGACCAAAACCTGTAGGGGCAGGCCCCTGCGCCTGCCCTTTGCCTGGAATATATTCAATGGTTGTCGGGCGGCCACGGGGGGCCGCCGCTACAAAATCGGGAACGGAAAATTTTCTGTGAATTATGACGGCTAAAACCAGGCTGAGGACTATCCAGCCCTACGTCTTATTACATAAAAAATTCAATCCAGGTTCTTTTCAATTTCGGAGAGCAGCTCCACATAAGTCCGGGTCACCGGGAACTGCGGGAACTGGGAGATCACCTTGTCCGGGGGCTGGAACAGGATACCCGCGTCGGCCTCGCCCAGCATGGCGGTGTCATTGTAAGAATCCCCGGCGGCGACTACCTTGAACTTGAGCGAGTGCAGGGCTTTGACCGCCATGCGCTTGCCGTCTTTCTGGCGCAGGCGGTAATCGGCCACGCGACCCGCGGCGTCGATTACCAGGCTGTTGCAGAAAAGGACAGGCCGGCCGAGCATCTCCATCAACGGGCCGGCAAACTCGTAATAGGTGTCCGAGAGAATAATCACCTGGCAGAGACTGCGCAGGCGGTCGAGAAACTCTTTCGCTCCCTCCAAAGGTTCGAGCGTACGAATCACCGCCTGGATATCAGCCAGTTTCAGCCCGTTCTGGTCAAGCAGACCCAGCCGCATCCGCATCAGCTCATCATAGTCGCTGATATCCCGGGTGGTCAGCCGCAGCTTTTCGATACCCGTTTTCTCGGCCACGCTGATCCAGACTTCGGGGGTAAGCACTCCTTCAAGATCGAGACAAGTTACTGACGGCATTGAGGTTACGCTCCTTTTAACTCTTTTGTATGTTATTGTTTTGTACGTTTACTGGCGCTGGCTATTCCCGGCGGGGCGCTATAAAGTACCAGCCTGGCTGCCGGCGGTCAACCGCATTACTCAATTTGCCGAGACTAACGGGCGAGAATCGCCAGGGCGGTGCTGAACTTGTCGATCTCGGCGCGCGCCTTTTCGAGCGACAGCTCCCGGTGCAGGATCATGCGCAGTCCGATGTTCCCGCCGCAGTCGGTGATTGTCGATTCCATCGCGGCCAGAGTGCGCTCCCCGCTGGGCTCGATCTCCGTGGTGGTGAAAATGGCGAACAGCTTGCCTTTGGCCTTCCCCTCGCGGACATAGATCCGCAGGAACAGGTCATCAAAAAAGCGCTTGGTCTCCCAGGTGACATTCCAGAAGCGGGTGGCGCTGCCGATCACGATTGTCTTATACTGCATGACCTCGCGCCAATCGGTCGCCTCCTGGACCGGCTTCAGGACCACCGCCACACCCTGCTTTTCCAGGTACTCTTTTATCCGCCCGGCGGCAACCCGGGTATTCATCTCCACCGGTGTCGGCTGGGTAATCCCTTCCAGTTGTTCCGGGCCCTTGATATCGCTGATCGTCATCAAGGGTTCCCCCGAGCTGTAAAGGAGCAGCACTCCCGGGCGCAGGCTGTCCGCGGCCGGGTCCCCGGCGAATGCCGGACTTGCGTATAATGCGGCAGCAGCAAGCAGCAGGCTCAATATCATCGGTCGCTTTTCCATTTTCTCCTCCCGTTTTTTGGAAATATACATTAAGTGCCGCGAGAGGGGGAATTTTATCCTTACGGGAGCGTAATTTCGAGGTTCCGGTCGAGAGTCACGCTTTTCTCCAGGCCGACCGCCTTGACTGTATAGGGCGAGCTATAGCTTTTGGCTCCGGCGGAAAACTCGTACTCCAAAAGCTCGGCGCTTACTTTGCCCTCCGTATCCGTATTTTTGCGCAGAACCTCGGCTCCGGTCCTGTCGTTTACCACCACCTCGGCCGAAGCCACAGGCTGACCGGCGGAGTCGTTCAGCCGGACCGTGAGCGTCCAGTACACCTTATAGCTCTGGTTTCCCTCGGCGGTCTCGACCGAGAAATCCGCGCCCTCGCAGGTGTTGGAGCGGAATTCGATGTTATCCGCCTCGGCGGACCAGTAGCCCAGCCGTGCCGTGGCATAGTTTTCTGACGCGTTATCCGCTTTAATAAAGGTGTTCCCGGAAATTATCGCCTGCGAGGCCGAACCGTAAGTGGTGGCGATCCAGACCGGAGTGACATTCGAGGTGACCGTGTTGCCGTACCACTGGCCGCCGTTGTCCGAGCCGCCCACATAGAAAGCGGAGGCCACAGCCTTGGAAAGCGGATCGAGATGCTCAATCACCACCTTGTTTGCGTAAAAATAATTCGTGCCTCCGCCCACGCTCAAAAAATCCGCATTGACCAACGGTATATAGCTCCGCCGCTCGGGATAATCCCGGGCCGTGATATAGATCTCGTTGTCGTGGACCCGGTTGTTTTTCGCCGTGCCCTCCTCGCCCGGAGCGCGGTTGTAGTCGGTAATCCGCACCGCATTGACACTGTACTCCTCGAAGCCGTACTCGCAGGTCGGCGGAGAGGTGCTGATACGGAACACATTGCCATACACCTCGATCCCATCTGAACCGCCGATCAGGATGCCGGAGCCGGTGCGCGGCTCGAAGCGGTTGTTGAATATCCGGATGCCCCGGCCGCCGACATTGATGCTGTAGTGGTTGGTTACCATCTGATCGTTGACAAACAGGTTGTCGTGGACCAGCGAGTTGTCCGCGCCGAGGGTGAGACAGCCCTGGCCGCCGATAAACTGGCAGTTGGCAACCTCCGCAGGACGGTCGCCGCGCAGGTAGACCGGCTGGTCGCCCACCCGGTGACGGTTGATGATGAAGGGGCTGTCGAGCTCGAAGCGGCAATTGGTGATCACGGCCTGCGGAACATCCACTGCATTGGTGTTGATCCCGGCGGCTTCGAAGCGGACATTGTCCAGCACGATACCGACCTCTTCCGCCGTTGATTGCAGGCCCCAGGAGCGCACACCGAGCGCGCCGCTGCGGATCACGCCGTTGCGGACAGTCACCGTGCAGCTGCCGCTGACCTGGGGGATATCCGGCAAAGGGGTGGACCAGGTGCCCGGCTCGGTGTAATCGAAAAACGCGGTATAGTCACCGTCGATAATGGACTTGTAATAGGCCCAGGGATAGGTACTGCCCACCACGCCAACGCCCACATCCAGGGCCGGCCGGATATCAACCTCGTCGATCAGGCAGTTGCTGTTCTCGGCTTTGACCCGGATGCGGTAGCGGCCGGCCGGCAGGCCGTGCAGGAGGGCAAAAACAAATCCGCCGCCGAGCATGGGCGAGCGGGCCACCTCGGGGCAGGTCTGCCGGATATTGGTACCGAATACGAACTGGCAGTACACCGGCTTGCCCTGCTCGTCATCCACATTGATCGTCACCGCCATCTCCTGCCGGGCCACGCCGCACATCGCATAGTATGCGCGGTTCGCCACCGGCAAGTCGATATACGCCGAGGCGATCTCCTGGCCGCTGGGTAGGGAAAGAATCTTTTCCCCGATGAAGGTCTGGACCTGAGCGGTTTCCTGGACCAGCGCGCCGGGGGCATTGGTGAGATCCCAGCCGGCCAGGCCCTCCTCGAAGCCGTAGTTCGGCACGTGCTCGTAGAGCGTATCGGCGTAGCCTAGCGTATAGCCGTTTAAGTCCAGGGTGACATTATTCCCAAGGAAAATTGCGCTCCGCGGGCTGGAGATATCGCGGGTGAGCACGTAGGTCGCGCCCTCCTGGGCATAGCTGCCCGGACCGCGGACCGGAATTTCCCCGGCGGAAAGCTCCCGGTGCGCGGCATCCCCGGGAAGATCCGCCACCTCGCTAATCTTCCCGCCGGTAATGTTCACCAGCAGGGCAATCGCATCCCGGATCGAGTAGCGCCCATCCCCATCGAAATCCAGCGCCGGGTCCTGAGCGTTTTCCAGCGCCCGGTGGAGCAGCGCGAGAACATCGGCCACATTCACGCTGCCGTTGCGATCAAAATCCTCCAGGTAGCGCGCCCTGAGGCTCGCCGGGCCGACAAGCAGGTAAAGTATAAACGCTAAAGTTATGCAGGAATGTATTGGTCGGGTAAATCTCATATTCCACTCAAAGCAGCAGGATAGTTTCTGGCTGAGACTGGCAAAATTAGTCTCTTGCGGCTGGCGCAACGGCAGGAGCGGTCTTGTCAACAGCTCTAGAATCTCGAGATAAAATAACCAGATAAGTCCCGGCGGGCAAGCCGGATGCTTATGTCCGGTCCGCCTCCGGCCGCCCGGTGAGTCTGAAGATCATTATTGTCTGCGCCGGATCCGCCGCCAAAGAAGCAGATAAAATTTACACACGCAAACAGCATTTTTTTCTTGCCTGATGAGAAATGACCGAATACAATAGTAGCACATTTTTTATTTTCATAACACTAAAGGAGAGATTATGCATATTCAAAGGTTCGGTCTCCTGTCCGTCTTGACCCTGCTGATTAATGCCAGCCTCCCGGCTGCCGAAAAAGCAGCCAAGGACACCGTCTACGTATTGCCGAAAGTAATATTCGTGGAGAATGCGATAGTCGATGAAACTCTGATCCGGGACAACGCCACCCTGCTGATTCGGGTCAGCGAGCAGCAGATCCGCGACCTCAACGCCCTGGACCTGCCCTCGGCGCTGCGAAGGGTGCCGGGAGTGACTATTTCCCGCTACAACCTGGTCGGCAGCTACGGCGGAGCGGAGGGCGGGACGATCTATATCCGCGGGATGGGTGCGGAGCGGCCCGGCGCCTCGATCCAGACCCTGGTCGATGGCGTGCCCAAGTTCGTGGGGGTCTGGACTCATCCGCTGATGGACGTGCTGAGCGTGGATCGCCTGGAGCGCATCGATATCTATAACAGCCCGCAGCCCGTGCTCTGGGGTAATATGTCCCTGGGCGCGGTGAATCTGGTAACCCGCCGGATGCGTGAGGCCGGCCAGCGGACGGACCTCACAATGCTGGGCGGCCAGGACAACACCTACAATTTCGTATTCAACCACGGCGCCCGCTCCGGGGCTTTCGATTACTACCTGGGCGCCAGCGTGAAAGGCAGCCAGGGGCACAGGCCGCAGGCCGACGGTCAGCTCAGAAGCTATTGGGGCCGCTTAGGGTACAGTCTGGCCGAGGGCTGGGATTTGTCGCTGATCGCCTCTTCCTCGGACAACTGGGCGGATGACCCCGGTCCGGTCGGCAGCCCGCCGCCCAAGCGGGCCCGTTTCAACACCGGCGACGCGACATTCAACCTGACCCTCTCCAATACCGCTGAAAACCGGAACGGCTATATCCGCTATTACCTGGATGACGGCAAGATCAACTGGGAACAGTGGAACACCGCCGGCAATGAGTGGTTCAATACCCGCACTGACTATCTCAACCAGGGCCTGCGGGTCCAGGAAATATTCTCCCTCGAGCCTTCCACCGAGCTTACCGTGGGCTTCGATTACGATTCCTACGGCGGCAAAGCTTTCGAGGAGCACCAGAATCCGGCGAACAGCCTGAGGATGCCGGTAAAAGATTTCAGCAACACGGCGGCTTATGTCAGCCTCGAGCATGCCTTTCGCCTGAACGCCGGATTGACTTTGTCGCCCTCGGCCGGCATCCGGGTCAACCACCACAGCGTATTCGCCGGCCAGACCGCCCCCGAGGCGGGACTCAGCCTGGCCGGGGAGCACTGGAACCTCTACGGCAACTACTCGCACGCTTTCAACTATGCCGGAGTTTACACGGCCTGGTTCTACAACATCACCTGGCATTACCAGAATGAGGCCTACAGCAGCCTTAAACCCGAGCGGCTGGACCATTACGAGCTGGGCCTCAAGCTTACTCCAGCGGCGCGGACCGGCATCGATATCGGCATTTTCTACGACCGGGGAAGGGACAAAATCCGCTTTATCGCCCCGCCCCCGCCGCCGCCCTCGTTCGCAAATATCGACCGTTATCATATTTTCGGCATGCAGACCCTGCTGAGCTTTTCTCCGCTGGAGCGCCTGGCCCTGTTCACCGGCCTGACCCTGCTCAATCCCAGTCCGGAAAAACTGCCCCAGGCCCCGGACTACACTTTCACCCTGGGCGGCAACCTGCGGTTCATGAGGTATTTTCAGATTAGCCTCGACCTGGAGGCCCAGGCGGACAAATATGTCACCAACCCGCGCTTTACCAATGTCGGCGCCGCCGGGGCGACTGTCGCCAGGACCGGCTCCTATGCCGTGCTCAACGGAAAACTGTCTTACTATCCGGGCCGTCCGGGCGGACGGGGCCGGAACAGCCAATTCTTCCTGGCCGTCGAGAACCTGACAGATACGGATTACGAGTACCTTCCCGGTTACCCGATGCCCGGGACTACCGTTTTCGCCGGGGTGACCCTGGACTATTGAGCGATTTAGCCTGGCGGAAATGAAATACTCTGCGGCAATCCCCGATAAATCTGGGTAAGCCGCGAGGTAGCAAATCCCCCTGAGTCCCCCTTTTTCAAAGGGGGATTTTGGGCCTTCTCTGGCTCCCCCATTTGGCAAAGGGGGGCGGGGGGGGATTTAAACTTTTGCCTTGGCTTGATTAGAGATTACCGTTATCAAGCTGCGAGGAATCCTTTTCGATTAAACTGTCCCGCCCTGTCCGGAGGCGCGCTTGAAAATATCAGGCAGGCGGCTGCTGAAAATCCCGCTGCTCTGTATTACAATCCTGGCTTGCGGCAAAAGCGCCGGGAGCGAGAGGCCGGTGGTGGTAGCCACCACCACGATGATCGGCGATATGCTGAGCCGCCTGGCCGGGGAGCGCCTGGAGGTCCGGGTGCTGATTCCGCCTCGCGCCTGCCCGGGACATTTTGATCTGTCGCCCTCGGACGCTGCAAAGCTCTCGCAGGCCGGCCTGATCGTCCGCCACGGCTTCCAGGCCTATCTCGACCGCAAGCTGACCGCGCAGAATCCGGACCTGCGGATCGCTGTACTTCCGGGCAGCGGCCAGTTGATCGTGCCGGCGAACTATCTGGCGGCCCTCCGCTCGCTGAACGAAATCCTCATGGAGAACTATCCAGGTCAAGCGGATTTTTTCGCGGGGAATTTAAAAACCGCCGCTCAGAAGGTAAGCGAGGCGGAAAAACAGGCCCAGGAGAGGATCGCAGCTGCCGGACTGGCCGGAGCGCGGGTGCTCGGCTCGGTCATGCAGGCCGAATTTCTGGAATGGGCCGGCCTGGAGGTCTGCGGAACATTCACCAATTCCCCGGATGAACTCTCAGTCCTTCAGCTTAAAGAGCTGGTAGAGACCGCGGACCGGCGGCAAGTAGAGTTTATCGCCGGGAACCTGCACAGCGGCGGCGAGGAGGTCGCCAAAATGATCGCCGCGGAGAGCGGACTGCCCGCCTGCCTGCTGAGCAATTTCCCGGGCACCAATGAACGCAATCCTGCCTTTGGCGAGCTCCTGCTTGACAATATCGACCGGCTGGTCGAGGCCAGGAACCGGGCTGACTCCACCGGCGACCCCGGGAGACTCCGGACCGGCATTTCCCAGGCTCCGCAACAGAGCTTGGCAAACACATTTTAAAGGCATACTAAGATGAAGCCGGCGGTAAGCCTGAGCGGGGTCGGGGTGGCACTGCGCCACGCGACAATATTACGCGGGATAGACCTGACAATCGGCGAAGGGGAATTCTGGAGTATCGCCGGTCCGAACGGCGCGGGCAAGTCCACCCTGGTGCGGCTGCTGAACGGCTTTATCAAGCCAGGCGCGGGTCAGATTCAGATCCTTGGAAAGCCGCTTGGACAATGGGAACTTGTCCGGCTGCGCAGGAAAATCGGCTACCTGCCGCAGAACCTGGCCTTCGATGAGGGGCTGCCGGTCTCGGCGCTGGAGGTGATCCTGATCGGCCGCACCGGCAGGCGCGGGCTGCTGCGCCGGCTGACCGGGGAGGACTATCGAGTGGCCCGGGGCTGCGCCGGAGAGCTCGGTATAAGCGGATTGCTCGAGCGGCCGCTGGGCACGCTCTCGGGCGGCGAGCGCCAGCTGGTGCAGCTCGCCCGGGCCCTGGCCCAGGAGCCGGAGCTGCTGATCCTGGATGAGCCGACCAGCAACCTCGACCCCCGGGCGGCCGCCGCTTTCATGGAGACGGTAGAGAGGTTGCAGCGCGACCGCGGGCTCACCGTTATCAACGTTACGCACGAGATCGCCAGCCTGCCCCCGGGCTGCGCCTCGGTGGCCCTGCTCAAAGCGGGCCGCCTGCTGGCTGCAGGCCCCAAGGACGGCCTGCTGAACCGGGAAACGCTTTCGGCGCTCTATGGCTTCCCGGTAAGCGTGGAGCAGCGCTCCGGCCGGTTCCACCTCTTCCCCGGCGGCAATTGAGTGAACATTTTCGCGCTCTGGGATTTTGTCTTTTTCCGCAACGCCGCGCTGGCCGCGGTGCTCTGCGGGGTCGGCTGTTCGGTGATCGGGGTGTTTATTGTCTGCATGCGAATCCCGTTGATCGGAGTGGCGATGTCGCACGCGGCGCTGGCCGGCGCCGTGATTGCCTTGCTGACCGGTCTGAACCCCGCATGGTGCGCGTTCGGCCTGGCGGTCGCCTGTTCGCTCGCGATCGGCCCCCTGGCGGACCGCAGCCGGATGGACCCCAATATTTCGCTGGGGGTCATATTCTCGCTGATGATGGGCCTGGCTTTCCTGGGAATCGGTCTCGCTCCAGAGCCGAAAAACGAGATGCTGGGCCTGGTCTGGGGCAACATCCTTTTGCTTTCCCATGCGGACCTTATCCGCATGGCCGCGGTGACCGCGGCCGGCCTGCTGCTGATCATGTTGTTCTACAAGGAGTTCAGGGCCGTGCTGTTTTCCAGGACACTCGCCGCGGCTGTCGGAATCCGCGAGCGGCTGGTCTATTATCTTTTGCTGGTACTCTGCGGGGCGACAGTCACGGTCAACCTGGATACGGTGGGCGGGTTGATGCTTTTCAGCATGATTGTCAACCCGGCAGCCGCGGCCTGGCAGTTTACCTACCGGCTGGGAAGCATGTTTGTCATCTCCGCAGTTCTGGGTGTGATCAGCGCCGGCAGCGGAATCCTGCTTTCCGCCGCGTTCGACCTGCCGGCCGGCGCTTGCGTGGTAATCTGCTCCAGCCTTATATTCGGCCTTTCTCTGGCCCTGTCGCCCAAAAGGAGGTCTGCCGCACATGGCCCGCGGAACTGATACGAACGGCAGCGCGAAAGGGCGTTTTTTCGATCAGCAGGCCGGGAACTGGGATGAAAGCCG
>Ga0156185_1205_pt1 | contig 13105 bp, 11 predicted proteins | sample RifCSPlowO2_12_FD_107838 | JGI IMG/M metagenome (GOLD analysis project Ga0156185, IMG submission 107838) | Candidatus Glassbacteria bacterium RIFCSPLOWO2_12_FULL_58_11 | reverse complement strand
CTACCGTATGCGCCCCGGCCTTGAGCGCCAGGATTCCCATTCCCTTTTCCCCGGCTTTTTCGACCACCTGCGGGCCGAAATTGCCCCGGAACCAGCAAACATAGTTAAGCGGCAGCAGGACCGTGTCGAAAGCGTAAAGGTCCATAGCGGCCAGGGCCGCCTCCACCGAATGGGCGGAGAAGCCGCAGAACCGGACCTTGCCCGCTCCCTTGGCCTTCTCGAATGTCTCGATCGCCCCGCCGGGGCCGAACGCGCGGTCGATATCCTCGCGGGTTTCCAGGGAATGCATCTGGTACAGGTCCAGGTGATCGGTGCAGAGGTTTTTGAGCGACTGGTGCAGCTCTTTTTCCGCGCCCCGGCGGTCGCGCTCGATGGTCTTGCAAGCCAGGAAAACCTCATGACGGAAAGGCTTGAGGGCTGGTCCGAGACGCTGCTCGGCATCCCCATAGGTCGGGGCTACATCAAAGTAGTTCACTCCCGCCTCGAAGGCCTCGGATACCACCCGGTCGGCGTGCTCCTGCGTCTCGTTCATGACCACAATCCCGCCCATACCGATGATCGAAAGCTTTTCCCCGGTGCGTCCCAAGGCTCTTCGCGGCAGAGGTTTTACCAGCGGTCTGATCATTGAAAGCCTCTCAAATGAATTTAAGACTTACCTCGATTCAGCCGGTGGGTTTCCGGCTTTCGAGCTCCAGGTAAAGCTGGAAGCATTCCCGGGCCAGGCTCTCGATTGTGACGAGCTGGTAGCCGGGAATACTGGTCTCCACTTCGTTGTTCAGCGGCGCGATCCATTTCTCCGGGAGCCCGGAAGCGCCCAGTATCAGGCCGGCCACCGAGCCGGCGGTGGCCCCGTTGCAGTCGGTGTCGAAGCAGCCCTGGACCGCCCGGCAGATCGTTTTTTCGAAATCCCCCTCCCCCCAGAGCAGGCCCAAGGCGACGAGCTGAGCATTGGGGATCGTGTGGCACCAGTGATGGCCGAAATGCTCATCCCATCTGGCATGTATCCGGTGGATCGCGGTCTCGAATCCCAGTCCCTGGTCGTACCAGTCGATCACCTGGTGGATCGCCTCGGTCAGGCGGCAGCGGGCCGGGACCTGCGCCAGGCCGGAGAGCATCGCCTCGCGCGCGCTTTTGACAAATGGCGCGGCGGCGAGCATCGCGGCCACCCACAGGCTGCCGTAGATTCCGTTGCGTATGTGGCTGACCGAGGCATCGCGCCAGGCGTATTCGGCGGCGAGCTCGGGATGACCCAGGGCCAGGTAGCCATAGGCATCCGCCCGGATCTGCGCGCCGATCCATTCGCAAAAAATATTGCGGTAAACGGCAGATTCAGGCGGAGCGATTCCCAGCAGGAAATTGCGGTAAGCCGTGCGCTCGGCGGTCCAGGTACTGAGCACAGGCAGGTTCTGCAGCCAGAAATCAGCCACATCCTCGGGGGTGAAATCCCGGCCGTACTTTTTCAGGACCAGCATCCCGGCTACGGTATAATTAATATCGTCATCCCAGGGCATGCGCTCGATGGTGTCGATAAAGGCCCTTTCGCGGCGTATCTCATACTTCTCCGCCACCCGGTGCGGAACCTCGGCGCGGAAATAGTCTTGCAGCGGGTAGCGCTCCAGACTGCGCAGGTAGCCCCACTGGCGTTTCGAGTCCCAGCCCTCGACCGGTTTGCCCAGCAGGCAGCCGGCGATCCTGCCCAGCCAGGCGCCGTGGATTTTATCCCGCAGGCTCTCCTCATCGAAATCCAGCTCCAGCCCTTTCACCGCCAAAGGCCGGGCAGCGCGGATTCCCTCCAGGTCCGAGGGCTCGTGGTACGGATAGTCTTTCCGCGGGGGCAGGGACAGCGTGCGGTCCAGGAATTCGCCGAGTTCCGCCTGACACTCCGCCAGCTGCTTATCGCTCAGGTTGAGGTAACGGGCGAAAAGGTCCTCCAGCGGCCCGGTGTCCCGGCCCTCATCGATAAGCTGCTGACGAGCATATTCCAGCTCCCGGCGGCCGATATACAGATTTTCGATTTTCAGCATTCAGCAGTTTACCGGATTAAGATTTAATTGCACTACTAATCCGTTTTATTCACGAAAAATTCCGTTTGCGTCTCCTGTAGGGGCAGGCCCCTGTGCCTGTCCCATTCCATTCGGGCGGCCGCGGGGGGGGCCGCACCTACGATGCAGCCGGATACCGATTCCCGTAAGGGAGGGTTTGAATCCCTCCCCTACAAAACATGCCGGGTAGCCACGGGGAGCCGCACCTTGCGGGTTTGCGGTATCTTGTGAATAATTCAGGCATAAAACTGAACGGAACCTGACCAATAATGGCATAATCGGGAGGAAGAAGCAAGCATGGAACGCGGACGCGGGAGATATTATTTACAGGGGCGGGAGCCGGCGCAGGCCGGATCAAAGGCCGGCGAGCCTGCGGTAATCCTCGGGAGTGTCGATATCCTGAAGGACTCCCGGCTCGGTGGTCTGGAGCTCATATACCCGCTCCGGATGACTGCGCACCACGTGACGGGCCCCGATATCCGGCGGAGCCGAGCGCAGCTCATCGAAAAGGGAGGCGGCAAACAGCACCGGGTGGCCCCGGCGGCTATCTTTAAGCGGGATGATTATCTCGCCTTCGCCGGCCCGGTAAGCCTCGATCACCCGATCGATCAGAGCCGGGGATATATTCGGATGGTCAACCGGAAAAAGGATCGCCGCTTCCGGTTTCGCCTGCTCCAGCGAAATGAGTGCGGCCTGTACCGAGGAAAGCATGCCCTTCTCGTAATCCGGGTTCAGCACCACATCGCCGCCTTGCAGCTCGACTTGCATCCTGATCCGGCTCTCATGCGCGCCGAGAACCACCCGGACCGGCTCGAGCGGGGATTTTTTCAGCAAGGCGTACAGATGCCCCAGGAAAGTGCTCCCCTCGAACGGCAGAAGCGCCTTTGGGCTGCCCATCCGCTCAGATTTCCCGGCGGCCAGGATAATTCCGGCGATCATCTTTTCCTCTCACGCTTATTTAACTCAGAGGCGGATGCTGCCCTGGTTGATCCCGGGCTTCTTATCGCGGCGGGTCTGGATGATCTGGGCCAGGATACTGACCGCGATCTCCTCCGGCGTCTCGGCGCCGATCTCAACTCCCACCGGAGCATGGACCCGCTCCAGGGCGGCGCGCTCCACCCCCCGGCGCTCGAGCTCCTCCCAGATGAGCTTGACCTTGCGGCGGCTGCCGATCATCCCGATATAAGCCGCGGGCAGGCCCGCCGCCCGGCCGATAACCTGGCGGTCGGTGGTGTGGCAGCGGGTTACCGAAACCAGATAATGCCGCGGGCCGATCTCCAGGGAGTCGAAAACCTTTTCGAAATCGCTGTGCAGCGTGCGCTCGGCCTCCGGAAAGCGCGCTGGATCGGCATACTCGGCCCGGTCATCAACCACGGTCACGCGGAAACCGCAGAGCGCCCCGAGGCGGCAGAGCGGAACGCCGATATGCCCGCCGCCGAATATCACCAGGGCCGGCGCCGGGTGAATCAATTCGATGAGGAATCCGGCCAGGTGCTGACAGCCGGCCGGCTTTTCAGCAAGTTCAAGGTAGAGGGGGTCTTCCTGGCCGAACATCTCTTTTGCCTTTTCGCTCAGCTTCCGGTTCCATTCGGGCCGGGCCAGGGAGCCGGCCAGCACGCCCTCGCGGCCGAGAAGCACCCGCGGGCCGGACGGCGGCCTTTCGCTGTAGGCTGTCTGCACGGCGGTGACCAGCGCCGCGGTCCGCGAGGAGCGGATAGCCTCCAGCGCCGTGCTGTAAATAGCAATTTCCTGCGCAGTCGGAAAGATCACCTCGGTATAAACAGTGATCTTACCGCCGCAGATCTGAACTGCGCTCTCCAGCTTATCCGACTGGAAATCAAAGCTTTTTACGCTGGGCCGTTCCGAGGCAAGCGCCTCGCGAGCCTGGTGCTGGACCTCGCCTTCGAGGGCCCCCCCGCCCACCGTGCCCCAGATCTTGCCCGCGCTGTCCACCAGGAGCTTGGAATTGGCCGGCGCGGGCACCGAGCCGGAGCGGCTGATAACCGAGGAAAGTGCGGCTTTCTCCCCGCGGGAAAGCAACAGGAGCATGTTTTTGAGGAGGTTTTCCATTACCATGATTTCGTGAAGATATAAGGCCTTCATGCCTGATTACTGATAATGCTTGAAAAAATTTGCCCTGCAAGAGAAATCAAATACCACCGCGCCCCGCAGCGGGTGGTGTGCCGTGGGCGGTGTTTATCAGTTTGCAAACTCAAGAATAGGCGACAAACGCCATTCATCAATCCTGAGGTCTGCTATGGAGTTGAGAACTTTGTTGCCCGAACACATCGAGACCCCGATACCTGCAATACGCACCATGCAAATGTCGTTCTCTTCGTCACCTACCGCGATAACGCTGCGCAGGTCGATCCCCTGTTCTTTTGCAGCGTGCAAAAGGGCGTTGCTCTTGCAGAAGTTGTGATTGCATTGGCTTGATTCGGAACGACAAAAGTAGGAAGGCGTTTTAACCTCTCCGGTCGCCACACCTTTTGAGAATTCGAGCTCATTAGCCAGTACGAAATCCGCCCCGATCTTGTTTTTGATGTGGTTGGCGATACAATCGTAACTGTCAGTGATGATGCCGGTGACATATCCCCTTTGCTGGAGTGTCGCTACGACATCACCTGCATCTTCAACCAAAGGAATCGAATCCGTGACCGAAAGAAGTTCAGCAATGTTCTTGCCTTTAAGCAATCGTGCTATGAGTTTCGTGATCAGGTACGAATCCTGGTTCTTCGTCACTATATCGATCAAATCCTTGTGGAATCCGAACGATTTCGCCGCCCTGTCGATGAACCGTCCTTTCAGAAGGGTGTTGTCCATGTCGAAAACGGCCATTTTACGCAGATGTCGCACCTCATCGCGTATTGCATCGTCCATGTAGTCGCGAATGATAGATATGGTTTCGAGGTTTTCGAGATTGGCGCGTGAGATTTTTTGGGAGCGCCTCAGAATTGCCCGCGACACCTCTTTGGACATCATAATCAGCTGAGGCCACGGCTTCATTTTATGCTCAATCTCGCCGATGTCCACCTCCTTGATTCTGGCGCCCAGCAGGTGCATATCTATCAGCAAAGCGACGTCGACACCATAATCATCCTCAAAGGTGACTTTTTGAAAGAATTCCCGGCGGCCCGCGATGATACCGCCCAGAGGTTGCGCAAAAGAAGCGAGTGACGGAAACAATAGGCCAAGTAATGGTTTGGCGACCATTTCAGTAATTCTGCCCGCCACCCGTGAGAATCTAGCTTTCACAAAATCGGCTTCGTTTTTAAGAATGGGCTCGGCGAGTATTTGAACGACATTCGCCTCCAGCTTTCCCAGATCCGCATCTAAGTAGACAATGATGTCCCGAGAGGAAACAAGCAATCCCTCGCGCATGGATGTGCCTTTGCCGATACAGGTGCTGGTGATAACGCTGGCCCCGGCGGCTTTAGCCTCTTTAGCGGTATTGTCGAACGACTTGTCGTCGATAACGATAACTTCCGTCACATCGGGATTGCTCCGGGCGATCTTGACGACTGATCCTACGGTACTTTCTTCGTTTTTCGCGGGTATTATGACACTGATCATTGTCCCTGATCCTTTCAGTCACTGAACCCTGCATAACCGCGATCGGCCCCGGCTGCCATGACCGACTCATTTTCGATCAGCAGGCCTCAGGCCTACGGCATAGCTAAGAGATTTCCCCACGCGCCCGGAGAATTAAAACTCTGGAAGCGGGAATAACGCCTACGGAACGCGAAAAAAAGGTCCGGGAGCAGTCAGCGCACCCGGACCTTTCAGAATAACTCAGGCTGGTCTGATTTTCAAGCTTATTCAGGAATCTGCGAGCGGAAACAGGGCCGCGAAGGATTACAGCCGCCGGCTGAGACAAACTTGTCATCCGGCCCGACCGCGCCCTGGGTCAGCAGGCACCAGCAGCTCGCTCTCTCCAGAGGGATATAGTACTCGCCGGTCCGGCTGGCGATATAATAATCTTTGGAGCGGTGGAACTTACAGACCCGCCTGAGAGTGTCCAGCATAGTATTCGCCATAATGTATTCTCCTCGCCGCTTTAAGGGCTAGACCTCTACTCCGGCAGCCCGGAGAATCGCCCGTTTCAGGATTGTCCTGGCCAGTCCGACCTTGTATTCATTTTCAGTCATCGGCGCGGCATCGGCCAGCGCGGCCTTGACCGCCTGTTCCACGGCCTGAAGATCAATTTTCTTGCCGGTGAGCAGCGCCTCGGCCTCTTTCGCGCGATGCGGAGCCGGGGCAACACCACCCAGCACCAGGGAAGCTTTGAGGCAGGTGGTCCCGGCCTCATCGACCAGCAGGGAGGCGCCTGCGCTCGCGAGCGCGAAATCCCGGCTTCCGCGCTCCTTGAATTTAAGGTAGCAATTCCGGGAGCCTTTGGCCGGCGCGGGAACCGTGACCGCGGTGATCAACTCGCCCGGGAGCAGGATGTTCTCGCGTGTCGAGTCCTCCTCGGGCAGGATAAAGAATTCATCCATGACGACATCCCTGGAGCCTTTGACTCCCTGAATGGTCACTTTCGCCCCCAGGGCCATCAGCATCGGGGCCGTATCCGATGGATGCACGATGAAACACGGTCCGCCGCCGATAACGCAGTGATACTTGTTGCGGCCGGAAACCGCATAACAGATACCGCCGGACTTTCTGATGCAGGGGTACTCCTCGCCGCGGTAGTACCAGCAGCGCGGCCGCTGACAGAGGTTGCCTCCCAGCGTGCCCACGTTGCGCAACTGTGGCGAGCCGACAGAATCGGCGGCCTGGGCCAGGCCGGGATAGTCTTTCTGGATCCTCTTGTCCATGGCGATATCGTGCAGCCGGACCAGCGCGCCGAGTTTGAGCCCCTCTCGGCCAAAGCTGATCTTATCCAGCCCCGGGATCGATTTGAGGTTCACCAGACGCCCCGGGGAGACATAGCGGTTTTTCATCTCGCCCAGGATATCGGTCCCTCCGGCCAGCGGCAGGCTCTGCACTTCCATATTGCCCAGCACCATTACCGCATCCTTGAGATCGGTCGCATTATAGTAGGAAAAGGCCTTCATCTTATGCGCCTCCTTTTTTCGCTAAAGCCTGCAGCACGACATCCGCTGTCATCGGCATCCTGGTAATCCGCACTCCGGTAGCGTTGTAAACCGCATTGGCCAGCGCCCCGGCGACCGGTACCTGCGGAGGCTCGCCCAGCCCGATCACGCCGCGCTCCGGCATATGGTCGATTATCACCTCGATCTCGGGAATCTCCATCGGCCCGGAGAGCTTGTAGCTCTCCAGATTCGGATTGACCATGGTGCCGGTCTTCGGGTCCATAGTGCGGTCCTCGCTGAGGCACCAGCTTATGCCCATCACGATTGCGCCGTTGATCTGGCTCCGCGAAGTCAGGGTGTTGACCGCCAGCCCGAAATCCTGCACGGCGACATACTTGAGCGGCTTGATCCGGCCGGTCTCGGTATCGACTTCCACCTCGGCGAACTGGCAGCCCGCCACTCCCGAACTGGAAAGTCCCTCGACCCAGCCATCGGTGATATTCAGCACCTCGCCCTGAAGCAGGGCGGTGGCCTCTTTCCACTTGAGAGACTTTGATCTGTCGGCGATCGCATAGATCACGCCATCCTCGCAGGCCAGGTCGCCGGCGTCGACCCCGAGAGCCGGGGCTACTTTCTCGAAGAGCCTGGTCAGCGCGGTGTTGCAGGCGTTATTTACCGCCGGGGTCACCGAGCCGGTGGTGATACTGCCGCCGGAGCCGGTGGAGAAGGGATAGATAGTCCGGCCGATCTGCGGCGTGACATAAGACATCGGAATACCCAGGATGTCGGCGGCCACTTGATGGACCAGGGTCCGGATGCCCGTGCCCAGGTCCTGGGTGCCGGTGGAAACCACTACCTTGCCCTCCGGGAAAATTTCCACCTGCACTTTGGTCGAGCGTGCTCCGCCTCCGCCCCATCTTCCAGCGCCTATTCCGACACCGCGTTTTTTGCCGGTCGAGCCGGAGCCGGGAACCTTGTTCCACCTGGTTTCCCAGCCGATCCTCTCGGCGCCGATCTTGTACTGTTTCTGACGGGACTGGTCCGGATCGTTGAGCAGCCTGAACCGCAGCGGGTCGATACCGGCTTTCTCCGCCAGCATGTCCACGATAATGTCCGTGCCGAACGCGGACATGGGGTGCCCTGGCGCCCGGAAGGGCCGCTCGGTCCCGGCATTGATCCGCACGTGGGCGTGTTTCTTGTAGTAGGCTCCCTCCGGCACCGCGAAAATATAGGGCATCGGGAATCCGGCATTCCCGGATATCCCGCCGGTGCCATTGGATTCCTGCCACAGCGCGGTTATCTTGCCCTGGCTGTCGCCGCCCATTTTCAGTTTCATATTAGCCGAGGGACGGTTACCCACGGCCAGGCATTCTTCCTTGCGGGAAAGCATCAGCTTGACCGGCAGTCCGGCAATCTTGGCCAGACGGGCCGCGACCTGGCCCTCTACCCCGACCGGGAACTTGCTGCCGAATCCGCCGCCCATGTAGTCGCAGATCACCTCGACCTTGTCCTGGTCGATCTCGAAGTAGGTGGCAAAATCCTCGCGGCAACCGTGCACGCCCTGGGTGCTGATCCAGATTTTCAGCTTGTCCCCCTCCCACTGCGCCACGGCGCCGTGGGACTCCAGGCAGGCATGCACCTGGACCTGGCAGCGGATATCCGCCTCCACTACGTGGGACGAGCCGGCCAGGATCTGCTCCACTTTCGCCTTATCTCCGGCCCTCTCCCAACTCACGTTGCCCTCCTCGGCAATACGCGGGGCGCCGGGGGCCATGGCCGCCTCCTCGGTTACCACAAAGGGCAGCAGCTCGTACTGAACCTTGATCAGGTCCAGGGCTTCCTCGGCCAGCTCGGGAGAAGTGGCGGCAACTGCCGCAACCTCATCGCCGTAGTAGCGCACCGTGTATTTGTTCATGTCCAGCACGGCCTTGACCGCCGGATGCTTTTCGGCGCCCGACAGATCGATATTTTTCACATAAGCGTGGGCGTGCGGGCTGCGCAGGATCATGCCGTAGAGCATCCCGGGCAGGACTATGTCCGCGGTGTATTTGGCCGCCCCGGTGACCTTGGCCGGACCATCGGTGCGCGGAACGTCGTGGGCCACGTACCTCATCTTTTCCAAAGGTTTCCATTGGGCCATGTTTACTTCCCTCCCTTCCCGCCGGCCAGTTCCAGCGCAGCATTGAAAATGTGCGGATAGGTCCCGCAGCGGCAGATATTACCGGAAAGCCCGCGTTTGATTTCCTGAAGGTTGGGATTGGGATTCTGGTCCAGCAGACCCTTCAGGGCCAGCTCGAATCCCGGCGTGCAGTAACCGCACATCAGGGCGTCATGCTTGACGAAAGCCTCCTGGATCGGGTGGAGTTTTTCGCCGACAGCCAGCCCCTCGATAGTGGTGATCCTGGCCCCCTCGGCCTCCAGCGCCAGCATCATGCAGGAGTACACCGTGCGGCCGTTGAGAATCACCGTGCAGGCCCCGCACTCTCCCCGGTCGCAGACAATCTTGGTCCCGGTGAGCTGGAGCCGTTCCCGGAGAACATGGGCCAGGGATTCCCGCGGCTCCACCTCTAGGCTTTGGCGCTTGCCGTTGATAGTCATGGTCACTGTCGCGCTGGTAATATCCTGCGACTTCGAGGAGGGCGTCGGGCCCTGCGGCGCGGCGGAAAGCAGCCCCTGGCTCAGGGTGGCGCTGCCGACAATGCCTGTACCCATTCCTTTCAGGAAACTTCTCCGGTTCAAGCCTTTCCCGGGATGCGAATTGTTTTTACCGCTTTCGCTCATGGGCGAACTCCTTTGAGGGTTAAGTATTTCACTGATCGACTGCACACAATTCGATTGAGAATCGATGCGGAAAAATCTTTGCCGGCCCCTGTGCCGCCCCATTCCGCCGAGCGGCCGCGTGTGGCGTCCTTCCCGTGTTTGCGGCTTTTGTCAATGATCCAGGATCAGCAGATTGCTTAAACCCCAGGCTCTGACCTCTGAATGCCAAAGACGGCTCTATCTATCTGCAAGCGAACGCTTAATTACGGAATAATGGAAGAATATCATGCAGGAGGAACGACTGAAAAAATCCGCTTCAGTCTTGAAAACCAAACCCGATAAACGCTACTAGATTGCAAACCATCTGTCAAGACCAGATGTTACAAAAAAATTTTTCATGTTGACTTGCAAAATCGGAACTGCAATATTAGTGGCCGTAAATTCCCGCGGTTACTATAACGCTGCCGCTAAAGACATACAGCTTGTCTGTCAGTTCCCGTGCGTGCTTCTTTTATGGCGCCGGGGGCGCGTCTCGAATTCGCATTACCCAATAATCCGGTTGATCAGGAACATTTATCTGCCATCTTTCCACCTGACAGGGAGAGAACATGGATTCCATGGATCGGCGTAATTTTCTGCGCAAGGCCGGCGCCGGCGCGGTCAGTCTGGCCGCCGCTGGGCCCTGGGTCAAAACGGGACTGGCCAAAAACAGCCCGAACGAGACGATTAATGTCGCGGTAATCGGTCTGAACAACCGCGGCTCGCAGCATGCCGAGAATTTCGCGAAGATGCCCAATGTCAACGTGGCCCTGCTCTGCGATATCGATGAAAACCTGCTGCCCAAGGGCGCCGCCGATATCGAGAAAATATCCGGCAAGAAGCCCCGCACGGAGAAAGACCTCCGCAAGGTGATGGAGGACAAGGAGATCGATGTCGTGTCGGTAGCGACTTGCAACCACTGGCACGCGCTGGCCACAATCTGGGCCTGCCAGGCGGGCAAGGATGTTTATGTAGAAAAGCCCTGCTGTTATAATATTTTCGAGGGCCGGAAAATGATCGAGGCCGCCCGCAAGTACAAGCGGATTGTCCAGGTGGGCAGCCAGAACCGCAGCGGCGCGGTCGTGCGCAGCGCCATGGATTTCCTGCACCAGGGCAAGCTCGGCGAGCTGTACATGGTCAAATGCGCGATTTTCAGGCCGCGCGATACCATCGGACGCGGCAAGGTGACAGCGGTGCCCCCGGGCGTGCATTTCAACCTCTGGCTCGGCCCGGCCCCCGACCGGCCGTTCATCGACAACCGCTTCCACTACAACTGGCACTGGTACTGGGACACCGGGAATGGCGAGACCGGGAACAACGGGCCGCACTACACCGATATGGCCCGCTGGGCGCTGCAGAAATACGACCATCCGCGAAAAATCCAGAGTATCGGCGGCTATTACCAGTGGGACTGCGACCAGGAAACCCCGAACATGCAGATGTCGGTGATGGAGTATGCGGATGGCAAGCTGGTGCAGCTTGAGATCCGCGGCCTTTACACGACCACCGAGATCGGCATGCAGTTCTATGGCACCGAGGGCTGGATGCGGCTTGGCGACGGCAAGTGGGAAACGTACTATGGCCGCAAGAACGATCCCGGCGAAAGCATGAGCGATGCCCAGGCCGCGGAAAAATACCAGCCGCTGAACATCCGCGGCACCGGCGATGAGCCGCATTTCGAGAATTTCATCAGCGCAGTCCGCTCCCGTAAAAAACACGACCTGACCGCGGACATCCTCGAGGGGCACCTTTCGGCCTCGATGTGCCATCTCAGCAACATCGCCTACCGGACCGGACGGACAATTTATTTTGACTCCGAAAGCGAGACCATTGTCGGGGATGAGGAAGCCGGAAAGCTGCTTACCCGCGAGTACCGTTATCCCTTTATCGTTCCGGATGAGGTCTGAGCAGTCGGCTATTTGTATTTGGAAAGGATATAGCGTGCAGGAGGAGATCAGACTGAAGCCGATAGGCGTTATCCACTCCGCCTACCAGCAGCAGAACGGCACTCCGATCCAGCCCTCGCTGTCCGGCGATTCTGTGGGCTGGGTAGAGGTTTTCCCGGAGTTCGAGGAGGGGCTCGCCGATCTCGAAGGCTTCGAACGGCTCTGGCTGATCTACCGGCTCGACCGCTCGAATCCGGACTGTCCGCTGCGAGTCAAACCATATCTGGATGACCGCGAGCACGGCGTTTTCGCCACTCGCTCGCCCAGCCGGCCGAACCTGCTGGGTCTGTCCTGTGTCCGGCTAAACGGCCGTGAGGGGCGCCGCCTGGATATCACCGGGCTGGATATCCTGGATGGCTCGCCGCTGCTGGATATCAAGCCCTACGTCCCGAAATTCGACAGTTTTGCGGTCGAAAGGGTCGGCTGGTTTGCCAGGACCCTGCCGGATGAGGTACGGGCCGATGACCGGTTCTCGAAGTAGTCTTTTATCAAGTTGGCGCCCGGCTTCCTTATTGCTGTGAGCTTCCGCCAGGCGGCTTCCGGACTGTCCGACAGACTTGATTTTTATCTGCTTTCTGCTTAATTTTACTAGGTTTGGATTGAAATTTATCGCTATTTTGCGCCCGTAGCTCAATTGGATAGAGCGTCTGACTACGGATCAGAAGGTTGGGGGTTCAATTCCTCTCGGGCGTACCATAATTTATGGGTTTGCACGCATTACCGGCGCATTGCTAAGCCGGACGCGGATCGGCTGGTGCTAAAGCCGTGAATTATATGCTATGTGCGACCCTGCAATTTAAACCCCGGTAAAAAATTTTACCGGGGTTTTTATATATTCGGGGAAAAATCCGCGATCCAGTCCGAACGGCCGAATACCCTGCCTGATATCCTGAGCTCCGTCGACATCCTGAAACCGAATTCCGGCCGGTCAAAGAATATTCACCGCACATCATACCTGAGAAAAGCCACGAAAGCCCCGGCAAACAAGAACAGGCTGAACGCGGCCAGTGCGGCCCACCAGGGCAGCACCGCGTTAAGCTTATCCCGCAGCGGCTCCTCTGAATATTTGAACCTGGGTCGATCATGAACGTCCAGGAACGAGTTTACATCGTAAGTCGGGTATTTGAGTTTTACTTCCTCCTCTTTCTTCTCGAGGTAGCCCCAGGTAGCATCATCATACTCCCCGGAGAGGCGCGAGAAATGCTCCAGGCTGCGCAGACCCGTGCCGGTCAAATCGGTGGCGATGAATAAGTAATCCGCATAGGGTGAGATCCCGGAGATG
>Ga0156185_1140_pt7 | contig 13109 bp, 12 predicted proteins | sample RifCSPlowO2_12_FD_107838 | JGI IMG/M metagenome (GOLD analysis project Ga0156185, IMG submission 107838) | Candidatus Glassbacteria bacterium RIFCSPLOWO2_12_FULL_58_11 | reverse complement strand
CCGGATTTATCACCTGATTACTAACGGGCAGGGAAACATGCCCTCTTATAAGACCTCGATCGATCCGACAACCCGCTGGGCGATTATTCACTACCTGAGGGCTATCCAGCGGGCCGAAAACCCGACTCCCGAAGATTTGATACTGCTCGGCGACAGTGCAAAAAAATAAAAACCTCTTAATGGACAGCCGGATGGCTGCCGTAGAGAACTCCAACCAGGCGTACGGAAACCGAAAATGCACGAACAGGAAACAGTCAGGCTGAGCGATCCGGGGCCGCTGAAAGTCGGCAGGAAACCGGAGATTGTACTGGCCGCGCTGGCCGCGTTAGGCCTGATCGTATTTCTGGCCGGACTGGCTATCGATCCGACCCGGGCCTGGTATAACTTCCTGATCGATTATTTCTTTTTCCTGGCTATCGGAGTGGCCGGGATCGTTTTGACCGCGATCCACTACGCCACCGATTCCACCTGGTCGGTGACAGTGCGCCGGGTGGCCGAGGGGCTATCGGCATACCTGCCGGTGTCTCTGGTCCTTTCGCTGGCCTTGATTATCTGCATACCGGTGCTCTATCAGTGGGCCGTGCCGACCCACGTGCACCTCTGGCATGAAAAGCACATTTATCTCAACCGGACTTTTGTAATCGGCCGCCAGCTTCTCTGCTACGGCATCTGGATCTGGATCGGCATGGGGCTGGTGCGCCGGTCGGTCAAACAAGATATAAGCGGCGATGTCGCCCTCTACCGGCGTAACCGGACAATGGGTCCGGTCTTTCTGCTGCTCTTCGCCCTGACCATCACTTTTACCTCATTCGATCTGCTGATGAGCCTCGAGGAGTCCTGGTACTCCACCATCTTCCCGGTCTATATTTTCAGCGGGCTGTTCCTGAGCGGCTATGCCACGACCAGTATCCTGGTGGTCTATCTGCGCCGGGCCGGTTATCTGCGCGAGGCGGTCAAGGATTACCACCTGCGGGACATGGCCACCTGGATGATGGCTTTCAGCGTGTTCATGATCTATATCGGGTTTTCCCAGTACATGCTGATCTGGTACGCCAACCTGCCGGTCGAGATCGGATACATGATGAAACGCTCGGCCGGCGGCTGGGGTTATATCTTCATCCTGCTCCCGCTGCTGAAATGGATCATCCCCTTTGTCGTGCTGATGCCGGACCGTTGCCGGAAGAGTGAAACAGTTATCGTCCTGGTTTCGTTGGCTGTATTGTTGGGACAATGGTTGGATCTCTACTGGATCGTAGCGCCGGTTTTCTCCGAGCGCCTGGTGCTGGTGAGCTGGATGGAGATCGGCGTTTTCCTGGGTTTCGCCGGTCTATTCGGATTGAGCGTCCTCCGCTTCTACAAGAAACACTCGTTGGTGGCGGTGAATGATCCGAAGCTGGATGAATGCCTGAAGGGCAGGTACCTGCATGTCTGAGCTTAAAGATAAATTACTCCCCGTACTGTATATCTTCTTCCTCGCCCTGGCGATCTACCTGGTGTACCGGGCATTCAGCCTGGGGTTCGAAAAGGGGAGATATATAGGCAAATACGAGCCGCTGCCCGAGAGCGGGGCCGCGGTGGAGAAAGCCAAACCGGCCGACCTGCGCCTGCTCAGAATCCCGACCGACTCCCTGGTCGAAGAGGGAAGGGAGCTTTTTACCTTGAACTGTGCCTCCTGCCACGGTGCCAGTGGGGCCGGGGATGGTCCCAAGAGCGTGGGCCTCAATCCTCCGCCGCGTAATTTCAGACAGGAGAAGCTCAAGTTCGGCGCCTCGCCCCTGCAGATCTATCAGACGGTTTCCAATGGCAGCCCCGGTACCTCGATGGCCTCGTTCAGCTTCCTCACCGAGAAGCAGCGGTTCGCCGTGGTACACTTTATCAGGACCTTGGTCCCGAACCCTCCGGATGACCCTCAGGAGCTTGTGGACGCCTTGCCAGTGGTCGAGGGCGGGCAAACCGCGGCTCCCGCTGCAGCCGCCGCGACACAGCCTGATACCGGCGCGGCGGCGAAAGCCGAAGCCCCCAAAGACACGAGCGCGGAAGCTAAAGCGGCTGTTCCGACTCCGGCGCCGGCTAAAACCGGGCCGGTCCTGCCGCTCGATTTCGCGGTCAGCCGCCTGCTCGCGCAAGGCCCCGCACGCCTGAAAGAGGCCCGGCCGGAGAGCCTGAATTCGCCGGTGTTCACCTTGAACTGCGCGGGCTGCCACGGCGAGACCGGGGCCGGGATGGTGCGGAGCGCAGATCTCCTGCCCGCGGGCGCGCTGTATTTCCCGACGGTTGCGCTTGATGAGGCCGATCCACGGATTATGGAAAGCCTGGATTCGTTCGGCGCGTTCCTGGCGCAGGGGATCCGCGGCGTGGCTGGTCACCGGTTCGGCAATCTGAGCGCCGCTGAGACAACGGAGTTGTATCAGGCCTTGAAATCGCCAGCTAAAAGATAGTATTGTACTATTGGAATTTCACCGCGAATCGAAAATTTTATGAAAACGAAAAGCATTTTCCTTTTCCTGGGGTTGGCCGCGCTCTTTCTGTCGGGCTGTTCTGGAGGCCATCCGGGAGATATCACCAATTGGCTGCAAAATCCGGCGACCCCGCTGGCGCATGAGGTCCGGCACAGTTTCTATTTCACCCTGTACCTGATCCTGCCCTTCCTGTTTATCGCCGAGGGTTTGCTCATTTATGTGATCCTGCGCTTCCGCAAGAAGCCCGGGCGCGAGCCGGCCAAGTTCCACGACAATCCGAAGCTCGAGATCGCCTGGACTATCGCCCCGGCGATAACCCTGGTTTTCGTGGCAGTCTCGACTTACGGCCTGATCGGGCGGATCAACTATTCGCCTGAAAGCGACATGCAGGTCGAGGTTACCGCCCAGCGCTTCCTCTGGAAGTACCATTATCCGGAGTACGGGATCACGATTTCCGAACAGCCCCTGGTGGTGCCCGAGGACAAGGTGATCACTCTTCTCGGAACCAGCGTGGATGTCATCCATTCCTGGTGGGTGCCGGCTTTCGGAATCAAAAGGGACCTGTTGCCCGGAAGGATCGTGGAAACCTGGTTCAAGGCGGTAAAGGGGAATTACAAGGGGCAGTGCGCCGAGCTCTGCGGTCCGCTGCATGCGGAGATGTTGATCGATGTCAGTGTGGTTTCGCAGGAGGAGTTCGAGCAGTGGGTCAAGCAAAAGCTCGCGGAGAAAAATGCCCCCGCGGACAGCACCAACAACTTGCAGACTTCAGGGAGCGCTGAAACCAAATGAGTGAAGCGGCTGCGGCAGCAACGGCTTATAAGTCCTCATGGCTGAACAAGCTGGACTGGTTTGTCACCGGCGACCACAAAAAAATCGGGATCATGTATCTCTGGTTCGCGATTGTCATGGCCATTGTCGGCGGCGGATTCGCCGGGGTGATCCGGGCCCAGCTCACGAAACCGGACAGCGGCCTGGTCACGCCGGAGTTCTACAACCAGATGGTTTCAATGCACGCCACCCTGATGATCTTTTTCGTGATCATCCCTGCCTGGACCGGCCTGGGCAACTATTTCGTGCCCTTGCTGATCGGCGCGCGCGACATGGCATTCCCACGATTAAACGCGTTCGCGTTCTGGCTCGCCGTACCGGCCACCGCGCTGATGTTCGGCAGCTTCTTTGTCGTCGGCGGGGCGATCCAGACCGGCTGGACCGCTTATCCGCCGCTCTCGCTGGCCGCTTTTTCCGCCGGCCCGGGGGTGGATATGTGGCTGATGGGGATAATTTTCATCGGCCTGTCCTCGATCCTCGGCGCGATTAATTTTATTGTCACGGTCGCTAACCTTCGCGCCCCGGGGCTCCGCTGGTTCAAGATGCCCCTTTTTGTCTGGGCCTGGTTTATCAACGCCACCCTGATCCTGGTCGCCACGCCGGTGCTGAGCTCAGCTCTGGCCATGCTGCTTGCCGACCGGGTATTCGGCACCAGTTTTCTGACCGTGGCCAAGGGCGGCGATCCGCTGCTCTACCAACACCTGTTCTGGTTTTACTCCCATCCGGCGGTGTATATTATGGTTCTGCCGGGTTTCGGCGTGATCTCCCACGTGCTGGCCTCGTTCGCTGAAAAGAAGATATTCGGTTACAAGGGGATGGTTTTCGCCATCATGCTGATCGGCATTATCGGCTACATGGTCTGGGCGCATCACATGTTTGTCGCCGGGATCCCGCCCTCGCTGCAGATATTTTTCAGTTACATGTCAATGGTGATCGCGGTACCCACCGGGATAAAGATATTCAGTTGGCTGGCCACGATCTGGGGGGGCAGTATCCGCTTCACCACCCCGATGAAATTCGGCCTGGGGTTTATCTTCCTTTTCGTGATCGGCGGGATGAGCGGCATCCTGCTGGCCAATGTCCCGGTAGATTACCAGGTCACCGATACCTATTTCGTGGTGGCCCATTTCCATTACGTGCTGGTCGGCGGCTCGATCATGTCGATGTTTGCCGGGATGTACTACTGGTTCCCCAAGATGTCGGGCCGTTTCCTGAGCGAAAAACTCGGCACCTGGGTCTTCTGGTTATTTTTTGTCGGCATGAACGTGACCTTTTTCCCGATGCATATCATGGGCATCCAGGGCATGGCCCGGAGAGTATTCACTTACCGGCCGGAATTTCAATCGCTTAACGAGCTTTCCTCGGCCGGCTATCTGTTAATGCTTGCCGCCGGCTTGATTTTCGTTTTCGATGTGCTGAAGACCGCCTTCTTTAAAAAAGGCACTCTGCCCGCGGATCCCTGGCAGATCAATCACGTTCAGAATACTCTGGACTGGAAGGTATCCTCGCCGCCGCCGGAGTATAATTTCCTCAAAATCCCAACAATCGAGTAGCGTGGGAGTAAATGATGGCTGAAAACAGAAACGATCAGCCTGCTGTTGCCGGGAGCGCCGGCAATGGCGGAGCGATAGACCGGAAACTCGGACGCTGGTTCATTATTCTAAGCCAGTTTGTCTTTCTCCTGGTGATTGTCGGAGGCGCGGTGCGTCTGAGCGGCTCGGGGCTTTCCATCCCCGAGTGGCCGCTGATCAACGGCAGCTTGCTGCCGCCGCTCAGCGAGCAAAGCTGGGAGGCGGTTTACAAGACCTATCACCGGGAAATTATCGGCGTGGAGGTCCAGGGACTGGAGGCGAACCCCGAGACCGGCGCGATCCCCGCCGGGCAGTTCAAAGTTATGTTCTGGACCGAATATTGCCACCGTTTCGTGGCCGCCTTGTTCGGCCTGCTGTTCCTCTGGGTGTTTATCAAGGTGCTGCGGGACACGGAGGCGCGAAAGAAATACGGCCTGCTGATGGTTTTTGCCCTCTGCCTTCTGCTGACCCAGGCGATCCTGGGCGGCATGGTGGTTAAATACGATCTCCCGGCGGCCCTGGTTACCGTGCATCTCGGCGTCGCTTTCATTTTCTTCGCCATTCTTTTCTGGACCGGGCTGGCTATTCTATACCCGGGCAGTTTGCAAAGTAATCCGAAAAACAGGACATTCACCCGGACCGGCTTGGTCGCCGGTGTAGTCGTGTTCACGCAGGTGCTTACCGGCGGGATGGTGGCCGGGACCCAGGCCGGCTTTCATCTGAACACCTGGCCCCTGATCGGGGATTACCTGATCCCGCCGCTTAATCTCCTTTGGTCCGCGGCGTATAAGCCGGGTCTCGCCAACCTGCTCTACAACAAGTTGCTGCTCCAGTTTATCCACCGCTGGTGGGCTTTTGCCGCGGCCGGCCTGGTAATCTATCTGGTGGTTCTGTCCCTGCGCATACGGGTGGGCGAAAGGGCGCGGCTGGGTCTGAGAAGCCTGGCCGCCTTAATTGTGCTGCAACTGATTCTTGGCGTATTGACCCTGCTGCTCCAAGTGCCGGCAATCCTGGCGGTCACGCATCTGGCGACAGCGATGTTGCTGTTCGAGCTTTTAATCCTGGTTACCCATGAATTCAGGTATCATGAAATCCAGCCTGTATAATTTTTTCCTGCTGACCAAGCCCCGGATCATGGTCCTGGTGTTGCTGACCGGCGCCGCCGGGCTTTCCCTGGAGGGCAGCCTGCTCGCCCGGCCGGGCTACTGCGCCCTGGTGCTGCTGGCGCTCTACCTGGTCAGCGGTTCGGCCAATTCGCTCAACCAGTATTTCGAGCGGGATATCGACGCCCTGATGAGCCGCACGAGCCGAAAAAGGCCGCTGCCGACAGGCCGGCTCAGTCCGCGGCAGGCACTGGTTTTCGCGCTCGTGATCGGTGTGGCTGGCGTGGCAATTTTCGCGCTGCGCTTTAACCTGCTGAGCGCGGCGCTCGCCCTTTTCGCCGTGCTGTTCTACGGGATTTACTATACGGTATGGCTTAAGCCGCGCACGCACCTGAATATCGTGATCGGCGGAGCCGCCGGCGCCATGGCGCCGGTGATCGCCTGGGCCGCAGCCTCAGGCACGCTCAGCCTGGTCCCGCTGATCCTGTTCCTGATCATTTTTTTCTGGAGCCCTCCGCATTTCTGGGCCCTCGCCATTTACCTGAAAGAGGATTACCGCAAGGCGCGGCTGCCGATGCTGCCCCTGGTCAAGGGGGAGGGGGCGACCCGGGACCAGATTTTTTATTATACCCTGATCCTGTTTGCGGTCAGCCTGAGCCTGATCGCCGTGAGGCCGGGCCTGCTCTATGCCGCGGTCAGCCTTGGCCTGGGCGGACTGTTCATCTGGAAAGCCGGGGTGCTGCGAAAAACGGGTCTGCCGGGACTGGAAAAAGGACTTTTCAGTTATTCGATTATCTATCTGTGCGCGCTTTTTACCGCTTTGATAATCGAGGGCCTGGTCTGAGAGACCGGTTAAAACGGTTTCCAACCTGAAAAATTCAGAATTGCGCAGCACGGTTTGCTTAATCTGCCGCCAGGTTATTGCTGAAATCCCCCCTGGCCCCCCTTTGGTAAAGGGGGGGAAGCCGCCTCCCCCTTTGAAAAAGGGAGAATGTGGGGGATTTGCAGAGCAAGAATTAAAGGCTAAGAATTTTACGCCTAAACCGGGATATAAAGGCTGGAGTAGGGGCGGTTGGCATAGCACTGAGACGTGAAAAGCGGAAAATATTTAACATACAAGCGGAGTCAGAAATGAGCCGGAATTCTAAATTGCTGCTGATTCTTGTCGCCGCGGTCATCGGGATGTTCGGCTTCGGATTCGCCAATATCTCCCTGTTCAAGATGTTTTGCTCGGCGGTGGGGATACAGATTTCCTCTCCGAAAGACCTGACCCAGGGCGCCGCCGGGACTCAGATCGACAAGAGCCGTGAGATCAAAGTGCTTTTTACTACGGCGGTCAACGACAAGCTGCCGATACTCTTTGAATCCGACAAGAGCCGCAGCAGTGTCCATCCCGGCGCACTGGACGAGGTCCATTACCGCTTCGTCAATCTCTCCGATGATACGTTGTATTTCAGGCCGGTGCACAGCATATTCCCGCCGGAGGCAAACAAGAAATACGACATGATCAAGTGCTTCTGCTTTCAGGACATGGTGTTGCAGCCCAGGGAAGAAGTGAATCACGTCCTGGTCTATTCCTTTCATGGCGATCTCGACCCGGCGGTCTCGCGGGTGACCATGCACTACACGCTGTTTAAGAGAGATCCAACCGCCGCGGATTGGGGCCGGATAGATAAGCCCGAGGGGAAGTGAATATGCATCTCGAACCGCTGGAGCCTCGCCTCAAGCGCCGGAATCTTTTTCTGTTCCTTTCTTTGGCTGTTTTTATTGCCTTGTTAGTCTATTTGACCATGCTGAATGTCAGCCCGGAGCATGCCGGGTCGACCAACTCCATACTCTCCGGGATGAAATGAATCCGCCATGGAAACCGTAAAACACCACGAGGAAGCGCATGTGCACCTCCCGCCCAGGTCGGTCTGGCCGATAGTGCTGGCTATGGGAGTGGGATTGCTCCCGATCGCCCTGGTGGCTTTCCGGACAGGTCACGCCATTGTCGCCGAGCTGTTGGCGGTCACCGGAGGCGCGGTAAGTCTGGTCTCCCTGATGGGCTGGGCGCACAGCGTGGTAATGGACAAGGCCGAGGATGTGGTGACCGGCCACCTGTCGATGCAGCAGCAGGACCTGAAAATGTTCCTCAAGTATTTCCTGCTTTCCGAGGCGGCTATTTTCGGCGGTCTGTTCGTGCATTACTATTCTACGCGCTACCATATCCAGGCCTGGCCGCCGGCCGGGACTCCGCACATTCACACCCACGATCCGGCAATCGCCACCCTGATCCTGATGTTCAGCAGCTTCACCTGCGAGCTGGGACTCAAGGCTTTCGAGAAGGGGAAGAAATTCCACGCCAAGACGCTGTTGCTGGTCACCGCGCTGCTCGGTCTGATCTTCCTCAGCTACCAGGGCCTGGAGTGGGGCCTGCTGATAACCCAGTACGGGTTTACCGTGGAAACGAACATTTTCGGAACGATGTTCTACATGATGACCGGCTTCCACGGCCTGCACGTCTCGATCGGGGTGATCTTCCTGCTGCTGGCCTATGGCCGTCTGGAGCTGGGCCAGATGAACGAGGAGCGGCATTTCAGCCTGATCGCCGCCTCCTGGTACTGGCATTTTGTCGATGTAATCTGGGTCCTGCTGTTTTTCAGCCTCTACCTGATTTAATGTTCCCGTAACCCGCCCGGCCTGTTATTAATTCCTTAAATCTGCTCGGATAATTGCGTTTTTGTGCTCCGAGCCCTTCCCGGACAGCTTCCGGCGTGCCGGTGCGGGCCGGTTGATTCGAGGCGCGGCCGGTATTATAATTATACCGTAATTCGGAGCCTGTTCCGGCGCAGGATAGTTATGCGCCGTTAATTTGAGAATTGTATTCAATAAAAAAGAATCTCCCGGAGGGGTAGTGGCTACCGTGGAATCGAACTGGGCGCGCGTTTCAGCGGACCTCAGGCAGGAGCTCAAAGAAACCCTGGACCAGGCTGAAATCAAGCGGCTGCACGAGAAAAAGCCCTGGATTCACCTGCTGGTCGCTCTCCGGCAATTTTTCTTCCTGGCCGCCGCCACCTGGCTTCTGATCCGGTTCGGCCAGCCTCTGGTCGTGCTGCCGGCGGCCCTGCTGTCCGGCTTCACGGTGTTTAATTTCACCGTCCTGCTCCACGAGCAGCTGCACAGCCTTATTTTCCGCAGCCGCCGGCCGCTCCTGAACGGCTTTCTCGGCCAGCTGTACGCTTCCTGGAGCGGGATTTCCTGTTCCCAGTTCACCCGCTGGCACCTGGACCATCACGCTCAGCTCGGCACCGAGGACCTGGACCCCAAGCGCCACCATCTCTCACCCAAAATAAACCGCCGCCTGATCAAAATCGCCTATTTCACTCCGGCCCTGTTCTTTATTTATTTCCGCGCCGCGGCCCGCGAGAACGCCACTTATCCTCCAGAACTGAAGCGAAAGATCGCCCGCGAGAGGATAACCACTATCGGCGGCCATCTTCTGGCTCAGGCGGCGCTGCTGTTTTTCGGCTCGGGGGCCATCTGGTTCAGGGCTTATTGCCTTCCGGTGTTCTTTATTTTTCCGGTCGCTTTCGCTATCAACCGGATCGGGCAGCACTATAATATCAAAGAGGATGATCCGGCAGGCTGGACCACCTGGATCAGAGGGAGCTGGTTCTGGGATTTCCTGTTCATCAACTCTAACTATCACCTGGAACACCACTACTACCCGGGAATCCCGTTCTATAATCTGCCCCGCCTTCAGCGGATTCTCCAGCCGGTGTATCTCCGTCACGGCATGACGCCGCACTCTTACCCGGAGCTGTTATACGGCTACCTGGTGCTGAACAATGCGCCGCACACCGACTGGGATTTCGCCTGAAATTTGCTGAATGACTGGAAGGCAGAGTAGCAGGACAGCAAACTGGTCCGGGAGGGAAGACTTCCCGAGGATCGGGTGCGGGTTTTGTTCGCTTGATTATCCCGGGGAACCGGTCTATTTTTAGCCTTTCCCCGGAAGCCGGAGTCAGTGGGCGAAGAATTCCTCGAAATAATTTCTCAGGGTTTTATTGCGCAAGTAGTTTTTCGTGCTGTCTGATAATTCGGCCAGGGAGCTCAAGTCCTCCAGGTTCCCGGAGGCGGCGTTCTTGTCGAGATCGAAGCCGCGGATCAGACCGAATATTTTCGGCTCAAAATGCAGGGACGTATGGTAAAATAAGATATCCAGGGGCACGTTAAGCTGGAGCTCGAAGTAGATAATTTCACCGTTGATCGTCTCGACCTTGATCTCTTCTCTTTTAAGCGGCACATCCAGGGCTTCGGCTTTCTTTATGAGGAAATCCTGGATGTCTTTGCCGGATTGGCTGGCAAAAAAGAGCCGGGCCTGGGTCTGCATGAGGTCCTGCATCAGCCAGAGCTTACTGTAGGGGACCCAGAAGCTGATGGCTACATATACCAGCAGCAGCAAACCCAGCAGGATCAGTTTTCTGAAATAGCGGTACATGAGCGGGTATCAACTGGCAATTGGTTTCGCCTGATAATTCAGCGCCCTACGGGAATGTTCATGCTTCAAGATATTTCCGGGATGCGAAAAAAGCCAGACATCCTTTAAAAGCGAGAGCTGATGCGGTTTAAAACGCTGATGAATATTGTTTTCCTGGTGCCAATCCTGCAATGCGGCGCAGGCGAACTTTCCGCGGCAGAGCTGGACCCCGGTAAGAGGCTCACGATTGCGCGGGTCATTTACGAGGGCGGGGGAGACTGGTACTCGAATCCTTCTTCTCTGCCCAACCTCCTGAAGAAGATCCGCGCCTCGACCGGCCTGCCGGTTGCGGAGCAGGAAGTGCAGGTGGGGTTGAAGAGCGCCGAGTTGTTCAGTTATCCCTACCTCTACATGAACGGCCACGGGAATATCAAGTTCGATGAGGAAGAGGCGGGCCGGCTCCGAAAGTACCTGGAGGAAGGCGGATTCCTGCATGCGGATGATAATTTCGGCATGGACGAGAGTTTCCGCAGGGAAATGAAAAAGGTTTTTCCGGAGTCTGAGCTGGTCGAGGTCCCCTTTGATTTTCCGCTCTACCACTCTTTCTTCGAATTTTCCGACGGCTTGCCCAAGGTACACGAGCATTACGGGGGCCCGCCTCACGGACTGGGGATATTTTCCGGCGGAAGGCTGGTGGTCTTTTACAGTTTCAATACGGATTTGGGCGACGGGTGGGAGGACCCCGAGGTGCACCATGACCCAGAGCCGATCCGACAGCAGTCGCTGAAAATGGGAGTCAACATCTTCGTCTACGCCCTGACCGGGCGCTAGGCCGGCAGGAGAGTGTCGCACTGAATAACACGGATACAGAAAAAGCTCTGGTCGGCGCACTGGCCGAGGCCAGGAAAATAATGTTCCGGCTGGCCCTCTGGCGGACCGCCCTGTGGTGCCTGATCCCGCTCACCGCGGGCTGGCTGATGCTCAATGCCCTGGAAAAGGCCTATTACCTGCCGGCCCTCCAGCGGATTGCTCTGCTGGCCGGGGTGGGAGTCTGCCTGGCGCTGATCGCCGGCCGCCGGATCTGGAGCGCTTGTTCCCGCTACGGCAGTCTGGCGAAAATCGCCCGGCTGCTCGATTCCTCCAATGCCGCTTTCAAGAACCGCCTGGAAGCTGCTCTCGAATTTATTGAGCGTCCGGAATTGCGGCTCTCATTCTCGGCCGAGCTCGTCGAAGCCCATGTGAGCCAGGCCGCCGGGTTGGTGCCTGCCGGCGGTGGCGCGCGGGCCCTGGCCGGGAAAATCCTGCGGGGCGCCAGGCAGCGCGCGCGGATCGAGGAGTACCTCTTTTCCGCGCTGCTCTGCGCCGCGCTGCTCTTCTCGATCGCGGATCCCCTGGGAGTTTTCCAGATCTACCAGCATTACCGCCATCCCCTGGAGATGCTGCGCCGGGAAAGGGCTTTCCGGATCTTCGTCAAGCCGGGCAACATCACCATCCTGCGCGGAGACTCGCTCATTATCCGGGCCGCCGCCTCCCTTCACCGCCCTGAACCGATGACTATCCATTACTGGCAGGCCGGGAAACCCGGAATGAAAGAAGTAATGAGCTACTCGCCGAACCAGTTCGAGTACGAGGCCGCTTTCAGGGATATCGAAAATGACATCAGTTATTATGTTGCCCAGGGAGCGGCTCTCACAGATACGTTCCAGGTCCGGGTAACCAGTAACCCGTTTGTCACCGAGCTGACCCTGCATTACGATTTCCCGGCTTATACCGGGCTGCCCGCCTATGAAACTTCGCGGGACAAGGCAGTCCAGGGACTGCGGGGCAGCCGGGTGGAATTGCGCGGCAAGGCGAGCAATCCCCTGGTCAGCGCAGTTCTGCAGCTCGGGCCGGACAGTCTGATAGAAGCTCCTTTGACCGGAGAGAGAGATTTCAGCGCAACCCTGCTGCTGGTACGGGATGGGGCCTACCGGATCAGGCTCAAAGACCGCTGGGGCCTGGTGAATGATGATACTTTGGCCTACCCGATCTCTGTCATTCCGGACGAGCCTCCGGCCATCGCCCTGCGGTTTCCCGCGCCGGATGCGCAGATCAACGAACAAATGCAGCAGCCGCTGATCTTCGAGATCGCCGATGATTTCGGGGTGACGCGGGTCACTCTTGCCGGCTCTAAGGAACGCCCCGGAGGCCAGGCCGGCCCGCAACGCAGTCTGACGCTCGGCTCCTACCCCGATTCGCCCGCGCATTTGGTCGGCCAATACCTCTGGGACCTGAAGGACTTTTCCCTGCTGCCGGATGACCAGGTGGCCTATCGTCTGACTGTGTTCGACAATGACCGTATTTCAGGTCCCAAGTCCGTGACCAGCGGAGAATTCCATCTCCGCTTCCCCTCGCTGAAAGAAATTTTCTCCCAGGAACAGGACCGTCAGGAGGGAATTGTCACGGACCTGCATCAGATCGAGGAAAAAGGGGAGAAACTGCGCGATCAGGTCAAACAGATGAGCGAGGCGCTGGAACATGGGCGGAAAATGGAGTGGGAGGAGGGCCGCAAGCTGGAACAGGCTGTCCAGGAACAGGTCAAAATGCTGGACCAGGTAAAACAGATTGCCAAGGAGCTGGACGAGAGTATCAAGCAGCTCGACCAGAGCCAGGTCCTTTCGCGCGAGATGCTGGACAAGCTGGACCA
>Ga0156185_1210_pt3 | contig 13156 bp, 9 predicted proteins | sample RifCSPlowO2_12_FD_107838 | JGI IMG/M metagenome (GOLD analysis project Ga0156185, IMG submission 107838) | Candidatus Glassbacteria bacterium RIFCSPLOWO2_12_FULL_58_11 | reverse complement strand
CGAGGCGATCGAGGAAACGCTTTACAACGCTCTGCTGGGCGCGAACACCGCCGACGGCAGCGATTTCGCCAAGTACAGCCCGCTGCGGGGCCGCCGCTCCCCCGGCGACAACCAGTGCGATATGAACCTGCACTGCTGCAATGCCAATGGACCGCGCGGCCTGCTGGTGGCGCCGCTGGTGGCGGCAATGGCCTCGGATGAGGGGCCGGTGGTGAACCTTTATACGGCGGGCCGCGCCGAAGTAACCTTATCCTCCGGCAACCGGGTGGAAATTGTTCAGGAAACGGACTACCCGCTGCACAATAAAGTGATCATTCGGGTGAAGCCGGAGCATCCGGAGCGTTTCAGCCTGCGGCTGCGGGTGCCCGCCTGGAGCGCGGAGACGGAAATCAGCGCCGATGGAGTTGAGGTTTCCGATATTACTCCCGGAGCTTATGCGCGCCTGACAAAATCCTGGCAAGCCGGCGACTCTGTGATCCTGAAACTGGACCTGCGGGGCAGGGTAATCCGGGATCCGGGCGGCGGGCCGCAGGTCGCTGTCGCGCGGGGGCCGGTAGTGCTGGCGCGGGACAGCCGTCTGGAGAGCGAGGCTGCGGACACCGAACTGCAGCGGATTGTCGAAAACAAGGGGTTTGTCGAGCTGCAGGCGGACCCGGTTGCTCCGAGAGAATTCGGTATGGTCTTTAGTGTCCCTGTGATCGGCGACCCTTCGGGCCGGGACAGCGGCGAGAAGCGCCTGATCCGTATGTGCGATTTCGCCTCGGCCGGCAATCCCTGGGACAGCGCTGTCCGCTACCGGGTCTGGCTGCCGGTGCTGCTGGACCTTTCCCGCCCTGCCGGCGAATGACTGCGGCAAGCGTCGAAACTCACATTATGGGCGGACACAGGGGTCCGCCCATACATGCCTGTTGCTTTCAAACGTTGCCACGTGTAAGGGCGACGCATGCGTCGCCCCTACAATTCTCTTATCCGAATTACCCCAGAGCGAATTTAGGGGAATTTTTTTATATTAATAATGATTCTTGATTTCTTTCTCATATAATGATACCATTTTGAGAATCAGATCGCGTTTCCGGCAGGTAAACCGCAACCTTTGGCATTTGAGAGGCCGAAATGAAAATGAGCCGCTGGTGGATAGTCCTGGGTGCCTTGATCATCCAGCTTTGCCTGGGCGCGATCTATTCCTGGAGCGTGTTTGTCAATCCCCTGAAAGAAGCTTATGCCTTTACTACAACCCAGACCCAGATCATTTTCTCGGTCGCTCTGGCCGTGTTCGCCCTGGTGATGATCTTTGCCGGGAGATGGCAGGACAAGACCGGCCCGCGCAAAGTCGCCTTGACCGGCGGCATTCTACTGAGTATCGGCTATATCCTGGCGGCATTTATCGGCAGCTCATTCGCGGGCCTGATGCTGACTATCGGAGTGATCGGCGGCGCGGGCCTCGGCCTGGGCTATGTCTGCCCCATCGCGGCCCTGATCAAATGGTTCCCGGACAAGCGTGGCCTGATTACCGGCCTGGCAGTCGCGGGGTTCGGCGCTGGGGCCTGGATTTTCGCCCAACTGGCCTCCTATCTGATTACCGCCTATGGCCTGTCCACCGCTTTCCTGAGCCTGGGGCTTATTTTCCTGGCCGGGGTGCCGGGAGGGGCACTGCTGCTGAGCAATCCTCCCGCGGGCTGGCTGCCGGAGGGTCTCTCGCCGGTCAAACAAACCGTCGCTAACCTGCCGCAAAATGATTATCCCTGGAGCGAAATGCTCGCTCTGCCGCAGTTCTGGATTTTCTGGCTCATGTACGCCCTGGGAGCCTCGGCGGGCCTGATGGTTATCGGCAACCTGAAGCCCTTCGGCGTACACAGCGGCCTGAGCGCCGCCGCGGCGGGCGCCGCGGTCGGCATTCTGGCCCTCTTCAACGGAGCGGGAAGGATCTCCTGGGGTTACGCCTCGGATTTCCTGAGCCGGACCCGGGCCATGCTGCTGATGTTTTTTCTGCAGGGCCTGATGATGCTGGTGCTGATCAAGATGAGCGGGACCGCCCTGCTACTGGGGGTAGCCTCGGCCTGGGTCGGCTTTAATTACGGCGGCATTTTCGCGCTTTTCCCCTCGGCTACGGCGGATTATTTCGGCACGCGGAACGTGGGCGTTAACTACGGGCTGGTGTTTACCTCATACGGCGTGGCGGGGATTGTGGGTCCGATACTCGGCGGAAAGGTATTCGATCTGACCGGAGACTATAAGATCGCTTTTATCTCCGGAGGGATTTTCTGTTTTGTCGCTGCCGGACTGTCAATCTTCCTGAAAAAACCGGTCAGAGCCGGGACAGAAAACGCCTGAATTGCGCCTGGCTTATTGCTCGCGTCTGATCCGGGCCGCCAGGTCGCTGGTCACCGGCGCCGAGCGGAAAATGAGCACGTTGCCCTCAGTTTTCTCTTTCTGCGTCGAGGCAACCCTGCCGGAGGCCGGATCGTACCACTCGATCTCGAAGCTCCCCGGCCCGGTCCAGACATAGACATCCCCCTGCGCCGCGCTCTCATGGCCGGTGAAATGCTGAAGGTACAGGAGGGTCAGCCTGCCGTTGGAGAGGGCGTAGCGCCGCAGCTCATCCCCGCGCTCGCCATAGCCCACCATAACCGGCCGCAGGTCCAGCGGCAGGTCCCGCACGAATGAGAGGAAATTGCGGAAATAGGCCCGGGCCTCCGGCCCCAGGTAGGCATTGGCATTGCCCCCGCCTTTCGGGTTTTCCACCTCCGGCACCAGGATGCCGCCCATGCTCCAGAACAGGATCGCCGATTCGTTCATGAAAGCGGTCCAGACCGCAATCCGCCACTTGACCGGGTCGCGGTTGGTCAGTCCGCCCTGGTTGCCGAACTCGGTGTAGAGCACGGGCTTACCGAAGCTCTTGAGGCGCGCGAACTCCTTGGCCAGGTGCGCATCGACCTCGCGGGCCGGCATCCACATGTACTCGTGCGGAGTGACCAGGTCGCACCAGGCGGCCAGCGGCCGCTCGTAATTCGTGGTCAGCAGGTGGCCGTAAGGGTCCAGGCTGTCCACATAGGCCGCCATGGCCGAGAGCCACTCATCCGGGGTGAAAGCATCCTCGTTGAACAGTTCCCAGATATCCGTAAAGGCAGCGTAGCGCGCCACCAGGTAGCGCAGGTAATGCCGCACCGGCCGGACGGCCTCGGAATTGTGTATGTTTTTCCAGCCCTCGAGGTCATGAGTGGAGCCGAAAGCAGTGGAGTCAGTCCCCCAGAGACTCATGTCCTGGAATGGGATGAGGATGGTGGAGAAGCCGTGCCGGGACAGCAGCCGATAAAGCTCATCCAGGCGGCGGCAGATCTCGAGATCATAACGGTAGAGCCCCGGCGGGTCGGTGATCACCTCCCAGGCGCAGCCGTTCCTGGTGCCCGCGCCCAGTTGGATGCGGCATAGATTGGCCGCTCCCTCGTAAGCTTGAAGGTATTTCTCCATGGGCACCGTTCGCCACTTGCCCTCGCCGCGCGGCGGACCATCCAGGCCGGCCTCGGTTTCGCCGCAAGTCTGGATGCCCACCGGATAATACGGCGTGCCGCCCTCGTATTGCAGACGGTAGCGATTGGTCGGGCTAAGCTCCAGAAACCCGCGGTTATTGCCGGGCGAGCAAAGAAATGATTCCTCCCGCGAGGCCACCGTCTCGCCGCCGCGTATCAGCCTGAGCGCGGCCTTCCAGGGTCCCGGGATGCGCGGGACGAAGCGGAAGCGCCATGTCCCCTTGCCGTCATAAAAACCTTCCACTTTTGACGCCCGGCCATCCGGCCCGCTGAACACCGCCCCGGCCTCGATCTCCATGAAAGGATTTTCCAGTCTGGCATCATAGTGCAGCGCGAATTCGGCCACACTCCGCAGCGGGACCGGACCGGCCGGCCTGTCTGCGGTCTGCGCGGCCAGGCTTCCGCAGGACAACAGGCAGGCAATGCTGCAGGAGATTAAGCGGCTGAAAAGGTCTTTAGACAGTCTGTAACATGGCATTTGGACTTGCTCCGGGATTGACCAGGGTAAATTGCGCTAAAAGCGCTGATTTATAGCGGGCGAGGCAGCCTTCGATCTGTTGGAAAAGGCAAGCCTTTTGGGCAAGGCTTACTTCATTTTCTGGAAGCGCCCAGCCGAAAAGACGTCTATAACTTTACCCTGCCAAAGGCCGCAATACTGCTTTGAACCCATTAACTTTTGCAGTCCGCAAGTTAATAAGCCTTCCCGGATATGGCGAGTAAAAAGCCGGGAATTGAATCGCGCTTTCTCGCGATATTCAATCCCGCCTCTGCCCGAGTTGATTCCTAATCCAGGCCCGTCCGGATGGATAGGACCGGGATACTGGTAATATGACGCAACTGGTTAATAGTTTCGCCGTGGAAGAGGTCGCCCAGCAGGCGGTGGCCGTGGCTGCCGACAATAATCAGATCGATTTTTTCTTCCTCGGCCATTCGCGCGATTTCCGATTCGGGTTCTCCCGCGCCGATCCGCAACCGGCAAGAGATTCCGCTGCTTTCAAGCTGTTTGCGAATCTCTTCGAGGTAATCGCGGTCCCTTTGGGCCTCCTCATCCTGGACTGAGCGGCCGATAAAGCGCGCGGTCGCGCTTTCAACCACGTGCATCAGGACGATTTCAGCGCCGGTGGCCCGGGCCAGCGGTATCATGCCGGACAGGATATCGCGGTCGCCCCGCACCGCCTCCAGGGCAATGCCGATGCGATTGAATTGTGCACCCAGCGCCTGCTCCCGAACGAGTCCGGGGAACTGCGGAACTGGCGGAAGCTCCCGGACCGGGCGCCAGCGGAGCAGCGGCTCGATGATCATCCAGGCCAGCAGCGGGATCAAGATTAAACATGCGGGCAGGAGCAGGTATTTCACCGGCTGACTTCCCTCGCTCAATCCGCCGCTGAGCGTATCATAGACCAATTTGAGGTTCAGCCCAAGGATCACCGCTGCCGCAAGCCAGGCCAGGAGACGCCCCCAGAGCGGGGTAGCCATCCGGCCCATTTTCCGCCGGTCGCTGGTAAAATGTATCAGCGGCACGATGGCGAAGGAAAGCTGCAGGGAGAGGATTACCTGTGACAGGACGAGCAGGGCATCCACCGCCGATTCACCCCGGTAAAAGATCACGAGGGCGGCGGGGATGATCGCCAGACTTCTGGTCACCAGGCGGCGCAGCCACGGGCGCAGGCGGATGTTGATGAAACCCTCCATCACGATTTGGCCGGCCAGCGTGCCGGTCACCGTGGAGGATTGTCCGGAAGCCAGCAAAGCCACGGCGAAAGCGACCGGGGCGATCACGGTGCCTAACAGCGGCTCGAGCAGCGAATGGGCCTGCTCGAGCGAGGCGACCTCGCTGTGGCCGGTCTTGTAAAAAGTCGCCGCAGCCAGGACCAGGATAGCGGCATTGACGAAAAAGGCGGCATTGAGGGCCACTACCGAGTCGATCAGGTTGAACCGCGCGGCCTCCTTCAGGCCGCCCTCGTTGCGTTCTATGGCCCGGCTCTGGACCAGCGCGGAATGAAGGTACAGGTTATGCGGCATTACCGTCGCGCCGATAATGCCGATGGCGATGTACAGAGAAGTGCTGTCGAGGGCGGTCGGCTTGAATCCCCCGATAATCCCGCCCAGATCGGGCCGGGAGAGAAACATCTCCAGGCCAAAACAGACTCCAATGGTAAAAACGAGGGTCAGGATCAGGGCTTCCATCTTTCGGATGCCAAAAGATTGCAGAAGGAGCAGAATGAACACATCGAGAGCGGTTATGAGTACGCCCCACAACAACGGAATGCCGAAAAGCAATTTCAGACCGATGGCCGAGCCGAGGACCTCGGCCAGGTCGCAGGCGGCGATGGCGATCTCACAGACAACCCATTGAATCCGGCTAATCCAGGGCGGATAGTGGTCGCGGCAAGCCTGGGCCAGATCGCGGCCCATGACGATCCCCATTCGCGCCGAAAGGGTTTGGAAAAGGATGGCCATCATGTTCGACAGGAGGATCACCCAGATAAGGCGATACCCGAATTGCGCGCCCCCGGCCAGGTCCGTCGCCCAGTTGCCCGGGTCCATGTAGCCCACCGAGACCATGAATGCCGGTCCGCTGAAAGTGAGTAACCGTCTCCAGAATGTGGCATTTTTGTAAATCTCAACGCTGGCGTGGACCTCGGGGAGAGACTTTTGTTTTTCCATTTTAACTCCTAAAGAACTGGCATAAGTTAACTTTTGTTATAAGATTGATTCTCAATCTCAAATAAACTAATGTAACGCCTCGTTTCGTTTTGTGCAAGTCTTTTTATCATAGAACCGAATCTGTGAAGCATTCCCACTGCACTCCGTAAATTGCCAATGTTAGACCGGGTCTTTGGGCGGAATTTGCTTATTGGAAATATACCAGATATCAGTCACGGATTTCCAGTTGCGAACAAAGTCTCAACATTGAACTCTCGCTTAATGTATAGTATTCTTGAAAAGACCGCCCGATAATCGAAAAGAGTGAGGCCATGCCGAAGCCAATGGAAAATAAGAAAGCCGGGATGGGTTCAGCGGACCGGGATACGGTGAGCGCGGCGGTGGAGGTGCTTTCCGGCGAGACCACCCGCAGGGGCCTGGGCCGTCTCTGGCCCTTCCTGGGCCCGGCGTTTATTGCCAGCGTGGCTTATATCGATCCGGGAAATTTCGCCACCAACCTGGAGGGCGGCGCGCGTTTCGGGTTCACTCTGGTCTGGGTGGTGGTGGCCAGCAACCTGATCGCCATGCTGGTGCAGACTCTGGCGGCCAAGCTGGGGATCGCCACGGGCCGGAACCTGGCCGAGATGTGCCGCGAACATTACCGCCCCTGGCTGGTCTGGACCATGTGGGTGGTGATGGAGCTGGTAGCGATGGCAACGGACCTGGCTGAGTTCCTCGGCGCGGCGATCGGGTTTAACTTGCTGTTCGGGATGCCGCTCTGGATTGCCGGTCTGCTCACCGCGGTGGTCACCTTTATCATCCTGGGGCTCGAGCGCTATGGTTTCCGGCCTATGGAAGCCGTGATCACCGCCCTGGTCGGGGTGGTGGCTCTCTGCTACCTGGTCGAAATGTTCATCGTGCGTCCGCAGGCGCAGCTTATCCTGGAAAGCTTCCTGCCCCCGCGCTTCCAGGGAGCGCAGAGCATCCTGCTGGCTACTGGGATCCTGGGGGCTACGGTAATGCCGCATGTCATCTACCTGCACTCTGCTCTTACCCAGGGCAGGATCCGTACGCGCGAGCCCGGAAGGCTGAAAAAGCTGCTGCGCTACGAGACTATCGACGTGGTGCTGGCGATGAGCGTGGCCGGAGCGGTCAACGCCGCGATGCTGATCATGGCCGCCCAGACTTTCCATTCCCGCGGGATGCTCAATATCGATGCCCTCGAAAAGGCCTATCTGACCCTGGAGCCGCTGCTCGGGCCGATCTCGAGCCAGGTCTTCGCCATCTCGCTCCTGATGGCTGGCCTGAGCTCCTCGGCGGTCGGCACAATGGCCGGACAGACAATCATGCAGGGCTTCCTGAATTTTCACGTGCCGGTCTGGGTGCGGCGGGTAGTCACCATGCTGCCTGCGCTGATCGTGATTTTCCTCGGCCTCGACCCGACCTGGACCCTGGTGCTGAGCCAGGTGGTGCTGAGTTTCGGCCTGCCGCTGGCGGTGATTCCGCTGGTGAAATTCACCAGCCGCAGCGACTTGATGGGGGTCCTGACCAACCGTCGCCTGACCGGCTGGCTGGCCTGGCTGGCCGCCGGGATGATAGTCGCACTTAACCTGTTCCTGATCTACCAGACGATCTGGGGGGATTGAAGATGTTCAAGCATTTGCTGGTCCCGCTGGACGGCACCCCGCTGGCGGAAACCGCCGTGAGTGTTGCCGCTATCCTGGCGGAGAAGACCGAGGCGAAAGTTACCCTGCTGCATGTAATCGAGAGCCAGGCTCCGGCCAGGGTGCACGGCCTGCGGCACCTGACCGGCGCTGAGGAGGCGCAAGAGTATCTGAAGGACCTGGCCCGGCGCAGCTTTCCCGCGGTAGTGACGGTTGAATGGCATGTCCACCTTACCGGGATCAAGGATGTGGCCCGCAGCCTGGCCGAGCACGTGGAGGAATTTAAGCCGGACCTGCTGCTGATGTGCGCCCACGGTGAGGATCGCTTCAGGAACATGCTGTTCGGCAACCTGGCCCAGCAGACACTCAGCCTGGGCCGCACCACGGTATTGATGCTCCGCTCCAGCCGGATCGAAGAGAAACTCTTCCAGAAGCTGGTGGTGCCCCTGGATGGGGATGCTGAGCACGAACAGGGCCTGCTGGCGGCCGCCTCCCTGGCCGCGATCTGCGGCTCGCTCGTGCAGCTCCTTTTTGTCGTCCCGACCCCCGGCGCGCTCAAAGGCCAGGAGGCGGCCGCGGGCAGCCTGCTGCCCAGCGCGGCAAGGGCCGTGCTCGACATCCAGGCCGAGGAAGCGGTCAACTATCTCAAGCGCAAAGTGCAGCAGTTGAAAGAGCAGGAGATAGAGGTTCAGGCCACACTCAGCCGGGGCGACCCGGTGGAGGAGATATCGAATATCGCTGCGGGCCGGGAAGCCGACCTCGTGGTCCTGGCGACCCACGGCAAAGCCGGCACCCGGGCTTTCTGGTCGGCCAGCGTGGCCTCGAAACTGATCAGCCGGATGAAAATCTCCTTCCTGCTGGTTCCCGCCCGTCCCCTTCAGGACTGAATCCCTGCCCGATACCCCCGGGCGTTCAAAAGCCGGGGGCGAATTCACACTCAGGCGCAAATCCATCATTAACCCCGGTCAAACCCCTCTCGACATAATGGCTGGCTGCCTGCCAGCGGGCCGCTACCGGAGAAACCAATAACCGGAAAAACCACTTGCCGGTAATAAGTGAAAGCATTACTTAATATCTTCGAAATTGCATTGACCGGCCGGCCTCTGGCATTTCGCCTGATTGCACTGATTGGAGCGGCAGCACTATGTGGCGCCAGATTCTGTCGGAGATAGCGGCTTTGCCGCGGGCCAAGCGCCGCGAGGCGCTCGCTCGAGCGCGGGAAAGCCTGCCCGCGGAGAAAACCGAGGAGTGGAACAGCTCTTTCAGCGAGGATAGCCTGTACGAGGCCTGGACCACTATCGAGCCGATGCGCGAGCTATACAAATACAACCGCCGGGTCATCCGCGAATTCCTGGATGCGCGGCCCGGCTGGCATATCGTGGAAATCGGCGGCGGGAACGGGGCCCTGTGGCGGGATTTCTTCCGCGAGAATGAAAGGGGTTCTTTCACCCTGATCGACCCGCAGGAAAGCGCGCGCGAGGCGGTCAAATCCGCGCTGCCCGGGAGCCTGAAGTTCCGGGTCCTGGCCGGCCGGGTCGAGGAGGCTGAAATCCCGCCGGCGGACCTGATTGTCTGCGGCCTGATGCTGCACCACGTGGCGGGACTCGACAGCAACCAGAGAAAGCGCTATGGGCTGGAGGGGCCGGGCAAGCTCGAGCTGCTGGAAAGGTTTCTCTCCAGCGTGCGCCCGGGACGTGGAATCTGCATCCTTAACGAGTCCGATGTCTATACGGAAATCGACCTGGCTCCGGATGACCCGCTGCTGATCGACCGCCTGATCGACTCTTATATCACCCGGGCCGCGCCGGCTGTGGCCGCCTCGCTGGAGGAGCCGGGGCTCGACCCGGAACTCGGCCGGCGCCTGGAGGCTATCCTGATCCACTGGTGTATCGGCCAGGTGGAAACCGCGGGAACGAGCCTCAGGCTGGAGCGGGATGTATTTGAGCTGGATACCACCTGCTGGCTGCGGCTGCTCGAGCGCGCCGGCGCGCGGATAATCAGCCACCGTTTCACGGATGACTGGAACCTGTTTCATCAGTATGTTTTTACCAGCGTGGATTGAGCTCCGGATTATATAATAAGCTGCAAATAATGTTTAGGCGGACCCCATAAGCGCTAAGTTGTTCTTGCTGACGGTCAATCTTCAGGATGATTTGAATGACACACCCCGTCCCGGCAGGCCGGGACACCCCTCTTGTTAGAGGGGACTTTCCCGCCATTGCCCGGCGCATCAGCATTTCTCGATGGTAGTTGGGCGCACACATGGGTGCGCCCAATATGAGATGCAGGTGAAATTTTTTTCTCAAATGGATTAACTAGCGGCGCAAGACAGGCTAAGATCTGAATTGCAGCAGGCGTGGATAGCCAGTGACTTTCGAATTCGACGGCGAAAAATACCGGGCTGCCTCCGCGCATCAGAAAGAATGGGGCGGCCGGCTGATCGCTGAAATGCGGTTCAGGGGCGATGAGCGGATTCTCGATCTGGGCTGCGGGGATGGCGCGCTGACCCGCAGTCTGGCCGATCTTTCGCCACGGGGATTCGTGCTCGGGATCGACGCCTCGCGGGGCATGATCGATTCGGCCCGGAAACACGAGAAAGAAAACCTGAAATTCGAGCTGGCGGATATCCGGGAAATCTCCTTCGAAAACGAGTTCGATCTGGTCTTCTCCAATGCCGCCCTGCACTGGATCAAGGACCACCGCGGTTTGCTGGCCGGAGTATATAAGTGCTTAAAGCCCGGAGGGATCGCCCGGTTCAACTTTGCGTCGGAGGGCAACTGCAGGAATTTCTTCACGGTAATCCGGAAAGTCATGGCGCGGGAAGAGTATGCGGCCTCGTTCCGGGAATTCGACTGGCCCTGGTACATGCCCGGAATCGAGGAATATGGGCGGTTGGTCAGGGAATTTCCTTTTGCGGAGATAAAGTTCTGGGGAGAAAACGCGGACCGGTATTTCGCGGACCGGGAGGCCATGATCGCCTGGATCGATGTCCCCAGCCTGGTGCCCTTTTTGCCCTGTCTGCCGGAAAGCGAAAGAGCGCAATTTCGCGAGCGGGCAATTGCGGAAATGCTCGCGCTCAGCCTTCAGCCGGACCGCACCTGCTTCGAGACTTTCCGCCGGGTGAATTTGCTGGCCCGCAAATAAGCCTTGCTCTAGTTTCGAGAACATTAGTTCGAGGATTATGTTCTCCGTCGGAACATTATCCCCCGCAGGTCTTTCAGCATTGTAGCCAGCCCGACAATCACCACCATGAACTCCAGCCGGCCCAGGAACATCCCGGCTGTCTCAGCCCAGAGTACAGCCCCTGGCGCTTTATAGCTGGTAACCCCAATTGATAATCCCACTGTCCCCAGAGCCGAGGCAAATTCGAAGAACGCTTCCTGAAGAGTATAACCGTAAGCCGCGACTATGCCGACACCGATGAGATAAACCGTCAGGTAAATGAACAGGTAGGACCCGATCTGCTTGAGCTGGCCGTCGCTGACAAAAACCTTTTGCTCGCCGGACCAGAGCGCGTTCGCATTTACGGACCTTTTGGGCAGGAAGGCCTGCCTGATTTCCCACAGCAGGCCTTTGTAGAGGGCATAGATGCGGAATTGTTTAATACCGCCCGCAGTCGAGCAGGTGCCGCCGCCGATCAGCATCAGGCAGATAAGCACGAATACACCAATGGAATTCCAATTAGTATAGCCGACCGTGGAAAAGCCGGTAGTTGTCAGGGCTGTTACGGTCTCGAAGGCCGCCACCCGGATGCTTTCGCCAACGGTTGGATAGAGCTGCAGACTGGTCAGCAGCAGCACCAGGGCGAAACTTACCGGGATAAGCAGCGCCATCACCCGGATTTCACCGTCCTTGCCTACCAGAGCGAATTTTCCTCTCAGCAGCAGCCAGCTCGTCACGAAATTGAGATTGCCCAGGATCATCAAGATCATGGTCACGGCTTCAATGGCCGCCGAATCCCAGTAGCCGATACTTTCATTATGGGTGGAGAACCCGCCGGTAGAGAGCGCCGTGAAGGAGTGATTCACAGCATCGAACAGGCTCATGCCGCCCAGCCGGTAAGCGGCAATGCCCACGATTACAGAACCGCTGTAGATCAGCAGGACAAGCTTGGCCGACCTTCGCACATGCGGGACCAGTTGCTGACTTCTGCCTTCCGCCGAGGAAATGGCGTAGCCGGAAGGGCCGGTGATCGCCGAGAGCATGATAATTGCAAATCCGGCTCCCCCGGCGACCTGCATGGTGCTGCGCCATAGAAGAATAGCCCGGGAGACTTTTTCCGTATTCACTACTGACAGGCCGGTGGTAGTCCAGCCGCTGACTGATTCGAAGATTGAGCGGGTGAAATCGAACCCGGAGGAAACCTGGAACGGCCAGGCCGAGACGAGACAGACTATGACCCAGCTCAGCAGAACGATTACTCCCCCGTCCCGCAGATCGAGGACTATCTCGCTGTCCTCCGCGGGCCTCAGCCACCGCCAGAAGGCATAACCGGCGAGGATCAGAATACCTGCCGGCGGCAGGAAGGCAAAGATCTCCGCGGCCCCGCCGGGCTGAAACAGGGCATAAATCAGCGGGACCAGCATCAGCAACCCGGAGAAACAAAGAATCATGCCGAGATAGGATAAGATAAGACTGTATCGGGTGCGGAAATACTCATATTTGTCCATACCCCGCCCTTACATCCCCTCGCCGGTTATTATTTTCAGCGCCTTCCCGTGACTTCCGGCCAGAGTGACCAGCACAACCCGGTCGCCCTCCAGCAGAATTGTCCCACCGCGCGGAATAATCGGCTCATGGTTACGGATCACTACGGACACCAGTGCGTCATTGGGAAAAGGGATTTCGTGAAGGGTTTGGCCCGCCACCGGGAAATTGGCCTTGACCAGCACCTCGGTAATATTGACTTTTCCGCCGCCCAGCAGAATCAGGTTCGTAATGCCGTCGAGCATGAGCTGCTGCTCGATCAGGCTGGCAATGATCCCGCTGGTCGAAAAAGCCTGTATCCCGAACTTGCGGAAGACTTCCTCGTTCTCCGGATCGTTGACCAGAGCGAATGAACGGTTTATCCCGAAGTGCAGCAGAGCTATCTGGCAGATTACCAGGTTGTCCTGATCGAGCGGGGTCATCGCGAGCAGGACATCCATCCCGATCGCTCCGGCATCCTCCAGGGTCGTGGAATAACTGCCGTCCCCGTTAACCACGGTCGCGTTCAGCTCGCGGGACAGACGAGTACATTCGGCGAGGTCGTTATCGACCACTGTCACGTGGTGACCCTTCGAGATAATATCCCGGCTGAGGAAATACAGGCTGTCTCCC
>Ga0156185_1121_pt1 | contig 13382 bp, 11 predicted proteins | sample RifCSPlowO2_12_FD_107838 | JGI IMG/M metagenome (GOLD analysis project Ga0156185, IMG submission 107838) | Candidatus Glassbacteria bacterium RIFCSPLOWO2_12_FULL_58_11 | reverse complement strand
ATTATCCCGGTCGACAGCGAGCACAGCGCGATATTCCAGTTGATCCGGGGCCATGCCTCGGGCGGGGGGCTGGAAAAGATTATTATCACTGCCTCCGGCGGCCCTTTCCGCGGCAGCGACCATGAGCGGCTGTCCAAGGTCACTTTTGCCGAAAGCCTCAATCACCCGACCTGGTCGATGGGCCCGAAAATCACGGTGGATTCCGCGACCCTGGCCAACAAGGGCCTGGAGGTGATCGAAGCGCACTATCTTTTCGGTATGGGGTATGACAAGATAGAAGTGCTGGTACACCCGCAGTCCATAATCCACGGGATGGCGGTGTTCAGTGATGGGAGCGTAATGGGCCATCTGGGGGTGCCGGATATGCGGATCCCGATCCAGTACGCGCTCACTTTTCCGGAGAGAGTGAAAAGCGGGATCCGCCCTCCGGAATTTCAAGCTTTGAGCCGTTTGACATTTGAAACGGTGGATGGAAAGAACTTCCCCTGTCTGGAACTGGCTTACGAGGCTGGCAGAAAGGGAGGGGTGTCCACCGCGGTCTATAATGCCGCCAACGAGGCGGCGGTGGAACTGTTCAGCGAGGGCCGGATCACCTTTACAGCGATTCCCGATATTATCGGGAAAACTCTCGAGAAAATTTCCGGCAGCAGCGCACCGGAGCTCGAGGAGATTCTGGCGGCGGACCTCGAGGCCCGCGAGTTCGTCAGCGCTTTGTACGCTCGTTTATAGAGCGCGCTAGGACAGTAAACTTACGCGCCGGAGTTGCCGGCGGCAGATAAACTTTTTCAGACGGAGAGATGATGGGTTTTACCGTTCTGGTGGCAGTTTTCGTGCTTGGCGTGCTTATTTTCGTTCACGAGCTGGGTCATTTCCTGGCTGCCAAGCTGGTGGATGTGCAGGTGCTGCGCTTCTCGATCGGACTGGGCAAGCCGCTGTTTTCCCGCTTCTGGGGCGAAACCGAGTACTCGCTGAGCGCCATTCCTTTCGGCGGTTACGTGAAAATGGCCGGCGATGATCCGGCCGAGGGGCTCGAGGCGGATGTCGAAGAGGAGCAGGTGTCCACGGACCCGGCCCGGCATTTCGAAAATAAGCGGGTCTGGCAGCGCTTCCTGATAATTTTCGCCGGTCCGCTGGCTAATTTTCTGCTGGCGGTTCTGCTTTACCAGGGGATTTTTTACTTTAAGGGCGCGGAATCCTTCGATACCACAGTTATCGAGGCGGTGGAGAGCAAGCTGCTCCTGCCGGGCATGGAGGGTATCCGGGCCGGTTCGAAGATCCTGAGTGTCAATGGGCACAAGGTGGCCAACTGGTATGAGGTCAGCCGGAACATCGGCGATGCCGAATCAGCGGCGACGGTGCTGCAACTGGAGGGTGGCGAAGGGGAGGGGATGTATACGGTCTCCGTGCCCACTCCCGGCGACACTGCCCGTCAGCAGCTCCAGGATGCGCTCGTGCCCTTCACTCTGCCGCTTGTGGGAGGGGTAATACCCGGTAAACCCGCCAAAAAAGCCGGCATAGAGCGCGGCGACCTGATCCTGGAGATAGACGGCCAGCCGGTGCGCAGCTGGCTGGAAATGACCCGGATAATCCATGCCAAGGCCGAGGTTCCGCTCTCTGTCGCCGTCGAGCGGGAAGGCCGGCGGTTCGAGCTCGAGGTGACCCCGGAGAAGGGCTCCATCCCGCAGTCCGACGGGACATTCAAGGAGGCCGGGCTGATCGGCATTCAGCCGCAGTACGAACTGGTCTCCCTTTCCTTTACCGATGCGGTCCGTTACGGGGCGACCAATTCCGTTTATATGACCCTTTTTATCTCGAAAAGCCTGGCGGACCTGGTGACCGGCCTGACCACCCGGCGCATATCTTTCGGCCAGGCCAAGGATGTTCTGGGCGGGCCTGTGATGATCGGGCAGATGGCCGGGGAATGGGCCCGCAGCGGCCGGCTCTGGTCGTTCATGGCGGTCCTGAGCATCAACCTGGCGATCCTCAACCTGCTCCCGATACCGGTTCTCGATGGCGGCCACCTCTTGTTTTTGCTGATCGAGGTAGTCCGTTTCGGTCGGCCCCTCAGCGCCCATCAGCGCATGCGGATGATCCAGGTCGGCCTGATAATTGTTTTCGGCCTGATGATTCTGGCCACGGCCAATGATTTGCGGCGGATACTGGGGCTTTGAGGAGAGACACGGTGCCCCTAGGTTTCGCAGCGGGCGGCCACGGGTGGCCGCCCCTACCGAATTTGGGGCGACCTGTGAATAATCCGGATTAAAAATAATTTCCTGGCTAGCCTGCAAATGAAAAGCCTTCCCGGGTAATCCACCCAGGAAGGCTTTATTATTTTGTTCAAAGCTTTACGCCCGCCGGTTGGCAGGCCGAAGCGGTCAATCGATTTCTTCGATAATGAACTGGGTCGGATCCACCGCCTTGTCCTTGATCTCGATTTGATAGTGCAGGTGGGGACCCGTGGTCCGACCGGTCATCCCGATCTGGCCGATCACCTCTCCGCGGTGGACCAGTTCTCCAGCATGGACATTGGTTTTGCTCAAATGGCCGTATTTGCTGATTATCCCGTCCCGGTGCGAGATGAAGATCGCGTTGCCCCAGTATTCCTCCGGGCCCGAAAAAAGTACCGTCCCTGAGGCGGAGGCTTTGACCGGCGTACCGATTTTATTGACCAGATCGATCCCCCGGTGGAAATGACGGCCGCCGGTAAAAGGCGATCTGCGCCAGCCGAACCGGCTGGTCATATACCCGGGAGAAGGCAGAATGGAGGGTGTATATTCGAGCCGGTTTTTCTCCTGGAGAGCCTGGTCGGCAAGCTCTTCCAGCCTGATCTTGAGCCGGCTGACCCGCTCCTCGGTGCTTTCCGATTCGTGATCCTGAGCGATGAAAGTTATATCAGACCCTTCCGAGGGGGCTTCCAGATCGCTGCCGGCCAGGTCCAGCTCCTCGCCGCCGCCCATCCCGCCAGCGCCGCCGGTAATAGTATCCAGGTTCTCTCCATCCTCGAGCACACCGCCCAGGTAAAAGGAGATTTTTTCTTCAAAACTTTCCAGCGAGACCAGACGGGTCTTTATTTTCTGTTGATCGACCGAATAGCTTTGCATGGTCTGAGAGTGAACATTACGCACCATGCTCAGCTGGTAGAAATTGTAGGCGATCATGCCGGTGAATAACAAAAAAGCTATGGCAACCGTCGTGGCGCAGAGCCGGGTGCTGCGGATCAGGTCGAAGCCGATGTTCCGTGATCTGCCGTTCGAATAAAATATCATCAGGTACATTTTATTTTTCATCGGTCGTTTTCCCGGAGTCTGTGTTGAAATACAACATCTGTGAGATCTTTTCCTTATTCTGGACACAGAACGTCAGGTCTTCCTGCATCTGCTGCAGGTCATTATTCATCTTCACCAATCCGGTTTGAATCTGATGCCTTTCATCTATCAACTGCTTGTTATAGACATAGCACCGGCTTCCGACGAAACTTAAGAAAACAAAGCATAACACCGCCGCCAGCCCCACCAGTACCGGACTGATCTTGAACAATCTGCCGTTGGTAGTAACCAGAAAATACGAAGTTTTCGTTCTTATCCTGGATTTTCCCATGCTTGCGCCTGCCTCTGGTAGCTTTCCTGGCCGATCAACCGAATGTGATTTTCAGGATAAATCTTTACTTCAAAAATCGTACCACATTCTTTAACACTGATAATTACTTCATTTATAACGGTCATTTAAAAAATTACTTTAATCTTTATTAGCTCTGTCTGGTAAATTCTGAGCGGCATGTTTAATTTTGAACAATCACTCCAGCCGAAACAAAACCGGGACTCACCGCCAAAGCGGTAAATCCCGGTAATTGGTAGCGGGGGAAGGATTTGAACCTTCGACCTTTGGGTTATGAGCCCAACGAGCTACCTGACTGCTCCACCCCGCGATAGATTTCTATGGGAGCATTCTGGCGCAATTATACCCAAAACTCAATTATCTGTCAAGCCTTTTTCTGCTTATTGCGCTAATTCGAGACTATTTTCCTGTTTTTAACGAATCGATCGTGCTGTCCCGGCTTTCCGGCAGGATCCGGTAAATGGTCTCACCCTGTCCGGCCATGCCCAGGTTTTCGCGGGCCACTTTCTCGATGGCCTGCGGATCTTCCTTGAGCTGCTTGATCTGGTCGGCGAGCATCTGGTTCTGAATGCGCAACTCCTCCACCCGCCCGGAAAGAGCCTTTTTCTGCTGGTAAAGTCCCCAGAGCGAGGCCAGGTTATAGTCTCCGCCAAGCAGGACCATCAGCAGGATAGCGCCGAACAGCGACAGAATGAACAATTTGGGGCGATTGTTCCACATTCAGATTCGGTATAATCGGCAGATGCGGCCGGCTTTTGCCGGCGACCGGGGGCCTAGCGCTTGTTGTAAAAGGCCGCTTTGCCCCAGAACCGGGCTGCATCAGCCAAATCTTCCTCTATGCGCAGAAGCTGGTTGTACTTACAGATCCGGTCGGTGCGGCTGGCCGAGCCGGTCTTGATCTGGCCGGCATTGACCGCCACCGCCAGGTCGGCGATTGTCGAATCCTCGGTCTCTCCGCTGCGATGGCTGATCACGCAGGTATAACCGGCCTGCTTGGCCATCTGGATGGCCTCGAGGGTCTCGGTCAGGGTGCCGATCTGGTTCAGTTTGATCAGGATCGAGTTGGCGCATTTCTCCTTGATGCCGCGCCCCAGCCGCTTGGTGTTGGTGACAAAGAGGTCATCGCCCACCAGCTGCACCTTGCCGCCCAGCTCCTTGGTGAGTAATTTCCAGCCCTCCCAGTCATCCTCGGCCAGGCCGTCCTCAAGCGAGACAATCGGGTATTTTTTGACCCAGTCAGCCCAGAAAGCCACCATCTGCTCGCTGGATTTCTTCGAGCGGTCACTCTTTTTAAAAACATACTTGCCGTTTTCGTAAAACTCGCTGGCCGCCGGATCGAGAGCGAGCTGGATGTCCTTGCCGGCTTTGAACCCGGCTTTCTCGATTGCCTCGAGGATCACCTCGACCGCCTCTTCGTTGCTCTTCAAATCCGGGGCAAACCCGCCCTCATCTCCAACGCCGGTGCTGTAGCCTTTGCCGTGCAGCACTTTTTTGAGGGTGTGAAAAACTTCCGCGCCCATGCGCAGCGCCTCTGAAAAGCTTTCCGCGCCGGTCGGCATGACCATGAACTCCTGCAAGTCCACATTATTCGCCGCATGGCTTCCACCGTTGAGGATATTCATCATCGGCACCGGCAGCACCCGGGCGTTGACTCCGCCGATATACTGGTAGAGGGGCAGCCCGCAGAACGAGGCCGCCGCTTTGGCCGCGGCTATCGAGACACCCAGGATCGCATTGGCGCCCAGCTTACCCTTGTTTTCGGTGCCGTCGAGCTCGATCAGGGTCTGGTCCAGGTGGGCCTGGCTGCACGCGTCCAGCCCGATCACCTGCGGGGCGATCTCCTCGTTGACATTCTCCACCGCTTTCCGGACCCCTTTGCCCAGGTAGCGGCTCTTGTCTCCATCCCGCAGCTCGACCGCCTCGAATTCCCCGGTGGAGGCGCCGCTCGGCACGGCCGCCCGGCCGAAAGAACCATCTTCCAGCTCCACCTCGACCTCGATCGTCGGGTTCCCCCGCGAATCCAGAATCTCTCTCGCCGCAACATCAGTTATCATAGACATAAGTCAGTCCTCCTGAAGTTCTCTTGATTATTAATCCGTTCGAAAATTTACCTGTAAGTACACTGCCGTTCAAGATCCCCAGATTGCGGGATAGATACTCAAGTTAGAAGCGAGGTGAAATAATAAAGCGTACAGGCAATAAACATGGATTGTAGGGGCGACGCATGCATCGCCCCTACGGTAATTCCATAAATTTAATACAGTTAACCGGGGCATCTTGCGTTAGCTGTTTACTGGTTGTGAATTTCATGGTGTATGGGGATTTTTCAACGTCCCTCTAGATAGATTGTTAAAACCGGCAGCCTCCCGGCATGCTCCGGCCCGCTCAGCGGAACAGATAGAGCAGGCGCGGGGAGGCAAGCACGGCTGTCGGGTCTTTGAGCCGTGCCGTGGTCTCATCGAGCAGGTCGAGCAGCGGAGAGCGTTTTTTGCGTATCCGCATTACCCTCGGGTCCTCGCCCAGGCCGCAGAGACGCCCCGCGACATCGAGCGCATCCTGGTAGTCGCCGGTGCGGTCCACCAGCCCCAGCTTCACCGCCTGGCGGCCCGAGAATATCCGGCCGTCGGCTACGGCCAGCACGCTGTCGCGGCTCAGGTGGCGCTGCCCGCCAACCACCTCCACGAACTGATCGAAAACATCATCCACCATCTCCTGCAGCAGCGCTCTTTCTTTGTCGGTCAGAGGCCGGAACGGCGAGCCGATATCTTTGTGCTCGGCGCTCTTTACCACCTCGAAGCCGATCCCCACTTTCCGCAGCACCTCGTGGATTTCCGGGAATTCGATCAGCACGCCGATCGAGCCGGTCAGGGTCCCCGGCGCGGCCAGGATAGAGTCGGCGGCGCAGGCGACATAATAGCCGCCGGAGGCGGCTATCGAGCTCATCGAGACCACCACCGGCTTTTTCGTCACTTCCCGCAGCTTGACCAGCGCGGCGTATATCTCCTGGCTAGGGGCCACCGCTCCACCGGGGCTGTTGATGCGCACGACGAGGGCTTTCACCTGGCTGTCGTCCCGCATGCTCTTGATCTGCCTGAGGATCGATTCGGACTCCTCGATGACCCCTTGAACCTCAATCACCCCGACCCGCTGCCCGAAAGAGTCGGTCAGGTCCATGTTCGATTCGCCGAACAGCGAGATAAGCACGGTGAGAAAGAAGACTCCGGCGCCGAGGGCGAAAAAGGCCAGGACTATGGCAAGCAGCCATTTCTGATTTCTGGTCACGCTCGACGGGCTCCTGTGGGAAAGTGATTATTTCCAGGCTACTGAAATAATGTCCGGCAAAAGCTGAGATAAATGGTTGTTTATCCGGAGAAACTATTATTAATAAGTCTGATATTACGGCCAGGCAATTTAATTCATAAGAGGAGCGTTGAAAAATCTCCATGTACTGGAAATTCAAAACCTGTAAATAGACGACAAGGGATAACTTGGTTTATTTCTTTGGCGTTTAAATAATTACCGTAGGGGCGACGCATGCGTCGCCCCTACAAACCATGTTTATTACCCGCAAGCATGATTATATCGAAATGCTCTTTACTAAGCCGAAGCTGCTCCGGCAGCCGAGCCAACGAGGGCCGCCTTGTGCTCTTCGATATGCCGGATAAACCTCTGGAAAAGATACCAGCTGTCGTGGGGCCCCGCGCTGGACTCGGGATGGTATTGGACGCAGTAAACCGGGCGGGATTTGTGCCGGAAGCCTTCTATCGTCTGGTCGTTGAGATTGATGTGGGTCACTTCCAGGTCCGGGCAATTATCGATCTGCCAGGCTCCCTGCGCATCCTTGCTGCCGGCCACGGCGAAGCCGTGGTTCTGCGTGGTGATCTCGATCTTGCCGGTCGCCAGGTCGAGCACCGGATGGTTTGCCCCGCGATGTCCGAACTTGAGCTTGAAGGTCTTGCCGCCGAAGGCCAGCCCCAGGAGCTGAATCCCCAGGCAGATGCCGAATACCGGCAGCTCCGGCTGCACCTGGAGGATTTCCCGGAGCGTCTCGATGACATAAGGCACGCCCTCCGGGTCGCCCGGCCCATTGGAGATAAAGAGGCCGTCTGGGTTGAGGCTCAATATTTCCGCGCTCCCATAGGAAGCCGGCACGACGATCACGGTACAGTCGAAAAAGGAGAGAATCCGCAGGATGTTGAACTTTATTCCGCAATCGATAGCTACTACGTAGTGCTTGCCATGGTTCCCGCCGGCCGGCCGGTTCTGCAGCTCTCCGGGAGCACCGGGCGTATAGATGTAATAAGCCGCGGGATTTTCCGGCTCGGCGCCCGGACCGTAGAGGTAGCTTTTTTCGGTGGTGACATTTTTTACCAGGTCCCGGCCTACCAGCCCAGGAAATTTGTAAAGCTTGTTCATCAGGCTTTCATAGTTGAAATCCACAGTCGAGATAATCCCTTTCATCGCGCCCTTTTCCCGGATATGCAGGGTCAGCGCCCGGGTATCGAGGTCCTCTATTCCGACCACGCCGGCCTGGTGCAGGTACTCGTCCAGGCTGCCGGTCGCGCGCCAGTTGGAATGGTAGCCTGAGTTTTCCCGGACTACAAAGCCCGCCACCTGGATTTTCGAGCTTTCGATATCGGTCGGGTTCACCCCGGTATTACCAATATGCGGGTAGGTCATGGTGACAATCTGGCCGTTGTACGAGGGATCGCAGATGATTTCCTGGTAGCCGGTCATGCTGGTATTGAAAACAACCTCGCCCAGAGCCTCGCCCTCAGCCCCGAATGAGGTCCCCTGGAATGTTCTGCCGTCCTCGATTACCAGCACGGCCCGCTTGTTCTGTTTCTTGATTCTGGTCATGGTCTGAGAAACTGTCCCGCGCGTTAAAATAATGGCTGGCGCCAGGCTGAAACATATCCAGAAAAATATAAGCTCCGAGAGTCTGGCGGTCAATGACTTTAACCGGGTCAAAAAGCCTGAAAGGCCGAGATAACGGCTGTTTCTAAGGCATCCGCAAGCCTCTTGCCTTTGGCTCGCGGAACGAGGGAGAGCACAGGTCGGCGCCGTTTGCGGCCCCTGGTTAAAGGCGAAGCCGGGCCGGGACTCCGGGCAAAATCCTTAATCGCGCGCGGGGAAAGATTCAAGCGGTCCGTTTTTTGCAAAGCTGCATTACCGTCCCGGCGGGCGGTAACTCCGGTTTTTGCCGAAACCTGATTTTTCCCAGAGCTTTTTCTTGACAAAGCCGGGACAGCTATATATACTAATCAGACTAAGCTTGTACGCGCTCTGTAATTACAGTTAATCAGCTCAACCGCAGGATTGTTAAGATGGGTTACGGTGTTTCGAAGCCTGGTTCTTCCTGGAATCAACTCCGCCTTTTAAAGCTGAGTCAGAGCGCCGTTCTGCCTGTCATATTGGTAATTTTGAGCATTTTGATTATCCTTCCCGTCGCTGTAAGGGGAGGCTCGGGCCTTATTCTTGCAGGCCTATAATAATTTCGAGCCCCGTTCCCCTGACCAGCAACAAATTTTCTTATCCAAATATTTCATAGTTCGGGGAACTGGGCCGGCCCGGTTATGTATCTCTTTTTGCCTGCCGCGCTTTTGCGGCGGCCTTAGAGCTACTGGCCGGAAAATAATCTGTCAGGCTGGCTTCAGCCGGGACTTTTCATAAGTAATAAAACTGGAAGAGGGCTTGAAGAGCTCTCAATCTCCCTTTGAAAAAAGGGAGGCGGATCACACATAACCGGGAAACACAGGTCCGGACTTGACGCGGCCGGGGGTTCAAAGGCTTTCGCTGACGGCCGGTAGGCCCGGCTCGAGATAACTCCATACGGGAGAAGTGCCATGCAGACGGTCAAGGAGAAAGAAAAGGAGAAGAAAATGGTTGCGGAGCCGAACATTTTCACGAAACAGCGGCTGACAGGCTCCGAGATCCTCGTGCGCAGTCTGATCGAGGAGGGCGTGGAACATGTCTTCGGCTACCCCGGCGGCGTGGTAATCCCGGTCTTCGATAAGCTGTACAACCTGTCCCGGCCCAAGATCGTCCTCTGCCGTCACGAACAGGGGGCGCAGCACATGGCCGACGGCTACGCCCGCGCCTCGGGCAAGGTGGGCGTCTGCCTGGTCACCTCCGGGCCCGCGGCCACCAACCTGGTCACCGGGATCGCCACCTCGTTCATGGATTCCATCCCGGTGGTCCATCTGACCGGCCAGGTCGGCACCACGGCGATCGGCAACGATGCTTTCCAGGAAGTGGACATTATCGGGATCACCCGGCCGATCACCAAGCACAGCTACCTGGTGCGGGATGTCAATGAAATAACGCGGACGATCAAAGAGGCGTTCTATATCGCGCGGACCGGCCGGCCGGGACCCGTGCTGGTCGATCTGCCCAAGGATGTGCTGCTCTCCGAGACCGAGTTCCATTATCCGGAGACAGTGAACATCCCCGGCTACAAGCCCACCGAGAACGGCCACATCCAGCAGATCCGCAAAGCCGCCGAGGTCATGGCCACGGCAAAACGGCCGGTGCTCTATGTCGGCGGCGGGGCGATTGCCTCCAATGCCGCCGGTGAGCTGAACGAGCTGGCGCACAAGACCAATATTCCAGTGACCACCACCCTGCTCGGGCTGGGAGCTTTCCCGGAAAACGATCCGCTCTCGCTGGGCATGCTCGGCATGCACGGCACCTGGTACTCGAACATGGCGGTCAATGAGTGTGACCTGCTGATCGCGGTCGGCTCCCGTTTCGATGACCGGGTTACCGGCAAGGTGGATGCTTTCGCGCCCAAGGCCAAGTTCATCCATATCGATATCGACCCGGCCTCGATCAGCAAGAATATCAAGGTGGATTACCCGATAGTGGGCTCCTGCCGGAGCGTGCTCAAGGATCTGCTGCCCCTGGTCCAGACCTCGGATACCCATGACTGGCTGGAGATGATCGGGCACTGGAAACAGACCCATCCGCTGAAATACAAGAAGAGCGAGAAGATCAAGCCACAGTACGTCATCGAGGCGATCCACGAGGTGTGCGGGGATGACACGATTCTCAGCTCGGATGTGGGACAGCACCAGATGTGGCTCGCCCTGCACTACAAGTTTATCAAGCCGCGGACCAATGTCACCTCGGGCGGACTGGGCACCATGGGCTTCGGCTTCCCGGCGGCGATCGGCGCCGCGCTGGCCTCTCCGGGCAGGAAAGTGGTCGCGGTGGTCGGGGATGGCGGGTTCCAGATGACCGCCCAGGAAATCTCCACCGCGGTCGGCCAACGCCTGGAGATTATCGTGGCGATCATCAACAATGGCTTCCTCGGCATGGTCCGCCAGTGGCAGGAGCTCTTTTTCGGCAAGCGCTACAGCCATACCTGCCTCGAATACACCAACCCGGATTTTGTCAAGCTGGTCGAGGCGTACGGCGCGGTGGGAATGAGAGTCGAGCGGCACGATGAGGTAGTTCCGGTGCTGCAGAAAGCGATGCAGGTGAAAAACCTGCCCGTTTTCATCGATTTCCGCGTCGACCGTCACGAGAACGTTTTCCCCATGATTCCTCCCGGGAAAATGGCTACCGACATTATCGAGTAACCGAAACCAGGTTTTGTATAGAGGGAGACTTGACCGATGCAACAACACACTATCTCGCTGCTGGTGGAGAACAAGTTCGGTGTCCAGGCCCGGATCGCCAACCTGTTCAGCGGCAAAGGCTACAACATGGACAGCATCTGCGTGGCCGAAACCGAGAACCCCGAGCTGAGCCGCATGACCATTGTCACCACCGGGGATGACATGGTAATCGAACAGATTATCAAGCAGCTCAACCGGCTGATCAACGTGCTCAAGGTGGTCGATCTGACCTTCGAGGACCATATCAACCGGGAGCTGGCGCTGATCAAGATCAACTGCACGGCGACGACCCGCAGCTCGATCATCCAGATCGCCGATATCTTCCAGGCCAAGATCGTGGATATCAGCCCGAAAACGCTGACAATCGAGGTGACCGGCGGCCATTCGAAAGTCCAGGCCTGTATCAACATGCTGCAGCCTTTCGGGATCAAGGAAATGGCCCGCACCGGGATTGTCGCCTTGAGAAGGGAATATACCGGCCGGAGCCCGGACTGGTCCTCGAGCAAAATCCCGGCCTGAGAGAAGAAAAAGTTCCGCAATCGCGGTGCGAGGCTTATTTTGTACGGGATTGACCGGGCCGGAGAGGCGCCGCTCTCTTTGAGCGAGCTTTTTATAATTTTGCAGAAAATGGATGGAATTTTTCCTGGTAACATAATCATAACCGGAGGCCGTAAATGAAAATGTACTATGATAAGGACTCGAAGCCCGCGGTTCTTAAGGGGCGCAAGATCGCGATTATCGGATATGGGAGCCAGGGACACGCCCAGGCGCAGAACCTGCGGGACAGCGGATTCAACGTGATAGTGAGCGAGCTCAAGGGCACCGAGAACTACAAGCGGGCGGTCAAGGATGGCTTCAAGCCGCTGACCGCCTCCGAGGCGGCCGAAAAAGCCGATGTGATCCAGATTTTGCTGCCGGACCAGATCCAGGCGGCGATTTACGCATCCGATATTGCACAGCATATGACCAAAGGCAAGGCCCTGGTATTCAGCCACGGGTTCAATATCCATTTCGGCCAGATCGTCCCGCCGCCGGATATCGATGTGTTCATGGCCGCACCCAAGGGCCCGGGCCACCTGGTCCGCCGGGTCTTTGTCGAGGGCGGCGGCGTGCCGGCCCTGATCGCGGTGCAGCAGGATGCCACCGGCAAGGCCCACTCATTGGCGCTGGCCTATGCCTGCGGGATCGGCGCCGGCCGGGCGGGGATTATCGAGACCACTTTCGCCGAGGAAACCGAAACCGACCTGTTCGGCGAACAGGTGGTGCTCTGCGGCGGGCTGACCGAGCTGATCCGCGCCGGGTTCGACACCCTGGTCGCCGCCGGCTACCAGCCCGAAATAGCCTATTTCGAGTGCCTGCACGAGGTCAAGCTGATCGTGGACCTGATCTACGAGGGCGGGATCGCCAACATGCGCGACTCGATCTCGGACACTGCCGAATACGGCGACCTGACTGTCGGCCGCCGGATTATTGACAGCCGGACGCGCGAGGAGATGAAAAAGGTGCTCGCCGAAATTCAGGACGGTACTTTTGCCCGGACCTGGCTGCTGGAGAACAAAGTCGGCCGGCCGGTCTATAATGCCCGCAAGCGCCAGGATGCTGAGCACTTGGTGGAAAAGGTGGGCGCGAAACTGCGTAAGATGATGAAGTGGATCAAAAAATAGGAGCAGCTCTGATGGCGGCAATCGAAATCTACGACACTACTCTGCGGGATGGGACCCAGGCGGAGGATATCGCTTTTACGCTCGAGGATAAAATTCGGATCGCCCATCTGCTGGATGAGATGGAGTTCCACTACATCGAAGGCGGGTATCCGGGTTCCAATCCCAAGGACGCGCTTTTTTTCGAGGAGGTCCGGAAAAAGCCGCTCAAGTTCTCGAAAGTGGCCTCGTTCGGCATGACCCGCCGGGTGGGCGGCCAGGTCGAGAGCGACCCGATTATCAACAGCCTGCTGAGCGCGGAAACGGAAGTCGTGACCGTGGTCGGGAAAAGCTGGGACCTTCACGTGCGCGACGCCCTGCGCACCGATCCCGAGGAGAACCTCCGGGCGATCTTCGAGTCCCTCGAGTACCTGAAAAAACGCGGCCGGATGGTAATCTACGATGCCGAGCACCTGTTCGACGGCTACCGGGCCAACCCCGAGTA
>Ga0156185_1079_pt1 | contig 13405 bp, 10 predicted proteins | sample RifCSPlowO2_12_FD_107838 | JGI IMG/M metagenome (GOLD analysis project Ga0156185, IMG submission 107838) | Candidatus Glassbacteria bacterium RIFCSPLOWO2_12_FULL_58_11 | reverse complement strand
CGCCAGGACGATACGGTGGTTGTCCGGATCCACCTCGATAACCTTCAGGCCGATCTGGTACTCGATCCGGAAAACATCTGCCGGGTTGTTGACCGTACCCCGGATGCCGAGCTGGGAGACCGGCACGAAACCCTCGACATCATTGCCCAGGTCCACCACCACGCCTTTTTCGAGCAGGCGGATAATCTTGCAATCGACCTCGGTACCCACCGGGAACTTCTCCTTGAGGCTGTCCCAGGGATTTTCGGTCAACTGTTTCATGCCCAGGCTGATTCTCTTGTTGTCGGTGTCCATGTTCAGGACCACCACCTGGACCTTGTCGCCTTTCTTGACGATCTCACTGGGGTGATGCACCCGCTTGGTCCAGGACATGTCCGAGATATGGACCAGCCCGTCGATCCCCTCCTCAATCTCGACAAACGCGCCGTAGCTGGTGAGGTTGCGCACCCGGCCCTCGATAACCGTGCCGACCGGATATTTCTGGCTGATCGTCTGCCAGGGATCGGCCTCCATCTGCTTGATCCCCAGCGAGATTTTCTCCTCTTCGGGGTTGAGGCTCAGCACCACCGCCTCGACCGTATCGCCGATGGCGACCACTTTCGATGGGTGCCGTATATGACGTGTCCAGCTCATCTCCGAGATATGGACCAGGCCCTCGATACCTTTCTCCAGCTCGACAAACGCGCCGTAATTGGTAATCGAGACCACCTTGCCGCGCACTTTCGAGCCGACCGGATACCTTTCGGCGGCGTTCTCCCAGGGATAGGGCGTGAGCTGCTTATGACCCAGACTGATTCTGCCGTTCTCGAAATCGAGATCGAGGATTTTCACATTGATCTTGTCCCCGAGGGCCACCAATTCGCTCGGATGAGAAACGCGGCCCCAGGACATATCGGTAATATGCAGCAGCCCATCCACGCCGCCCAGATCGATAAAGGCGCCAAAATCGGTGATATTCTTCACCTGGCCCTCGCGTGTCTGGCCGACCTCGAGCTCCTGCAGCAGCTTTTCCTTTTTCTGCTCGCGCTCGCCTTCGAGGATCACCCGGCGGCTAATGACAATATTGCGGCGTCTCTTGTTGATTTTGATAATCTTGAATTTGAAGGTCTGGCCGATCAGCTCGTCCATGTTGGGGATCCGGCGCAGGGCGATCTGGCTGCCCGGCAGGAACGCATCCATGCCGAGGAGATCGACAACCACGCCGCCTTTGATCCGCCGCACGACCATACCCTCGACCAGCTCGTCATTCTCGTGGGATTTGCGGATCCGGTCCCAGACACGCAGAAAGTCGGCCTTTTTCTTAGACAGGACTACTACCCCATCCTCATCCTCGAGGCTTTCCAGATACACCTCGATCTCATCCCCGACTGAAACCTCATCGCGGCTCTTGAACTCCTCGATCATTACCGCGCCTTCGCTCTTGAAACCGATATCGAGCACGACATGCGTTTCGGTGATCCGGATCACCTTGCCCCGGATCACCTGGCCCTCTTCGATACTGGTAAGCGTCGATTCGTACATCTCCAGCATCTGCTCGTACTCTTCGCGGCTGTATTCGACGCCCTCATCCTGCATCTGCCAGTACTCTTCATCTTTGTCGTCCGCTGTGTCCGCGGCCGCCTTGCTCTTCTTTTTTCCTGTTGATTTCTTTTCTTTCTTTTTTCCGGCGGCGGCGGTTGCCGTCTCGCTCTCCTCGGCCTCGTGGTCTCCGGCGAAATCGGGCGATTCGTTCCCCGCCACGGAAGTAACCGGTTCGCTCGTGTCGGCGCTGTCGCCGGCGGTTCCTGCTTCGGCATGCTCCAACTGCGGATCATCCGGTTGAGGTTGTGTAGTGTGGTTATCCTGATCGATCATGGAAGAAGTTAAACCTCCTGAGGTTAGAAAAATATGCCCCTTAAGGGGCAGAAAATGCGCAGTTGAAAATATTAAGAAATAAAATCAATCTTGTCAATGATTTCGGCTGTTCTTCCTATTTCAGCTCACCATTTTCGCGTTTTTCCGGCCTGTCCTGTAGATTCCCGGCTGTCTCCAGTTTGTCTTTCAACTCGGCAATCCGCTCCATCACCAGACCCGAAATCGCCAGCTGTCCCCGGGGATTGAGCTCGAAGTCTTCGTATTGTCCGGGCAGGATTAAGCGGCCGTAAGTGATCCGCATCGGCCTGCGCCTGAGAAAGGCCGCCCGGAGATCGGCGGTACCGCGCGCATATACCGGCAGGATGGAGGCCCGGGTTTCCTGGGCCAGTTTCCCGACTCCGAACCTGGGTTTGCCCAGGCTGCCCCCCCGCTGGCGGGTTCCCTCCGGAAAAAGGATTACCGCTCCCCCCCCGTCGAGTATCTCCCTGATCCGCGCCAGGCCTTCCCAGTCCATACCCGCTCTTCGGATCGGCACTGCATGATAGAACCGGATCAGCGCGCCGAAGAACGGATTTTTAAAAAGCTCCCGCTTGGCCAGGAAATGAATCTCCCGGGCTATTCCGGCCCCCACGCTGGGCGGGTCCAGATAGCTGCTGTGGTTCGAGGCGATAATCAGCGGACCCTCGGTCGGTATCGGTTCCTCATAACAATAACGGCAGCCGAAGAATAGCTTCAGGAGCTGACGCGCCAGCCACTGTGAAAACCGGTAGATCAGTTGTTTAACTCTTTTTTTAACTGGCTTTTTCTGCCGCATCGGGATAGATTCCGCCTGAAAATTCCACGCTTTGGAAAAACTCGACCGCTGAATAAAATATTTCAGACCGGAAGTATAATCAACTCTGGAGACATTCCGGCCGCCAGGCCTCTGCCGATGAAACGCATGCCGCTTTTCCTCGCTCCGCTGTTCAGCGGGATACTTCTGATCCTCAGTTTTCCGCCTTTCAATCTATTTCTGCCGCCCTTCGTGGCCCTAGTGCCTCTGCTCTATTTCCTGGACAACGAGAGCTCGAACCGCCGGGCGGCCCTGGGCGCGCTATTCTGCGGACTGCTCTTCTGGGGCGTTCTACTCTATTGGATCACCCTGTTCACTGAAGCCGGCTACCTGCTGCTGATCCTGGTGCTGGCGCTGAACCAATTGCTTTTCGCTCTTGTTATCCGCCGTCTGAAGCGGAGTCTCGGCTTGCCTCTCGCCCTGACCGCTCCGCCGGTCTGGGTCGCGCTGGAGTATCTCCACGCCCACGGCGACCTGGCCTTCACCTGGGGCCAACTGGCCTATACCCTGACCGGCTTTCCGTTGTGGCTGCAGATGGCGAGCCTTACCGGCCCATATGGCGTGGGCCTCTGGCTGGCGGCAATCAATGCGCTTATCTACGAGCTGCTTAAAAGAGGCCCCGGCTGGCGGCCGAGGCGCAACCCGGCTCTGGTCCTGGCCTTGTTACTGGCTTTTCCGGCACTGTTCGGCGGCTACCGCTACCGGGCTTACGAAAAGCTCAAAAGCCGGGCCGACCGGCTAAAGGTAAGCTACATCCAACCCAGTATTCCCCAGGAGATCAAATGGTCGCCTGAGCTGCGGGATTCGATCACCGCCCTGCTGGGCGAGCTGACTCTGGGCCAGGCGGAGAATCATCCGCGCCTGGTGCTCTGGCCGGAAGCCGCAGTGCCCGCGAATCTGCGCTTCGACCAGGCCCCCCGCGAGTATATCGGCTCTATCGCCCGCCGGCTCGACTGCTTTATTCTTACCGGAGCCAGCGAATTCCGCTATAACCTGGAAACGAAGCGCTACGATGCCTATAACTCGGCCTTTTTCTTCGGCCCCGAGGGCGATCTGGAGGGAAGCTACGACAAGCTGCACCTGGTGCCGATCAGCGAGCGGATGCCGTACGAACAGACTTTCACCCGTCTGCGGGACATTGATGTCGGGGGCTCGCATTTCATTCCTGGGAAAAAATACGTGATCTTCGAGATGGGAGAGGAAAAATTCAGCGTCCTGATCTGTTTCGAATCGATCTTCCCCGAGCTGTCCCGCTCGTTCGTAAGCCAGGGAGCGCGTTTCCTGGCCAATATCACCAATGACGCCTGGTTCGAGAGAAGTCCCGCCGCCAGCCAGCACAGCTCGTTCCTGGTGCTCCGGGCGATCGAGGAGGGCCGCGAGATTGTGCGCGCGGCGAATACCGGCGTGAGCGCCTTCTACGACCGCCTGGGCCGCAGGCGCCAGGCCACCGCATTGTTCGAGCCGGCCACCGCGACCGATACGATCCTTACCTTTTCCGACAGGACGTTCTATAACCGTTACGGAGACCTGGCCGCGCACCTGGCCTGGATACTTAGCTTACTGCTGCTGGTAATTTCATTTAGAGGAAGCAAATCGAAAAGCAAGGCTGGAAGTGACGTGGAAGGGGCGGAGCGGCTTTAACGGACTTTCTCCCGGGAGAATTCGATCTCACCGAACCGGTCCGGGTCGTGATAAGTCTCGCCGGATACAGGGGACCAGGCCGAGTAGTCGCCCAGCGCTTTATCGTGTTTCGGCAGATCGATGCGGTACAGGTTGACGCGCCACTTATCGCCGGGCCGGGGAGGCACATTCGCGGCGGTCACCAGGTCCTTGAAAGGCACGGCGATCTCAACGCGCCAACCCTTGTCAGTATCGGAGGCATCGTTCACCGTGCCATCCAGCCGGACCGCCCGTTTCAGGTCGAAGCTGTTCCAGGCCAGGATACCTGCCCGGCTTTCCGGCCGGTTCAGGATGAAACCGTCCCAGAGAGTGCCCAGCGGGTTGACCTCGATCTCCACATAGGTTTCCCGGTCGCTGTCCGGGTTGAGGAATACCTCGACCACCTCCTGCTCATAGAGCGTGTCATCTCTCTCGGTCAGGGTGGACCAGATATCGCTGTCCCGGCAGTCGAAAGCAATGTACAGATAACGCTCATCCCAAAGCAGCCAGGCGGTCGTGGGCTGCTTTACTGTTTTGCCCGTATTATAGCCTCCCAGCTCGATTGGCTGGCAGTTCTTCCAATCATCCTCATCCAGCTTCCCGTCGACATTTATCGGGTTGAACGCCCGTTTGACGACGTAATGCTTCGACGGGGGATCGGCCTGGGAAGCCAGGCAAATCCCGCAGCAGACAGCCGCAGTGGCGCAAAGAAGTGTCAGATTGAGATATTTTCCGGGCAAGAAGCGCGGGCCTCCGGTAACGTGATTTATAAAGCCTGGATTCGAGACTCCTGTTCAAGCCGGCTTAATTCGTCGCGCACTTGCTGCAATGGCCGTAAATGTCCAGCTTGTGGTTCGTTATCACGAAGCTGTGTTCCTTGGCCACCTGCCGCTGCAGCTCCTCGATCGTATCGTTCTTGAACTCCATCACCTTCCCGCAGTTATTGCAGATCAGATGATCGTGGTGCTGGTCCTGGCGGGCCGCCTCGAACCTCTTGAAGCGTTTTCCGAAACGGTGCTGCACCACCAGGCCGCTCTTGATCAGCACATCCAGCGTGCGGTAGATCGAGGCAATCGATGCGGAAATCTTTCTCTGGCGCAGGATATTCTGGATATCCTCGACACTCAGATGCCCCACGGTGGTAAAGATAATCTCGGCGATCCTTCTCCGCTGACGGGTTACCAGGTAACCCTCATCGCGCAGAAATTTTATGAAAGTATCTGTAAGGTCCTCAGGCATCATCCCTCCCTCATTTAGGGTTAATTCGTCGAGTCCTGGACTCCGACTCTCTTTCTCAAATCCTCCGCGGCGGCTCTCACTTTATCCGCGAAATTTTTTCCTTCTCCCGCGAAAATGATGCTCCTCGAGGCATTGACTATCACTCCCAGCCCTCCGCCCGGCACCTCGGCCTCTTTTACCTCATCCAGACTGCCGCCCTGGGCCCCGATTCCCGGAAGCAGGAATGGCAGCCCACCCGCAACCCTTCTCAATCTTCCGATCTTTCCGGCATGTGTCGCTCCGACCACCAGGCCGAGGCAGCCATGACCGCGATCCCATTCCGCCACCCGGGCCGCCACCCGCTCGCAAAGCGGAGCTTCATCCGGATATAGCTGAAAATCCTTCGCGCTCTCGTTGGAGGTCAGGCAGAGCACGAAAATTCCCTTTCCGGCGAAATTCATGAACGGGGCGATTGAGTCCAGTCCCAGGTAAGGGTTGACGGTGACCGCATCCGCGCCGAGCCTGTCGAAAGCCGCGCGAGCATACTGCAGGGCCGTGTTGCCGATGTCTCCGCGCTTGGCGTCCAGGATAACCGGAACTCGGTGGCCGATATACTGTATGGTCCGGTAGAGCGCCTCCAGACCGGCCAGCCCCAGGGCCTCATAAAAAGCGATGTTCGGTTTATAGCAGCAAACCAGGTCCAGAGTGGCATCGATGACCGCGCAGTTAAAAGAGAATATCGGGTCGGTCTCGGACTTGACCGGCTCCGGCAGTCTGGATGGATCGACATCGAGACCCACGCATATCCGGCTGTTGTTACGGCGGGAGGCCTCGGCAATCCCCTCCCAGCACCCGCTCATCGAGCCGCCTTCCTTTCAACTGCCGGGAGTACCCGGTTGAGATTTACTCTTAGAGCTATTATCCGCTCTTTGAAAAACCAATAACAATATCTATACAGATTGAGAATAATTGTCAACATAATTTTAATACTGAGCGCAGCCGCTGCGCAAGACGGGTACAGCGAAACTGGACTCTGGCGTTGCCCACGGCCCGGGAGAAAGCCCGTGGATCGCCGATCAGGACCACCAGCTTCCGGCCGCGCGAGATTGCGGTATACAGGAGATTGCGCTGCAGCATGACATAATGTTCATTGAGCAGGATGATAATTACCGCCGGATACTCGCTGCCCTGGCTTTTATGCACGGTGACCGCATAGGCCATGCTCAGGTCTTCCAGCTCGAGTGAATCGTAGTTCACTATCCGCCCGTCGAAATCCACGCTCAGGCGCTGGGATTGTTCATCGCAGCCGCGGACCCGGCCGACATCCCCGTTGAATACATCCTTCTCGTAATCGTTTCGTATCTGCATCACCCGGTCGCCGACCCGCAGGCCGCGCCCGAATTTGATCTTTTCGCCGTTTGGATTGAGCGCCTCCTGGAGCGCGGAGTTGAGCTCCCGGGTCCCGCAGGTGCCCCGGTTCATCGGGGTGATGACCTGAAGGTCGGTCAGCGGGTCGAACCCGAATTTTGCCTCCAGGCGCTCGGCAGCCAGGCGCACCATCATTTCCCGCGCTTTCAAGGCCTCGGGCTGCACGACCAGGAAAAAATCCTGCCCCGCCGGTATCCCGGACTCCGCCTGCGACTCTTCCTCCTGTCCTCCGGGCGGGCCGCCGGAGGGTACTTCTCCCCTGCGCACCCGGTGCGCATTGAGCACGATCCGGCTCAGGCCGGCCTGGCGGAAAATTTCATTCAGGCGGTAAACTGGTATCGCCCGGCTGTCGATCAGATCAGCGAGCAGCTTGCCCGGCCCGATCGAGGGAAGCTGGTCCACATCGCCCACCAGCACCAGGCGCGCGCCTCCCGGCAGAGCGTCCAGCAGACTGGCGAAAAGCGGCAGGTCGACCATCGAGACCTCATCGATGACGAACAGGTCGCCCTTGAGCGGCCGGGCTGCATTGTGCAAAAAGCGGCCCTCGCCAAAGCTCCAGCCGAGCAGGCGGGGAATCGTAAACGCCGGAGCTCCGCCGGCCGCCTCGCCCATTTTCTTGGCGGCCCGGCCGGTCGGCGCGGCCAGCACCACCGTGAATCCCCGGCGCTCCAGGATCGCGGCCAGCGCGGCGATTATTGTGGTCTTGCCGGTCCCGGGTCCGCCAGTAATCAGGCTTACTCCGCCGGTCACCGCTCCGGCCACCGCTTCCTTCTGCTCACCGGAAAGCTCGATCACTCTCTCGCGCTCGAAGGCCGCAATCCAGACGCTCGCCTGCTCCGGCAGACGGCTTTCAGAGCCGGTTTCCGGCCCAGCCTCGGCCATGATCCGCGCCAGCCCCTGGGCGCAGGCGGCCTCGGCCCAGAAACTATCATTGGAATAGACGAATTCCCGGCCCTCCGTCTCATCGCGCTCGAGCACCAGCCGGCCCAATCCGGCCATTTCGGCCAGAGTCTCTTCGAGAGCTTCCTTTTTAAGCTCCAGCAGGTCGGCCGCATTTTGCAGGAAAAGCTCGCGCGGCAGGCAGGTATGGCCCCGCTCCCCGGCCTGCTCTGCAGAATGCAGCAATCCGCTGCGGATGCGCAATGGGCTGTCGGCGGCGAATCCGAGGCTCCGGGCGATACGGTCCGCGGTGGCGAAGCCAATGCCGCGCACCTCCTCGGCCAGACGGTAGGGGTTTTGCGACACCGCTTCCACCCCCTGTTCACGGTATCTCCGGTAAATCCGCGCCGCTATCGCGCCGCTCACTCCATAGCTCTGCAGAAAAATCATCAGCCTGCGGATGCCGCGCTGCTCCTCCCAGGCCTCTTTGATCTGGCTGATTTTCTTGCGCCCCAGCCCCGGAACCTTTTTCAAATCCTCCGGCCTGAGTTCGATCACCTCGAGAGTCTCCCGGCCGAACCTGGAAACAATCCTTTCCGCGATCTTGGGCCCGATCCCGCGGATCAGGCCCGAGGCCAGGTAGCGCTCTATTCCGGCCTCGGTCTCCGGGTAGATGAACTGATAGCTCTCGACGCTGAACTGCGCGCCAAACCGCGGATGCTGCTTCCAGGCTCCGGTCAGCCGGAGATGTTCTCCCTCGTGCACTCCGGAAAGGTGCCCGACTACTGTCACCCGCTCCTCGCTCCCCTCGGCGCGGAGGCGGGCCACCGTGTAATCGTTCTCCTCGTTGTGGTAGCTGATCAGCTCGAGGTATCCGGTAAGAGTCTCCGGCATGTGGCTTATCCTCATTCCCGGCTGCCTAGTGAGCGCAATTGTTCGGGCGACTTTCGCCGGCCGGCCAGGATTGTTTTAAATTTTCAAGAAGGATTGGTCGGGCTAAGTATAATTTCTGTCCGCCCGGTTGTCAGTAAAAATTAGGGCGCAGAATTGAACGGCGGCGAGAAAAGACAGATATTTAATGCTCTGAAGGATCCTAATCCGGCAGGAAAATGCAAATACGATCTGTCGTTGAAGCAAATATTTTGGAAAATGTGCTAAGGATGGTGGGTGCGCAGGCTGGAACTTCAGGCGGGGGCTTTAATAGCGTAAGCCCGTAAGATCGGCTCAGCTTTTTTCAGGCTCGCTCTCCTTTTTGTCAGGTTCGCCCGGCTCTTTGTCAGGTTCATCCTGCTCTTTGTCAGGTTCACCTTCCGCTTTTTCCGGTTCAGCGGGCCGGGCTGCCGGAGCGATCCTTTTATCCTCGGTAACTCTGGAGCTGGTCTCGCGAAGACGTGCGACCAACCTGCGCAGCAGGTTTCTCATCCCCGGAGTCAGGGTCCCCAAATACCGCTCGAAATCCTCCTGGCTCATGATCGTCACCCGGGTAGTCTCCAGGGCCCGCACAGTGGCGCTGTGCATGCTGTGTTCCGGGTCCAGCAGGCTCATCTCGCCGAAAAATTCGTGCTCGCCCAGGACCGCCAGCCTTACCTCGCGGTCGCCTTTGCGCTTGATCACCTCGACCGTCCCCTCATTGATCACGTAGAACGAGTTCGCAAAGTGGCCCTCTTTGATGATCACTTCCCCTTTGTGAAACGTTTTCTCGATGGTATTCACAGCGGTCCTTCCTGAGCCTATTTGGTACTTTAGAACCCGGTTCCGGGCAAGCGCATCACCTTCTGAAAGCGAATGCCGGTTTTAAGCCTCTTAATGATTAATGGCTAAATCCCTGGGAAGAAATTTAACTTCCTCGGGCGGTCCAGACAAAACAAATCCTTAAGTCTCGTATGAAAGGGTTTCTCGTCCCGGCACCGGGTCGGCGAAAGTGAAGAAAAATCCCCCTAACAAACGGAAAGCCACCGGATCAAGTCCAGCGGCTTTCCGCAAATATGGTGGAGCAGACCGGAGTCGAACCGGCGGCCTCATCCGTGCGAGGGATGCGCTCTCCCATCTGAGCTACTGCCCCTTTCAGGTCGATAAGTTTCACAAAAACTATATATTTTTAAGCCGCTTGTAAAGAATAAAATAAGCCCATCCGGCTCACGACTCTGATTATTTCGATTACGGCATTACCACTCAGGGCGGACCGCGAACTTGACCCGCCTTTTGTCAACAGTCCTTGAACTGTGGCGGCAGGAACTATATCTTGATAGTCCGGTTCAGCAGCAGGCAGGGCACTATTAGGGCCGAGCGAGCGGCACACCCACAGGAGAGCGGCTTGGACTTCCTCCCGGAAGATGAAACGTACATGGCCCGAGCCATCGCGCTGGCCGAGCGCGCCGCGAAAAGCGGGGAAGTTCCGGTCGGCGCGCTGGTGGTTTATGACGGCCGGATTATCGGCGCGGCGCACAACCTGACCCGCCGGATTCAGGATTCAACTGCGCACGCCGAGTTCCTCGCCCTCCGCCGCGCCGCGGACTGGCTCGGCCACTGGTATTTCGATGAATGTACGCTTTACTCCACCCTGGAACCCTGTGTCATGTGCGCCGGCGCACTGGTCCTGGGAAAGCTGGGAAGACTGGTCTACGGCGCCGGGGAACCCAAGTTCGGCGGCTGCGGCAGTGTTTTCAACCTGGTCGAGGAACCCGGGCTGAACCATCGCCTGAATGTCACCCGCGGAGTCCTGGCCGCTGAATGCGCAAGCCTGCTGCAAAGATTTTTCAAAGGGATCAGAGAAGACTCCGCCTGAGTATTTCAGCAATCTCTGCAACGTTAAACCGCTATTCCGCTGTAACCTTTTTTATTAAAAGATGTTATCCTGCTTGACAAGACCCCCGGTTTCTGTGTTATAATGGCCCCGAAATGGTGATAAAATGGTAGTGTTTTTCCTGTTCGATTGTATCAGCTTTCCAGCGGTTTCTTCTTCGCAAGGGCGGAGTCTTTACAGGAGCTGATCAAATCTCCACGAAAAAATTAACATATTCCCAACTGCAGGCCCGCGTAAAGAAGCTGGCGGCTAAAGACCGGGCCAGTCAGGAGGTCCGCCGCAAGCTTGAGCTCACTCAGGTCCTGTTGGACAACATCACCTCGCTGGTGGTGGTCAAGGATGCCGAAGGCCGCTATCTGCTGGTAAATAATAAGAGCGAAAGCGTAATTGGCTTGAAGAGCGAGGAGATTGTCGGCAAGACCGCGGATGAGGTCTATCCTCCGGAAATAGCCGAGAAAATCCGCGAGCTGGACCGGAAAGTAATCGATAGCGGAGAGATCCACGCTAACGAGGAACATCTGCGCCTGGGTGATGAGCGGATATATTTTACCACCAAAGTGCCTCTGCTAGATGAAGAGGGCCGCTGCTGGGGAATTTGCGGCCTGGCTACCGACATCACCCAGCGGAAAAAAGCCGAGGAGAAACTGCGGGAAGATGAGGACATGGTTAAGACGATCCTCAATACCTCGGCGGAGCCCATGCTCCTGCTGGATATTGACGGTACCATAATTTACCTTAACGAGACCGCGGCGCTGCGTTTCGGGAAACCGGTAAAAGAGCTTATCGGAGTCAACAGTTTAGGTCTGATTGCTCCAGAGCTGGCCCAAAGCCGCAGGAATTACCACGACATAGCAATTCAATACCGTATGCCGGTGCGTTTCGAAGAGACTCAAGCTGGCATAATATTCAATACGACAGTTTACCCAGTGTTCGACGGCAAAGGCAATGTTGTGCGCCTTTCTGTCTGGGCCAGGGACATCTCCAACCAGAAGAAAGCCGAGGAAGAGCTTCGTGAACGGGAGGAAAAATACCGTGCGCTGTTCGAAAGCCTTCAGGACGCCGCCTTTATCGCGGATGCCGAGACCGGGATGATCCACGAGGCCAATCCGCAGGCCGAGGTATTGATGGGCTACACCAGGGATGAGCTGGTCAGCATGCATCAGACCGAGCTCCACCCGCGGGAGGAAATGGAAAGATACCTGCGGATGTTCCAGGAGCGCTCGGAAAAAGGCTCAGGGATCGATCTGGACTGCGAAATCGTGCGTAAGGATAGTACGAAAGTGCCGGTAATGATCAGCGCCCATTTGCTGGCCATTGGCGGGAAACCCTATCTAATGGGTATCTTTCGCGACCAGAGCCTTTATAAAAAGATGACTCGGAAAAAAGAAAATGCCGGCCGGCTTGAGGAGTTTAACTCGCTGGCTTTGGAGTCGGCCCGTGAAGGCAACCAGATCGTTGTCAGCCTGCTCGACAAAATTCGCGCGCAACTGGGCTCCGGCAAACTGAAAGACGGCTCCTGGGAATTATTGCTGGAAGCGGAAACCGAGCTGCTGAAAATGAAAGAAGTGAACCGGAAGCTGCTGAGCCGGAATGGCGAAGAGGAAAGTTGATAAGCGGCATGGAATCATTGAATAAGCGCATTAGGGGCGTCTTAAGAATCAGGTGACCTTCCTGGCTCATAATTCTGAACACGGTTCTCCCGGCCAGCGGACTGGAAAAAGTCAAATCGGCCGGAAAGCCAATAAAACCAAAAGCGCCGCTTCCCCCTTGTAAAGGGAATACGGCGCTTTTCAATGGTGCCCCTGGCGGGAATCGAACCTGCGCACACGGTTCCGGAGACCGATGCTCTATCCACTGAGCTACAGGGGCGTATTATTTTTCGCGGCTGAAATGCTGCGCAATATAAATAATAAAAAGCGGCCGGATTGGCAAGTATGGCGGATTGTGAGGCTGTTCACGTTTTTGGGATGGACAGCGGGACCCCGGTTTCCTCGGAGATAAGCTCGAGCAGCCGGGCCACAAGCTGCGGCTCGGGGACTTTGCAGACCTGCTCCCCTTTTCTGAAAACCATACCGCTTCCCTTTCCGGCGGCGATCCCGAAATCCGCCTCGCGGGCCTCACCGGGGCCGTTGACCACGCAGCCCATCACCGCCACTGTAAGCGGCAGCTCGACACCCTGGAGCAGCCGCTCCACCTGTTCGGCCAGTCCGATCAGGTCCACCTCGGTCCTGCCGCAGGAGGGGCAGGAAATGATTTCCACTCCGCGGCGGCGCAGGCCCACCGCGGAAAGGATCTGATAGGCCACGGCAATCTCCTCCACCGGATCGGCGGTCAGGCTCACCCGGATCGTGTCCCCGATCCCCTCTCCCAACAGCAGCCCCAGGCCCACAGAGCTGAGCACGGTCCCGCGCGAGCGGGTGCCCGCCTCGGTAATCCCCAGGTGCAACGGGTATTTCCTCCGGGCGGCGAACAACCGATTGGCCCGGACCGTGGTCGGCACATCCGAAGCCTTGATCGAGACCACGATATCTTCGAACCCGGCCTCCTCCAGCAGGCGGCAGTGGCCCAGGGCACTCTCCGCCAGGGCCTCGGCTGTCGGGCCGCCATGACTGGCGAGCAGGGCGGGCTCGAGCGAACCGGAGTTGACCCCGATCCGGATCGGCACTCCCCTGCGGCCCGCCTCATCCGCCACCGTGCGGACTCTCTCCGCCGACCCTATGTTGCCCGGATTG
>Ga0156185_1218_pt3 | contig 13462 bp, 11 predicted proteins | sample RifCSPlowO2_12_FD_107838 | JGI IMG/M metagenome (GOLD analysis project Ga0156185, IMG submission 107838) | Candidatus Glassbacteria bacterium RIFCSPLOWO2_12_FULL_58_11 | reverse complement strand
CGAGCCTTTTGTTCAGCAGGTTCATTTCTTTCGCGGAGGTGGTGCCCGCATCGATGGTTTTCTGGATCGAATCCCTTTCGTCGGTCACTACCTGCAATTCCTTGGCCATCTGGACCAGCTCTTCTTTTTTTGTATTGAAGTAATGTTTGTTCGAAGAGAGCTGGTTTTCGACTTCGTAGAGCAGCTTGCGCAGGTTGTTCAATTTTTCCCGGGAATCTTCGAGACGGCGCTGGGCCGAGATCAGTTCCATTTCCTTGCGGTGCTTGGTTTCCTCGCGTTTCCTCTGAATCAGCAGGCCCAGGAAGAGGATCATGCAGATGCCCAAGACCACTACGACGGAATAGTAATAGACCATTTTGGACAGGTCCTGTTCGCCGGAATCGATACAAAATTATTTAGCGGGATAGCTTGGAATGGCGGAATGAAAGCTATTTGACTTTATAATACGGCAAGAGGGAACTCAAGTCAAATTAAAAATGAGCGGGAGGCGCTTCTGCTAGATTGCCTGACAGTAGAGGCGAACAGGCCCGTGCTTCCGGGAGATGGCTTCTCCCGGACTTTGATCTCGGGTCTATACGGAAAGTAAATGTGCAGAGCGGACTAGGCCGGGGCATCCCGCTTTCACTTTCGCGGCAAGCAGCGTCGTAAAAAGTCCTGCGGCCCTGGATGTACGGCAAATCCTGTCGCTGCGGAGAACTATCACGCGTGCCTCATTCAGCGGGCTTGCCCCGCCGGCAATCCTGAAAATTCGCTTTGCCGGTTAAAGCGGACTTCCGGCAAATCCATCACTGTTCCAGAGGATTGGGAAAAGGCGCAGGCTTAAAGGACGAAATCGGTGAAAAATTCGCTCTCGTTGAAAGTCGCCGTGATATCGTCGTCGATCAGCACCATGATCTTGCCATCTTTGCGCTCCAGCACGGTGACCACGCCAAATTTGGTGTTCAGCTTGTCGTATTTCTGAACGTTGTGGGAACTGACTCTCGGCATTGCATCCTCCCTGATTGTAGGAATGGTGTTGATTGAAAAGCAGCGTGCACCGTGGTAGTGCAATTAGCGTACCACCGGCAGCTTGAGATTATATTTTGGCTAAGCTGTTATATTTGAATAGCTTAAGAAATGGCGAAACGGCCCGGGCAGCGCTCCGGGCCTCGAGAGGGGAAAGGTAAAAAATACCGGTGGGGAAATTTTATTCCCGGCGAATAAAGAGGGAAAGATCGGCCTGGCCGGCCAGCCGCTCCAGTCCGGGGTATTTTCCGGCCAGCTCGTCGGCATAGGCTGTCCGGGTGATAATGACGAGCGGCACGCTGAGCCGGGCGAAACTCGAATCGCCGTCATCCGCCTCGAGATAGGTTACAGTTCGGCAGGAGTAGAAAGTGAGAGCCGTTTTCCGGTAACGGTAGGCGGCCAGAGTACCACTGTCTCCCAGCATGGTACAGGCGTGTTCGGTCAGGATTTTCTGGGGCAGCTGACGGTAATCCGAGACCGCGGGCATAAGCACGAGGGCGATCAGCAGCAGCAGGAGGCTCTGTCCGGCGAGTTGGGAGAGGAAAGCCCCGAGGAATTTTTGTCGCAGGGCCAGCCCTGCTGCAGCCAGCGGGCCGGCCAGAAAGCAGAGAGCGGTCGCCAGGGGCAGGCTGCCGGTCTCGAATGGGGCGAGTTGTCCGTCGCGCAGAAAGATAAAACCGGCCAACAACCCGGCCGCGGCCAGACCGAAAAGCGCCGGGCGGATCAGCCGGCCGTCTGCGCCGGACTCCTGCCGGTCCGCGACCGCCCGGCTCAGGTAGCCGGAAATCAGAATAGCGAGAGGCGGGAAAGCTGGAGTGATATAGGTCGGCAATTTCGCCCGGGAGAGGCTGAAAAAAACAAGCACCAGCCCGGCCCACAGCAGGGGGAAGGTCAGAGGCTCGGAGGTGGAACGCTTGAGGCGAAAGTCCCGGACCAGGCGGTAAATCGGGCTGACAAAAGACTGAACCGCGAAAAAGCTCCAGGGGTATATACCGATAATCAGGCAGGGCAGGTAATAGTAGATCGGCTGGACATGCTGCCCGCCGGGAGCCACGCTGCCAAAAAAGCGTTGAAAATTGTGCTGCACGATAAATACCCGGAAGAACTCGAAATCCGTAGCCCGGCACACCAGCACGTACCAGGGCAACGCGATCAGGCATAAAGCCGCGGTCCCGGATACAAACGGAATTCTTTTGGCGATTTCGCCGCCCCGCCCGGTAAAGAAAAGCTGCACGATAATGATGGCCGCCGGCAGCAACAGTCCCACCGGCCCCTTGGTCAGCACGGCCAGCCCGGCGGCCGCGAAAGAGGCGAGGAAGAATTTTCCGCCGCTTTTGCCTTCCTGCTCCGCGCCGCTTCCCAGGGCGAACATTACCAGAGTAGCGGTCAGGAAAAAGGTCAGCGGCATGTCGGTCAAAGACATGCGGCCGATAGCGAAGAACTGGAGGCAGCCGGCGAGGATACATCCCGCCAGAAGCCCGGCTCCGCTTCCAATGAGCCGGCCCGCCAGCAGGCAGGTCAGAAGCACCGTGCCCAGGGCGCAGAGCGCCGAGGGGAGGCGCGCCGCAAACTCGTTAACTCCGAAAAGATGGTATGCTCCGGCGGCCAGCCAGTAGGTCAGCACGGGCTTTTCGAAACGGGGGGCGCCGTTGAACATCGGCACGACATAGTCTCCGCTCGCTATCATCTGACGGGCGGTTTCAGCGTAGCGCGGCTCATCGACATCGAATAGCAGGTACCCGCCGAGGTTGGTCAGATAGAGCAGGCCGCAAAACAGGGCAAGGACCGGGTAACGGTAGCGCACGAGCCGGCGGGTGAGTTTATTTTCGCTATTCAATTCAATCCCGGTGCCGTATGAGGTTAAATCAGACAGGAGCCAAACTTAGCGCCTTCACAGCCGGTCTGTCAATCTCCGTCCCGGCTTGACTTTTATCCGGCGGCCGGGTATATTGCTGCAATCCCTTGTCTCGTAAAAATTTCGAGGTTTCTCTTGTTGAAAGAATATTTTCGCCTGCTGGCTTTCCTCAAGCCTTACTGGCCCAGGCTGATCTTTGCGGTTTCCAGTATCCTCGGTTTTGCCCTGCTCGACGGCGCCAGTATGACCCTGGCGATCCCCCTGCTCAACGTGCTGTTCGGCACGAGCGCGGCCGTGGGGATACCCGCCGCCGCGCCTTCCGGCGGTCTTTTTGGGTCGCACGATATCCTGATTTCGCTGCAGCAGCGCATTCTCCGGGGAGAGCCGCTGGAAGCCCTGACCCGGATCGTTTTCCTGATCATCCTGATTTTCCTGCTCAAAAATATCTTCGATTACCTTCAGCGCTACCTCAGCCGCTCGCTCGAGCAGCTCGTGGTGCGCGACCTGCGCAATGCGATCTTCAACCGCCTGAGCGAGCTCAGCCTGAGTTTCTTCCACCGCAACAAAACCGGCCAGCTCATTTCCTGCATGTCCAATGATGTCAACAATGTGCGCGCCGTGCTGACCGACAGTTTCTCGAAGATCCTCCAGTCTGGCTGCCTGCTGGTGGTCTATTTCGCCCTGCTGCTGGTCCTGAGCTGGAAACTGACCCTTCTGGCCTCGGTGATGATCCCGCCCATGGCCTGGATGGTCACCTGGGTGGCGAAGAAGCTGCGGCGCAAGAACCTCTGGCTGATGAACGCCCTGGGAGACATAACCTCGATCTTCCAGGAGGCGGTCACCGGCATCCGGGTGGTCAAGGCTTTCGGCATGGAAAAATTCGAGCGCCGCAAATTCAGCACCGAGACCGGAACCTACTACCGGGAGAACATGCGGACTAACAAGTATGCCTCGCTGTCCTCGCCGCTCACCGAGGCCCTGATGGCGACAGTCGGCGGAGTTTTCCTGCTCTACGGCGGCCGCCAGGTCCTGGCCCAGAGCATGCCGGCCCAGGATTTTTTCCTGTTCCTGCTGGTCAGCTTGCGGATCATGTCTCCGGTCAAAGCCTTCGGGAATTTCAACGATATCCTGCAGCAGGGCCTCTCTTCCTGCGACAGGATTTTCAAGATTCTCGACACCCGGCCGCAGGTGACCGACAGCGCGACGGCAGTCGCCATCCGGAGTTTCGAACAGGCGATCCGCTACGAGAGTGTCACTTTCGGCTATAGCGAGGAAAGCCCGGTGCTCAGGGAGGTCAGCCTGGAGATCGGCAAGGGCGAGGCGATTGCCATCGTCGGCCCGAGCGGCTGCGGCAAGTCCACCCTGGTCGATATGATCCCCCGCTTCTACGATGTCGACCGGGGGCGGATCCTGATCGACGGGCGGGATATCCGGGAGTACCGTATCGCCGACCTGCGGAGCCTGGTCGGCATAGTCACACAGGAGACTATTCTTTTCAACGATACGGTACGCAACAACATCGCCTACGGCTTGCAGGACACGCCGCTGGAGAAGGTGGCCGAGGCCGCGGAGGCGGCCAATGCCCGGGAGTTTATCGAGGCGCTGGACGAAGGCTACGAAACGGTGATCGGCGAGCGGGGGGCGCGGCTTTCGGGCGGGCAGCGCCAGAGAATCGCCATTGCCCGGGCGATCCTGAAAAATCCCGAGATTTTGATCTTCGACGAGGCCACCTCGGCCCTGGACACCGAGAGCGAGATGCTGGTCCAGGAGGCGATCGAGCGGCTGATGAAAAACCGCACCAGCCTGGTCATCGCCCACCGCTTATCAACCATTCAGCACTGCGACCGCATCATCGTGATCAACGAGGGACGGGTGGTGCAAAGCGGCCGTCATTCCGAACTGCTCCGCCGGGATGGACTCTACCGGCGGCTATACGAACTCCAATTTCAACCTACGAATGTGAACTGAACGTGAAACCGACAATTTATTTTTATCTGCCCGTGCTCGATGAGCAGCAGACCGTGGGGGTTTTCCTGTACCGCCTGGGCGAGGTAATGCGCGACAGCCGCCTGGATTACGAGGTCTTCCTGACCCTCGACGGCTGTACGGATGATTCCGCGGCGGTGGTCGAGCCGTACCTGAAGCGGATGCCGCTGCGGGTGACGCATAACGAGAAGAGACTGGGTTACGGCAAATCGCTGCTGGATACTGTTAATCGCGTGGCCTCCCAGAGTGCCAATCCGAAGCGGGATTTCTTCCTGGTCATGGACGCCGATTTCAGCCTGGACCCGCTGATCCTGAACGACATGCTGGATGGGATGGAGCGCAACGTGGATTTCTATACCTCGGACCGCTTCAGCGCCGGAGCGAAGAGCGTTTCATTGAGCAAGAGGCTGGCCCAGCGCTTCGCCCGGACCATCCTGCATTTCCGCGGAGCCCAGGCCGGCCGGGAGCCGGATTATTTCAGCACGTTGCGCGGCTGCCGCCTGCATCTGCTGCGGCGCAACCTGGAGCGTCTCAAGCCCCTGGGAGAGCTTGGACCGGGAGTCCAGCCGGCGGCCGCGGCCCTGGTCCTGCTGCTGGCGCTCTATCGCAGCGCGCGCAATCCGGCGCGGATTAAAATCCAGGAGAAGAAGCTGCGCCGCAGAAAGAGCCGCTTCGCCCTGCTGGCCCTGCTGCGCTGGCTGCTTTTCGGACGGCAAATCGTCTCCACCGCCGCGGCTCCAGAGGCCGCGCCGGAAAGTACTCGTCCCCCGCGCAGGAGATACCCGAATAAAAACAGGCGGCGTTCGTCCAAATCGGAAGCGGGAAGTTGAAATCTCCCGGGGTCTGTGCCGGCTTCGGCCCGCACCGGGGAAAAGTCGGCGCTCTTGATAACTGGACGAGAGGGAATGTTAAATTGCCTTTCAAGCCTGTAAAATATCTCCTGTGCGCCGGCCTGGTCCTGGCCGCCGCTGGCGCTCTGCGGGCCCAGCAGCCCGATTCCGCAGCCTGGGTTCCCTTCCAGGTAGGGGAGAAGCTCTACTTCTCGGTCAACTGGACAGTCGGCAATATCGGCAACGCCCACATGTATGTCACCGCTATAGACAGCTTCCGGGGGCAGCCCTGCTACCGGATCGAAGCCGGTGCCAGCTCGAACAAGACCATCGACCTCTTCTACCCGGTCCGGGATTATTTCCTTTCCCTGATCGATCTGCGCAAGCTTTTCAGCCGGAAATTCGTGAAGCGCCAGAAAGAGGGCCGCACGGTCAACGAGCGGCAGTTGATCTACGACCAGGAGCGGGGCATCCGGTTCGACCTGGTCAAAGGGGACACTGTGAAGATCGTTCCCGAGGCCCAGGACGAGCTTTCCATTTTCTATTATTTCCGGACCCTCGACCTGCGGGTGGGAGAGGGTTACCTGCTGGAGAATTTTGTCGACCGGGCGGGCAATCCGCTCAAGGTGATGGTCCTGCGCAGCGAGTGGGTGGAGGTGCCGGCCGGCCGCTTCTTCTGTTTTGTCGTCGAGCCTTATATCAAACAGGGCGGGCTTTTTCAGCACAAGGGCAACCTGCAGATCTGGATCACCGATGATCAGAACCGGATCCCGGTCAAGGTTACCAGCGAGCTGGATTTTGGAAGAATCGTTGTGCTGCTGGAAAGTTTTTCGTTGGGCGGAGCATAATTCAAGATTCGTAAAGGAGTCCCCCAATTGCCTTCACGCTACCCGCGGCTGGACCGCGAAAAGGCGCGCACCCTCTCGATCGCCGGCCGGACGCATAAAGTGAAAGTGGAGGATTTGGCGCAGCTTGGGACAGCCTCTTTCCTCGACGGGCTGCCCGCGCAGCTCAAGGCCGTGGACTGGAAAGAATTCTGCGGCAGCCTGGCCGCGGCTTTCCGTCAGCGCCTGCCGGTGATCGCCATGCTGGGCGCGCACGTGATCAAGGTGGGCTGCGGCCCGGTGCTGATCGACTGGGTCCGGCGGGGCTATCTCACGGCCGTGGCTTTCAACGGTGCGACCGCGATCCATGATGCTGAGCTGGCCATGTGGGGCGCGACCAGCGAGGATGTGGAGGAGGGCCTTGCAGATGGCAGCTTCGGGATGGTGGAGGAGACCCCGCGCCTGTTTGCCGCGGCGGCTGAGCGGGCTGAGCGGGAGGACCTGGGGTTGGGCGAGGCGCTGGGCGCGGAGCTCGAGGAGCGGAAAGCCCCGCATGCCGGAGCGAGCCTTGCCGCCGCCTGCCATGAGCACCGGGTGCCGCTGACCGTGCACGTGGCGCTCGGTACTGATACGATCCACCAGCACCACTTGATCGATGGGGCCCGGCTCGGCGCCGCCTCCCTGACCGATTTCCGGGTCCTCGCCGCTGCCGTGGCGAAACTAGTGCCCGGTTCGGTGGTGCTGAACCTGGGCTCCGCGGTGATCCTGCCCGAGGTGTTCCTCAAGGTCCTGACCCTGGCCCGCAACCTGGGCCACGAGTGCAAAGGCCTTATCTCCGCCGATTTCAGCATGATCCCGCAGTACCGCCCCGCGGTAAATGTAGTGGGCCGGCCGACCCGCACCGGCGGCGGCAAGGGCTACAGTTTCACGGGCCACCACGAGCTGCTTCTTCCCCTGCTCCACCGCTGTGTCGAGGAATGCCTGGGCAGAGCTCTGATTTAGTTATTAACCGTCAAAATCCCCCAAATTAATCCTTTCATGATTTTGTAGCGGCGGCCCCTTGTGGCCGCCCGATAACCATCGAATAAATTCCAGGCAAAGGGCAGGCACAGAGGCCTGACCCATAAGCGCTAAGTTGTTTTTGTTGACAGTTAATCTTCAGGATGTTTTGAATGACACACCCCGTCGACTGCGTCGCCACCCCTCTTTTCAGAGGGGAATTAAATGCCTGTCATTCGGGCACTTGCGCATGGACAACGCAACAGCGGGAACAATCCCCTCTGGAGAGGGGTGCCCGCGAAGCGGGCGGGGTGTGTAAATCTTTCAGTCACAGGGATTATATATAACATCATCATTTATAAAGACTTGTTATTTATTGAAAGTAATCCGGCTCAAAAATGTAGAAACAACTTAGCGCTTATAGGGGCCTGACCCTACTTGTTTAGGTTCATTGTGTGAATTATACGGGTTAATTTCTCTCTTAGCCTAATTGAATAATTATTTAAATTTAAAAGTTACCGTAGGGGCTCGGCATGCCGCGCCCGGCAGGTTTCCAGGATATCTCAGAGCATCTCTGTGAATATATTATTGATTTGGACTACCGGTTGCGGCTTTCAGTGTCCGCGGCGCCTGAAATGCAGGAAAGCCTCGATCTTGGCGCGCTCGGAGCGGGAGAGGATGCCGTCCGAATCTACATAGAGGCCGTTGTAGCGGCGGGCCAGGTGCTTGGCCAGGATGTTCTTGCTGCAGAAGGTCTGAGCAAAAAATATGGTAGGTACTTCTTCCGGCACCCAGCATTCGAGCTCGAGGTCCGCCGGCGTGCGGTTCTCGAAACAGCGGATCCAGCCCAGGATTTGAGTCCCGTCTGGAAAAAGCCCGTAAACCGCCTCATCCGCGCAGGGCACGCCCCAGAAAGCCGCCGGCGGCTCCGGGCAGGGCTCGATCCGGGATTTTTCCACAGGCGAGACCAGGTCGTCCAGGATCAGGCCCACTTTTTCAGCCAGGGGCAGGCGGCTGTCGCAGATCGGCGTGCCAGCCGGCGCGCAGCTGTCGTTCTGGGTGCGGACCAGTTTCACCTCCGGCAGAATGTCCTCGATCAGGTTGCCCAGGAAACGGGCGTTGTCGCACTTGCTGTACCCGTCATCGAAGACAATCACCTCGGGCCGGAGAGCCAGGGTATTGGCGAGGATGCGCTGGATGATCGCGCAGGAGTTGACCGGCAGGAACTCCTTCGCCGCGGCGGTCGAGACACCCGGCCGGGCGTTGTCCAGGTCCACCAGCTCGCAGTCGCGGAAAGGCGCGAGCGCCGCCTCGGGCGGGCAGCCGATAAAACCAACCAGCCGCTTTCCCTCATGAGCTTGTCCGCCGGGATTACCCATTGAGATTCATTCTCTCTTCGAAAAGAGATTTTAAAAAGGGCTAGAGCTGGCCGTTTGTCGTTGGGGCGACCGGCCGGTCGCCCCTACAGCGCAAATCGTAAACCGGCAACCTACAAGACTGCACTCTGTGTTCCGCCACTACCCGATGCGCCGGGCCGGTGTTAATGATCCCGGTGCGGTTTATTTTCCACTTAACGCTTGGGGGAACCTTTGCGCCAGTGCCTCCAGCGTTCTCCAGGTGGCGCCGAGGTTATTGAGCACCACCTCACGGGTCCTTTCCCCGCTGTGGCGCAGGAAAATTTCGTCGCTCAGGAAATGGCTGATAATCGTGGCCGCCTGACGGCTGTCCCGGACCGCAAATGCCCCGCCCGCCTCGAGCATCAGAGTCGCCTCGTAGCTGTTCCGGTGCTGCGGCCCGAAAAGCACCGGCAAGCCGAAACAGGCCGGCTCCATGGTATTGTGCACACCCTTGCCGAAACTGCCGCCCACATAAGCTGCATCCGCAGCCCGGTACACGGCCGCCAGCACCCCGACAATATCAACCACCACAGCCCGGGTTTCCCGCCGGATGGCCGCGGCCGGACCCTGGCTCTCCACCCGGCTCTTCAGAGTGGAATAAAGCTCGTAGGACAGCTTGTGGCGCTCGAGCCAGGTGGTCAGCCTGGCCACCTGCTCGCGGGTCGGCTCGTGAGGCGCCAGGATAATCCGCAGGCGCGAGCTGGTCCGGGTGAGCTGGGCCAGGGCGGGCAGGAGGCGCTGAAGGTCCGCGGGCCAGACGCTGCCACAGGCCAGCCGGAAGCAGTTCGTTTCCCAGCCCCGGAAAGGCAGCACCAGGGGATGGTCCTGGGGAACCTCCGAGGCGCGCTGGAAGGTCTGATCGAAACGCGTGTCCCCGGTGACAATGCAGTTTTCCTCGGCCACTCCGAGTCTGGTAAAATTCCGGGCATCGTGCTCCGAGATCGCGCAGATCAGGTTCAGGCGCCGGTAGAAGCTGCGGTGGAACAGGCCGCTGATTCCCCGGAGCCTTCCTGAACCCGGCGAGAGGGTCGCGGCGATCACCACCAGCGGTATCCCCGAGCGGCTGGCGAGGATGACGAGGTTGGGCCAGATGTCGAACTTGGAGATGACAATCAGCTTTGGTTTCAGCAGGCCGAGCAGCCGGCGGATATTCGAGCGGGTGTCCTCGGGCAGGTAGAAGGCAAGGTCGGCGTGCGGGCAGGCGCGGGCCCGTTTTTCCACCGAGGGGGAGAAGAAGGAGAGGAAGACCGGCCGGGAGCTGTCGCGCTCCTTCAGCTCTTTCATCAAGGGCAGGGCTTGGAGGTACTCGCCGACCGAGGTGACGTGAAAGAGGATCGAGCCGCCGGCAGGGCTCTCAGCGCCACGGCCGGCCAGCCAGGCGTCGATTTCACGGAAGCTGCCGCGGCGGCCGCGCAGCCCCTGGGAGAACTTGGGCCGGAGAAGCGCCGCTAGTCTAGAGGCGCCCCGGGCCAGCGGCAAACCGAAACAGTTATAAGCCAGCTGCCATAAATCCATCAATCCACCATCTTTTTTCTGACATAGAGCCGCCACTGCCCCCCATCCCGGAAGCTCCCCAGGTATTCGTGACCAAACCCCGCGCACCAGGCCGGCAGATCGGCCTCGATTCCCGCGTCATCCGAGAGCACCTCGAGCAGGGTTCCGTCTTGGAGCTCCTTCATCCTTTCCGCGGTTTTCACTACCGGCAGCGGGCAGTAGAGCCCGCGCGTATCGAGAGATTCATCCGCGGGGAGGGGCCGGGTCAGTATTATCTCTTCGTTCACTTTCTGCCTTGCTGAAGATGCAGCCGCAGTAATTCTGACGGTAAAAGCCGTACTCCCTGGAAAGCTCGCAGGAGATCCGGTACCCTTCCTTTTTCTTGAAATCCGCCTCTAGAAAAGCCAGGCCTTCATATTTGCCCGCCGCTGAGCGGCCCTGAGAGTTGATCTGCCTGGTCTTTTTGTGCGGACTGACGCTCAGGGTGGTCGCCACCACGCTCGCGCCAATCTGCCGGGCCACCTGGCAGGCTTCCTCCAGGCGCAGACGGAAACATTCCGAACAGCGCTCGCCGCCCTCGCCGCTGAAAGCGAGCGGACCCACCCGGGCGAAATAGCGATCGGGGTCGTATCCGCCCTCGATCAGCTCGACTCCCAGTGCGGCGCAAAGCCTGCGGATTTCAGTCAGCCGCAGCTCGTATTCCGCCGGGCCGTGAATGTTCGGGTTGTAGAAGAATACGGTCACCCGGTACTCTTCCGCAAGCTTGCGGATTACATAGGGGCTGCAGGGAGCGCAGCAGGAGTGGAGCAGCAGATGTTTCATCGCAGGACTGTTCCGGCCGCCGGAGGTTGAAAAAAAATGAGTCGCACCCTGTTCCGGTCCGACTCAAAAACTGGCTTAAGCTTTGAAATCCAAGAGCGGCGTTCCAGGCTTACCTGGCCCGGGTGAGGCGCGATTCCTTATCGTACCCCAGGGCGCCCAGCGCATGGATCGATTTCTGCGGACAGATCGGGATGCAGAGTCCGCAGCCGATACATTTTTCGAATACTATTTTGTGCCGTTTGCCCTCCTCACCCTCGATTGCGCCTTTGACCGGGCAAATTTTAACACACTTTGTGCAGCCGTCGCAAGAGCTGTCGATAGTCACCTTGGCCCGCACCTTGACCCGATCCACCAGGCTCTTGGTCGGGCACTTGTGGACCGAGATCACCAGGTCGGTCCCGGAGGGGTCGATTACCGGCAGATTGCCTTTCATCTTGATCGCCCCGCTCGGGGTCACTTTTTCGCAGAGCGTACAGCCGATGCAACCGACCTTGCAGACATCCTTGACCGATTTCCCCTTGTCCTGCGAGACGCAGCCCACATAGACCTGCTGGGTGACCGGGATCAGTTTCATGATATCGCGCGGGCAGGCCCGGACACAGGCGCCGCAGGCCGTGCACTTCTCCTCATCCACATGCGGCAGGCCGTCCTCGCCCATGTGCAGGGCGTCGAACACGCAGGATCTCGCGCAGTCGCCGAACCCTAGGCAGCCGTAGGAGCAGGCTTTGTGGCCGCCGCCGGTCTTATGGGCCACCGCGCAGGTCTGGATGCCGGAATAGACGTATCGCTCCTTGGCCAGCTCCTTGCTGCCCTGGCACTGCACGACAGCCACCAGCGGAGTCATCTCGTCGAGCACGAGGCCCAGCACCTTGGCGATTTTTTCCGCCACTTCCTTGCCGCCGGGACCGCAGCCGGTCACCGGAGCCTCGCCCCTGAGCACTCCCTCGGCAAAAGCGTTGCAGCCCGGGAACCCGCAGCCGCCGCAATTAGCGCCGGGCAGAAGATCGGTGACCAGGGCCAGGCGCGGGTCGTGTTTGACCGCGAATTTAATCGAGGCGTAAGCCAGGCCGCCGCCGAACAGCAGCCCGAGCGCCCCCAGGGTAAAAATCGAACTGAAAAGTACGGAGTCCATAGCATTCTGCCTGTTTTGCTTGCCTTGTTGCTTTGAATTAATAATCTCCGGCCGCGTGCCGGACTGTCGGGAAGGTTTAGCTTACTTCTTAAAGTTGAACGGCTTATCCACCACGGGAATTTTACGTGCCCGGCCATGAAAGTTCAATGGCAATTCAGAGGCAACCTTTAAGTCCTTATGAATATAACGAATTAACCGACGAATTTCTACACTTTTTTATTGCCCTCCCGCGCTTTATGGTTAATCTTGAAACCCGGAAACAATGTACGGAATATTGACCTCCGGGATAACTCGGCCCCGCGGCCTGCCCTGCCTTGCGGTCCCTTTCACCAGGGAGAGGCCATGCAGAACCCCTACAAGCGTCTAGATGTTTTTCGCTGCAAGCTCGACTCCCACGAATCCTTCTCCGGCCGGGTGAGCCCGTATCACGTGCTGAAAGTCAAGCGCTGCCTGGATGAGGGCTGCTTTTACTTCAAATGGCGCTGCCGCCTGCTGGAAAAAGGGGCAAGCTGCCGGAAAGGCTACAAACATCCAGGCAAAAACTGCCTCGGCTGCCGGTATTATTTCGAGGACAAGCTGCACAAGGTCCCCGAGGTCCGTCTCACGGAGGCCGCTTACCGGAGCTTCCTGCGCGAGCTGGAAGATTTCGAGGACTGGCTGGCCGACTACCTGGGCCGCCGCTTGACCGTCTATGGCCGGGTTAATCATGTCGGCCCGCTGCTCGTGAAAACCCTTTACCCGAAAAACAGCCGGGTGGCGCTCAAGGGTTATTTGGCCAATTTTGCCGAGTGTTACCTGGACCGGACCCATCTGGATGATTTCGTTTACCTGAGGCTCTCCGCTTCGTTGCAGCGCAGGCTCGGCCTGGTCCGGGGCGATCTGGTGGAGTTCACCGCCGAGCTTGCCCTGGACGAGGGCCGCCTGGTGCTGGAAAATCCAGGCAGGTTCGAATTCGAGCAGCGCGAGTCGTCGCGCTTTGCTGCGGCACCCTTGGCCGGCCTGGTGGAGGCACGCCTGGCCCGGGTTCTCTGCGAGCAGAGTGAGCGCTGCATCCGCTGCGAGCGCGGAAGGCTGGTGGATGTGCTCGAGAAGGAGATCGGTGGCTTTCGATTCCTGCG
>Ga0156185_1081_pt3 | contig 13478 bp, 7 predicted proteins | sample RifCSPlowO2_12_FD_107838 | JGI IMG/M metagenome (GOLD analysis project Ga0156185, IMG submission 107838) | Candidatus Glassbacteria bacterium RIFCSPLOWO2_12_FULL_58_11 | reverse complement strand
TGGCTCAGCCTCCGCTTGAGCTCCGGCCGCGAGATACAAGCCCGGACCAGGAGAGCTTCCGGGAACTGTTCGACCTGGACCGGCTCTCTCTGCCGCTCAGTATCGGCAGCCGGCGTTCCGGCGAGCGAATCCGGCCTTTCGGGATGGGCGGAGGCAGCAAGAAGCTCAAAAAAGTATTCCTCGAGAAACGTGTCCCGAAAAGCCGCCGGGATGAAATTCCGGTAATCCGGGATGCCGGGGGCAGGGTGCTCTGGGTTTGCGGGGTAGTCCGCTCGGAACTTGCCCCCCTGACCCCTCGATCAGTCAGGGTGCTGGCTCTATCCGCCCATTTCTGCCGATTCGAGGATCGGGAAGTGATTGGCGGAAACGATCATTGACACCTAAATCCTTAGAATTTATATTGTTCATGAACGATGCGGGGGATGGTCGCAGGGTGGAATCAGGCGTATAAAAGGTGCGGCGGATCGAATCCCGCCGACAGAAAGGGTCCCTTGGAACCGAGGGGCCGGATCAAATTACTATTTCGAAGGAAAAGATGATGGCCAATAATTCAGGGGGCAAAAAAAAGGAGCCCAGAGGTTTTAACAACCGCCGGAAAAAAAACGATGGAGCGCAGCCCAAAGGGCCGCGCTTCAGTAACCTTTCGAAAAATATCGCTTTCTGGCTTTTGCTGATCCTGCTTCCTATCACTGTGCTAAACCTGTTTTATCCGCAAAAAGAATCGATCCGCAATATTAATTATTCTCAGTTTTTGAAGTTCGTGGAAGAAGGTCAGATCAGTAGCGTTACTATTGTCGAGAAGAAAGTGACCGGCAAATTGACCGGCACTGCCGCGGCGTCCGGCCGCGGCGCCGAGACCGCCTCCGCGGACCAGCAGAGTTTCCAGACCTACATGCCGTTCGAGGACCCCGGGCTGATCGAAAAGCTCGAAAAGGCGAACGTGGAAATCGACAGCCATCCGCCCTCGGTGAACTGGATGACCAGTCTGATCGGCTGGCTGCCCTGGATCGTGCTGATCTTCCTCTGGTTCTTTTTCCTGCGCCAGATTCAATCCGGCGGCGGGCGGGCGTTTTCATTCGGCAAAAGCAAAGCCAAGCTGCTCTCCGGCGACCGGCCGAAAGTGACCTTTGATGATGTGGCCGGCTGCGATGAGGCCAAACACGAGCTGGAGGAGATCATCGAATTTCTCAAAGCGCCGCGCAAGTTTCAGAAGCTCGGTGGCCGTCTGCCCAAGGGCGCTCTCCTGCTGGGGCCCCCGGGGACCGGCAAGACCCTGCTGGCCAAGGCGGTGGCGGGCGAGGCGGGAGTGCCCTTTTTCAGTATGAGCGGCTCGGATTTTGTCGAGATGTTTGTCGGTGTGGGCGCCTCCCGGGTGCGCGACTTGTTCGAACAGGGCAAGTCCCATGCGCCCTGCATAATTTTTATCGATGAGATCGACGCCGTGGGCCGTCACCGCGGAGCCGGTCTGGGCGGCGGCCACGATGAGCGGGAACAGACCCTGAACCAGCTCCTGGTGGAAATGGATGGTTTCGAGTCCAATGAGGGCGTGATCCTGATCGCCGCCACCAACCGGCCGGATGTGCTCGATCCGGCCCTGCTGCGTCCCGGACGCTTTGACCGCCAGATTGTGGTCGACCGGCCGGATGTCCGCGGGCGGGCCGGGATTATCCGGGTGCACATGAAAGACATCCCGGTCTCGGAGGATGTCAATGTCGAAGTGTTGGCCAAGGGGACTCCGGGACTAAGCGGCGCGGAGCTGGAAAGCATTGTCAATGAAGCCGCGCTGCTGGCCGCCCGCCGCAACCGCGACAAAGTTACCATGCAGGATTTCGAGGATGCGAAGGACAAGGTGATGATCGGCACCGAGCGCAAGAGCATGGTGATCAGCGATGAGGAGAAGCGCCAGATCGCGGTTCACGAGGCCGGCCACACCCTGGTGCAGAAATCGATACCCGGCGCGGACCCGGTAAACAAGGTGACCATTGTCGCCCGCGGGATGGCGCTCGGAGTGACCCAGTACCTGCCGGAAAAAGACCGTCACCTCTACGGTAAAAAATGGTGCCAGAACAATCTGGTCGCCCTGCTGGGCGGCAGGTGCGCCGAGGAGCTGGTCCTGGGAGAGATGACCACAGGCGCGGGCAACGACCTGGAGCGGGCGACCGACCTGGCCCGCAAGATGGTCTGCACCTGGGGCATGAGCAAAACTTTGGGCCCGCTGACTTTCGGCAAGAAAGAGGAACAGATTTTTCTCGGCCGGGAAATCGCCCAGCACCAGGACTACAGCGAGGCGACCGCGAGGCTGATCGACCGCGAGGTCAGGGCCCTGATCGACTCCGCCTATCAGGAAGCGATGGCCGTCCTGGCTGGTAACCGCGATAAGCTGGAGGCGCTGGCCGAGGCTCTGCTCGAGCGGGAAGTCCTGGATGCCGAGGAGATAAATATCCTGGTGGCCGGGGGGCAGCTTCCAGCCCAGAAAAAAGTCGATAAAGAGCCGGCCGCGGTCCAGGCCGCGGAGGCCCAGAAAAGCCCCGTGAAAAGCCGGAAAAAAGCGGTGGCTCGTGCCTCCGCCGCAAAGCCCGGGGGTGAGGCGCTGGAGGAGGGCGCGGAGGAAGAGAACGGCGAAGAGAACTCGGCCGGAAAGGACTCTTTTTCAGCCGAAAGCCCCGATGATGTCTCCCGGAAAGAGGAGTGATCCACGATCCGCCTCCTCCCGCATCCGGCCGGCGGCTTTCCGCGGCGACGATTTGCGGTAAGCTCGATAGTGTTACGATAAAGGAGGGAATCCCCCTCCTTTTATTGTATATTTCAGCGAACGTAATTAAATTGCCCCGAATGGCGCTGCCCCCGGCCCGGATTAGCTGAGTGGAGCCTCCGGAGCAGAAAATACCGGCCGGCAATATCCACGATCCGTCATCTTCTCCGGCGGCGGCAAAGTCGATGCCTCGAGCTCTGGTCAAATTGCTCAGACCGGTCACCCGGGACGGGCTGGAATGTATTCTCGAAGCCTTTACTCCGGTAACTGCGGAGACCGGCCCGCCGGGTGAACATGCCGACCGCTGGCTGGTGGCAATCTATGGTATCTCTGAAGCGCTGGCCGGCTGGCTGCGGGATACATGCTCCGGCTCGAGTGTCGAGGTGAGCGTTTCCCGCAGCGGATTGCCGCCCGGCGGACCCGGCTTCAAGGCGCTGCTTGGCGGTTCGCGGGAAAGACTTCGCGGCCTGGCCGTGCAACTGGCCGCCGGGACTGCTCCCGAGGAAATCGAGCTGGGCCGGTCGATAGAAGAGGTGATCCGGACAGCCCTGCCGGACAGTTGGAAATTGGGAGCGGGCAGGGCGCTCGCGCTGGGCGGTGTTCCGAAGTTGATGGGTGTGCTGAATCTCACTCCGGACTCCTTTTACGCGGGCAGCCGGATAGCGGATAAGGAAAGCGCCCTGGTGCGGGCCGGGCAGCTGCTCGAAGAGGGCGCGGACATAATCGACCTGGGGGGAGAATCGACCAGGCCGGGCGCGGCGCCGGTCAGCGTGGATGAGGAGATCGGGCGGATTGTGCCGGTGATCGCGGAGCTGGTGCGGAAGCTGCCCGGGGTGCTTGTTTCGGTCGATACTTACAAGGCGGAGGTTGCCAGGGCGGCGGTCGAGGCCGGCGCGCGGATTGTCAACGATATCGGGGCCGGCCTGCTGGACCCGGAAATGCTTCCTACAGTCGCCGGGCTGGATGCCGGTTATGTCATGATGCACATGCGTGGAAAACCGGCGACAATGCAGGCGGACACGGCCTACGAAGACCTGCTGGCCGAGATTTACCTCTTTTTCCGGGAAGGCCTGGAACGCGCCCGGAGCTGCGGTGTAGAGACAGAACGGATAGTGCTGGATCCCGGGATCGGGTTCGGCAAGCCGCAGGCGGGAAATTACGAGATCATGGCCCGGCTGATGGAATTCGCTTCGCTCGGCAGGCCGTTGCTGGCCGGCCCATCGCGTAAGTCTTTCCTCACGCTGGCCGGCCTGGAAAAACCCGAGGAGCGGCTGGAAGGCACCCTGGCCGCCTGCACTGTCTGCACGCTGAGCGGGGCGAGTATCCTGAGGGTTCATGATATAGCCCAGGTGAAAAGAACTGTCGCCGCGGCCTCGCGCTTCAAGTTTAACCCCGAACAGGCGCTCCGGTGATTTCCGCGACAACCGGACTTTTAGTATATTCAGCACACCGGTCCTGGAATCGGTATTGAAAAAATCCAAAATGAAAAACCTGGATCACTCAGGCATGATGAGGAGTGGAACGGCAAATGAGTAGAAAAAAATACTTCCTGCTGCTTTTTCTGACCTCCCTGACAATCTATTGTCTGACTCTCGCACCCTCGCTGGCCACGGCGAATGGGGCTTATTGGGTAGTTAACAGCCTGATGGCCGGCCTGGCTCACGCTCCGGGCGAGATACTTTACCTGATGGTTTCGTCCTGCTGGTCCCATTTGTACCAACTGATCGCGCCCCTTTTGCGGCTCGCCGAGTCCTGGCTGGGCGCGCTGCTCAATCTGCCTTTGTTCACCGAATTCGAGCCGGCCTCCGGGGTCACCCTGGTATCAGCGGTGAGCGCGGCGCTTTCCCTGGGTCTGGTATTCCTGATCCTGGATCGTCTGCTGAGCCATCTCGGCGCTCTGAAAAAGCTGACCGTCAACCTCTCCCTGCGCTGGGTCCTGGCCGCTGGAATTCTCTATCTGGCCGCCCTGCCGACTGTCTGGTCGAGCGCGGTTATCGCCGGCCCGGCGGCTTTCAACCTGCTGCTGATCTTGATTCTCCTCTGGATGCTGCTCAGGATAGAGGAGGGCTCGCCACACAGCGGCGCCCTGGCCCTGGGCTGGGCTTACCTCGCCGGGCTGTCTTTCAGCCAGAGTTACGTTTTCATATTCTCGATAGCCATTCTGGCGCTGTTTCTCTATAACGGGAAAAAAGTCGCCCGGGTTTTTCGCGCCGGCCCGGCAGGGGTGCTGCTCGTTTTTCTGCTCGGGCTGACCGCCTATTTCTATATCTGGGTCAAGCCGCTTACCGACCCGGGCCTGGGCAGCCCGGTGCCTATGTTCAGCCGGGCGTTCTGGGACTACTTCTTAAATTTGGACGGGCTTCGCGGCTCTTTCAGCAGGAACGCGCCATTTTTTAGCGGACAGGTGGCCCTTTTTCTCGGCTACCTTAAATGGCAGTCGGGGAGCCAGTTGCTTTTCATAGTCTGCCTGGTGCTTTTCCACTTTGGCATGGTGCGCCTGATTAAAGCAGAGCGGAGGCTGGGGGTTTCGGGCCTGGTACTGCTGGCGTTCAGCCTTCTGGCCGTGCTCTGGCTCTATAACCCGAAGCTCGGCCTGGAGCAGGCCTGGGACAAGTTTCCGAACCCGGCCCGCCACGAGGCGAGCCATATCGACAGCCTTTTCCTCTTCCCGATCCTGCTTTTCGGCTGCTTTACGGTTGCCGGGGTCATATTTTTGAAAAGCGATGTAGAAAAGTTGCTCAAGCGTCTGGCGGCAAAAGTCGAGTTCCTGTCGGGTGGAATTGGCAAGGTCATCGGTTACAGCCTGATTTTCCTTCTGCTCGCGTCCCTGCTTGCCAGCGTTCCCCTGAAATGGCGGATGGCGGACATGTCGAAGTATTTTGTCGAGCGGGACCTGGCCGCCAATACGCTGGCCGGGGTCGAGCCGGACGGCATACTGATCCTGACTGACGACCGGGAATATTATCCGGCCCTCTATGCCCGGGCTTACCTGCTCCCGCAGTCCAAGCAATCCCTGGTTAACTATGAACGGCTGTCGGACAAAGAATACCTGAAGAATTTAAAGAACGCGAATCCGCCGGTGCAGTTGGGCTATGATGACAGAGCGCTGGACCGTCTGGGCCCGGTAAAGCTGGAGAAATCGGAGACATTCCAGGCCGGCAATCTCAAGGTCAATTATCCGGCCAATACCGTGTTTCTGGTCCGTGACATGGCCTTGATGGATCTTCTGCATGCCAATGGCTTCGCCAAACCGGTCTATTTTTCCTACTTTCTGGGAGCCGGGAATATGCTGGGTCTGGAAAAATATGTGGCGATTCGCGGCTTGATGGTGCGCCTGTTCGATACGGACCCGCAAACCGGGGCGGACAGCCTGGATTTCTACCGAAAGGATGACAAATCGCGGATGATAGACGTCAACTGGAGCTCCCAGCTACTCTGGGGATATTACCGCTACCACACCAATATCGAGCAGATTCACGGCAAGCGTCAGGACCTGACCCGGCCCCTGCTGGTTTATGCCAGGCTTCACGCGGCGCTGGGAGAGGCCTTTCTCAGCCGCAAGGATGTGGAAGCGGCTTCGAACAATTTCCGTCAATGCGAGTTCTTCGATCCGGCCTATTCGAATCTGCTGATGAGTTTCGCCTCCCGGCTGGCCTCGGCCAAGGCTTATGATAAATCCAAGGAATTCGCCGCCAGCTATTTCAAAAACCAGCCGGCCGATCCGCTGAAATGGGCTGGTCTGGCCAAGGTGGCCCTGGAAAACAGGGACAGTATCCCGGCCACTGAAATGCTGCTGGAATCAGTCAAGGCTGATCCGGATTTCCTGCTCGGCTACCAGAAAATAATCCGGGTTTACGCCTCTTTGGGCCGGCATGAAATGGTTTCGGCGATGATGAGCCGCTGGCTCACCCGCCACCCCAACGACCAGGAAACCCGCAGGCTCTGGGACCAGTACTCCACCACGCATACCCTGCCGCCTAATTTCCCGGATTAAAGCAGTCCGGCTCGAGCCTGGCATTGCGGGAATGCGATAGTTGCGGCAGGTTTGGTTTAACGCGGGGACCCGGATTGCGGAAGATAGCGGACCGGGCCTTTAGTTACCTTTTCCCCGGATTTGCGCGCTCCAGATATTCTTTCAATCCGCGTTCCAGATTTTCGCGCCTCAGGCTGGTTTTCGACTGCTCCACCTCGGCATACAGGGTGAACAAGTCTCCCAGGCGAAGGCTGGCCAGGCGGCAGAACTCCAGCGCCGAAATCTTCTCGCCCTCGGCCAGTCCCAGTCTTTCGAAAATCCTGCCGTCAATCGTGCGGTTCCAGCTTTCTTTCGAGACCTCACGGCCCGGGGAGGTCGTTGTATCCGTGCAGCGGCTCTCGAGATAGTTGCGGCAGGTTTGGTTTAACGCGGGGACCCGGATTGCGGAAGATAGCGGACCGGGCCTTTAGTTACCTTTTCCCCGGATTTGCGCGCTCCAGATATTCTTTCAATCCGCGTTCCAGATTTTCGCGCCTCAGGCTGGTTTTCGACTGCTCCACCTCGGCATACAGGGTGAACAAGTCTCCCAGGCGAAGGCTGGCCAGGCGGCAGAACTCCAGCGCCGAAATCTTCTCGCCCTCGGCCAGTCCCAGTCTTTCGAAAATCCTGCCGTCAATCGTGCGGTTCCAGCTTTCTTTCGAGACCTCACGGCCCGGGGAAGTCGTTGTATCCGTGCAGCGGCTCTCGACCAGGTTGCGGCAGGGTGCGCAGATCGAATCGGCCCCCGCGGTCAGCTCGAATACTGTCTCGGGATGCTCCTTCACGATCCGTGCGATCCGGTGCACGGCGTGGCCGTACGGATGCGGCTGGTGCACGACCCCGGCGCCGAAATCGCGGATGATATCTAGCAGATGGTGCGGTTTAATGCGCAGGAGTTCGGTCATGCTTGGCTTCCCCGTCCTTCCAGGTCAATTGATTACCCTCACACGCTGAAATTTATCAGATTTATTTCCCGCCGGGAAGGAATCTTTTCCTTAATAACGGGCGGCACATGGTTGCTCCCCGGATTTGCAACAAAGGTAGATTGATCTATCCGAGCAGCTCCCGCAGGATAACTGACTCTTCCAAAAACCAGTGAGAACAAGTATAATTAATCGATTAATCTCAGGTTTTTTGCGGCATTGGCGATAATTTGACAGCTCTATTTCTCGATCCCTCTTCTGCTCAGGTCCGGATCATGAATTTGCTTTCACGCGGATTTTACCCCCGTTTCTGGAAACTTGCTTTCACTTCGGTTATATGCCTCCTGCCAACGATTATATTGCAGTTATTCCTGACTGCTCCGCTGGCCGCACAGCAGAATGTCGAGCAAGTCTATCGCCTGGTCCGGCAACTGGAATTTCCGGCGGTCAGCGGCTGGAAAGCCCGCAAGGGCGAATTCCCGGGTTCCGAAAGACCCTCCCTGGATGACAGCGGCTGGGATTCTTTCGACTACCAGCCGGTGCTCGAAGCAGACCAGTGCTGGTTCAGGGTGGAGCTGAGCCTGCCGGAAAAGATCGCCCTGCAGAGCGTAGCGGGCCGGCCGGTCATTTTGAACCTGGATATCCTGGGTAAAGGCGAAATATACCAGGACGGAAGGAAACTCGCCGCCTTGAAAGCTGGAGAAAACCGCGTGAAGTTGGGTCCGCCGGACCGGGCCGGGGATAAGCTTAAAATCGCGGTGCGGATTGATGGCGAATATCAGAAAGTGGTTTTCCGCGGCGCTACCTTTGAACTCGATTCCTGGCGCAAGGCGGTCGAGCAGGCTCAGCAAGTACAGATGACGATTTTCGCCGCGGCCCGGCTGCTCGGTAATGATACCCGCCAGCGCTCCATGCAGCTCGAGCAGGACCCGAAAATAGACCTTTCAAGCCTGCCGGTCTCCCGGAAACAGGAGCTGATGCTGGAACTGGACCGGGTGCTGGGTGGATTGGACCAGGCCGCGGTCTCCAGGGGAGACCCCAAGGCGTTCGCGGCCTCGGTGGACAACACTTTCGCCAGGCTGCGCAACCTGACCGATTATTTTCAGGGCTATACGATTCATCTGGTCTCCAATGCGCATATCGACCTGGCCTGGCTCTGGCGCTGGCGCGAGACAGTCGAGGCCTCGCATGACACTTTCGAGAGCGTGCTGGACCTGATGCGGCGCTATCCCGAGCTGGCGTTTACCCAGAGCCAGGCCCAGCTCTACGAGTGGATGAAGGAGTATTACCCGGCTACGTTCGCGGAGATCAAGCGCCGGGTGGCCGAGGGTCGCTGGGAGGTCGCCGGCGGCATGTGGGTAGAGCCGGACTGCAACTTGATCTCCGGCGAAAGCTGGGTCCGGCAAATCTTGTATGCGACCCGCTTTTTCCAGCGAAACTTCGGGGTCAAGGTCAAAATCGGCTGGAACCCGGACTCGTTCGGCTACAACTGGAATATGCCGCAATTTTTCCGCCGTTCCGGTATCGAGGTTTTCCTGACCCAGAAGCTGCTCTGGAACGATACCAATATCTTCCCTTACCATCTGTTCTGGTGGAAAGGACCGGATGGCAGCCGGATCCTGGTCTACATGCCCTATATCGGTTATACCAATATTGTCAACGCTTATCAGATGGTGGACGCCCTGCGCCAGTTCGAGGCCAATACCGGTCTCAAGGATATGGCCTTCCTGATCGGCTATGGCGATCACGGCGGCGGACCGGACCGCTACATGCTGGAGCAGGCCCGCCGGATTCAGCGCCACCCGGTTTTCCCCAAAGTGGAATTCGGCACTATGGAGCAGTACCTGAAAGCGCTTCCCGACTCGGTCAAGGCCCGCCTGCCGGAATATGGCAATGAGCTCTACCTGGAATACCATCAAGGCACCTATACCTCCCAGGCGGCCATGAAAGCCGCGAACCGCGAGCTGGAACAATCTCTGGGGGCGGCGGAGGAGCTGGCCGCGCTGACGGATGTCTTGTTTGCCGAGACCTATCCTCAGGAGCGGCTGGAACGGGCCTGGAAGAAAGGACTTTTCAACCAGATGCACGACATTCTGCCGGGCAGCGGGATCACCGCCATTTACCAGGATGCCCTGAAGAATTATGGCGAGGTGCGCCACCTGGCGCAGCTGGTAAGCAAAGGCGCCCTGCTGGGTTTTGCCGGCCGGATCGATACCCGGAGCGGCCCTGCGGGGCAGCCGCTGGTGGTGTTCAATACTCTCTCCTGGCCGCGCGGCGGCGTGGCCCGGCTCGAGGGTGAGGCGGGGCAGTTCGAGGATTGTTCGTTTTACGCCGTCAATGGGCGGCGGGTTCCCTGCCAGGTGGTGCAGTCCGGACTGGAGCGCTCGGCGCTGATCTTCCGGGCTGACAGTGTACCGGCTGGCGGTTACCGGGTGTACAAGCTCGAGGACAATGTACATCTTTCGCAAGAGATGCCATCCGGGCTGAAAATCTCGAGCGCGTTTATCGAGAACGAGTTTATCCGCCTGGAGCTCGACCAGGCCGGCGGCCTGATCAGCCGCATATATGACAAGCGCAGCCGCCGCGAGGTCCTCGCCCCGGGCGGGAAAGGCAACCTGCTGGAGCTTTTCGAGGACAAACCGGCCAACTGGGATGCCTGGAATATCGGCTATACCGGCGTAAGCTGGCGGCTGGACAAAGCCGACCGGGTCGAGGTTGTCGAAAAGGGCCCGGTCCGGGCGACTATCCGGGTTCGCCGCAGCTTCCTGGGGGCCACCAAGCCGAGAAGACCGCTGGCCACCAGTTTCCCCTCCTCGTTTTTCACCCAGGAGATCAGCCTCTACGCGGGCTCGCCCCTGGTCGAGGTGCGCAACAGCATCGACTGGTGGGAGCAGCAGGTGCTCTGCAAGGCGGCCTGGGAGGTCAACGTTTCCGCGGATACGGCCTATTACGAAATACCCCTGGCTGCGATCGGCAGGCCGACCACCCGGACCTCCAGCCTGGACAAGGCGCGCTTCGAGGTGCCTGCCCTGCGCTGGGCCGACCTGAGCGGCAAGGATTACGGGGTCAGCCTGCTGAGCGACAGCAAATACGGCTATGATATCGCCGGCAACCGTATGCGCCTGACCCTGCTGAAAGCTCCGCTCTGGCCCGACCCCTCGGCGGACCGGGGCACGCATGAGTTCCGCTATGCCCTTTATCCGCATCCGGGCGATTGGCGAACGGGCGGCACGGTCCGGGCCGCGTCCGGTTTCTGCCAGCCTCTGCTCGTGCAGCGTGGAATCCCGCACAGCGGAAGCCTGCCCGCCTCCGGAGCCGGGTTTCTTTCCGCCTCGCCGGAGAACGTAATTATCAGCTCTTTCAAGCTGTCCGAGGATGGAAATGGAATGATCGTACGCTGCTACGAATCAGGCGGCACCGGGCAACCCGGGGCCAGGATCGTTCTGCCGCCCGGAGCGGTAAAGGCGCAGGAGACCGACCTGCTGGAGCAGCCCCTGGCTGAGGCCCCCCTGCGGAATGGAAACCTCGAATTTTCGCTCGGGCCGTTCGAGATCAAGACTTTCCGGGTGACTTTCCGCGGACCGTGAACAGCGGCGGGCCAGCCCGGAAACGCTGCGGCCTGCCGGATCGGGACAAATGACCGGCGGTGGTTGAATTAACCGAAAGACGCTGCATGAACGGACACGGTTTACTCAAGTCGCTCGCCCTGCTTTCTCTTTGCTCGCTTTGCCTGGCGGCCGGCCTGGCTTCCCAGCTCGCCGGACCGGATGCCGAGCGCCCTTTCCTCGACCGCTTGAACGCGGAAATAATCCGGGATATCGCCGGCTTCAAAAACGACCCCTTTGTCGAGAGCACGGCACTCGAGCCTCTCGAGCCCCGCTGGAAAGAGCTCGGCTTTATTCCGTTTAGCCGGGCCTTTGGGAGCAATGTCTATCCCAACAGTATCCCTGCTCTGGCCGAGCGAGGGGCGCCGCTGGAGGGTTTCGCCGCTCCGGGAGAGGCCGAGCCCCTGGTGCTGGGAGTAAGAGCGCTATCCACGGGGCTGTCGGGATTGAAAATCACTTCCGAGGGCCTGGTCTGCCAGGACACAGAGGGCTACCTGCCGCCGGACTCGCTGGAAATCGGCGTGGTCGAGTTCGCCCGGGTCCGCTGGGGCGCCGGCTCGGATGCCCGGGCTTGGCGCTGGCACCCTTCACGGATCTGGCCCTGGAATGATTATCCGGGCAGCCCGTTCAGCCGTCCCGACACCAATGCCACCCTGCGGATCATGCCGAACACCACCCAGCATTTCTGGATCCGCGTGCACACGCCGATAAATGCCCCGGCCGGCCGGTACGAGGGAGGGGTACAGATCGAAAGCGAACGGGGTTCGTACCGGGTGGAAGTGCATTTTACGGTATTGCCGGTCCGCCTGAGCTCCCGCGGTCTTCCGCCGTACGGCGTTTTTCTCCCCGGACCGCAGGACCTGCCCGCCATCCAGGACCTCGCCGCCCATGGGATCAATACCGTTGCCCGCTGGTTTGACCCTTCGCGGCTGCCCGCGATCAACGATAAAGGCAGCATCGCCTTCGATTTCGGGCTGGAAGATAATTTTATCGAGCGTCTGAGCGCCGCCGGTATAGACCGGCCGCAGATAATGTTCGCCGGCAACCCCGCCGGCGCGCCCTTCGATTCCTGCGTCGCCGCCGCTGCGGGCCTGGCGCTGAATTCGCCGGAATTTTACACCGCCTATGCCCAGGCGGCACAGTCCATAGTCGAGCACGCACTCAGGCAGGGCTGGCCGCGCCAGGTCTGGGGCATCTACGACCGCCTGGCCGGCGGCACAAAAGACAGCGATTCTTTCGTGGCCCGGGCGAAAGCCCTGCGCAAGGTGATGGGGGGAAGTATAAGCCTGGTTTCGCCGATAATCGGCGGCCGGAAAGGCGGGACAGCCTCCGCGGTAGCGCCTTATGTCGATGTCTGGCTGCTGGGGGAGGAGGCGGAAACCGAAAAAAACATGAAAGAGCTGGCAATCTGGAGCTTTGTCCCCTGCACACAGCGCGACAATGCTCTCGAGGCCCGGGCCCGCACCGGTTTCGAGCCCTGGCGGAGAGGCTTGGATGGAGTTTTTGTCTGGGCCTACAACTGGTCCGGCGGCGGGCATTCCTGGAATGATTTCGATTCTCCGGTCATGGACTGGATGCTCTCCTACCGCGATTTCCAGGACCATTATCTGCCGACCCCGGCCTGGGAGGGCGTGCGGGAGGGGATCGAGGACCGCCGCTACCTGCTGACTCTCCAGGAGCTGGTCTCTAGCTACCCCGAGGACTCGCCCGCCGCAATAGAGGTTCGCGGCCTGCTGGAGGCCCTGCGCGCCGCTCCCCTGGATTCCCCGTCATTCGCCGCCCGGATCGGCCTGGATGAGGATGCCCCGCGCTCGAACGACAGCTCACCGGCCGGGCTGGCCCGCAGGGCTATCGCCGGCCTGCTGATCCGACTGGTCCGGGGTGGCTGAGCCGCAACAGGATATCCACCCATTTGATGAGTATGTTTCACACTATATTCCGTTTGCGTTTCACATTAGGGCACGGTGCACCGTGCTCCTACGATGGCGTTAGTGAATTTTCCGCCGGGAGCCGGTTTAAACAGTTGGACACATGGCCCCGCCCCTATATAAAATCATGGGTTATCCTGCCGTTTTGTAGGGGCAGGCCCCTGTGCCTGCCCGAATTTGTCCGGGCGGTCCAGGACCAATGAGGCCATACTGTGTACGATGGCCTGCCGTAACCGCACGGGCATAGCATGCTATGCC
>Ga0156185_1121_pt3 | contig 13578 bp, 2 predicted proteins | sample RifCSPlowO2_12_FD_107838 | JGI IMG/M metagenome (GOLD analysis project Ga0156185, IMG submission 107838) | Candidatus Glassbacteria bacterium RIFCSPLOWO2_12_FULL_58_11 | reverse complement strand
CTTGGTCAACGATTCGATCGCCAATCCGCCGCCCAGGTTCACTACCCGCAATGTGGTGCGGCCGAACGGCACAGTCGTGAATTATACGAAATCCGGCATTCAGTTCAGTCCGGATTCGCTGTTGTCCTACAGCGAAGGTGACAGCATCGTCATCACATTCAACGCCACTGATCAGGACAGCGCCCAAGGCGGCGGGCTGAACCAGGCCTTGACTTTCGGTGTGCCGAACTGGGCCAGGTTCATCAAGCGCCCGTCCAGCCATACTGATTCCCTGGCTCTGGATACAAACTCGGTCCTGGTCAGCGGAAGCCCGCGGGCACTGAAAGTGCGAATTCAGGTGGGTTATAATGTCGCTGATACGCTCGGAAATAACCTGCCCGATACAGTTCGCCTGGTGGTATCGGTGACTGATGAGTCGGCCAACGCGGTCAACGACACGATGCTGTTCAAGATCGCCAACGTCAACCGTCCCCCGATCTGGGATGCTGACACCAGCTCCAAGCCTTCCGACAGCGCGCTGGTGTACTCGTTCAGTCCGGCCGCTGTCGAGCCGGACAGTGTTGAGGCTTTTACGCCTATCCCGGTGACCAACGGCGTGACTGATTCGCTGTATTTCAGCCAGTACATTTACGATCCGGACCCGCTGGTTCGCGATTCGCTCGGACCGGGACTGACCTATTCTACGACTTCCAATCTCGGCTCGTTCTTCTCGACAACCAGCGGACTGCTGGAAGTTCTGCTGACCAGCCTGGATACGCTGAGCCAGACCTTCCCGATCAGCGCCACTGATACGGATCCCAACTCGCCGAAGACCGCGACCGTTACTCTGACTCTGCGTGTAGCGCCGGAGCCGGAAGTCGCGGAAACATATCCGCTCACCGGATATCCCGGGCAGGATATCACGATCTTCGGCAGCGGCTTCGGCCTGTTCGATGATTCCGATTCAACGGCGTTGAGCAAGGTGGTCTTCCGCTCGCGTGACAGCAACGGCCAGGCCCAGAACCTCCGGGCGACCGTCAACTCCTGGAGCCGGGACCGGATCAACGTCACTATTCCGAGGAATGCCGCGGTTTCTCTGTTCAGCGTTCCTTTGCAGCAGATAATCCCAGACACGATCGAGATTTCATCGTCGGTCTTCACTTCGCCGACACTATATCCCTTCGTGATCACTCTGCCCGATTCGACTACGATTTACCAGATGGAGTCCTCGAATATTACTTCGACCTCCGCCGTAGTCAAATGGAGGACCGCGTTCACCGGCAGCGACAGCGTGATTGTCGCCACTGTCCAGGACACACTGGATGTTACCGGAACCAACGTGAACTTCGATATCTTCAAGGATTCGAACGGTAATTACTGGCCTTATTTCGTGATCCCGAATGCGGACACCTTGACTTACACCAGGTCCACGGTGCAGGTGTTCAGAGGCTCGACCTCGACCACGGACCAGGTCCATGTCATCACGCTCGAGGGCCTCGTGCCGGCGACTAAGTACCAGTTCATTATCGCCCTGAAAGACGAGCTGTTCTTCGGCGATACGCTCCGGAATCTGAATGGTCCGTACGCCCCGGCCAAGATCAGCCGCGACAATGTGGGTAACGGCGCGATCAGGGGCTTCCTGCTGGAAACCCTGCCGGAGCAGAACAACAATGGCCAGACCTTCGCGGTCGCCGGTAAAGTGGTCAATTCCAGTGGATCGGCGGCCATCGGCGCAGTGGTCACGCTGCAGGTGGTCGATAAGGACAATGTCGCCGATACGACTCTGCCCCTGACCTCTACTGTCGGCAGCGACAGCTCGTGGGTTGTGAACCTGGGTAATGCCGTGATCGACACGACCTCGGACGTTAGCGACCGCCTGTATCAGCACAAGCAAGGCGATTACCTGGTTATCTCTATCGCTGCGGATAAGGATGTTGGTTTCACCAAGTTTACCACTACCCGCGCGGCCACAACCCCGCAGATCGTCAACCTTAACGGCGCGACCACGCTGCTCGTGGCCGCGGTGGATTACGACATCCGTCTGAAAGTCGGCCTGAACCTGATCGGTATCCCGGTGAACCTGTTCCTCACCGAGCCGCAGACCGCCAAAGCGGTGCTGACGGAGATTACCGGCGGGACGCCGTCGATCACCCGGTACGTCACTTCGACCGCGACTCAGGAAACTATCATCAAGACCATCGCCGGCGGCTCCAACCAGTTTATCGGCGCCAGCGATTGGAACCTGGTCGACAGCGATGGAAATTACTACGATGCATACTTCCTGTCGCTCGATCAGCTGAACTTCCTGAATTTAAGCGGAAGCGTGTACGGTACCGCATTGCCGGTGAAGCTGTTCCCGGCTCCGGGACTGTACTGGATCGCTCGTCCGGCCCAGTCCTCCAGTCTGTTCTACGCCTGGAGCTCGAGGACCATGCTGTCCAATATCGCGAACGCTACCGAAATCTTCAGGTACAATCGGGATACGCAGCAGTATGATACCGCGGTTATCGACGGTTCTACCAGCGCCTTCATCGGCACCGACTTCGCCATCGATGTCAGCGAGGGCTATATCATCGATATAACCGCGGCCAGCCAGTGGGATATGAATACCCCGACGGCGACGCAGATGGCCAATGCTTCCGTGATGTTCGACAATATCAGCGGAGTGACGCCATCCCTGACGCTCGATCTCAGCCAGGCCTCAGCCGCGGCCGGCACCGGCGCGCTGCGCAACATCCGCCTGACTGACATCACCAGCAGCGCGGCCAAGATTTCCTGGGTCGGCAACACCTCGATGAACGTCCAGGTTCGCTACGGCAAGGCCGCCGAAGGCTTAACCAGCGTGGCCCAGTTCAAGGCGAGCGATCTCAAGGGCGGGGTCGGCGTGCTGCAGCTGCTGGGTCTCAAACCGGAGACCGAGTACGTCTATGAGATAGTCTCCAACGGTATTACCTATAATAACAACGGTAATCCGTTCACCTTCAAGAGCGCCAAGATCGGCATCGGCGATCCTTACACGGTGTACGGCCGTCTGGTCGATGAGACCGGCCAGCCGCTGGCCGATGCGGTGATCTATCTCAGCGCCAAGAGTAATGACGAGGTCAGCTCCACGATCGCGGTACTCACCGATGAAAGAGGCTACTGGACCGCCAACCTGGCCAACCTCAAGCTGGTCAGCAGCGGTGCGGTCTATGCCTGGAAAGCCGGTGATGAGATTAAGGTGACCGCGGTTTACGGTGATGCCTCGACCTCGTTCCGTACGCTGGTCAGCGGCAACAGCCCGCAGAACGTGATCCGGGTCTCGGATACCGATGGCGTGGCCTCGACGGACAAGAAGGAAGCGGCCAGGGTCGCTCTGCCCAAGGCTTTCGCTCTGGGCCAGAACTACCCGAACCCCTTCAACCCGTCCACGACCATTGCCTTCGATATTCCCGAAGACAGGACCTCCGGCGTGCAGGTTGAGCTCAAAGTCTTCAACGTCCGCGGACAGGTGATCCGGAACCTGGTCAATGATACCAAGCAGCCCGGTCGCTATGTCATCCAGTGGAACGGCGAGAACGATAACAATGAGAAGGTCGCCTCGGGCGTGTACTTCTACCGGGTCAAGGCCGGCGATTACGTGGCTACCCGCAAGATGGTACTGCTCAAGTAAGGCCTGAGCTCACCGCAAGGCGGTAACAGAAAGCGGCCGGGACAACTGCTGTCCCGGCCGCTTTTTTTCTTTCCAAATATGTTGAATCCACGTTTCATCGAATCCCCGCTACAGAAAATTGCCAGTCTTGGTTCCCGGGATCACTCTGCCCCGCCCTACAGCTCGTCCGGTTAATCGATGCAAAACAAACCTGGGCGAACGGCCCTTGCCCGCCGGACATGACCGGCCGGCTTGCTTACCCGGATATTGAAACCGGATTCTTTGCCAGCCTGCAAGCCTGAAGCACGAACAATCACCGATCCATGCCTGTGTCAGCCCGTCTCTGATCGGTGGCAAAATTCCGGGAAGATACGGCAAAAAATGCCGATCCCAGTAAAATTTAATTGAAAATATGTCGGTAAAAAGTGCCATTAATATAAAAATAAAGGAGATAATATTCCGCGGAAAAATTGCATCTCTTTAAAATACAAGAAGATAACATTTGCAAGGCAATACTGGCATATATGTTGCCCAAGGTTGGCAGAACATATCGGGCAAATAGTATTCACGATCCTGAAATATTACGTCTGGTTTAACGGATTAAACTACACTTCTCAAGGAGAGGATGCCATGCTCGTTCGATTCCGAATGGCGATGTCCGCCGCAGCAGCTTCGCTGGTCTTACTGGGGGCCAATTTGTTGCTGGCCCAGAACACCGCGCCGGTTCCGACGACCTTTAAGATCGTCACTCCGGACGACGGTAATGCCGCCAGTCTGATCAACAGCGATTACTCCGTCAACCACAAGGTATTCTACGGCGGCGATTTCGCCTACAGGGGGGCCAACAACAATCTGGGGTTCAAAGGATATACAGTCGGAGGAGACCCGAACACGAACCGCAAGGCTCGGGGCAATGACAGCGGCAGCCGCCTGACCCTCGGTGGCACTGAATATGGTGCGGATTCGACATTCCCGGCTTATGGGCTGGCCTCCGTTGCCTCTCTAGGGGCCTTTGCTCCTGTTACCGGCTGGCCGACCAACAGCTTCGATACGGATGATCTCGGCGGCAATGGCTCTTATCCCAATTATACCGGCGCCAACGGATTTATCGCGATCAATGAAGGCGATACTCTGGAGATCGACATTACCGGCTTTATCGATCCCAACAACAAGATGGTCACCAGCTATGATGCGGGTGCGGCTGATGGCAACTATACAGGCCGCAACTTCATGAGCCAGGATGGGAACGGAACGGCTGGCAATGACGGCGCAAACAATGTGACTTATGAGATTTTGAACAAGCCGGCGGGCGCGAGCTTTACCGCCGCGGGTCAGTTCCGCTGGGTACCCAGTTTTGTCCAGGGCGATGGCGGAACGGACGATTCTCAGCATGGCGGCCTCTGGTTCATTGACGCTAATATCTCAAACGGCACGACAACCAGCGAGACAACCGCCGGTAATGAAACCGGGGCTGTGGGATACGCCTTGGGCGAGCTTAAGGACAGCCTTTACGTGATTTATTTCAAAGCCGTCGATGATGGTACGGGGGGCAACAACAGCGCCATGGACAGCCTGTTTATCCTGGTTAACGATTCGCTGCCCAATCCGTCTCCCAGGTTCACCAGACGGACATTGCTGCGCAAAGATTCCCTGGGGATCCAGCAGACCAAGACCTATAATTATCTGTTAGGGCAGCCGGATACCCTCTGGAGCGTTTTCGAGGGTGACAGCATTATTGTAACTGTTTATGCCGAAGACCAGGACAGCCTCCAGGGTGAAACCAATGATATTATCGGGTTCGGCATGCTGGGTGGGGGCACTCTCCTGGGTGTGTCCAAAGGCAGCACCTCCGCAGACAGGATTGCCGGATTCAATCAGTTCATCAAAAGGGCCGGTACTGTCGATACGCTGTTAGCCGATACTACTTCCACGGTGTCCGGCAATGGAACCGCGACTTCTATTAGAATCCGCCTGCAAATCCCCTTTAACCTGGCTGCCAGTGTTGAAAAAGCGGATACCCTGGTCGTAATGGTTTCCGACGGGACCACGATAAAGGCGGATACTTTTGCCCTCAAAGTTCGCAATAAGAACCGCGCGCCGATCTGGGATGCCGATTCTTCCAGTACCCCTTCGGACAGCACTCTGGTCTATAGTTCCAATCCGGCCACATCTCAGCCGGACAGCGTACAAACGGTTCAGCCGTTCACGCTGAATAACGGCCAGACAGACAGTACATATTTTTCGCGCTACGTTTACGATCCCGACTTTTTGATCGGGGACAGCCTGGGGAATCCGCTGACCTTTACCCATGGCGGCAATCACCAGGGTACGCTGAACGCCAATACCGGCTTGAACGTCTTTACGCCCAACGTATCGGATACGGTTACCTACAGCTTTACGATAACCGCGAGTGACAGCTACACCTCGGATCCGAAATCGACCCAACAGACAATTCTGTTCCGGGTAGCTCCGGCTCCGGTCATTTCCAAGGTGGACCCGGCTTCGGGGTCAATCAACCATCAGTTCACCATTTACGGCAGCGGATTCGGCCTGTTTAACAAGAGCGGACCGGATTCCAGCCAGGTGGTTTTCTACGCCACCACCAACGGGGTGCGGCTGAATATCCGGGCGAACATTATCGCCTGGTCCAAAAATCAGATTGTCGCCACTGTTCCGTCTGGCGTGCCGCCGGCCAAGCTAGATTCGACACAGAGTTACCTGGTGGCGGATACGATACTCGTAAAGACCGCGATTTATGGCGGATTCACCACTTTCCCGTTCACCGTGCTGGTGGATTCGGCCGGCTTCGAAAACCTTGAAGTGGTGAGCATAACTTCAACCAGCGCGACCATCCGCTACCGCACCAATTTTACCGGTGCCGACAGCGTGGTTCTGGCATCGGTCAGCGATACTCTGGATATTCACGCGGGAGGCGGAAGTTATTCTGTCCCGACTTTTGTGGAAAACGATAACGGTACGATGACGCAGATCCCCGCTACGGTGCAGGTCTTTCACGATGAGACCGCTTTCACCGACGGGGTGCATGTGATTCAATTGACGGACCTGCTGCCGTCCACTGTTTACCGCTTCTTTATCGGTTCTTCCAACGGGATATACGTAGCCGACAGCCTGCGCAACGAGAACGGCCCCTACAGGCCCAAGAAGATCGATATTGCGACTGTGGCCAACAACAGTCGACTCGACGCTTTCCGTCTGCATACGCTGTCTTCGGCTGGCTCCTCGAGCAACCTTTTCAGCGTGCAGGGTAAAGTGTATTACTCCGGCGGAGCGGCTACCGATGCGGCGGTAACCGTGCGGCTGGTCAAGAGCGACGATCCCGCGGACACCTCTCTGCCGATAGTCACGACTGTGTCCAGCGACAGCACCTGGGTGCTGGAACTGGGCAACTTGAAGAAATCGGACGGCAGCAGCTTCAACCACGCTCAGGGCGACTACATGCTGTTCGATTTCGATGGCGCTGAAAAAGGCTTCCAGCAGTTGCAGGCCACCCGGGCCGCCAGCGGCCAGACGCAGGTCGTGGCGAATGCCAAGCTTGTGCCTCTCGTGGAATTCAATTTGTTGCTCAATACCGGCCTCAACCTGATCGGACCGCCGCTCAAACTTAATCGCGGCGAGCCTTCAACCGCGCATGCCTTCCTTTCAGAGATCAGCGGCGGCACCCCGTCGATAACTCGCTATGTCGCCTCGACCGCCACGCAGGAATCGATCACCCGGAGCGCGCAGGGCACTTTCATCGGTGCGTCCGATTTCAGCCTGGTCGTCAATCAGGGCTACTTTGTCGAGGTGAGCAGCGAGACCAAAGTGAAATTGAACGGCACGGCGTACACGAGCCAGCTGGGTACGGTGAATTTTGCCGCCGCCGGACTCAATTTCATTTCGCTGCCGGGGATGGACAATCAGTTGTTCTACCCCTGGGATGCCCAATCGATTTTGCAGAACGTGGTATCCGCCACGGAGATCATTCGTTTCAATTCTCAGTTGCAGAATTATGAAACCTTTCTCAAGAATGGCACCACTTTTATCGGTCCCAATAATTTCTCCTTCCAGGCCGGCGAGGGTTATATCCTCAGAGTGACTGCCGCCACGAGCTGGAACCCCAACGGTCCCACTCTGCTGCTGGCCTCGACCAACGACGGCGATGCGGCGGGGAATGATGTCCCCGGCGCCATAGTCATCGATCTGGCCGGCATGGAAGACGGCAAGGTTTCCGCCGCAGTGGTGAAGGTCACCGATATCTCCAGCTCGGCCGCGGTGTTGAGCTGGATGACCGGCAGCGCCGATCCCGGAAGAATCCGGCTCAGCCGCAAGGACGCCGCGGGTGAATTGGTTATAACCTCCGCGCCGAACAAGCTCGCTTTCGGCATGAGCTATGCTCAGGTAACCGGGCTGAAACCCGAGACGGAATATGTTTACCGCCTCGAGAATTCTTCCGGCGCGCTCGTTCAGGGTAATGCCGAAGGCAGCTTTACCACCGCGCCTATCGGCACAGGCATGGTACCATACAGCCTGTACGGACGGCTGGTCGACACGGCTGGACATCCGCTGCCCGGTATGCTTGTCCTGATCAAGCTTACCCGCTCGGCGGGTAACGGCGAAAGCAGCTACCTCAGCGCGATAAGCGACAAGGACGGTTACTGGCTGGTCAACCTGGCCAACCTAAAGGAGAAAGGAACCGGGCTGGTGTACGCCTGGCAGGAGGGTGACAAAGTCGAGCTGACAGTCATCGGCGGAGCTTTCAGCGCGGTATTCGCTGCCACGGTCAAGCCCGGCAGCCCGCACAATATCGCTCTCGACCTCCAGAATGGCGGCCAGACGGATCAGAACACGCAGGAAAAGCAGCCTGTTTCCGCCAGCCTGCCCAAGGCCTATGCACTGGCGCAGAATTTCCCGAATCCCTTCAATCCTTCGACGACGATCCAGTTCTCGATTCCGGAGGGCTCGGGTCCGGTGGCGGTCCGGCTGGACATTTACAACCTTCGCGGACAACTGGTCTCCACCCTGGTCGACCGCCGGATGGAGCCCGGAGACTTCCGGGTCCAGTGGACCGGAACTGACGGCGCCGGGAAGCAAGTTCCCAGCGGGGTCTATTTCTATCGCCTGACGACCCCGACTTACAAGGCAACACGCAAGATGGTCATCTTAAAATGATCTAGGCTGGATGGGGGATTCGCCTGAAGTCTTGCGTCGCGAGAGGGCGCCTTTCCTGAACGGAAGGGCGCCCTTTTTTTAACGTGTGCAGTGAATAATGTCCGATTCTGTCAGCGGCCGCTGGAGCTGGCGGGGAATAAATGCATAAAATTTCAGACCTCCGAAGGGAATTTCCAGGGCTCGGATTTTTCAATTTCAACCGGCTCAGGTAGGCAAATAATGTAGCGCAGCTTTGACTTCCCGGACGATAACTCGATTGTATGCAAGGGGATCAATTTTCCGTGATGATTGGTATATATATTGCAGTTAATTCCACTGAAAATAATTCCGGTATAAGCAGTCCTTTTTCAAAGTTCACGAATATTTAAGGGGAACGCGGAATGAGCCTGAAAGCGCATTTATACTCTTCTATCCCGGCCGCGCTTCTGCTGGCGGGCGTGACCGGTCTGCCCGGGACGGCGCGGGCGGCGGATATCGACATGAAATTCATGGAGGTCACTAATCTCACCTTGAGCACCGCCGTGGTATCCTGGGTCACGGACCAAAAAACCACCGATAACTGGGTTGAAGTGAGTTCCACCGATACGGTGATGACCTTTAATGATTCATATTTGTCCCTATCCGTGGTCCACTATGTCGAGTTGGTGGACCTGAAACCGAATACGGATTACAAATTCCGTTTCAGCTCTGGAGGAGTCGTCTGGGACAACGGCGGCCAGATGTATTCTTTCAAAACCCTTCAGACTTCCAACTACGCGCTGCCGGCATCGGTGCGCCAGCTGGTGGTAGACGAGAACAGCAATGTTCTGGGACGCGTGCTGGTTCGCATCAGGGTTGCGCGGCAGGGAGACGAACCGTCACTGGCCAGGACGCTGCTCACCATAAGCAATATAGCCGATGGTCCGGGTTACTGGATCACCAACTATACGGACTTTCTGGCCCGGGACGGCTTGCTTTATTATCCCTCCTCGGGCGACATGTTTTATATCGATTACATCGCCAACTACTGGACCGCGGTAAGCGACAGCTCCTTTGTCGTGCCGGGCTCCGGCGGTTCCGCGCTTCAGCCGAAAGTGATCGATGTCTTCGATCCCTCCGGCGTGATCAAGGGCGATATCGATGGAAACGGAGCGATCAATATTTTCGATTTGCTGAATCAGCTGAAAATCCTCGGCGGCTCCCAGGTGCCCGCGGATGACCGCGAGTTCGGGGCCGCCGATGTGGATTCCAACGGGAAGATCAACATTTTCGATCTGCTGGAGCTTTTAAAATTACTGAAACAAACGGCCTGAGACAGAGGGAAGAATCTTAAATTAATCCGGGAAAACAAACATGCGCTGTCCGCTGAAATCCTTGTTGAATATATCTTCGTTTCTCACGCTTTCCTTATTCCTGACCGTTTCCGGTCTGATGGCCCAGACTGTACCGCTGCAGATTAGCGACATCCAGCTTTCCAATTTCAGGGGCAACACTTTCACCATTACCTGGCGCACCAACCGTCCTACTACGACCAACCAGGTTCTTTACGGCAAATCGCCGTCCAATCTGACCCTGGTCAAGAGCGACAGCCTCCCGTCGCCGAGCCTCGTGCACTTCGTTCATATAGCTTTACTGGATATTGATTCGACCTATTACTATAAAGTCCGCTCGGATGGACTGGAAAAGGCCAACAGCGCGCTTTGGTATGATTCCGTCCACACGGTGCAGCAGGAACTGCCGCCCACTCCGTTGCTGCTGGTTGGTACCGCCGCGGACCAGTTTACCAACCAGCCGTTGGACAATGTAATCGTGCTTTCCTATTACAAGTGGTTCAGAACAGTGAGCGGCAATGTTCTGGTGGACAGCACGGGCTGGGTAGCGGTCCTGACCCGTTCGGACGGCGGATTTGTCATGGACATCGCCAACTACCGCCAACTGAACGGACAGACCGCCCAATACTTCGCTGGAAGCACCTGGCTCTACCTCAAGTTCCTCAGCCAGAGCCAGGGAGTACTTCAGGACAGCGTCCTGCTGACGGTCCAGCGCGGCACCGGAAATTTTCAGGACCTGGGTATCTTTAAAGTCACTGATGAGCGCAAGGGGGCGAACCGCGGAATTATCACCGCCACCGGGCCGGTGCTGGCCAACAATATCAGCGCCTCGGTGGTCAACGTTACCGTTCTGGATAAAGACGGCCAGCCTATCCCAAATGTTGAAATCGCTATCCGGGCCACGCCCGACCGGGGTGTACGATATCTTCAACCGCAGAAACCAACCGATGCCGAGGGCAAGGTCTGGGGCCTGGTCTATTCGGATGTCGCCGAGCCGAAAAGTATAAAAGCGCTAAACATGTCCGCTCCGGACAGTACCGCTCTGGATACGTTCGCCACGGTGGAATTTATCACGCCGCTGAATGCGGATATCGCCCTGGATACGGTTGCGCCGTTCATTTATTTCACCACCGAGTATCCCAATACCCAGGATAACGCCGGACCTTACCGGATAACCAGCCGGGTGGTCGATAATTTCACGGTCCGGACCGAGCTTCTCTGGACTATTCAACGCGCGATCTATGCCGACACCGTGGACATGGTGCGGGCCACAGGCACGGACAACTTCAACGGCGATATTCCCGGGCAGCCGGTAAACTCCGTAGTCAACTATTATGTCGTCGCCCAGGATACCGCCGGACACCGTTCCTCCAAGCCGGACAGCATTCATGCCAGTACGTTTATTCCGCCCTACCGGTTCGAAATCCTAACGGAAGGTGGCACAGGGGTGCCCCGGATGGGTATCAACCGGACGACCGATGCGCTGAATACGCTTAATTCCATCCTGCCGGTGCGGATCGAGACCCGGATCAGTTCCAATGTCGGGATCCTCTCCGCTGTTCTCAAATGGCGCAACTTGGATGAAGGGCCGATATTTTTCGATGTCAAGATGCAGCAATTCGGCTCGGCCTGGTGGGGCTATATCCCCAACCGGCCGCCGGGGAGCCGCGTCGAGTATTTCATCCAGGTAAGCGATTCGCTGGGCGGAGTGGAGCGGGACCCCCGGTTGGCGCCGAATTCCGATATATTCACCTATGAAGTGCTGAGTTCCGGTTCGCTAGGCAGCGTGACTTTTGCCGATACCACCGCACGCCTCGGAACAACGGATGTCACCCGGAGTTGGCACGCCGATTTCGGCGATTTCAACGATGACCGCAATCTCGATATCGTGGTGGCGAACTACGGCCAGCCGAACAAGGTCTATTTTTTCAATCCCGGTATCGGCCTGCAGGACAACACATTCGATGCCCTGGGCAATCAGCCCTCTGAAAACACCACGCATGTGGCGGTGGCGGATGTCAACGCGGATGACTTCCTCGACCTGATATTCACCAATGATGGCAGCCAGAGCCGCCTGTACCTCAACAATGGCCGCGGCCGGTTCGAGAATGTGACCCTGAATCTCTACGCGCCGACCGGCACAACTTATCTGCCGGTGGAAACCTGGAACTCGACCTGCGTGGTGGCTGAGGATTTCGATGGGGACGGGGCGGTCGACCTCTATATCGCGAACAACGCTCCCGGAGGCCAGAAAAACCGGCTCCTTTTCAACAACCGGTCCGGAATTTTTACCGATGTCACCGACCTGAAGATTGCCAATGAGCCGCTCAGCCAGAGCGTCTGGACGGTCACCGGAGACCTGGACGGCGACAAGGATCTTGATATCGTGGTGATCAACCGGGCGCAGGAGCATTACTGGCTGCGCAATGCCGGAAAGGGAGTCTTCCAGTACCGTCAGCTCTCCAGCGGCGCGGCCCCGACCGCGCGGGCCGGCGATCTGGCCGATGTCGATAACGATGGAGACCTTGACTTGATAGTCGGCTGCAGCGAGACCCAGCAGAATGAGCTTTACATAAATGACGGCAAGGGAGCGTTCGCCAGAGACCAGAGCCGGCTGCCCGCGGAGAGCGACAACACTTTCGGCGTGAAGTTTTTCGATGCCAATGCGGATGGCTACGTGGATATTTATTATTCCAACTCCGGCCAACCCAACCGGCTGATCCTCAACGATTCGAAAGGTTTCTTTTACGAGGCCCCGGCGGAAATGATGCCCTCCTACAGCGCCAATTCGCGCTTCGCCGCGACCCTCGACATCAACAACGATAATCGCCCCGATCTTTATGTGGCCGAGGAAGACCGCCGGAACACCCTGATTTTCAGCCGCTCCTTCGATCCCAACAGCGCCGATCTGCCCTCGGTTTTCGACCTGGTCAGCCCGCGCAACAACGATACGCTCAACACCACTACAGCGACTTTTATCTGGAAGTCCAGCGACACCCAGGATTCTACCGAAGTCCTGCGCTATGATTTCCTGCTGTCGCTCGACAGCCTCTTTACCTTCAACAACGTGGTATCGCAGGTGGAGAACCTGACCGATACATCCCTGAGCGTGTCCAACCTGAACGACAATACCAGCTACTGGTGGAAAGTGGTGGCGCGGGGAGCCTCGGGGTTCCCGGTCAACTGCCGTAGTCCGTTTAAATTCAAACTCCTCACTTCCTATCAGGGTCAAGGTCCGGATTTCGTGGTTTTGCTCAGCCGCAATCCGGTATTTACGGGGCATATCACGATTTATATAATCGCCTCCGAGCCGCTGCGCTCGACCCCTGCTCTGACTATCAACCTGCAGAACATATCTGTCAGCCAGGTAGGGACATACGATATCTGGCGCGCCCAGTACTCGACGCGCTCCTCTTTCCTGCTCTCGGTCAGCGGCGTCAATCTGGCCGGGACGACGGGCGAGTACTCGAACACGTACGCTTCGGCCCT
>Ga0156185_1262_pt1 | contig 13740 bp, 10 predicted proteins | sample RifCSPlowO2_12_FD_107838 | JGI IMG/M metagenome (GOLD analysis project Ga0156185, IMG submission 107838) | Candidatus Glassbacteria bacterium RIFCSPLOWO2_12_FULL_58_11 | reverse complement strand
TTTTCTCTCCTGGGAGCGGTTTAAAAGGACAAATTATTGAGTCGTTGAGCGTGCAATAGAATAATAATTGAAAGAACAGCGGAAGACAAAATATTCAGCTAGCGGCCGGGTGGAAATCTTGACAAGGCCTCATTAATGAAGTAATAATAAGAGAAGGAATTGCTTCAAACTAATATCTCTCCAGACTCGATTTCAATAGCTTGCCGCCAGGTAATAACTACCAGAGAGTCGCCCCGAAGTTTTTGCAGATTTCCTTTTAACAGAAATCTCGGATATCCTTCATATAGCGACCATTTTTTCTTTCTTGAAAAGGAGGGCCATGAGAGAGCAATTTAATTGTAAGGTTATAAGATGTAAAAATTTATAATGTTATGCGGGAGGCTCTGCCATGAAAAGTATTTCCTTTTATACCCTGCTTATGGCAATGGCGATTTTAACTGTTTTGAGCTGCAAAGATGCTTCTAATCCCTTAGAGTCAACGGACAGTCCTGTATTGGCCGGAGCTAAAAAAGGCGGATGTACAACTATTCAGGATGGAACTCTTTTAACCTCAGACGGCCAGGTAGTGGAGCCGGGTTACGATAAATGGGGCTATAACTACCAGGCTCACATGTTTAATGGCGGTTATTGTGAGGCTTACAGAAATGCTGCGTGGTGCCAGCCGTATAGTGACGTTCAATTGATTATGAAGTGGAACGACGCCTGGCTGAGCAATACGGATTGTGACGGCGACGGGAAGCTGGACAGGCATTTTGGATTCCCCAGCTACATCGGGAGCGGAGCATGGTTAACCAATCATCAGAGCGGAGAATACGAGGAAAATGGAGAAATATTCAAGTGGAATGATTTCGTCAAGATAGTTGCCGCGCCGTTTGACGCAACTAAAGTCAATGGTATCTGGTATGCCGCGGACGGTACCGAAATAGGTCCTGATATATGGGGTGAGTTTGCCGTAATTCAGGAAGTTTATAATGACCAGGGCACTGGTCAGCATGGCATTGCATATCTGTCGCCTGTCGGCCCGGGGTTTGGAAAATTTAAGCCATAATATTTTTAAATCCTCGTGATTACTGATTAATCTGTATTGATTTAACCGGTGGTTAAAGCGAATGCTGGATTGGATTTTTTTGCTATCCGGTCCAGCATTTTTTTCAATGCATTCCCCCCCCCAAAACTTCCTCTCGTCTGAATTGCATCTTTTCCCTTAGGAATTAAGTTGCCTTACCTCGGCCAGCCTCGATATTCAACTATTGTAATTTTCCGGAGAATTCGACAAATTAGTTCCGGATTCAGGCGCTTCCGGCTCGCGCCGGCGGGGCACAATGGAATATCCGGTAAAGATCGCGAAGCGCATTTGAATAATCACACATACCGGTAATATAAATGTGTTGTAGGGGCGACGCATGCGTCGCCCCTACTGTAATTCCTTAGGCTTTATATAATTAAGCCAATTCATATCGCATTATCCGTTCACTGTTTAGTTCAATTTGTAATGGAGATTCTTCAACACCCCTTTAGTTTAAATGATAGAAAGACTTCAGGAGGCTTCCGATGGCCCGGAAGATGAAATTCAAGGCCGAGCTGCAGCAGGTGATGGAGATCATCGTCCATTCGCTGTATTCGCACAAGGAAATATTTTTACGCGAGCTGATCAGTAATGCCAGCGATGCGATCGACAACCTGCGCTATCAGTCTCTGACCCGGCCGGAGCTGGCGGGCAAGGAGGAGACCTGGGAGATTCGCCTGATCCCGGATCAAAAAGCGCGTACCCTGACCGTGCGCGACAACGGGATCGGGATGACCCGCGAGGAGATTATCGAGAACCTGGGCACCCTGGCGAAAAGCGGAACGCGCGAGTTCATCAAACAGATCCAGGCCGCGGATAAAAAGGATTTTCCCGAGCTTATCGGCCAGTTCGGGGTCGGCTTCTACTCCGCTTTCATGGTGGCCGAAAACGTCACCGTCATTTCCCGGGCCGCCGGGGAGGAATCCTCAGCGGTCCGCTGGAGCTCGAGCGGCCAGGGAGAATACACGGTCGAGGAGGCCGACAAAAAAGAGCGCGGCACCGAGGTGATCCTGACCCTCCGGGAGGAGGAAAAAGAATTCCTCGATGAGTGGCGGATCAAAGAGGTGGTGAAAAAGTTTTCCGATTTCCTGGAGCACCCGGTGATCCTGGTGACAAAAGACGGGGAAGATGAGGAAAAAACAAAAGAAGAGACACTGAACCACCGCAAGGCGATCTGGCTCAGGCCCCAATCCGAGGTGAGCGAACAGGAATACGCAGAATTTTACAAGCATATCTCGCGGGACATCGCGGACCCGGCTAAAATCATCCATTTCGTGGCTGAGGGTCGGCTGGAATTCCGGGCAATCCTTTTTATTCCAGCGAAAAAGCCATTCGACATGCTCTGGCACCCGGTGGCCTCCGGGCTGCAGCTCTATGTTCGCAGGGTATTTATCACCGCTGAATTCGAAAAATTGATGCCCGCCTACCTGCGGTTTGTCAAAGGAGTGGTCGATTCCACGGACCTGCCGCTGAATGTCTCGCGGGAGATGCTGCAGGAAAACGAATTGATCGAAAAAATCCGCAAGAGCCTGGTGAATAAGGTCCTCAATACCCTGGAGCAGATGAAAAAGGAGGAGCCGGACAAGTATCTCGACTTTTACCGGGAGTTCGGCTCGATCCTCAAGGAAGGCGTGAATACCGACTGGGCCAACCGGGAAAAGCTGACCGAGCTGCTGCTGTTCCAGTCCACCCGGACCCCCGCCGGGAAATACACCGCGCTCGAAGAGTATCTCAAGCGGATGCCGGAGGGCCAGGAGGAGATTTATTACCTGGTCGGAGAGAGCCGGGCGGAGCTGGAAGGCGCGCCATACCTGGAAAGCCTGGCCGCGCGCGGCCGGGAGGTGCTCTTTTTCACCGACCCGCTGGATGAATGGCTCGCCGGCAGCCTGGGACAGTACAAGGATAAAAAATTCAAGCCGGTGGACCGCGGGGAGCTGGCCGGCGAGTCAGAGGACAGTGAGGCCCTGAAAGATAAGGAAAAGCAGTTCAGGGATTTCCTGGAATTTCTCAACGGGAAAATCGAGGAGGTTAAACAGGTGCGGCTCTCGACCCGGCTGAAAGAGAGCGCCGCCTGCCTGGTGGCGGAGGAGGATGCGCCGAGCGCGCACATGGAGCGTCTGATGAAACGGCTCGGCCACGAGGGCGATTTCCCGGAGACCGGTCGGATACTGGAGCTCAACCCGGAACATCCGGCGGTGGCCGCTCTGCGGGAGCTGCACGCCAAGAATCCAGCGGATGAGCGGATCGAAAAGTATGGGCGGCTGCTTTACGAGCAGGCGGTGATCGCCGAGGGATCCAAGTTGAAGGATGCCGCCGGGTTCACCGGCCGGATCAATGAGCTGATCCGGAAAAACCTTGTTCTCGGAGAGTAGCATTCCCGATACTGTACACAAAAAACAATCCGAATCTCCCTGTCGCAATATATCAAATACCACCCGTTTCAAGTCCTGGAGGCCGTTAATGCCCATGCTGATCCTGATCCTCTTGCTTGCCGGATTACCGGCTTACACCTCCGCCGCTACTGTCCGCCTGCCGGTTACCGCCGATGCGGGCATTTCCAGCGAGCGCGGCTGTTTTGAGCAGAACGGCGGCGCCTCGGTCAGCGTGCCTATCCGCCAGAACCAGAACTGGTACGGTTTCGAGACAAAGGCCTGCCTGCTGCGTTTCGACACCGACAGTCTGCGCGGGATGAGCGTGAAAAAGGCCTGGTTGAACATCTATCTCGCGGCCGGCGACCTTTACGGAATCGGGCTTTGCTCGGTCCTGGCCGACTGGGAGGAGGGGGAGGGGATCAACGGCGAGACCGGTATGGGCGGGGCGAGCTGGCTCTGGGCCCGGGAGCCGCAGGCGGGCAAGCAGCACGGGCCGGAAAATTACTGGTCCTGGCCCGGCAGCCGCGTTTACTCTGTCTCCTGGGCGCATCCGGACCTGCGCTACAGCCACGCCGGACCCGCGGAGATCCAGCGGGAGCAGGCGGCCCCGGATGTACTTCACCTCAGGTTCCCGGTCGCCCCGGAGCTGGTCTCCGCGTTGGCCGCCGGCTTGGTCACAAGCCTGGTGTTGACCGATGACAAGGGACAGGTGGCTGAGGGCCAGAGTATCAAGGGCCAGGGCACGCCTTACGTTTATGACCGCTCGAAAGATATCTATATGTACACCCGCGAGGTCCAGGAGCCGTCCTATCGCCCCTTCCTCGAGGTCGAGGCCGTCGCTGAGGACCACACTCCTCCCGGGCCCGCCGGACCGCTGACAGTCACTTCCACCGACCCTTACGAATCTGCGGTGACCGTCTCTTTTAAGGCCCCCGCGGAGGATGGGGTAAGCGGCGGCGCGGTCCTGGGCTATGAGGCCCGGTACGCCGAGTCCGTTCTGGACGGGAACCGGTGGGAAAAGTACGAGCGCCTCCCGCGCTGGCTGGTACCCCGGCCTGGAGCGCCCGGCGGGAAAGACAGCCTGCGGGTGAGCAGCCTGGCACCCGGGAAGTATCACTTGGGGCTGCGCGCCCTGGATGAGGCCGGAAACCTGGGACCGCTGTCGCAGTGCGAGATCACCGTACCCGGGGCGGAGCAGGTGATGCTCGAGCGGCCCAGGCCGGCGGAGGAGATAGCCGGCTCGGCGGAAGCAGTCTATGAGAACCTTCTTCAGCTCTGGGCCTGCTCCGACCTGACCAAGGTCGATCCGCTGACCGGCGGCATCCTGCGCGACACGAACGTCTATGTCGACAATCCGAAAATGAAAATCGAGGACCCGGTCTGGAAAGCCGCCCGGCGCACGGTCTATCTGGAGGCCCTGCGCGGGGAGGTAGTGGCGTTCCAGCTAATCCTGGAAAGGTTGGGCGACACGTCTCTCAGCGATATCCGGATCGTACCGGATGATTTTATCGGCAATGGGGGAGTGCTCAAGGTGGCCGGTAACCTCTCCTGCTACCGGGTCTGGTACATGAAAGCCGTACCTGGACGGGCGGATCTGATCGGGCCCGGGGACATGGTAGACAATGCCGGCCAGCGCACCGCCTGGCACGGAGATGCCTGCCTGCCCCTCAACATCCCTTTCGAGAGCACGTTCAACCTGCCCGCCCTGGACAACCTGGGCGGCGAGCAGCGCTGCCAGTCGGTCTGGGTGGACCTCTATGTGCCGCCGAATACCCGGCCGGGCCGCTACCAGGGGAAAGTGACAGTTACCGCACGCGAGCTCAAGCGGCCGGCGGTCCTGATCCTCGAGCTGGAGGTACTGCCGCCGGTCTTGCCCGACCGGGCGAGCTGGGTTGTGGATTTGAACGCTTATGAGTACGGCATTCAAGCGCTTTTCGGCTTTAAATCCGAGGTGCCTCCGGCGCGCCTCCGGCTGATCGAAAAGCGTTTCTACCAGATGGCGCACCAGCACCGGGCGACATTAAATATCCTGCCCTATTCGCAAAGCGGCCAGGTGCACCAGGGGTGCGCGCCGGAAATTAAAATGTCTCCCGCCGGGCCACAGGTTTCCTCCTGGAAGGAATGGGACGGCCGGTACGCCCAGTACCTGAACGGCAGGGCTTTTACGGCTGAAGAGGGCTACCGCGGTCCGGGCGCGGGAGTTCCGGTGGAGCAGATGTACCTGCCGATCCATGAGAACTGGCCCATGCCGCTGAAAGAGCATTACGCGGACTGGGCGGAGTTGAAAAACCGTGAGGAATATGGGGAATGGGCCAAGAAATCCCGCCCGCTCGAGCAGGCCATGGATAAACAATACCAGGCTGGAATTGCCTCCATAACTCGCCAGCTCTTCGAGCATTTCCGGAAAAGCGGATTTACCGGCACCAATTTCCAGGTATATTTCAACAATAAATACTATTTCAAGTGCCACTTTTTCGGCATGCCCAATGAGGGAGAGGGAACCTCTTTCTGGCTTCTCGATGAGCCGGTGGATTATGATGACTATGCGGCGAACCGCTTCTTCCTTTCCCTGGTCCGCCAGGGCTACCTTCAGGCGAAACCTGGCGCGGTAAAGCTTCATCTCCGCACCGATGTCTCGCAGCCGGAGCTGACACGCGGCCTCTGGGACAACGGCGTCTGCAATCTCTGGAACAGCAGCGGGCTCTTCGATTTCGGCACTACCGCCCGCTTCCGCATGCAGCGCAACCCCGAGGAAAAGTACTGGCATTACGGCGCGGGACCGGCGGTCTGGGGGCGCTTGGCCGAGCTCCAATCCAGCTTTTTCACTTACTGGTCGATCGGCACTGTCGGGGATCTGCCGTACTGGGATTCCTTGCGCGGCGAGGGCTGGATCAAGCCCAGCGACCTCGCGGTATTTTATCCCGGAGCCCAATATGCGGGCTCGGGCAAGGATTACGACGGTCCGATCGCCGGGGTGCGGCTCAAGGCGATCCGCAGGGCCCAGCAGGATATCGAGTACCTCGACCTCCTGGCGGCCAAACCCGGCTGGAACAAGGCCCGGGTCAGGCAGGCCCTGGCCGCCTGGGCCGATGATCCGCAGGCACCGGTGCTCACTTTCAAGAAGCTGACAGTCGGAGATCTTTTTGACCTGCGGAAAGCGATAAGCGGCGCTCTTCGGTCCAATTAGTGCGGATAGCAGGCAATAAGTCTGCCGCGGAAGAGATGCGGCAGGAGTTATGATTTGCGCTGCCTGGACCAGCCGCTTCAGTCGCAGGCTCTGCGGTCTGCATTTACGCGAGATTTGAGTGGTGAAGGTACGGGCTGGAGCAGCGTCCGGGGTCTGTGAAAGTGTATTTAATAGTAAAAATTATCTCCCGGTGTAAAGGCAGTTTGCCGGGCTGGCTTAATAAATGAGCAGCGGCTTGCGGAAAAATTAATCTCGAGCGTAAAGGACTGAAAATACCTAGCTTCAATTCAATACGCTGTTCAGTTCTTTGGAGACTTTGAAGACGGCCTTTTTTCTGGCGGGAACGAATACCTCTTCATTTGTCTTGGGATTACGGGCTTTGCGCGCTTTGTGATTTTTCACTTTAAATGTCCCGAACCCGCGGATTTCGAGATGCTCGTTCTCCGCGAGACAATTCTTGATTTCCTCCAGGCATTGTTCGACAACGATTTTGACATCCTTGACCGTGAAACCGGTCTTCTCGGCGATTAATTCTACTACATCAGCCTTGGTCATTGGTAAAACTCCTGTCATATGATAAGCGTTGGACAGCCGGTGTGAAGTACAGTTGGAGAGCTAAGTTTTTTAAAAATCCGTGTTAGAGAAATTAAACTCCATAGAAAAATTGCTTAAGCGCTTAAATTTAGCAAGAAAAAAATCATTAAGAAATTTGTTTTTCTTGGAAAAATCCCCGGCTCGTGGAAATTTTCTTTGCGAGGCGCAAAACTGTCCCTGTCTTAAACGCGAGGAATCCCGGCCAAAAAACCGATTTTAGTTCACGAATGACTCATCTGCCGAAAACAGCGCTCAGGACCGCTGAATTCTGGAATGTTTTGGTACTTGAAAAAAGGCTGGCGGTGGGGAAAACTCAGAGACTGTGATTAAGAGGGCAATTATCGGGCCGGGCGTTGACTTTGTGATAACTTGTTAACAATAAGGCAGTTGTTCAAAATGAAAAATCATTTATAAACATTTTTATCTTGCAAATTGAGATGAAGTTGGCTATTTGCACGCACTGCCGGCCGGCGTGAAGATTGAGTAAAGAGCGGTACTTAAGAGATCCGGTTAACGGCTTGCCCGTTGAAAGAAATTAAGAAAATAATTGTATCGAGACATTATTTAACTTGTGGAGACCTGCCAATGACAAATCGGCTTGACGATAACCTGGTGTGGTGGGGCAATTTCAGCCTGGCGCAGGGTGAAAGCGGGCTTTGGCGGATCGGACCGGCTTCGTTCCGGATCGAGCGTCTGAAATGTGAATGGCGGATTCTATACGACTGTTCGGGCGAGCCGCAAGACAACAATGCCGAGGTGCTTGTCCCGCTTGCACAGGTGACACAACCGGGACCGGCTTCCAGTCTTACCCGTTTCGGGGCGGGAGGTACGGTGGAGAGCCTGCAGATCAGCCCGGCTCTGGCCGACCGCCCGGTGGTGATCCGTCCGGAAGTGCCCTTTTTCGTCCTTCCCAATGAGGAAGTGAATTTCTATGCCGGCACTCCTTTATGGTTTCGCGTGGAGGTCGGCAAGAGGCGGACGCTGTTGCAGGATGCGCCGATCATCCGGCCGTCGGATACCTGGTTCGGACCCTCGACCATGGAAGGTGAGCTGTGCTATGCCAACCGGCTGTTCGGCAAACTGGAGATCAGCGAGCTCTCTTTCCGGCCTCATCGGGCAACAACGGTCATCCTGCTGCGCAACAAAGGCCGGAAGTCCATCCGGCTGGAGCGTTTCAACCTTCCGGTGCCCAATCTTTCGCTGTATCAGTCCGCCGAGAGCCGGCTCTGGACCCAGCAGGTGACCCTGGACCTGGGAGATGACGAACATACGGCCTCTCTGGGCTTCAAACCGGTCGCGCCCGCCGCGGCGGGCAAGGCGAAAATAGTCTGCGAGCCCAGACTGAAACCCGATCAGAATATCCTGACCCGGGCGATGAACTACCTGATCAGCTAAATCGCTGGAGGGAATATGACCCATACGTATGATTGGATTGTCAATTTTTTTACCCATGAAAGAATCCTCTCCCTCATCCGCTCGGGCGTGATTCTGGCAGCCGGCCTCTTGCTGGCCCGGCTTCTGGCCGGCAGTATCGCCAGGATGTTGAGCCGCTACACCAGCCAGCCCCAGCAGGTTCTGCTGCGGAAGATAGTTTTTTACCTGCTGGCCGCGGTGGTAGTCGCCTCCTCGCTGCGCGAGCTGGGCTTCCAGCTCAGTGTGTTGCTCGGCGCCGCCGGCGTCCTGACCGTCGCTCTGGGTTTCGCGGCCCAGACCTCGGCCTCGAATATTATCAGCGGCTTATTTCTGCTCGCCGACCGTCCGTTCCAGATCGGCGATGTCATCCAGGTGGGCGAGACCACCGGGGTGGTGAACTCCATCGAGCTGATCTCGGTAAAACTGCGCACCTTCCAGAATGCCCTGGTGCGGATACCCAACGAGGAGCTGATCAAATCGCAGGTCATCAATCTTACCAGCTATCCGATCCGGCGGATCGATATCGAGGTCGGAGTAGCTTACAAGGAGAATATCTCCCGGGTGCGGGAGCTGCTGCTGGAGGTGGCCGATCGAAACCCGCTCTGCCTTGAAGAGCCCGCGCCGCTGTTCATTTTCAAAGGCTACGGAGAATCCTCGCTGGACCTGCTTTTTTGCGTCTGGTGCGCCAAGGATAATTTCCTTCAGCTCATGAACAGCATCCAGGAGGAGATAAAGCTGGCTTTCGACAAGCACAATATCGAGATTCCTTTTCCCCAGCGGACTCTTAACGTCGGCGCTGCCACCGAGCCGTTCGCGGTGAGGCTGGTGGAAAAAAGCTGAAACGGACCAAGTTGAGCTTACGGGAAAAGATATCCGCCCGGCAAAGAAGAAATGCGCCGCATTTCATTATCGAACAAGCGACCTGGCCTAAAATCCGATCACGAGCTGCGTCAGGCAGGAGTCCTTAAGTCTGGAATTTGCCTGGTACTCCAGGCGCAGCTTGAGGCCATCCAGAAGTACTATTTCACCTCCGCCGCTGATTCTGTGGTTGTCCGGCAGGATCGCCGCGCGAGGCTCAGACAGCGCTCAATTCAGAAAAACAGCGGTCACCTGCGGTGGCTTGGGCATGGCTGGCGGCTGGGGAAGGGCAGGCGGCTTAGGCATAACGGGCGGTCCCGGCATTTTGGGCATAGGCGGCACGGAGGGAGGGTTCGGCATTTTCGGAGGCCCAGGTAAATGGCGAGGCATTTTCATTTTGGTTTCCGGAAGAGATTTCAAGATCTAAAAAAACGCTTTTGGACAATTCAAATCAGAGTTTTTCAGAGGATTATGAACCGGGCGGCCTCGGGCCGCGGCGTCCCCGCGGTTATCGCCTTGACAGCCGGGCCGGCCGGTTTGAAAAAGATGAGCGTTTGAGAATGTTCTCCGGCATAAATTCCCCCATCTAAGACAACTTGCCGCTTTTCAAATTTAGCGCATTTCCCTTATATCACTATAACCCATTCGCCTAAGCGTGTCGAGAAGTTAGTGCAGGAAAGATGGCCTGATAGCCGAATCAAAACAGGCCGGCTTAAATCGGCATTCTTCCTGAGTCTTGCGAATATGGCCGCGCCTGGAGTTTCCCCGGTGGAATATCCGATAACCGCACTTTCTTGCCGGCAGGCGAAAAAACTGATCTTCAAATCAAAATCTTATCGTTTTATAACAAAATTTTAATCTTACGCTTATAACGTGTCAAATAGCTTGGCTTTAATTCCTGGAGTTTCAGGATTTATAAAATATTCTCGATGGCAGGCTCAAAATGGCCGGCAAGAAAATATTGGTTGCGGAAACTGATCCGGTAACTCTGAGACAGATAGTTTATTATCTCTCCCGGGAGAATTTACGCGCGGAAAATACCTCGACTGCGGCGGCGGCCCTCGATTCGATCCGAATTAAAAAATATGAATTGCTGATTTTTGATTTGTATTTGCCGGATATGGATGGGCTCGAATTCTGCCGGCGCCTGAAAAGCGAAAGCCATTCGCGGGAGATACCGCTGATCGTCTAGTCCGCCAGCGGAGATGAGGCCCATGAGATAAGCAGTCTTGAGCTGGGGGCCGATGATTACCTCAGCAAGCCTTTCAGCCCCAGGATTCTGGCCTCCAGAGTAAAAGCGATACTGAGAAGAAGGATAAAGAGAGCGCAGTCTGACAATCTCCTGATGCGAATCAACGATCTGACCTTGCATAGAGGCCGCTATGAAGCCTGGACGGATGGAGCGCGCGTCAGTCTGACTTTCATGGAGTTTCAATTGCTGGATTATCTGGCAAAAAATCCGGGGAGGGCGCTTTCCCGCCGTCAGATTGTCGACGAGCTCCACAGCGGCAGCCAGTCCATTTCGGACCGCTCGGTGGATGTCCTGGTTGCCGGTTTGCGGAAAAAGCTCGGTTGTGACGGTAACAAGATCCAGGCCGTTCCGAGCGTGGGATACAAATTCACGGCGGCCGAATGGGATGCCGGGAGTACTGAAATGTCTAGATCCGAACCGGCCAGGCTGGTCTATCGCCGGAGCCCGGCGGTAAATTCCGGCGAGGAATATTAAAATTTAGAACTAAAGACTGTAGTGACCATCCAGAGACAAAATTTCTTCATTCCCCCCTGCTTTAAGCCCTGCTCTCGCTGCCATAACTAATTTCTCATTAAATCCTCATAATGACAAAATAATTATCTAACAGTCTATGGTTATTATGTGTAAACGTCAGAATTTTTTCCATCGTTAAATACTCTTTCCGGGTCAGGAGGAAGGATGTCAAAGCGCTACAGTTTGTTGGCCGCGGTCCTGTCGATGATGCTCACGGTTTCGACGGGATTATTAGCCCAGGATACTGCCGCGGACTCGATCCAGCTGGCCGCGGGCTCGGATGGAGAGATTTACGGTAGGATATCGGTGGCCGATCAGGGACTGCCCCTGGGCTCGGCCAGTATATATATCAAGGATACGAAATTCGGCGCGGTCAGCGATCAGGACGGCCGGTATAAAATTGCCGACCTGCCCCCCGGCAAATATACGATTGTGCTTTCCCATAGCGGATACCAACAGTTCGAAAAGGCAGTCATCCTCAACCCGGGCCAGCGCCTGCAGCAGGATTTCGCCCTTCGGGAAGCCGTTTATGAGATGAATAACATGCTGATCGAGGGCCAATTGCCGAAGGAGGAAGGGCGGCAGGCGGACAAGCTGCTGGAACAGCGGCAGCAGTCCGTCGAGATCAGTGATGCTGTCGGCTCCGAGGATATGGCGCGTACGGGAAGCGCAGATGCCGCCGAGGCGATGAGCAAGGTGACCGGGGCCTCAGTGGTGGACGGCAAGTATGTTTATGTGCGCGGCCTGGGCGACCGCTACAGCTCGACCCAGTTGAACGGTTCCGAGCTGCCCAGCCCGGATCCGTACCGCAAGGCCGTGCAGATGGACCTTTTCCCTTCGAGCCTGCTGGATCGGATTGTCACGCTCAAAAGCTACAGCCCCGATAAACCCGGCAATTTCTCAGGCGGCATGGTCGAGATCTGGACCAAGCGTTTCCCCGAATCTTTTACTTTCTCCTTTTCTCAATCCACCTCATTTAATCCCCAGAGCACCTTAAAGGGCGGTTCGCTCCTGTATCCGGGCGGAAAAAACGACTGGCTCGGCATGGATGACGGGACCCGGAGCCTGCCCTCGATTCTGAATGACCCCGGTTTGAAAATACCCGATATCGGCAGCGCCTGGAGCAACCGCGACAAAGCCCTCGAGCTCGACCGGATCACCCGCTCATTCAGCCAGGTAATGGCCCCCTCGCCGGATAAATTTCCGCTGAACCAAGGATACTCGCTCTCGGTCGGCAATCAGGTCAAGCTTTTCGGCAGGCCCTTCGGCATGCTGGGCAGCTTCAGCTACAATCGCAAATACACGGCGTACCAGAATGGAACGGCGGCCCGCTGGGAGCTTACCGGCAGTGTGGATAAAGTCGATGAACTGACAAATGAATACAGACTCACGGATGCGTTGGGTTCGGACGAAGCCCGCTGGGGAGGACTGCTGAACCTCTCCTATAAACTGACAGACAACCACGAAATCGGCTTTAACTACATGTACAACCAGAGCGGCGAATCCGAAGCCCGGTATCTGTACGGAGCGTTCCCGCGCGACCTGACCGGAAGTTCCACCTATGAAACCCGGGTGCTTAAATATACCGAGCGCTCACTGAACAGCGTTCAGCTCCGGGGAGAGCACAATCTGCCCGCACTGTTCGACTCGCACTTGGAATGGGCCGGTTCATACAATGATTCCCAGCAGGATGAGCCGGACCTGCGGTATTTCACCGACAACTATACCGTTACGGACCGGAATGGCGTCATCGACACGAGCTACGCGATCCGTCCTTCGATATATCCCAGCCCGAACCGGTATTTCCGCAACCTGAACGAGCACAACGTGGACTTGAATCTGAGCGTCGGAATACCCTTCAAGCAGTGGAGCCAGTTGCACAGTCAATTCAAGTTCGGCGGCGCTTATACCTCCACCGACCGGGCCTTCATCGAAAGACGCTTCGAGTTTATCACCGATGACAGCCGGTACGGCTACAAAGGCGACCCCTTATCCTTCTGGCAGTCTGGGAATATCGGTCTGGTGGACACCACGGGCAGGCTGAACCGTTTCGCCAACTATATTTCCGATGCCAGCGAGGCCCGGGGAAACTATGACGGCACCCAGAATGTCGCCGCCGCGTTTGTCATGACCGAGCTGCCGCTGACTAAAAAGATTCAGTTTATCGGCGGCGTCCGGCTGGAGACAACGGACCTCCAGGTGATAAGCCGTGACCAAAGCCTGAGGCGCGGGGATATTTCCGAGGTGGACTACCTGCCCGCGGCCAATTTTGTGTACCTGCTCAATGACAAGACAAACCTGCGCCTGGCTTATGGCCGCTCGCTGGCCCGGCCCACTTTCCGGGAGATGGCTCCCTATTCTTCCTTCGATTTTGTGAATGACCTGATTTTTACCGGCAATCAGGACCTTAAGCGCACCTTAATCGACAACTATGATTTGCGCTGGGAAAGCTTTGTGCGCAACGGGGAAGTGCTCTCGGCAAGTG
>Ga0156185_1015_pt1 | contig 13741 bp, 10 predicted proteins | sample RifCSPlowO2_12_FD_107838 | JGI IMG/M metagenome (GOLD analysis project Ga0156185, IMG submission 107838) | Candidatus Glassbacteria bacterium RIFCSPLOWO2_12_FULL_58_11 | reverse complement strand
CCGGCGTGCTCCTGGATTCCACACCCAGCCTTTGCAGCTCGCGGGCCACAGCGCCGCCCGCCACGGCCGGACCGACCAGGATCGCTCCCAGCGGCGCTCCGGCAGCCGGGGGATTGCTGCGCACTTCCAAGGTGTCCAGGCCTAGCTCTGCCAGCCAAAGGTTGAATTCCACGGCGGCGAAGCGGTCCTCCGGCCCGGTCCCCTCGCAGAGGAAGAGTGCCTGCTTTCCGGCCAGAGAGAACCGGCTTTGCCGGGGGCTGAATTCGGCCGGCCGGGGAATTATCCCGGGAAGGGTTTCTGCGGGACTCCGGGTGTCCGCCAGGCTGGTACGGAACATAAGGCAAACCTCCAGGGCCAGAAAAAGATTGTAACAAATTCGCATTCTCAATGGTTAAACTCCTCGAAAGATGTCGGACAGCCGGATTGAAATTCGAGTAAAGATTTAAAGTCGAATTCAGCCCGTCAAGCAAAAAGAGCTCGCGCGATAAACGACCCGCCGGATTAAGAATTTTTAAGTTCACCTATTTTCCGGTCAATTGCCCTGAGAACCGGCTTAATCTTGACTTAATGTTAGTTGTTTCTTATCTTTTTAGTTGACGCTAACAAGTGGAACCCAGCGTATCCCTGGGCTTACGCTGAATACTGACCCTGGATTCCGGTCTTAGACTGGATTCGAGCCTGGAAGATTAGCTGGATGCGATCCCGGTCAAATCCGGCCCCTCGGCGAACCCGGCGGGCAAGACGGTGGAATGATGGAAGGAATCAATTCGAGGCCTGCGGCCAACAATAAATAAGGCGGGTTCCAGCCTTGAGGTGCTATAAATGTTCAGGAATGCGGAAGAAACCGGTCAGAGCAATATCAGGCCGTTGAGCCTGATCAAAGCCGGCGAGAATGTAAAACTGATTTCGATCGCCGGCGGGCAACAGCTTCAGGCGCGCATGCTGGCGCTGGGGCTTCTTCCCGGCACCTCGATGGAAGTGTTGAAGAACAGATCCGATGGGCCGGTCATCATCATCGTCAAGGGGTCCCGTCTGGTTCTCGGCCGCGGAATGTCGCAGGATATCATGGTCTGCTGAACCAGCCGCCGCGCGGCTTTCTGTTCTGCGCCAGCGCCTTTCCTCCTGATTCAAACCTTAAATACATATTATTTTTCAGGGTTTCCTCCTGCGAGAGGGAATCTTTTTGTGCTCCGCCGATTTTATCCGGGATGAGTGTCAAATGGCTCAGGCCAGGACTAAATCAGATCAGAAAGAGATCAAGATCGCGCTGACCGGCAATCCCAATTCCGGGAAGACCACCATATTTAACCATCTGACCGGGTTCCACCAGCGGGTGGGCAACTACCCCGGGGTGACGGTGGAGAAAAAAGAGGGGCTGGTCCTTTACGAGGGTCACCATCTGCAGATCGTCGATCTGCCGGGCATATACAGCCTTACGCCATATTCGCCGGAGGAGCTGATTACCCGGCGGGTGCTCCTGGAGGAGAAGCCGGACGTAGTGATCGATGTCCTGGATGCGACCAATATCGAGCGCAACCTCTATCTGGCGACCCAGCTCAAGGAATTGGGCGTTCCCCTGGTCCTGGCGCTCAATATGAGCGATGAGGCCCGGGCGCAAGGGATCCAGTTCGACCTGCAGAAACTCTCGGCCCTGCTGGGCGTACCAATCGTACCCACGGTGGGCCACAAGCGCGAGGGGATCGGCGAATTGCTCGCGGCGGCGGTGGAAGTGGCGAATGCTACACGGGATTGGCGGGAAGTCAAAATCAATTATGGCCGGGACATCGAGACCGAGCTGGAAAATATTCAACGGGTGGTGGAGGAGGAGGGGCTGCTCAACGGGAGCTACGATGCGCGCTGGGTGTCGGTAAAACTTCTCGAGGGAGACCAGGACATAATCGAGCGGGTGAGAGCGGACCGGGTGCTCACGGTATCCGAGGAGGCTTCCCGCCGCCTGCAAAAACTGCTCGGCGACCCGCCCTAGGTGCTGATCCCCGACCGCCGTTACGGTTTTATCTCCGGGGCCTGCCAGGAGGCGGTCCGGATTACGGTCGAGGCCCGTCACAACATGTCCGACCGGATCGACGAAGTGATAATGAACGGGGCGCTCGGCATTCCGATCCTGCTGCTGATGATGTACCTGGTGTTCAATTTCACTTTCACCCTGGGCGATCCGCCGATGCAGGCCATCGAATGGGCTTTCGTCGGCCTGAGCGGCCTGATAACCTCGGTCTGGCCCGAAGGCACAGCGAGCCTGCTCCGCTCGCTGCTGGTCGATGGAATTATCGGCGGAGTCGGGGGGGGGGTGGTGTTCCTGCCGAATATCCTGCTGTTGTTCCTGGCTATCGCCATGCTCGAAGATACGGGATACATGGCCCGGGCGGCCTTTATCATGGACCGGCTGATGCACCGGATCGGCCTCCATGGAAAAAGCTTCATCCCGCTGCTGATCGGTTTCGGCTGCTCGATACCGGCGATTATGGCCACGCGCACCCTTGAATCCCGCCGCGACCGTCTGGTGACCATGCTGATAACCCCGCTGATGAGCTGCGGAGCCAGGCTGACTATTTACGCGCTGATAATCCCGGCATTTTTCCCGCGGGCCTGGCAGGCGCCGGTGCTCTGGATTATTTATGTCAGCGGGATCCTGCTGGCGATAATCTCGGCCAAGCTGCTCAGGAAAACCCTGTTCCGCGGTTCCTCCGAGCCATTTGTCATGGAGCTGCCGCCCTATCGCATCCCCACGGCCAAGAGCGTGGTGATCCACATGTGGGATCGCGGCAAGCAATATTTAAGGAAAGCCGGGACGATTATCCTGGGAATCTCGATTGTCCTCTGGGCCTTTACCACTTTTCCGCGCCGGACCGTTTTTTCGGCAGAATACAACAGCGAGGTCGAGTCGGCGCAGGCGGCTTACGGACAGGGAGTGGCGGAGCTTTGCGCCAGGCTGGGCCTGACACAGGAGGGGGCGCTCTGGCTGGCCGGGGCGCTGGAAAACCCAGCCTCTGCCGGAGAGCCGGCCGCCGGCGTCCCGGAGCAGGACAAGGAGGCGGCCGCCGGGTTTCTGAAAGTACTGGAAAGGCTCGAAGCGGCCAGAGAAGGCTCGCCGGCCGCCACGGATAAAATAGACCCGGAGCAGACGTCTGTCGGCCTGTCGGCCGCCTTTTACCTGGACCAGGTCAAAGCTCCCTACGCGGAACACATGCTGCAGGCTGACAGGCGGAAACACACCGAGCAGCTTTCGTATTCGCTGGCCGGCCGGATCGGCAGGGGATTGGCGGTCGTGCTGCAGCCGATCGGCCTGGACTGGAAGGTTTCGACAGCCCTGATCGGCGCATTCGCGGCCAAGGAGGTTTTCGTGGCCCAGATGGGGATCATCTATGCGGTCGAGGATGGCGATGGCGGGACACGAACGCTGAGAGAGCAACTGCGCGCGGACTACACGCCCCTGGGGGCGATCTGTATCCTGCTGTTCTGCCTGATCGGAACGCCCTGCATGGCCACCCTGGCGGTGACCCGTAAGGAGTCCGGCTCGTGGGGCTGGGCCCTGCTGCAATGGGGCGGGCTGACTGTCATGGCTTATATCATTACGTTCATAGTATATCAGACGGGGCTGTTATTCGGCCTGGGAGGGGTGTAAGATGCTGGACTACCTGATAGTCGCAGTCATAGTGGCCGCGGCAGCAATATACACATTCCGCTCGCTGTTCAGGGCCGCCCGCGGGAAAAAATCCTGCTGCTCCAATGCGGAATCCTGCCAAATGGTGGATTTCATGAAAAAGAACAATCCAGGGGGCAAGGCCATTAAGTGCGAGGCCGAGTCCGGGTTGTCCGGGGTGAAAAGCTACAGGGAATTTGCCACCGGCAAACGCCTGGACCTTTCTCCAAAAACGCCCCGCCCGGAATGAAGCTCAGCTCAGCTCGAAGCCTTTGGGGATCAGCACCAGGCCGGATTCGGACAGCATGAAATGACGGCTGTCCTGCTCGGGATTATAACCGACCGTCTTGCCGGGATCTATTTTTGCCTGCTTATCGATCACTGCTCTGCGCACCTTGCAGTTCCCGCCGATATTCGTATTGTCCATGATAATCGAATCCTCGACCAGGGCGTCCGGTCCGATATGGACCCCGGGAGAGAGCACGCAGTTGCTGACCTCGGCGCCATCGATAATACAACCGGGCGAGATGATCGAGTTGCGGGCCCGGCCCAGGTGGCCCTTTTTACCCGGCGCCGGTTCGGCGCGGATCAGCTTGGCCGGCGGGTACTGGCCCATGTAAGTCCGGATCGGCCATTCGGGGTCGTAGAGGTTGAATCGCGGGTTGTGGCTCAGCAGGTCCATGCTGGCCTGATAGTAGTTCTCGATGGTACCGATGTCCCGCCAGTAGAGAATGTCTCCGCCGCTCTCATCGGCGAAATTATAGGCGTAACAGCGGAACGAGGGGATCATCGCGGGGATGATATCGCGGCCGAAATCGTGGCGGGTGTCTTTCTTGGCATCCGCTACCACGTTGCGCACCAGGATTTCGGTATCGAAGATATAAATACCCATGTTGACCAGAGCCTGATCCGGGTTGAACGGGCTCGGCTTGGGCAGCGCGGGCTTTTCCTCGAAATCCACTATGCGGCCATCCGGCTCCACCTGCAGCACTCCGAGCTGGTTGGCGGCCAGGGAGGTTTCAACCTGTACCGTAGCCACGGTCAGCTCTGCCCGCATCTCGAGGTGGAATTTGATCATCTCGGCGTAATCCATCCGGTAGATATGGTCGCCGGAGAGGATCAGCACATAGCGGGGGCGGAGCTGGTCGAGCAGGTAGATGTTCTGGTAGAGCGCATCCGCTGTGCCCCTGTACCAGCCTTCGCTGAACTGCTGCTGGGGAGTCACGGAATCGATGTATTCGCCCAGCTCCCGGCAGAAGACATTCCAACCCTCCTTGAGGTGGCGGTCCAGGGAATGGCTCATGTACTGGCAGAGCACTTTGATCCGGCGCAGGCCGCTGTTGAGGCAGTTGGAAAGGGTGAAATCGATGATCCGGTAAATGCCGCCGAAGGGGACGGCGGGCTTGGAGCGCGATTTGGTAAGAGGGTACAGGCGCTCGCCGCGGCCACCCGCGAGGATTACGGTAAGAAGGTCCTTGGAGATACCCGTGGACAAAGTGTTTCCCTGTGTCTGGCGATCAGTGAATATTTCTCTGCGGGAGGCCGGTCACGGGCCCACCGGGTAACCGCCGCCGGAGGCCGTTTGCGGCAGCCTCAGAACTCGTAGATACTCTCTCCCAGGGCTTCCTTGACTTTCTGCTTGAGCTCGGACAGGTCAGCGCTCTTGATTACGTAGCTGTCGGCGGCCCAACTCATGAAATTATCCTTGTAACTGTCGAAGGCGCTGTTGATAATCACCGGGATTTTATTATCGCGGCCCAGGAACTTGCCGAGCGCCTCGACGCCATCCATGCCGGGCATTTTAATATCGAGGATTATCAGGTCGTAGCGCTCGCGCTCGAACATGCTGAGCGCTTCCATGGCATCGGCCGCAGTGTCCACGCGGTACCCTTCTGTTTCGAACTCAGTCTGATACAGCAGGCGAAGATCCCCTTCGTCATCTACGATCAGCAGTCTCTTCATGATTTACCTCCCTGTTAACGGCTTGTTTTACCGGCAGTGTGACATGGAAGACCGTACCCTCGCCTTTCTTGCTGCTCAGGCCGATCGTTCCACCGTGGCTTTTGATGATCCGGCTGCTGATAGCCAGTCCCAGTCCGCTCCCCGAGCTCTTGGTGGTAAAGAAAGCGGTAAAGAGCTTTTCCAGGTTTTTCTTTTCGATCCCGATACCTGTATCAGCAATACTGATCGTGTAATAATCAGCGCTGAGGCTGGAGCTGACAATCAGCTTGCCGCCTTTGGGCATCGCCTCCAGCGCGTTGCGGAAGATATTGAGCAGCACCTGCCGGATTTGATCCGGATCGACCTCGATCATAGGCGAGTTATCCATTATCCGGTTCTCGATCTCGATGTTGCTGGCCTCCAGCTCCAGGTCCAGCATCTTGAAAGTTTCCTGGACCAGTTCACCGGGGTGGACCGGGTGAAATACCGGCTGGTTGGAGCGCATAAAGGTCAGCGTATCCTTAAGATAACGCTCCAACCGGTCGACCGCCTCGAGGATGATCCGGGCCTTTTCCCGCTTGGGGTCTTTCGGTTTCAGGTCTTTATACAACGAGCGGGCGAAACCGCCGATACTGACCAGCGGGTTACGGATTTCATGCGCCACCTGAGTCGCCAGGTGGCCCAGGGCGGAGAGCTTTTCCGCCTGGACCAGCTTGTCGCGGCTCTCTTTCAAATCCCGGTAGGCCTCGTTCAGCTCCTCGATCTTTTCCTCGAGGCTGATGTACAGCCGGCTGCGCTCTATGGTATGGCTGGCCAGGTTGGCGAATACGTGCAGTTTCCGGACCGCCTCTTCATCGATCGGCCGGTGGTTTATCAGATTGTCGGCCAGCAGCAGGCCCACGCTGCGGTGCTCGCAGACAATCGGCACTATGGCCAGGGTGTCGGTTCCCAGCAGCGAGGCCAGGTCCTGGGGGAAAGTGCCCATGGCGATGCCATTAATTATGTTGAGCGACTTCTTGTCCTTCAGCGAGCGCACCAGCGGGTTTCCGGTGTCTTTCAGGGAGATATGGATGTTGTTCACGATCTGGTTGACATGGATATTGTCATGGTCGAGGCCGCTGGATTTATAGCCTTCGAATATCTCATGCAGCGACCTGTATTTCTTGTGGACATCGCTCCAGATTACACCTGCCTCTTCCGGGTTGGAGGGCCCGATGGCCAGTCTCCCCACCAGGGCATTCTTCTTGTGGTCCACCAGCAGCAGGAAAGCCCGGTTGAAGCCCAGACCCTGACCCGCGGTCACGCCGATCAGGATGCTGCCGAGGATTTCATTGAGGTCCTTGGAGGAGAGCAGCGCCTCCATGATCTCGTTAACCGTCGAGAGGTCATCGATATTTTCCTGGAGGATCTGCTCCAGGCGTGCCCGCAGGGTGATGTCGCGGAAGATGATCAGTTTGCCGCTGATGTTGCTGGCATTGTCGCCCTGTTCGGCCAGCACAGTGGAGGTGGCTTCCAGCACCAGCCTTTCGCCGTGCCGGTTCAGCAGGTCGGTGACATAGTGTTTGATCGACCCGTCACTGGCGAACTCCACCCGCCCGGCTTTCCACATATCCGGCGAGGGGGAATTGGCCGGCATCAGCCGGTCGAGCGGCTGGCCCGCCATTTCCTCGCTTGAGTAGCCGAACATCTTCAGAGCGCCCTGGTTCCAGGTATTGACCAGGCCGCGCTCATCCAGGGTGATAACTGCATCCGGGCTGTTCTGGATGAATGTTGCCAGGTAATGCTCGTTGCGGCGGATATCGCTTTCGAGTTTTTTCTCCCAGCTCAGATTGCGGGCGATGCAGATCGTGCCGGCCGGCTGGCCCTCCTCGCCGAAAAGCAGACTGAGTGTCAGGCTGACCGGAACTTCTTTGCCTGAGATGTCGGTGAAATAGGTCTCGTAGTTTTCCACTATCCCGTTGCATTCATCCAGGTAGTGCATCAACTGTTCCGCCTCGCGCTTGCCGCCCAGGTAAAGGTCGCCGATCAGGATATCACCATCGGCGATTGACTCCAGCCCCAGCATTTGCTCGGCGGACCGGTTGTAAAAGGTGATCTTGCCATCCATGTCGGCGGTGAAAAGCGCATTGGGCGTGGTATCGAGCAGGCGCTTGAGGAAATCCATGGTCCGGTTGATTTCCTGCTCAAGGAGCCGAGGCCGGCTGACATCCTCGAGGGTCTGCACGACCCCGTGGATCCGGCCGTCCGGACCGATCAGCGAGCTGATATGGCTCTTGAAGCGCCGCCGGACCCCGAAGCGGTCGGTATAATCGAATTCGTGCTCGCTGCCCTCCACGCCCTTGTGGAGCGCTTTTTCGAAAGTCTCCAAAATCTCTTTGGAGGCTTGGGAGGCGTAATCCTTGAAAAGCACGCGGCCCAGGACGGCGGTCCTTTCGATGCCGGTGATTTTTTCTTGCGTGGAGTTGTAAAGCACGATCTGTCCGTTGCGGTCAGTGACCAGCATGCCGATCGGGAGGCTTTCGTAGAGGTGTTCGCGGACAGTCTGATCGAGGTAGCTGTCGCGGCCCGAGCCCGGCTTGCCCTGCCAGTTCTGCAGGTAGGCGGTGTACATCTTCTCCTCGCCGCTCTCCGGCTTCTCGCTCCAGGGGATGACATTCCAGTCCGATTGAATCTTTTCGCCGGCCTGATCGACGATCAGCAGCTCGATTTTGCCCGCGGGAGGAGGGGACAGTTGCACTGGATTGAGCTCCGGCAGGGCGATTATGCTGAAAGGATTACCCACCAGCTCAGGCCAGTCGATATTCAGCAGGTCGCAGAGCGGCCGGCTCGCCCCCTGGATCATCCCCTGCTCATCGAGCAGCAGGAAAGCCTGGGAGCTGGTGTGCAAAACCAGCCGCAGCAGGGCTTCCTTATTTCTGGTCAGGGTAGCCATAGTGAAGGTTTCAGGTCGGAGAAAATCCGGTCGCTTTCCTCGCACTGCTCCAGAAAATGCCAGTCTGCGTCATCCGTCGATCCCTGTTGTTCGAGCCGGCCGATCATCTGGTGCAGGCGCATAAAGTTTTCCCAGTGGCGGACCACCCGGGCCTCGGCATAATCTCGGGCGCTCCAGGTGCTGATCAGGAACTGCCAGTCCGAGCTTTCGAGCAGCAGCAGCTCGCGGCCGAGCTGGCAGGCCACCCGATAGATCTGTTCCGTGGTGCCCTCGGTGAGCTTTCCGGCCACGGCGCACATTTTGTCCTCAGCCTCGTACACGTGGCGCCAGGTCCACTTGGTCCAGTCGTTGAGCCAGATATAGTGGAACCCGCCCTCGCCCCAGCTTCCCTCGGGCAGGCCGACCACTGTCTTCGGGCGGGCCTGATCGAGGAAGGCGCCGCAGGAGGAAGGATGGACCACGCTCGAAGCTCTCAGCTTTTCCAGCACGCGGCCCAGCCAGCCAGGTCCCTCGAACCACCAGTGGCCGAACAGCTCGGTATCGTAAGGGGCAGTAATCATGCCGTTCCGGCCGGTGGCGGAATGGTACTGGCCGATGATCTCCTCGAGCAGGGAGACGAAGTGCGAGCTCTGGCTGTCCATGATTCCGGGGACCCGCTGCGGCTCGTAAACCTGCTTGTCGGCCAGGTCGGCCTTGGCGGAGGTGACGCGCCAGTAGCGATGTCCGCCGGGATAATGTTTCTTGTGGAAATCGAGGAACATCCCATCCCCGGGATAACCCCATTCTCCGCTCCAGACCTGGAGCCCGCTTTTGGGGTCGCGGGTATAGAAGGCGACCGGGTCCTGATGAGAGATATCCCCGACCAGATACGGCATGTAAGGGGTATATTCGGTATCTTCGGGACGGGGTTCGTAGGACTGCTCGAACTGCTTCCAGAGCCGCTGGAGCGCCTCGAAACGGTCCATGTAAACTCCAATTGCCTTTCCCCCCTTGAGCAGGTGCGAGTCGATAATGAAGTAGCGGATACCGGCTTCGCTCACCAACTGTTCGATGCCCTTGCGCCGGATGGGTTTGACCGGGCCGTAGCCCTCCTCTGCCAGGGGGCTGATCCAGTCATAGGAGGGGCGGTAGGCGCACTCGGGCAGCCAGGTCCCCACCGGGTCCCGGCCGAAGTGACGGCGATAGGTGGCTTTTCCCTGCATGAGCTGGGCCTTGATGCATTCATCCCTTCCCAGCAGAGGCAGGTACCCATGAGTGGCGGCACAGGTGATGATCTCGATCTTGCCCTCATCCTGGAGCTTGCGCAGGGCGCCGGGTATGTCGCCTTCCAGCGGCCCGGCAAAACTGTCGCGGGTCCGGCTGTAAAAGTCGCGCCAGTTCGCCGCGAGACTGGCTTTGTAGCTGTCCCCCACCCGCTCGAACTCCACCCGGTTTTCCTCGGCGGAAACGATTTTCTGCCCGAGATAAGTGACAAAAGAGGCCTTGAAGCGCTCATCGGCAAGCTGCTCGGCCAGGACCGGGGTCACGCCGATAGTCACCCCGATATTGTCCCGCCCGGCGGCGGCCACCTGCTGGAAAACCTCGATCAGGGGCAGGTAGGTCTCAGCGGCGGCCTCGTTGAGCCAGTCCATGCCGTGCGGCCACTGGCCGTGACTGATCACATAGGGCAGGTGCGAATGCAGGACGAAGGTGAAATATCCTTTGGGCAAAATCGACTCTCCTTGGTTCGGTCTTAATTTCCGGTGATTTTTTTAAGTGTTTACAGGGTTGGGGCCTGACAGGCTAGGCCCCAACAATCATTTATTAGCGTCCCATTATAATTGTACTTCGCGCAGGAACCCGGCGGCATTTTCCGGCGGCGTGGGATTGATAAACAGCCCGGTACCCCATTCGAAGCCATGCGTAGTGCCCAGCCGCGGAATGATTCCGATATGCCAGTGCCAGTCGTGTTTCAGGGTGCCCCAATAGCCCGCGCGTTTCGCGGACTGTCCGGTGCTGGGCGCGGTGTGGAGGGTCAGGTTGAACGGGAGGTCGCCGAAAAGCTTGGCCAGCCTGCCGATCGCCTGATAAATAATTTCCGCGGCCGGCCGGATCAAATTATCCTCGAGCCCCGAGAAATCGTGATTATGCTGCTTGGGCAGGATGGCCATCTCAAAAGGGAAGCGCGAGGCATAGGGGACGAGACAGGCGAAATGCTCGTTCTCGGTCACTACCCTTCGGCCATCGGCCAGCTCCTGGTCCAGCAGGTCGCAGAACAGGCAGCGCTCTTTCTGGTGGAAATGCTCCCGGGCGGTGGCCAGCGCCATCGCCGCGATCCGGGGGATCACCGGCATGGCTAGAATCTGCGTATGCTGGTGGTTCACCGAGGCCCCCGAGGTGGGGCCGTGATTTTTGAAAAGCATGATGTAACGGAACCGCGCATCTTCCATCAGGGCGGCCAGCCGTGCGCGGTAGGTCTGGACCAGCAGTTCGAGGTGGTCCGGCTTGAGCTGATGAAACAGGACATGATGATGGGGATGCTCCACGATTATTTCGTGGCAACCCACGCCGTTGATCCAGTCATAAAGTCCGTGCGCACCGCGTTGGATTTTTTCGTGAGTGTCCGAGAGGGCCGGATATTTGTTTGGGAAAACTCTCACTTTCCATCCCGGGCGATCCGGGTTGCTCCCATCCCGCACCGCATAAATCTCCGGCGGGGTTTTGGATTCCTGCCCCTCGCAAAAGGGGCAGAACCCCTCATCCGGCACCCTTTCCGGGACCTGGAAATCTTCCGGTCCGCGGGTGCGGTCGACAGTGACGATGACCCATCTGCGGTGCACCGGATCGTGTCTGAATTCAGCCATTTGTACGCTCTTTTCCTAAGAGATTTGCCGGCGATATCGTAACATGGCGCGATCAAGTTCCGATCAAGGATAAAAAGGCCGTTTATTTATATTATACCATAACGCTCCGGGGTGTCAATAAGATAATAAATATCAAACACTTAACTTGTTTAGCTGTAAAGAGAAAGAGTGAGTTTGAATCCTTTGGAAGATAAGGATTTAACTTCCAGGGGCCAGAGCGGCATCAGGCAGCTCGCCTGGTAGGTGCGGTCAATTCCGCTTTCGCTCTGGCTGATCGTTTCCACCGGGTACTGTACCAGGAGCTCTGGCTGCGGCGTAAAAAGGAAGTTCAGATCGACGTGCTCGCGCTGGTTATAGACCGTGAATGTACGGCCGCCCGGGAACAGGGCGCCCACGGCTAGGCCAGTCCGGCTGCCATCGGCAAGCTCCAGGCCGACCGCCGGGTCCCGCGGCCCGAGAACTGTCAGGTTGAAGGAAACGCCGAAATACGCTTTCAGGGGCGAGGCGCCCTGATTGGTCATCCGGTAGTCTGCCGTAAACGAGCCGGAGCCGCCGGAGAGGAGAATCTCTTTCCTGAGCAGCAAGCTGATTGGCTCCGCCCCGGGCAGGTTGACCGATCCGCGGCGGGTCAGCCGGCAGCCGGCCCGGGCCCCTTTCGGGCGCACCAGGCTCCAGTCCCACTCCCGGTCGGCGAAATCACCCAGGTCCGCGGGCAGGTTTCGGGAGGCCTGCTCGAAATCCCGCGGCTTTTCCGCGAAGAAATGCTCCCGCAGCATCCAGCGGGGATAGGGATCGTAGATGAAACTTTCGGCTGGCAGCTTGTCGGCGAACTGGCGCTCGTGGATGCTCGCGTGAGCGCCCTCCGCGCCGGCCCCCCCGACCCCCAGGGTCATCTTGCGGTGATAGGCCTCTCGCCGGCGGGCCAGGGTGTCGATCAGGTTGAACTCGGAGTTCAGGTCGTCCAGCTCAACAATCGCGCCGCCCTGCGAGGGTTTGATAAAGAGATTGACCCGGCTGTCGCCAAGCCGGATTTCCGGCCGGCCGTCGAGGTCCATGTCCAGCGCCTCGGCCTCGGCCTTCCCGGCGGATTTGGAGCCTTGAAGGAGCAGTTTCTCCGCGCGGATCAGGCAGGAGTATATCGCGTGCCTGAGGTGAGGCAGGTACAGGCCGCCGAAAATCCCATGCCAGTAAGCGCAGTTGCACTGGGCCATCCAGAGCTGGCGCAGGGGCTCGGGGAGGCGGCCGGAGTCGTAAGGTTTATCGCCCAGGGCCTGGTGCACCAGACGGCTGGTATGGCACATGCGCTTGTGCATCCAGCCGGACTCGGGGTATTTGACCAGGAAGTTGCGCCAGAAGCTGCCCCGCAGGAAGGGGAATAACTCCGTGAGCCGGCCCTCCTGCTCGAACCGGACCTGGAGGTCGGCCAGGCGCTCGGAGGCCTCAGCGGGCAAGGCCCAGCCGCCCATCTCGAAGTAACTGGAAGTGGGCAGGTACACTTTGCCGGCGGGCGGGGAACTGTCGAGGACCTCTCCGAAAGAGGACATCTCGAGCCAGTCGCGGTTTTCACTCAGCGCGGTAAAGAAGCGCTCGAGCCAGCCCTGGCTGTACACCCAGTCGTGGGTGCCGGGCCACATGCCGAACTTTTCGCCATCATCCGCCAGCACCAGGGCCGCACCGTCGGGCAGGCGCTCGGCTTTCTGTCGGAAAAAGTCCAGCACCTCCTCGACCGGGTGGAAGGGAACAAGATAGCGCAGGCGCTGGCTGATCGGGAAAATCCGGATCACCGCCCCCTGGTCATCGCTCAGGTAATAATCGTGAAGGCGGTCCGCATCGAACCCGGCGGCGAGAAAGTGGAAGTCATCCACGGTAATGAACTCGAGCCCCGCCTCGGCGAGCAATCCAGGCAGGGAAGGCTCCCAGATCCTCTCGGTCAGCCAGGCTCCGCGGACCCGGACGCCGAGGCGCTGTTTCAGGTAGCGGCTCATGTAGCGTATCTGCCCCAGACTGTCTCGGCGCGGAATCACCGGCAGGATCGGTTCGTAATGACCGCCTCCGGTAAATTCGAGCTGGCCTGCCTCGAGCAGGCGGGCGAATAGGCTAAAGAACTCCGGGTGGCGCTCCGATATCCACTCCAGGAGCGGCCCGCTGTAGTGCAGACTGACCCGGAGCGCGGGGAAACGGGCCAGGGTTTCCAGGAAAGGCAGGTAACTTATCCGGTAGCCCTCTTCGAAAACATGGTCGAAATTTCCCACCGGCTGGTGGCAGTGCAAACCGAGAATAAAGCGGATCTTTTTTGACACAGCGGCAGCCTCCTGTCGTTTAACAAACAGTTAACTTTACACGCTTTCAGGGCATTTTGCAATAAGG
>Ga0156185_1161_pt3 | contig 13800 bp, 12 predicted proteins | sample RifCSPlowO2_12_FD_107838 | JGI IMG/M metagenome (GOLD analysis project Ga0156185, IMG submission 107838) | Candidatus Glassbacteria bacterium RIFCSPLOWO2_12_FULL_58_11 | reverse complement strand
TGGCGCTTAAAGCGCCCCGGACCGAGCCGGGATCGATATTGTAGGTCTCGGGGTCGATATCCACGAAAACCGGCGTGGCCCCGCAGTGCACCACCGCATTGGCCGTGGCGATAAAAGAGTAGGAGGGGACAATAACCTCATCACCCGGCCCCACGCCCAGCAGGTGCAGGCTGAGGAAAAGCCCTGCGGTGCAGGAGGATACCGCTACCCCGTGCTCTGCACCTACCGCCTGGGCGAATTTCCTCTCGAATTCCTCGACACGGGGCCCCTGGGCGATCCAGCCGCTTTGCAGAGTCTCGCGGACAAGCTCCAGTTCGGCCTCACCCATTTCAACCCTGGTGATCGGTATCGAGAACTTCGGCATATCACCTTTTGTCAGAATTCAGAAATTAGAGTTGAAGCCGTCAGAAGGAGCTTGCGACCGGACTGATGCAATTTTAGTTCCAGTAATGATTCAGATTGCGCGCGCCGGCATTCCCCGGTAGACTTTACCAGGTTCGCGCAGGTCCTGGGTCGCCACCGCTCCCATGCCGACCATGATATCATCGGCCACTGCGATATTGTCCCGGAGTATGCTGCCGATCCCCAGGTAGCAGCGGTTTCCCACAGTTACATAGCCGGCGATCAGCACCCCGGCGCAAACCTGAGTGTAATCCCCAAGGTGGCTGTCGTGGTGCAGGACGGCATTGTAGTAGAGGAATGAGTTCAGGCCGATGCTGGTATCCGGGCCGACCCGGCTGCCGGCATAAAGGATTGCCCCGGGCTCTATACGGGCGCTTGAGGAAATAGTTGCCTGAGGGTGAATTATTTTTGCCCATCTCTCTGGGCTAAGATTCAGTCTTTCACCCACGCGGCCGCGCAGGGCAATATCCCGGTGCGTGGCGATACAGAGGGCCGCCTGGCAATCCTCCGGGATATTTTCCGAGGTGATGGGGCCTAATACAGTATGACCAGCAACTTTTTCCCCGGCCAGGGAAGGGTTGTCATCCAGGATACCGCGGATTTCAAATCTATCCGTAAGGGAGTTGATATCTTCCACCAGGGAGATAACCTCCCTGCACATCCCTCCGGCGCCGATCAGGATAAGTTTTTCCAATACTTGGCTTCCTTTCCGAGGAAAGAGCGCAAACCTCGTCCGGCTGGTAAAATTACCGCCGGGTCCGGCAATTTCACAGGAAAAATAATGGGGGCTTGGAAATAAAAAAAATAATATTTCATTTTTAATTATCTTGCGGATATTTGCCGGATGATAAATTTTAATGCAATAGTCGGAGTAAGCATGGCTTTATAATATTTCGATGATCCTGACAGTGCAACAGTTTGGATGCCTTTTTATTTTGAGCTGATTCTGATTTCAGGCGGAGGCCGCCCCTGCATGCCTGATATTACTTATGAGGTAATCGACGATAACGCCACCCGGCCGGAGCTGGAGGATTTTATTGCCTCCAGCGCCAATGGGACCCTCTTTCACAGCCCTCGTTTTCTGAACTATCACGGCGAAGAAAAGTTCAGAAGCCAAGGCGGAACCGTTCACCACCTGCTTTTCCGGCAAAAGGGCCGCATTTGCGCTTTTATACCGGGAATGATTTTCGAGACGGATAAGGGTCCGGTTTACCGGTCGCCTTACGGCGGCTCCTACGGCTCGTTTGTCTATGACAGCCTCACTTTCAGCGAGACGCAGGAGATACTGGAGCTTTTCCTGGGCTTCGCCAGGGAGAAAGGAATATCGGAGATTCACCTGGTGCCACCGCCGCCCCTGTATTGCCGCGACAGTTTCAGCGACTGCTTCCAGTTCCTGTTCTTAAGCAAGGGTTTCAGGATCGGGAAAGCCGAGCTGCTGATGGTCTGCCGTCTGGAGCCCGGAAAGGATTATCCGCTCAGCGCGATGAAAAAGAAGGCCAAGGAGGCCTGGCGCCAAGCCCTGCGTAAAGGCGTAACTGCTGGTCCCTCAGAGGATTATGCGGCATTTTATGAAATGCTGCTGAGAGACAAGCAGAAATTCGGGACTTCGACCACCCGGACCTATGAGGAGCTGCAGCGGATAATCGGGCTTTTCCCGGGGAAAATCCGCCTCTGGCTGGCCTGGCTGGAGGGCCGGCCGATAGCCGGCGGCCTGTTTTTCCTCTGCAATGAGCGGGCAGCGAATTTTCTCGATCTTTGCCACGATGTCAGCTACTATGACTTCCGGGGCAGTAACCTGATGCTAAAAGTGGCCCTCGAGGAGCTGGCGGCCCTGGGTCTTCGCTGGATGGACTTCGGTCCCTCCAGTTTCGGTTACGAGCCCCACCATACGCTGATTAAATTCAAGGAATCATTCGGCGGGCAGGGTGTGGCCCGGCTTTACTACGAGCTCAAGCTCGACTGAGCCGGACCGGGGCCGGACAATCAGAAAGGGCGAAAGTGAAACAGGCCAAAGACATAAACCTGGACGGTTTCGACTGGGGACAGTACTACGAGGAGCGCTCGCGACGGTTCACCGATCCGCTGGTGGCGAGCGAGTATATCACCCCTGAAGGCAAGCTGGAGAGCGCCCTGATCGAGGCCATGACCGGCTTTGTGATCGAGCATCTGGCACCAGTCTCGACAGACCGTTTCCTCGAGATCGGCTGCGGCTGCGGGGTAATGCTGTCAAGTCTTGCCGATCGCGGAGTATTGGGGCCGGAAACCAGCGGGATCGATGTCTCTCCGGGAATGATCGAAAAGGCGCGGCTTATGGTAACCTTAGCCACGTTCGAGGTAATGGATGCGGCGAGCGTGGGCAAGCTCGGGAAGAAATTCGATAAAATACTGCTCTGGGGAGTCTTGCACTATCTGGACCGCCGTGATTACGTTACCGCGGCGCTGAGAGAAATTACCGATGTGTTGCGCCCCGGCGGAAAAATCCTGCTCGGCTGGGTTCCGGATGCGGACCGAAAAGATGATTATGTCGCCTGGCGGAAGTCGTTGCCCGCGGTGGACCACAGCCTGCGCACGCCTCGCAAGGCCGGACTGGAATGGCTATGGTTCGAAAAAGCCTTTTTCAGGGACCTTGGGAACCGCTACCCGGCAAGCGTGGAAATCCTGGAGCACCGTGGGTTTCCCGGCGGGCTGGAACACTACTTTTTCTCGGTGCTGATTAGGTCAGAAGCTTGATTCAGTGGAGATACCGCGAGTGGCCGGAGCAGAAAAAAACTATAATGAAAAGCCCGTATTCTGCCTGACATTGGACCAGGAATGGGTCAGCGAGGACTGCCTGGAAGATGTGCTTTCCAGGCTGGAGGCTTGGGACTGCCCGGCGACGGTTTTTGTCACACACAGTTCTGCGGCTCTCAGCGGCCATGCCGCGGCCAACCGGCGGCTGCATCTTGGTCTGCACCCGAATTTCCTGCCCGGCTCGACCCATGGCGGGAGCGAGGAGGAGGTGCTCGAGCACTGTTTCTCGCTCGTGCCCGGGGCAGACAGTTTCCGTTCGCACGCTTTTTACGAAAACACCCCGCTGCTGAGACGGCTGAAGGCGCGGGGCATCCGCTACGACTCCAACCTCTGCCTCTACCTTCAAACCGGACTGGTGCCCCTGGCTCATTGCACGGGGCTGATCCGTTTCCCGGTTTTCTGGGAGGATGACGTTCATTTCGGCCGCGATGGTGCAAGCTGGGAACTGAGAGATTACCTGGATCTGTTCCGCGCGCCGGGGATCAAGGTGCTAAACTTTCATCCGATGAATATCTCCCTGAACGTGCCCTCGGACAGTTTCTACCGGAAAATCAAAGCCGGACTGGACGAGAAATGGCGCTCGGTTTCGGCTCCGGATCTGGCAAGTCTCGCCTGGGAGGGTCCGGGCACTCGAACCTTTCTGGAACAGATTCTCGATTTGATCCGGGAGGAAAAACTGGTGTTGCTTAATCTGCGGGAACTTCACGAAAGATGTGCCAAAATAGGCAAGCCCTAGTTCAAACCCTCCTGCCGCAATCCCCCATCCAGATACGCTCCAGCACCTGTCCGGACTGCCGGTCCAGACCATCCGGCAGCGGGAAAAGGACTTCGCGCCCGAGCAACAGGCGGTCGATAAGGTAATCGATCACCCGGCACTCATATTCCTCAGGCAGCGGGTCGAGCAGTGCCGGGTCGGCGTTCACCCGGGCCGAAACTGCTTCGAATCCCGGTCCAAGATGTGCAAAGATGATAGCGTAAACCAGCAGGCCGTTGCCGCTGCGGCAGAAATGCAGCTCTCCCCGCGGTTGAAAGATCAGCCATTTGTCTTCGCAGGAGCGCGGCAGGCATCCCCGCCGGACCTGACCGTACTCGGCCCAGGATAGAAACCGGTTATAGTCCAGGGACCGCATGTTTCCGGCCGGCCGGAGAGATAATCTTTTAAGCAAAATCAGGCTGTCGTTTTGCAGGATCATTTTTCCAATATCTCTGACTATTGTTGCGGCCTCTGTCAATTTGTCATTTCCGGGCGGCTATGGCAAGCGTCACCCGGCCGGCCAGGCTTGCTAATGCGTATAAGTTGATTTAAAATGTAGCAGATTGGCCCGGACAATTGTCCGGCCTAGCTGACAGCTCCAGCGGCAGGGCATCTCTTGTATTTTACGCCATGTCAGCCATTCAAAATAATAGAGAACGCTGCCCGCAGAAGCAGGATCAGTCCGGCAAGGTTAGGCAACCTGTTTAAGTTAAAAAGGAATTGATTATGAGTCAGGCACTAAAAGAAATCGGTCTTAAAAAGTCCTTTAAATACATTCTTGGTCTGTTCCAACTGACAGTGCTCAAGATCGTGCTGCTGCCGCCTAATGTTCGCAGGATGCTATTAAACTTGTATGGAGCGGATGTTGGAATTGAAACGTTAATTCATCCGATTACTTTTATAAATATATATCGCAGAGGATTCAAAGGCCTGGCCTGTGGCAGGTATTGCTTTGTCGGAGAAGAGTGCCTTCTCGACCTGGCCGACGGTATAGAGCTCGGCGATAACGTTACGCTTGCCCCTAGAGTTACCATACTCACCCATATCAATGTAGGCTACAAGCACCATCCTTTACAGGAGTATTTCCCAGCTTCATCCTCTCCGGTCGAGATTGGCAGTGGCTCTTTCGTTGGAGCAAATTCCACGATTTTGCCGGGCGTAAAGATCGGAGAGAATGCCTTGGTAGCCTCGGGATCGCTAGTTAAAGAGAATGTCCGGGAATGGACGGTTGTCGGTGGCGTGCCGGCCAGGCTTATAAGAGAAATTGAGCGGGTAAAAAAGTGACCGGAACAAGATAACCGAATTATTGGCTGCTCAATTCAGGATCAAAAATTGTTCAATGGTTTCCAGGAGCGGAGCAATTCTATCATGTACTGGCAAAATCCCCTCCCACCCTGGCCGTCGAGTTCTTAACCGGATTACGTAAAAGCAGACAGGGAAATTCCCGGAATTTCAGCCGATCGAGATAGTCGATGATCCGCCGCAAATTTGCTTCCAGAATTTTTTTCATTATTGCAGCGGATAATCGAGCTGAGATTTATCACATGTTCACCGGAATAGTTCATTTTCCTGACTTCTCTGAGCCGGGCCGCAGCTTCTGTTAATCTCGTTTCTCCGGACTATTTTAACTAGTGACATCCGTCCGGGCTTTGCTTGCTAATGTGGAATGCTTGATATAGAATGCAGCAGACTGGACCGGACTGCTATACCGCTAATTTAAGAGATTCACGTTGAAGGCAGAGAATGATCTTGCAGAACCCGGAAGTGGTAATTGTCATCCTGGCCGGCGGGGCGGGAACCCGCTTCTGGCCGCTCAGCACCGCAAGCCGCCCCAAGCAGTTTCTCAATCTTTTCGGCGGCCGCAGCCTCCTTCAGCAGAGCTACGACCGGGTGGCCGGCCTGGTGCAGGATGAGCGGATTCTTGTGCTGACCAATGCGGCGCTCTCCGCGCTGGTGGCCGAACAGCTTCCGGAGTTGCCCGAAGGAAATATTATCGGCGAGCCGCTGCGCCGGGACACCGCCGCAGCCGTGGCCCTGGCCGCGCTGATAAGCCTCAGGCGCTACGGCAACCCGGTCATGATTGTCCTGACCGCCGACCACCTGATAAAGCCGAAAGAGCAGTTCCGCGAAACCCTGCTGTCCGCGGCCCGAGCCGCGGCAGTTGAGCCGGCGCTTTACACATTCGGAATCCGGCCTGCCTATCCGGCCACCTGTTATGGCTACCTGGAGAGCGGAAAGAAGCTCTCCGCCGCGGCCAGCCCGGCGCACTATGAGCTGCTGCGTTTCGTGGAAAAGCCCGAGGCGGAGACAGCGGCGAAATACCTCGAAACGGGCCGGTTCTTCTGGAACAGCGGAATGTTTGTCTGGAGCGTGGAGACAATTCTCGGCGAGCTGCAAAGGCAGCTCCCGCGTCACCTCGAATTGCTTGGCCCGTCGGTCGAGCGGGAGGGGGACAGCGGCTGGCCGGAAATCCTGCGCCAGGCTTTCGAGCCGCTCGAGTCTACTTCGATCGATTTCGGGGTGATGGAGGGGGCGAATAATCTGCGCATGCTGGCCGCGGAATTCTACTGGAACGATGTCGGCGGCTGGCTGGCTCTGGAAGAATTTCTCGAAAGCGATGCCTCGGGCAATGCCTGCCAGGGAAAGCTCGAGGCGCTGGATGCCAAAAACAATCTGGTCTTTTGCGATAATCCGGAGGAGACTGTGGCCCTGATCGGCGTGGAGGGGTTGGTGGTGGTGCGCGCCGGGGGAAAGACCCTGGTGGTGCCCAAAGACAAAGCTGAGGAGATAAAAAAGCTGGTCAAAAGGCTGGAGCCGCCGCAAAGCTAAGCCATTGGATAGAGCTCCCAGATAGTTTGATATCTACCGAATCTTAGTTTTCTGCTCACTCTACAAATAGCGGTTTCTGTATGGGCAACCGGCCGGTCTCCCCTACTTCAGGCAAGCACTGGCGTTTGACTGAAATTGTCCTAAAATTTTTGTCTCTTTCAAGGTGAGGCTTAAGCGCAATCAACAGCCAATTTCAAGCCTTACGCCTGAACACATCCAGCCTGCCGCGTCGCCGTACAAGCTCCAGCCCCAGCTCGCGCATGATACTGTAGTAGCGCTCCGCGGTCAGCGGGGCCAGGTGAAGCGGCAGCGGCTCATCGCCGCAGCGCTGTTCCTCGAAATCCACTGCCAGCAGAAGCTTACCCTCCCGCGTGATATGACGGCTCAGGTGACGCAGGGTACGCTCGGGGTCCAGCAGGTGCTCGACCACGAAAATCGAGACAATCGTGTCGTAGCTTCCTGTAAGCGGTTCCTCCCTTTCACAGGCGAGCAGCCTGACCGGCAGGCCCCGACTGGCGAAACGGCTGCGGGCGAACTCGAACAAGGGGCCGGGCAGGTCCAAGTGGGTCACCTCGGCGCCCCTGGCCGCCAGGGGGATGGAAAAAATCCCCACCCCGGCCCCGTAATCCAGTACTTTCTCGCCAGGCGCGCACTCCTCCAGCACCGAGTCCACCAGCTCCTCCCGGTCGCCATTATACTCAGTTTTCATCAGCTCGTAGATGTAGAAATCATGACTTGTATAGTAGCGGCGGACCTCCTCCTCGCTCCGTGGGTCGGCCGCGCTCCAGAGCCTGACCGCCTCCAGGCCGGCCAGGTCGCACTTTTCCTCCACCAGGCTCAGTTCCTCGCCGGTAAATGCCGCGATCTCTGCCAGGGCTTGCCTTTTGCGCTCGAGATAAGGCTCGACTACACGCAGTCTTTTCAATTCAAAAAATTCCTTGTCCGCCGGCAGCGCCCGGCCATCCCGGTAGAACAGTACTACCCGGTCCGCGCCGGAGGCTTGCGCTATCGAATCGACATTGTAATACGCCGGATGGAACCTTCGCTCCGTGGCATATGGCACCGCTGCCAGCTCAAAATGAGCGCTTTTAAGCTTTCTGGTATTGACATTCTCCGGTCGGAAAAATCCCTGGTGCGGATAGATCAGGCTTTCACAGCCTTCAAGCTCTCTGCCGGCATGGCAAAGCAGGGTCACTCCGGCCTCGGGCTGAATACCTCGCAGAATCTCCAGAAACTCGAGCAGCATTTTTTCCGGAGCGCTGCGGATCAGCAGCACCCGGCGCAGACCAGGAGGAAGGCTCCGCAGCTCTTCAGCCAGTGTCCGAGTGTTGATGACAGGTTCGCCGGGTGGCATGGCAGTCCTTTTGACGGTCGGGAAGTCGTGGCCGCGGAAGGAGATTAAAGGCTCGGAGACAGCAAAATAATGCTCTGAACTCTGCCGCCCCGGCTCCAGCACAGAAAATGAACTTGAAAAATACTTGAAAATCAGAATCGAACGCTTTATATAATTCTTCAGATTGAGAAAATATTATTAACCTTTCCGCTTCCAGGGATGACAAATCTGCAGAACTGATCCGCGCCGGACAAGAGAAAAAATATTCTGAAGTTATCTGAGATAGAAAAAAATTGAAACATTAAGAGGCGGCGACAGTTTATTTCTCTGTACAAATGATAAAAGGATACAGATATCATGTTATCGCAAACCGGTCAATACGCGCTGAGGGCGATGGGGCGGCTGGCCGCCTGGAGTGAGGATGGAAAGTATCACCTGGCCCGCTCCATAAGCCGGGAGCTGGGGATCCCGCAGCAATACCTCTCCAAGGTGCTTCATGCTTTGGCCCGCAAGGGTTTGCTCGATTCCCAGCGGGGCAGGCAGGGCGGGTTCCGGCTTTCGCGTCCGGCCGGGGAGATAAGCCTTCACGAGGTTCTCGACCCGCTGGAGGATTTGAGCCGTTTCGAGGAATGTCTCCTGGGCGGCATTGTCTGCAGTGACAGCCGGTCCTGTGTCATTCACGATAAATGGGGGGAGCTGCGCGAAAAATACGTGTCTTTCTTAAAAAATACGAAGCTGAATCAATTGGTGATCTCCAGGTAATCCATATTCTTGCTATTCAATCTCCGTATTCTGGCGTGGCAGTTAATTTCTAATTTTACTTCAGGAGGATTATTTATGTCTCTGACCAAGCTCAGATGGGCGGCCCTGATTTCCTTTGTCATCGCTCTGAGTACGCTGATAATCGGCGGGTTCTATGCCCGCGGCGACCTTTCGCCGTACCCCGGCGAGGTGGTGGACCACGCGGGCCGGGTGCTGTTCACCCGGGCCGATATTCTCGAAGGACAGGAGGTTTACCAGCGTTACGGATTGATGGACCACGGCAGCGTCTGGGGGCACGGCTCGCAGCGGGGCACGGAATTTTCCGCCCTGACCCTGCACATGCTGGGCCAGGTTATCAGCGATCAGCTCGCCCACAACGACTATGGCCGGTCCTATGAGGACCTGGACCCGGAAAGCCGGGACCTGATCGCGGTAAAAACCGCCCACGAGATCAAGGCCAACCGCTACGACAAGACCGCGGACCGGCTGGTTTTGACCGCCGGTCAGACCCTGGCTCTGGATAAAATCCAGCAGTATTGGGAGAATACATTTGCCCAGGGTGATCACCGTTATGGCTTCCTGCCCAACACGGTCCGGACCGGCCAGGAACGGCAGCAGATTTCCCGCTTCTTCTTCTGGACCGCCTGGGTGGCCGGGACCAACCGCCCGGATGGGCAGGCTACTTACACCAACAACTGGCCGCCGGACCGTCTGGTCGGCAATGTCGCCTCGACGCCCACATATATCTGGAGCCTGGGCGGGATCGTGTCGCTGTTCCTGGTCCTCGGGCTGTTCATCTGGATGGTGCATCATTTCGAAATCTGGTACGGAGAGCCCAAGGGGATGTCGCTGGCCGCCAAGCTGGTGGACATGCCGCTGACTCCCAGCCAGTACAAGGCCACCAAGTTCTTCCTGGTGGTGATTCTGCTCTTCCTGCTGCAGACCTCGTTCGGCGGGTTGCTCGCCCACTATACTGTCAAACCGTCCTCTTTTTATATCCCGGTAGTCTCGCAGTTGATCCCCTATAGCTGGGCCAAAAGCTGGCACCTGCAACTGGCGATATTCTGGATCGCCACGACCTGGGTGGCCGCGGCGATTTACCTGGCGCCGATTATCGGGGGCCGCGAGCCGAAAAAACAGGGCCTGCTGGTGCAATTGCTTTTCGGGGCGATCCTGCTGGTCGCCCTGGGGAGCCTGGGCGGCGAGATCGCCGGGATCAAGGGCCTGCTGGGCGACTGGTGGTACTGGTTCGGCCATCAGGGCTGGGAGTACCTCGAGCTGGGCCGGGTCTGGCAGATATTGTTGCTGGTAGGCCTGGTGGCCTGGCTGCTGATCGTTTACCGGGCTGTGGCCCACCACCTGACCAGGGCCGGCCGGAGCGAGTTCAGCGAGCTGGTCACTTTTTATGTCCTGAGCGCGATCCTGGTAGTCGGATTTTTCGCTTTCGGCCTGCTGTTTCACCGGGGCATGCACCTGACAGTCGCCGATTACTGGCGCTGGTTCGTGGTGCATATCTGGGTCGAGAGTATCTTCGAGTTCTTCGGCGTGGCAGTGATCGCCCTGCTGATGGTGGCCCTGGGACTGGCCTCGAACCGGGATGCCCTGGTCGTGGCCTATTTCACCGCGGCGCTGGTGTTTCTCTCCGGTATCCTCGGCACGGCCCACCACTTCTTCTGGTACGGCGGGCCCTCCTACTGGCTGGCCCTGGGCTCGGTATTCTCCTCGATGGAGCCGGTGCCGCTGTTCGGCCTGATTGTCCGCGGACTGCTAGAATTCAAGGGAGTGCGCAAAGAGGGCGGAGACTTCCCCTACAAATGGCCCATGTACTTCCTGGCGGCCTCGGCTTTCTGGAACTTCCTCGGCGCCGGAGTTTTCGGCTTCCTGATCAACCTGCCGATCGTCAATTATTTCGAGCATGGGACGTACCTGACCATGAACCATGGCCACGGCGCACTTTTCGGAGTGTACGGGATGCTCTCGATCGGCCTGCTGCTCTTCTCCTGGCGCGGCATGGTCCGCAAGGAATACTGGAATGACCGCCTGCTCAAGGTCTCGTTTTTCGGGATGAACGCCGGGTTGCTGCTGCTCACTTTCGGCACCCTTTTTCCGGTGGGTATCGCCCAGGCCTGGACCAGTTTCACCCAGGGGCTCTGGAAGGCCCGGGATGCTTCGTTCTTCGAGAGCGGCTTCGTCCAGGTTCTCGGTGAATGGCGCATGGTGCCCGACCTGATGATCATCCTGCTCGGCGTGGTCCCCCTGGCCTGGTTTCTCTTCCGCACCTATCCGCATCTGAAAGCGGTGGAGATCAAGGAGGGCGAGTCGGTCTGGGAGCGCCTGGGTATAAAGCTTTAGTGGAGACTGGCTGTCTCTGTTTGCCGTAATAATGCGGGTTTGCCGGTTCGAATCGGCAAACCCGCTTTTTCTTAATATGATAGACAAAAGTCATCCTGGAAGATAAAATATTGTTGCCGTTCAGTTACTGATGACATTTGTTCAAGCTACCCGGAATCGGCCGCCCGGTCCCGCAGGCCCGGATGGACGATCAAACCGCTCACGCGCTTGTAAAAGGATTTTCAAAATGAAGACATCCCCGAAACTGTTGTCCTTTGTGCTGCTTCTGGTTTGCGCCGGCCTCCTTTCCCCGGGGCTGCACGCCGCCGGAAAAGTAAAGCTAGGCCTGCACCTTCAGAAAGGCAGCTCATATAATGTCCGCATGGTCACCGACCAGAAAATTACCAGCAAATTCGGCGACAAAGATATGGAGATGATCCAGAATATCGCTCTCGGCTACACTTTCGCGGTGCAGGACGTGGACGGGGAGGGGAATGCCTCGATCCAGACCACCTATGCCACGGTCAAGGCTCATCTGGAGGGGCCGATGGGTACGTCCGATTACGATTCGGCCCAGCCGTCCGAGGTGGAATCTCCGGTGGGCAAGGTGCTGGCCGCCCTGGCCGGGCAGAGCTTTATGATGAAACTCGCCTCCTCCGGAAAAGTCCTGGAGGTTACGGGTATGAGCGCGCTGATGGAGCGTATCCTGGGGAGTATCGATCTGCCGGAAGGCCAGGCAAGAGAGGGTCTGATAAACAGTCTAAAGAAACAGTACAGCGATCAGGCCGCCCGGGAGCAGATGGGCCAGCTTTTCGCGGTCTATCCCGAGACCCCGGTGAGTGTCGGCGACAGCTGGGCGAAGAGCTTCTCCATGACCAGCAGCCTGCCGATGAACCAGCAGCACACCTGGACCCTGAAAAGCCTCGATTCCGGGAAGGCGGTTATCCAGGCGCACACGGTTATCTCCACCAATCCGCAGGCTCCGCCGCTGGATTTTGGCTCGACGAAACTCGGCCTGCAGATCAGCGGTGAGCAGGATGGTACGCTTTCCCTGGACCCGCTGAGCGGCTGGGTAGTAGGCGCCGTGATAACCCTCAAGCTCTCGGGAGAGTACAAGTTCGAGGGCGGGACGGATGTGCCGGCGGGCATGACCATGCCGATGACTGTTGAGGCGACAATCCGGCTGGAGCCGTTTTAAGCCGAAGGCTCGTGCTCGCAGGAGTCAGGCCCGTTCAATTCATAAAAATTTACGAAAGCGTTTCATGTAGGTGCGCACCCCCGTATGCGCCCGTTTGAGAACGAGAAATTACCGAACACTGGGCGGCCACTGGGGCCGCCCCTGCGGGGTTTACTGAAATTTATGAGAAATCCGGGCTGGAACTGGCGGCTCATAGCGAGCGCCGGAGCTGCAGGATGTCGCTTAGCAGGCCCAGGGCATCGTCCATGCCGTAGCTTCCATCCCCGTTGTAGTCCAGGGCCGGCTCTTCCGGGTGCCTGATCCCGGTCAGCAGCATGGAAAGCACGTCCAGCAGGTTTATCCGTCCGTCCCGGTTGAAATCATAGGTCAGCGGGTCGAGCACCTCAAAGGAACAGGGCTGGCTCTCATAATTCAGTGGAGCATAGCTCTCGTGGTCGAAGCCGTCGAATGCCCGTATATAGTACTCGACCTTCGTCCCGGCCGGCTGGCCCGGAATTTCCGCCCGGAACAAACCTTCCTCCCCATTCATCCGCACGTAGCTGTAATCCGCCTCTCCGGCCCTGCGCCAGTATAAATAAACAGAAAGAATGTACTGGTCGCTTACCTCGACGGTAATCCTGTACGGTCCTGCCGTGTCCGCAATCCTTCCCGGCTCGCTGAGCGCGCCGATTTCCGGCGCGGTCGAGTCCGGCTGGAGGACCGCCGCGGCTGCCTCTTCGCGATATCCCGCCGGCAGGGTTTTTTCTGTTTGCGGCGTATTGTCCACCCAGTTCGTGGCGAACCCGGAGTGCCAGGCGGACCAGTCTGACCAGGCGCCGGAGCTATCGCGCTGGCGCAAGCGCACAAAATGCAAGGTGTTGGGGGCCAGGTCGGTCCGGCCGGCCTGAGGGCCGACAAACCTGCCCGAGATAGTGCCCACGATCATTTGCACCCCGTCGCCCTCCAGCGCGCCCTGCCAGACAAGCCGTGTACTCTATCTCCGGATCCTCGTACTGCGTCGCCACTCCGTCGATCACCTGTTTCAGCGCCAGCGGGTTCTGGACTCCCTGGGCCACTTCCGCTTCCCAGCCTCCCTGGACCTCGCCCTGCGTATCCGTGTTGAACGGGCTCTTGACAATGACCGGGTTCAAGCTCGTGCGCACCGGTCCAATCCTTTCCGTGGAGAGCATCAGGTCATCGTAGAAGCGCGACTGGGTGACCGGGCTCCCCCCGTTCCAGTAGCAGTCCCAGCTCATGCCGTTGAGCGTGTAGTCCTTGTATCCCGCGGCCAGGTCCTCATGCGCCACATCGCCCACCAGCACGCCATCGGCCCAGACTTGGATGCGGTCCGAGCCCGGCCCCTCTCCCAGGCTGACCCGCATCTCGAAATGGATCCAGCGGCCGATATTCAGCGGATCGGAG
>Ga0156185_1257_pt1 | contig 13938 bp, 9 predicted proteins | sample RifCSPlowO2_12_FD_107838 | JGI IMG/M metagenome (GOLD analysis project Ga0156185, IMG submission 107838) | Candidatus Glassbacteria bacterium RIFCSPLOWO2_12_FULL_58_11 | reverse complement strand
ACGTAGTCCCGCACCCGTAAATCATGGTCGATGACCAGGTCCAGCGCGCTCCAGCCGTTGCGGGTCCCGTCCGGGGCAGGCATTTCAGGGTCAACATATTCATTGGTAAACGGGATGTAGCAGATCCAGTGAGGTTTGTCCCACTCTTTCTCCCGGACCAGGACCTCGCAGTTGGCATCCCCGAACACATAAGCTCCCCGGGCGGGATGGTCCACGCTGGCCGAGAGGGTCTGCAGCAGCCAGCTCATGGTACCGCACTGGCCCCAGCCGTGCATCAGCGCCTTGCGGCCCTCGATATGACGGTCCGCGGCCTGGTTCTCCGGGCCGGTCGCCTCGCGGACCCAGCGTGAAAGCATACCGATCGCGGCGATCTGGCTGCCGGTTTCCCGGAGGTATTTGTCGTAGATCGGCACGGCGATCCGCCGGAAAGCCCAGACCTCCACCGGATCGTCGAAGTCGATCCCCGGGTGACGGTGCTGCATGGGCGGTATGTCCATTTTCTCGGCCGGCGGCTGCGGCTCGGCAGGCCGGGGCACCGGCCGGCCGAGCAGGGTCAGGGTGCGCACCGCCTGGCAGGTGGCCATCATCTCGCTGGGGGTCAACAGCGGGGTCTGGGTGGTCGCTCCGAACCGCGAGAACCCGCCATCCGGATTCTGGACTGAGCCGATCCAGGCCGCGCAGTCCCCGGCCGGCCGGGCCGCCCGGCTGGTGTCGCTGTCCGAGAGCGGCATCCCGAGCAGCCCCAGCGTGCTGACTCCGCAATAAGTATCTTTCATGCGCGAGAAATGGTCGTGGTTGTTCCAGTTGTCGCCGTGGCCCAGCTCGAACCCGCCATTGGCCTCCTGGCCATGCGTGCTGAGCAGAAAACGCTTGACCTCTACAGGCCGCTCCGGCCCGGCTCCCAAAAGGGCGAGCGTGGCGACCGCATAATAGGTTCCCTGGGTGGAGGAGAAGTAGAATCCATCCGGGCTGAGCGCGAACCCGCCGCGCCGGTCGATAGTATTCTGCTGGTCCCTGACCCACTCGACCACCTTCGCCGAATCCGGTACCGGCAAGCCCAATTCCTTAAGCGCGGCCACCGCCCAGAAAGTACTGTAAGTCGCTACCTTGACCGCGTCGCGGGCGTATTCGAAAGCCTCGAATGCGCCGTTATCGGTCTGACGCTTGGCAATAAACGCTGCCGCGGCCTCCGGCCTGTCAGGCCGCGCGCCCAGCAGGTTCAGGGCGCGCACCGCCCAGAAGGTCGGTTCGAGTGCACTCTGTGTGCCCCAGGGCAAATTTATGCCTTTGCCGTAGTAGTCCACCTTTTCAATAAAACCGCCGTCCGCCTGCTGACGGGCCTTGAGCCACCGGACCAGCTCATCCTTTCCAGGAAAGCTTTCCAGCGCTCCCAGGTCGGCCAGGGCCTCCAAGGCCATGCCGGTGGTGCCGGTGAACGCCGAGTCGCCGGGGAACCAGCCGAACCCCTCCATCCCGGACCGGCAGGCGAGAATCCATTGAAGCGTCGGGTGAGGGCCGGCTTCCGGAGTTTCGGCTACAGGCGCCTGGCCCGGCTTGCTTTCGCAGCCCAAAAGAAATAGTCCGCTGACTATGCACAAAATCGAAACTGTCCGCTTCACCGCTTTCTCCTTTCAACCCCTAAAACCGATGTCTGGAGGATAAGATGTTCTGGAATCGTTTTTCTCGAGGCAATATAAAATAAAACCTCGATCCCGAAAGTAAAGCGATTGCTCGTGGTACACCAGGAGAGTCTTGCCGACCGTGAGAACGCCGTGTATTATTAAAAGTGTCTCTGATTCCATATTTCGCCGCCGGAAATCCGAGCCGGCGCCGCTTAAAGGCCGATTGACGCTGATTTTTCTCCTCGCCACAATTCCTTTCACAATTCTTGGAGGAAAACCCGATGCCGGATTTTATACGCTCAGCCCTGCGGTTTCTGTCAACTTTCGCCGCTTTCGGGATAGTCGTTCTGGCCGCCCTTTCGAGCGCGGCGGGGACAGTCTCGGCCCAACTGCCGGATAAAGACCTCCGCGCGGATAAGCTGATCGATGCGGATCATTACGAGCTGAGGATGCCGGAGGTAAAGAACCTTCAGCAGTGGGAAAAGAGGAAGCTGGAGATCCAGCGCCGCTTCCTGCTGACCGCCGGACTCTGGCCGCCGCCGGAGAAGCCGCCGCTTAAGGCTCATATTTTCGACGAGCGCCGGGGCAAGGGCTTCCGGGTCGCCAAGGTGTATTTCGAGAGCCTGCCCGGCTATTATGTCACCGGCAGCCTCTACCGTCCAGCCGAGGGCCAGGGCCCGTTCCCGGCAGTAGTCTGCCCGCACGGCCACTGGAAATACGGCCGGCTGACCAACGGCGTGGATGGCTCCATCCCGGGGCGCTGCATCGACCTGGCGCGCATGGGCTGCGTGGTGATGAGCATCGACATGGTCGGGTACAACGATAACTTCCAGCTTCCGCACGATCCCAACAAGAGCCTCGCCCAGCTCAAGGCCGATGAGCCGCTGCCTTACGAGCCGCGCCTGTTCCGGGCGGATTTCGATTTCCCGGTGGCCGAGCTGTACGGGTTTTCCCTGGCCGGCCTGCAAGCCTGGAACTGCATCCGGGCCGTGGATTTCCTGATCAGCCTCCCCGAGGTGGACTCGACCCGTATCGCCGCGACAGGCGCCTCCGGCGGAGCCTCGCAGACTATTTTCCTGATCGCCACAGACCCGCGGCTCAAGGTCGCGGCGCCGGTCAATATTATCGGCGCGGCCAAACATCCGGGCTGCCGCTGCGAGAACATGCCCGGCGGCTGGATCGATCTGTCGACGATCGAGGTGGCGGCGACTTTCGCGCCCAAACCGCTGATCCTGCTCTCGGCCACAGAGGACCCCTGGACCAACAGCTTCCCCACCCGCGAACTGCCGATTTTCAAGAAGTATTACGGTTTCTACGGGGCCGAGGATATGGTGAATAACGTCCACATCCAGGGGGGGCACAACTACAATGCGCAAACCCGGGCGGCGGTTTACGAATGGTTCGCCAAATATCTCAAAACGCCCAACACGCCGATAAAGGATCCGCCCGTTATCGCACCGGAAATGAAAGCCCTGGGCGACCTGCGGGTCTTCCCGGACCATATCCTGCCGGAATCGGCCAAGGACGGGTTCGAGATAATCGCGGACTGGATCGCCGCCTCGGAAAATATGTTCCAGAATAACCTGCCCCGCACCCAGGCTGAGCTGAGCGCTTTTATCGAAAAATTCGGCGGCGGGCTGTTCCGCCTCCTTCAGCTCGAACACCCCGACCCGGAGGCTATTCTTTCACGCAAAGTCGAAAATGAGGTGCTGGGCGGCCTGAGCCACGAACAAGTGCTGATCGGCAGGTCGGGCAAGGGTGACCTGATCGGCCTGGAGATGATATCCTCGGGTAATTCCCCGAAAGGCACCCTGGTGCTGGTGCGGCCCGAGGGCCGCGGAGGGATGTTCATGCCCGGAGGGGGCGGATTCAAGCCGGGACTGAAAAATATGGCCGTGCAGGACTACCGGATCTGCCGGGTGGGCGGCTACGCCTCGGGCGACCTCTCGATCCCGCTGAAAGTCTGGGATTCATTCAGCTGGCCGGAAGCCTATAACCGCGACAACCATCTCAACGGGATACAGGATGTCCTGACCGCCCTCTATTACGTGAAAAAGACCTGGCCGGGCCAGCCGATCACGCTGGTCGGCATGGGCGGCAGCGGCCTGGCCGCGGCTTTTGCCGGGGCATTTTTCGGCGAGGCGGCGAAAGTGGTTGTCGATCTGGATGGCTGCGATCCGGGTTATGACCGGGAATTTTTGAAATTGATGCCCATCGGCAATATCAAGCGCGTGGGCGATTTCCGCACCGCGGCGCTGATGCTGATGCGAAAAAAACTGACCCTGCTGAACGCCTCGCCTACTTTCGATGGCGGCTGGTACAAGAATATGGCCGCCAGGCTGAACCTGGCCGGCAATCTCGAGCTGCGACTCAACGAGCAGATTAACTGGCCGACCGAGGGCTTGTAAAAAATATCTGCGGAGAATTAGGCTTAATTCGCGGCAACCTGCGGGGAAATTGAACTCTCAAATAGAGGATTGGATTTTGAATGTTCCTCTGCTGATATAGTGGTTGCCAAAAGTCCTTGAGCATTGAATTCGACCTGGAAAGGCCGAGCTATCCGAATGAGCCATCCCGGCAGCCTTTTGCTGCCGGGGAATTGTAGTAGCCGTCACGATCGATCGTATTTTGCAAAGGAAATCAGGTGCTCCGCGGATTTGCATCGAAGTCATAATTGATCTATAGCAATTGCGGAAACCCGGGACCCAATAGTGCTCCTTATCTCATGAAGACCAATGGAAAACCGAAAAAACTTTTGGCAATTGCTATAGATACATAGTTGAAAATCGATATTCGAAATTTGATAGAATCGAGAATCCGGCCTTATCCAATTTCGATTTTCGATACTCGCTTGAATCGGCAGAGTGTCAGAATTTTACGTAAAGGAGTACTCGGAGGAGCTGGAATTATTCGGCTTAGAGGTTCAGGTCCAGGCCGAATCCATAACGGAAGTTGGAATCCAGAGTGAGCGGAAGCTTCCCTTTTACCGGAAGGACCAGTTTCCCGAACAGCTCCCGGACCAGAGCCATCTGGCTGGCCGGGCAATCGCTGTAGAGGCAGATATAGCAATCGACATCCGGGAAAAGGGAGATCGCGAGGGGGTCACCGAACGAGGCCATTACCAGCGGCACCTGCCGCTGGATAAGCTGACGGATAAATTCGATCTGGACTGCTGAAAAACCCTGGGCGGAAAATTCCGGCGGCAGGTTGGTAAACATGGAGCACAGCACGACATTGGCGACCCCGGTTTCCGACCAGGCCTCATCCAGCACGGAATGAGAGGCCTGGCTGTCGATCCGGCGGGTAATGACCCGGTCGAACACCTTGCGCAGGGCGCTGTCCAAGGGCTTGTCCAGCTCAGGATCATTTCTGGCGGTAAAAGAAAGGTTGAGGAAGGTCCGGTGCAGGGCCGGGTCCAGGGGCAGCAGGCCTTTCCTGTCGCGCAGCAGAGTGATCGAATCCTCGGCGATCCGGTCCGCTACTTCGAGGTTGGCCGGGCTGGAAACCGTCCGGTCGATTTCCTCGGGCCGGAGCGCTCCGGCCCCGGCTTTCCGCAGTCTGGCCTGGAATGCCCCTATCCGCTCGGCCGATTTCTCGATCCTCGAGAGCGGGATTTTTTCCTCGACAACGGCTTTCAGCAGTATTTTCAAGGCGCTCCCTGGATCCGGGATCCCGGCCAGGATATCCACCCCCGCATTGACCGCCCCGATAAGAGTCTGTTCCTCCAGTAACTTTGCCCGGCCCGGCTCGGAAAGGTCCGGGCTGATAATCACGCCCCTGAAATCCAGCACCTCGCGCAAAAAACCCTCCAGCAGGCGGTAGTTGGTAAAAGCGGGCAATGACTTGCCGGTCAACAAATCCGGCATTTCACGCCAGTCGACCATCAGGGCGGCCAGCCCGGACTGGGCCAGTATTTCATAAATCGACAGCTCTGTATCGACCAGCATCTTTCGCAGGTAGTGCAACCATTTCGCGCCGGTCAATTCTCCGCTGAGCACGGCTGGAGTGCCAGGGAAAAACCGCGGCACGGCCATCGAGCCGCCATCATGCACCCCCTTGACAAAGGAGATTGCCAGCCGGGTCACCAGGTGCAGCCTCTCCCCGAAGGAGCGGGAGGGCGGCAGGCCCTCGGGTATACCGGAGCCGATCCGGCTGCAGGTGGGCCCGAACACCAGGTTGATTCCCACTGTCCCGGCTTCCTCGGCAATTATTTTGCCCGCCAGGTAACCATATTCTCCGCTGCGCGTGGCTCCGAAAGCCAGGTTTGAGGGAAACCGGGTGCCCTCTTTGAGCAGCGACCCGAGACCGTTCTCCACCTCCGCCGCCACCACCAGGGGCTGGGGCGAAATGTTCTGCACTTTGTGGATCAGGGTCGCGGTCTCGTATAATTCGCCCTCCTTGATTACCAGCCCGCCGATCAGGCCCTCGCGGAGCATCTCCCTCTGGCTTTGAGACTGGCGCCCCTTGTACCATTTGTGGTATCCGTAAAAGGGGGACCAGAGCATCCGGCCGATTTTTTCTTCGAGGGTCATCTCGCGACCCGTATGACCTGGTTCATTAGACATTCGGATCCCCCGTGGGAAATCCCGTGCTGGAACGGCCCGAGAAGACAGCGGGCCGCTTCGGAACGGCTGGCGGAGCGTGCTCTACCGAGGCTTGATTGACGATAATAATAAATGGGCCGATTTAGAGCAACAAATGTTTTCAAATATGGCATCTTAGGCTGGCCCGGCCTGCCGCCGCTCTGCCGGCCTATTCTCTTTTCCGCCTCCGGAAACCGGCTCGCGTCTGAGACTTTTCACCCGCAGAAAAAAGCGGCATGCACCTCTTGACAAACTGAAATGGTTGACTTAGAGTTCCCCAGCAAGCCGTCTGTCGAATTAACTCAATTGCCCGAAAACTATCCACCCGGCAGTGTAACACTTTCAAGGACATGCTGCGATGAACATCCCCAAGGGTTTACGCTACACTAAGGAACACGAATGGCTGCACGTAGAGGAAGACCTGGCGACTATCGGAATTACCGATTACGCCCAGAAAGAGCTGGGAGACATAGTCTATGTCGAGCTGCCCGAGGTGGGCGATATGGTGGAAGCCAATGAAAGCTTCGGCACCATCGAGGCCGTCAAGACTGTCGCCGATCTGTTCAGCCCGGCCACCGGCACGGTGGAAGAGATCAATGAAGCCCTGGCGGAAAACCCCGAGCTGGTGAACACGGACCCGTATGGGGATGGCTGGATGATCAAGGTCAGGTTTACCGATATCCCCGAGGAAGAGCTGCTCTCCGCCGCTGATTATAAACAGATGATTTCCTGAAACAGTATGGATGGGACTGGGGCCGGAATCAAATGAGATATACCCTGCACACCGCCGGGGAGATCAAACACATGCTCGGGGTGATCGGCGCCGGGTCGGTCGATGAGCTGTTCCAGTCGATCCCCGCGAATGTCCAACAGGAATGCCGCCTCGAGCTTCCCGCGCCGCTGAGCGAGATGGAAGCGGCGGAGCTTGCCGATTCCCTGGCGCGCCTGAACTACGACCCCGGCTCATTTGTCTGCTTCCTGGGCGGCGGCTCGTATGACCACTACATCCCCGCGGCGGTCGACCAGCTGCTCTCCCGCTCCGAATTTTACACCTGCTACACGCCTTACCAGGCAGAGGTGAGCCAGGGCACGCTCCAGGCCATCTACGAGTACCAGAGCCTGATCTCCCGGCTTACCGGCATGGAAATCGCCAATGCCAGCGGCTATGACGGGGCCTCGGTCACCGCGGATGCAGCGCTGATGGCCTGCGCGCTCAGGCGCGGACGCGGCCGGATCCTGGTCTCCGAAGGCCTGAATCCCGCCTACCGCAGAGTCGTGGAAACTTATAATTTCGGTGGAGACCGAAAGGTGGAAAGCGTGCCGGTCCGGGACGGGGCCACGGACCTTCAGGCCCTGAAAAAGCTGCTCGACAGCGACTGCGCCTGCCTGATCGTACAGAACCCGGATTTCTTCGGGATCGTGGAGAATACCGCCGAGCTCTGCCGCGCCGCGCACGAGGCGGACGCGCTGATGATAGTGGCCGGCGACCCGCTGGCCCTGGGAGTGATTGTCTCTCCCGGCGAAATCGGCGCGGATATCGCGGTGGGCGAGGGACAATCCCTGGGAGTGCCGCAAAGCTTCGGCGGGCCGTACCTGGGCTATTTCGCCACGCGCGAGGAGTTCAAGCGCCAGCTTCCCGGGCGCCTGGTCGGCCTGACCGAGGACGCCAAGGGCCGCGCCGGCTACGTGCTCACCCTGCAGACCCGCGAGCAGCATATCCGCCGCGAAAAGGCCACCAGTAATATCTGCACCAACCAGTCGCTGCTGGCCCTGGCCGCTACGATTTACCTCTCGCTGCTGGGCCGTGAGGGCCTGCGCAGAGTGGCGGAGCTCTGCCTTGAGAAAGCCCACTACCTGGCGGAGCGGATCTCCGGCCTCCCGGGCTGGAAGCTCGCCTGGCCCGGACAGCCCTTTTTCAAGGAGTTCACGGTCGAGGGTCCGCTGACCGCGGCTGAGGTTATCCAGCGCCTGCTGAAGAAAAAAATCCTCGCCGGGATCGACCTGGGCAAATTCGACAAGCACAACCGGGGCAAGCTCCTGATCGCGGTCACCGAGCGCCGCACCCGGGAACAGCTGGACGCTTTTGTCGAGGCGCTGAGGGAGTTATAAGAATCTGATAATATTTTATCGATAACAGATAATTACACATAAAAATTCCACGCACCCAGATATCCGCAGTATCTTAATGCGAAAAAAAGATAGGAATTTACGCAATGAAAATTAAATAAATATTTAGCTAAAAAATCCAGCCATACGGAGTTAAATAAAAGACTATTCATTTTTAGCACTATTAAAAATATTTTTTTGGCTGACTCTTTCGTACATTATTAATAATCTAAATCTTGCAATCAAAATAACTTTTCGTTATGAAAAGGGTTTATAATGCATACCTTTTATAATTTTAAAGGGTTTTCTAAAGCGCAACTAAATTTGTTTGAACCTCTTACTGTTCTAATTGGCCCAAATGGTTCTGGGAAAAGTAATGTAATAGAAGCAGTTGAACTCTTTTCCTTTATTGCGTATGGAAAACCGCTGCATCTAATCTCAGATTATGGCAATGGAAGCGGTGAAATACGTATTAGGGGCGGATTTCAATCTTGTCCGAGATTTGGAGAAAATTCTTTTAGATTTCAATTTACAGGAAAAATAAATTTTGATAAAAAAGACTTGCCTTTTAGTTATTGTGTGAAAATTCAAGTATCTCCTCAACCACGAATAATAGACGAGAGTCTCTCTTTTGATAATGGACCATTGATATTTAAAACCTTAGAACATACTAAAAGTGGGAGTTCTGGAGATATAAGAGTTGAATATAATAATTTTGCGAGTGGTGGTCATAAACCAATAGTTGACGTATCTAACGACAGATCTGTTTTGTCCCGATATGGAGAATTTTCTAAAGGGAAAAACAAACAATATGAAAAATGTTTGAAAGTTGTTAACGGAATAATGTTTTACCTTAGATCGTCTTTTATATTTGATCCAAATCCAAAACTTATGCGATCGTATGAGAGGATAGGTAATAATATTTTATTGAGAGATGGTTCCAACATATCGGCAGTATTATATGATTTGAAAAATGATACTAAAAATCCGTGGAAAAAAGAAAGCTTGCTTAGAATTATTTCATGGATCAAGCAGCTTCCGGAAGAACCTTTTAAGGAATTAAATTTTGTTAAGACAAAACTCAATGACGTCATTCTTGGGTTCAAAGAATCAGAAGAGAGTCATTTCGTCGATGCAAGGGTTTTATCTGACGGTACTCTCAGGAGTCTTGCAGTCTTAACTGCTTTAGAAACAGTAGCACCTAGCTCGAGAGTCATTATTGAGGAACTCGATAATGGACTGCATCCCAGCAGAGTAAATATTTTAGTTGAAGCTATTGTTTCCTGTTGTAAACGTAGAAAGCTAAATGTCTTAGTAACAACTCATAACCCAGCCACACTAAATTCTTTACTTCCAGAGCAATTGGATGGAGTTGTACTTTGTGATTGGGACGGAGAAAACAAAACATTTAGATTGGTCAGATTACCGGATTTACCACTGTATCCTCAGTTGCTTGAAAGAGGACGTTTAGGTGATCTAATAACTCGTCGTATTGTTGACCAGTATCTTTCTCCAAACTTTGGAGAAGAACAAAAACAAAAAGCCTTGGAATGGTTAGAAAATTTACCATGAACCACAAAATCTATGTAATTGACACAAGTTACCTATTAGAACTTTACAAAGTTCCCGGTTTTTCAACTCCCTCTTCCTATACAAAAATTAAAGATAAATTTAAATCCGCAATTGAAAATGCTTTCCAGTTACATGTACCATTTCCTTGTATTTTGGAATTTGGTAACCATATTGCGGATGTAAAAAACGGAAAAGCCAGAAAAACATTAGGGGAACAATTCTCTAAAGCTATAAAATCTAGTATTGAAGAATCTTCGCCTTGGATAATTTCACCTTTAGACGAACGCCTTTTTGTGCAAAAATGTGAATTATTCTCTAATGTTTTTTTACCTCATAGACTAAGCTTAACTGATACTTTTGTTATTCAAGAAGCAAAACGACTAAAGGATAAATACAAAAGTTTTAAATATAATGTGCATATTTGGACAAAAGATGAAAATATGAAAGCACGCGAACCAGACAATGAACCTGACGCTTTTTTAGGCTGAAAGCTCTTAAAGTATTTTCAGTTAACTCCAACCTTTAATTCAATTCAAATATTTCTTACAAACCTTTGTATTCTATTAATCAGCGAATCCTGGGCGCCTTATTTGCCTATTGGCATGTCAAGCAATGAGTTCCCTGTAGCAACTAAGATATAAATAAAAGTGCCGAACCGCCTGCCTGCCGCGGTCCGGCACTTTTTCATTTACCACCCAAAATACCGTTCGCCTGATAATACCTCTTTAAAGGCGAGCGGGTCAAATGTTACGACACCCGCAGCTCGTTGTGGACCCTGGTCACTCCGGAAACCCGGCCGGCCTCTTTCTTCAAGGCGCGTATTTCCTAGCGCCGGTTCACCCTGACGGCCAAGGTCAATCAGCCATGTGGCTCGATAATCACCTTGATCGATTCTCCGGCCTCGGCAACCAGCCGGAAACCCTCGGCGCAGCGCTCGAGCGGCAGGCGGTGGGTGATCAGGGAGGCCACCTCAACCCGGCGCGAGCGGATCAGCTCCAGGGCCACCTCGGCATCGTAGGGACTGTTGGCATAGGAGGGCATGACCCGGATCGAATTGCGCCAGAACTCATTGGCCGGCAGGGGGATTTCCACTCCCGGGTCCGTGGTGGCGAAACACAGCACCGTACCGCCCCGGTCCACGCTTTTGAGCGCCTGCTTGAAAGCAGACAACGCTCCGGCGCAGACCACCACGAGGTCCGCCAGGTAGCCGCCGTTGATCTCCCGAACCCGGCCGGGTACATCCTCGGTGGCGTCCAGCACGGCATCCGCGCCGTATTTCGCGGCGCAGTCCCGGCGCCAGGCGCTGATATCGGTGGCGATGACCTTGCCGGCGCCGCAGGCCCGGGCGAGCATGACATGCAGCAGCCCCGAGATTCCGCTCCCCAGCACCAGCACGCTCTGGCCGGGCCGGAAACCGGCCACTCTCTGGCCGCGCACCACGCAGGCCAGGGGCTCGATAAACGTGGCCTCCTCGTAGCTGACCTCATCCGGCAGGACAAAAGTCCCGCGGTCGACATTGATCCGGGGCGCGCGCAGGTACTCGGCGAAGCCGCCAGGGTCGAAGTTGGTGGTGTGCAGGGTCTGGCAGACCGTATGGTTGCCGGCCCGGCAGTAGCGGCAGGTGTTGCAGGGCAGGTGGTGCGAGACAAACACCCGCTGGCCCGCATGAAATCTCTCAACCTCCGGCCCCACCTCCGCGATCTCGCCGGCGATCTCATGGCCCAGCACCAGGGGGGCTTTCTTGATCCGGTACCACTCCAGGACATCGCTGCCGCAGATTCCGCTGGCGATCACCTTGACCAGGATTTCTCCCGCGCCGATCCGCGGGATGGGAAGCTGCTCCAGCCGGACATCCCGGTTATTGTAATACATCGCGACCCGCATCATATCGGACATTTGCGCTCCACCCGGTCTGAAGGACACCCTCTCCGGCGCCGCTTATTTCGCTTTTTTCAGCTCTTCGAACAGCTCCAGGGCCTCTTTCGGCCCGGCGCCGCCGTGGATGATCGCGTTCAGCGCCCGGATCATCGGCACCGGATGCGCATTTTTCCAGACATTGCGGCCCAGGTTGACCCCGATCGCGCCTTTTTGGATGCCATCATGCACGAACTCGAACACTTCCAGCTCGGTGTCGCAGGCTGGGCCGCCGGCGATCACCACCGGCACCGGGCAGCCCGCTGTAATCTTTTCGAAATCCTTGCACCAGTAGGTTTTGACCACCCGCGCGCCGAGCTCGGCGCAGATCCGGCTGGCCAGGGCCAGGTAGCGGGAATCGCGTTTTTCCAGCTCCTTGCCCACCGCGGTGACCGCCATCACCGGAATACCATACTCCTCGCAACTGTTGACCAGCTCGGCCAGGTTGCGCAGGGTCTGATGCTCGAATTGGGTGCCCACGAAAACAGAGACTCCAACTGCCGAGGCGTTAAGCCGCAGGATTTCCTCGATCGAGGTGGTCAGCGCCTCGTTCTCCAGCCCCGGCCCGACCACACTGGTACAGCCGGAGACTCGCAGAATGATCGGCACCGTGGTGTCCGGAGGCACGCAGCTGCGCAGCACTCCCCGGGTGACAAACAGGGCATCTGAGTAAGGCAGCAGAGGCGCGATTGTCTCGCCGGGCTTTTCCAGGCAGGAGGTCGGCCCCTGGAAGTAACCGTGATCGATAGGCAGAAAAAAACAGCGCCCATCCTTTTTGATCATCCGCGACAGGCGGTTTTTCATTCCCCATTCCATTTTGGCGACCTTTGTTTGAATAGTTTCAGGGTGAAAGCAATCCGGCAAAAACAGGCGCTAAGGCAGGCGGCAATCGATTCGAGACCGGAGATAATCACTTTCCCGGCCGGACCAGCTCGTAGCCTTTTTCGATCAGCCAGTGGTGGAACTCATAGGTCGTGTGTATGCAGCTGTTTTTACAGATGTCCCGGACCTGTCCGTAGAGTTCGCTTCCCGGCTCCTGACGGTCCAGGAGAAGCTGGACCGGGCAGCTTATGTCATGGCAGTACTCGCGGCGCTGATAGTCGATATAACCGGCGATAGTCATTGTATCTCCTGTTCGATATTCGGCTGGCAACCGGGAAGTAAAAATAGGCCGGCGCAGCGGCGGAGTCAACAGCTTTGGCGGCGCGGTCGGCGGTTTACCCTGGTTTAACGGGGGCCTGCGGCAAATGTTATCGGCTGGGTGTCGGGAAGTTCAGTGCGGTCCGGATCAAGTCTCGAGATTGGCCTCGATCAGATCTTCGATCCGGCTGAGACATTCATCCCGTTCGGCCTTGATCTGGTCGATCTTATCGACCAGGGCCTGTTTTTCGAGGTACAAGGCATTCAGGACCTCGTGCTCCTTTTTAAGCGGCTCGATCTGCGCGCTCAGCTCGGCGGTCTGGCGGATCGACTGAATTATCTCCTGCAGCGATTTCTGCGCCTTGGCCAGCGAGGCGTGCCGCTCCTTGAGTTTCTCGATCGCCTGACGGATCCGGTTCGACTGTTCCACAGCCAGGCTGCGCAAGCCGGCGGGATTATCCGGGTGTTTCAGCTCGGGCGAAAGGTCCGAGAAAAGGGCAAAAAGCTCCTGCTGCACCTCCAGCAGCGCTTGCTGATACCCGGGTTCTGCCGATTTCCCGGCCAGGCTGTCGATCTTTTTCACCCGGCCGGCCAGGTTGTTGTGGCTTTCCACCAGAGACTTGTAACGCTCTTTAACCTCGGCGATTCGCTTTTCACAGACTGCCGCTTCCTCCTCGAGCTTGGGCAGCAGCCGCCCGGCAAGCTGCCATTTTTCCTCGGCTGAGCCGGCGGAGACGGATTTGCCGAAAGCCTGGTTGAAGAGCTCCAGGGATTTGTCGATCAGCTCCCCCCGCCGGCGCTGCAGCTGTTCCAGACTCTCCTCGATTTCGCCGGATTTCAGCAATTGCTCCTTGTGGGAGTTGTAGAAATGCTCGTAACGGCGCTCGGCCTCGGTGAGCTGCCTGTCGAAAGGAGCGGCAAGGCTTCCAAGCAGGGCTTTGAGCTGCCCGTCGAGGTACTCGGTAAGCAGGCTGTTCAGGCTGGTGGAGAACATCGCCAGG
>Ga0156185_1206_pt1 | contig 14175 bp, 7 predicted proteins | sample RifCSPlowO2_12_FD_107838 | JGI IMG/M metagenome (GOLD analysis project Ga0156185, IMG submission 107838) | Candidatus Glassbacteria bacterium RIFCSPLOWO2_12_FULL_58_11 | reverse complement strand
TTCCCCCATTGGCCTGGACAAAATCCGAGCCGACAATGTTCTCCACAGTCCAGTCGCCCCCTTTGACCAGCACATGGGGCCGGATCGCTTTGATCAATTCGAGCGGCGTGTCCTCATCGAACAGAGTCACATAATCGATGCTCGCCAGGCCGGCGATCAGCACCGCGCGGTCAGCTTGCGGATTGATCGGCCGCTCCGGTCCCTTGAGACGCTGGACCGAGGCGTCGGTGTTGAGGCCCAGCACCAGCAGATCCCCCAGACCGGCCGCCTCTTCCAGGTAGGCCACGTGCCCGGGGTGGATGATATCGAAACAGCCGTTGGTAAACACGATCTTCCGCCCGGCCGCCCGCGGTTTCTCGAGTTGCCTCAGCAGCTCGGGCAGCGGGAGGATTTTGTCCTGGTGAGGCACGATTTTATTCAAACGCTCCTTTGCGGTCATGCACGGGCCCTCGCTGAAGTCCGCTTTCCCCGGAATCACTGTCACCGCGGCGGTAACAATGCCGGAAGCCACGGCCGTAATTCGCGGATCATTTCAGGATAATCCCCTCGCCCAGCTGAATCCGGAAATAATCGAAAGTTTCGGCCGGGCCTCCGGTATCGAACCCGGTGATTTTCCCGGAAAAAAGAATATTCTGGCCCCGGACAAGGTTGGCGACCATCTTCTCGTTATTCGGCAGTTTCAGCGCCTGGAGGGTGACAAAACTCCGGGAATTCAGCCCTTCCATGATCAGGTCCAGGCGGTAGGCATTGTTATCGGCGGTGACGCTTTTGACTATGCCAGGCCAGATGACGCGCTGGCCGACGAATTTATGCAGCAGGACATCCTTGCGCAAGTCGGTATTTTTGGGATCCTGGAATTCTTGCCGCAGTTCCGCGAATGTCACGCCCTGGAGCGGACGGTTCACCCCGCCTTCCTTGATCTCCGGGTCGCTGATAACCAGCGGAGTATATTCCTCTTTGCCGCGATTGGAGATGATCCAGGTAAAGGTCAGGAAGGAGGCCAGGGCAACAACGATGAGAAAAACCACCATTTTAGGGGTAAAGGTAATGTCGCCGGAAACATCGAAAACAGCGCGGATGCCCTGGGATTTGCTGAACGCGTCGGCCAGATCAGTTCCGCAGGCCGGGCAGAAATTCAAGTTGTCCGGAATGCGGGTCCGGCATCCGGGACAGCGGATTGTCGCGGTAAAGGTCCCACTGTCGTCTTTGGCTCTTTCGGCGGGGAGTCTTTCGCCGGCAAGCGAAGGCGGCTTGCCGGTCCGGTTGCGCGCGGGAAGTATGGTCGAGGCGGGGGAAAATTCCAGCGCGGGCTTTTCAGCTTGCCTGACAGGCAAAGAGTCCGGAGCCGCTTGTTCCGCGAATGACCAGCCGCAGCCCTCGTGAGGGCAACGGGCCGGGCCGGCGGCCGGGTCAAAGTCGAAGAAGCGTTTGCACTGGGGACAGCGGATCCTCATTTAGCCCGGCTTATTCACAAAATGCCACACACGCCGAAGGGGCGGACTCGTGTCCGCCCGAAGATCGAGAATTTCCAGAAAGGCAGTCGGGCGCAGTGGAGCGTGCGACCCACTATTAAACACAATCGAATATTTTTTTCAAATATTCCAGCTCAGTAGTCGTAGCCGAAAAAGAAGCTCGTATAATATTTGTTGCCCAGGCTGGGCTTGAGCCCGTTGACATTATGCAGCCAGTTGATCCGCCTGGACCGGTCGAGCCGCAAGACCAGCGGTCCGCCCAGGCTCATGCGAAAGCTTATTCCCGTGCTGCCGAGCAGGCCCGGATAGCTGGTTTGTTTCTCCCAGGCGTTGCCCATGTCCAAAAACAGCGCCCCCTCGAGCCCGGGAAGCGGAATCCTGCCGAAACCCATCCAGAGATCAAGACGATGGTAAAGCGGGAAACGCAATTCCTGGTTAAACAGCACGCTCCGGGAACCGATAATCGACCAGCGCGGATAGCCGCGCAGAGTCCAACTTCCGCCCATGATATAGCGGAACGGTATTTTCCCGCCACTGTACCTTCCCTGCAGCCGGACCGCATAAGCGCTATAGGTGGTCAATCTAAAATACTTTCGCATATCCAGCAACATTGAAATGTTGTCCGTGCGGCCCTTGCTGAGGTCGGTTGTCAGCGCCAGTCCCAGGTTCCAGCGCTCCCCGTCGATCGGGCCGGTGGGAAGATAAATCGAGGTGTCTTTGATCAGGGAGATGGAATTGTTGACCAGGTAAGAGTTCCGCACCAGGTCCAGGAAGAAATCCTCCCGGTAGCTTTTCAAGAATGCCATCCCGGTTTCTATCCGGTAATAAGTGGATAATGGATAGCTGATCATCCCATAAACGCCATGGTCGCGCTCGTAAAACAGCTCATCCCGGATAAAGTCCACGAAGCGGCCGGCAAAGCGGAATGCGCCATACCCGTAGTTGACCCTTTGCTTACGGTTGTAATAGGTTACAGCGCCGTTAAAACTGTTCCAGAAATCCGCGGTCGAGGTGGCCGAGTTACCGGCGGCGACAAAGATCAGCTCGTCGCTCATAATGTCCGAAAACATCAGCAGCGCCTGGCCAAATGCGCCTCCATAATATGGCGATGGTGCGTACCCCACCTGGGCATAGGCGAAGTCCAGGGTGAAATCCCTTTTATAGGGTTCCGTCCTGGCTTCTCTTTTTTCCACATGTTCCTTGTAGTCCTCCCATTCCCATTGCGTGACCAGTGTCTCGCGATTCAGACTGATCGAATCCACTGCCGAATCCGGCATGGTCAGGTAATAAATCCCCAGGGTCGAGGCATTCAGTGCGGTGAAACAGAAGCCTGAGTCGGCCCTGGACCAGTCGAAACCGTACATGCCGTTGTAAAAATTAGTCAGCTGGGTTCCGGAACCCTCTAAGTCGATCAGGTAAATATTGGGCAGCCCGTTGCGATCCGAGACAAAGGCGACTTTAGTGCCGTCCTGGTTGAAACGCGGCTGGCTGTCGTTCCAACGGCCCAGGGTGAGATACTTGATCTGTTGGGATTCCATGTCATAGAGGAAGAGGTTCTGGTAACCTTTTTCCCCGTAAACCGTCCGGTCTGAGCTGAAAACCACATAGCGCCCGTCCGGGGAATAATCCGGATAATCATCCCCATAGCGGTCGCTGGTCAGGCGGGTCAACTCCTCGCTTTGGCGGTCGAAAAGGTATATGTCGGAAAACCCGGCGACACTCAGGCCGCTGAAAACTAGTGTCTTCTCGTCCGGGCCCCAGCTCGGCGAGCTGATCCCGACCAGTCCCTTGAAACTGTAGCGGCCGACCTTTTTATTGCGGTCCAGGTTCCAAAGGAACAGGGCGTCCTTTTCGTGAAATTTACTGGCAAAAAGCAGCGTGCCTTTGGAGCTGACATCCATCCGGGTCTGGAAAGGATGGAATGACTCGAATTCCGCGCTCCGGCCGCCGCGGACATGTTTCTTGCGGTCCTTTTCGCCTTTGGCCAGCAGGACGCTGTAGATATCCAGGTAGCCGGTCCGCGCGGTCATGAAAGCCACGCGCTGTTTTCCGCTGCGCGGCGAGGTATAAACCGCGGGATGCATATTGGCCCAGCTTTTGGTGGCCACCTGGATCGCGTTGCTGATTTCCAATTCATCTTTGCTGACGTAATCCGGATAGTATTTCTTTTTTAATTCGTGCTGCCAGACTTTGCCGAACTCTTTAAACTTTATGCCGTAAACATATTCGAACAGGTCTTCGAAATTACTGAACTGCCAGATATTCTCGTAGATCCGCACCAGTGCTTCATCTCCGTAACGCTCGCCGAGCTGCCGGTGTATCGATTCACCCAGCTTATAGATGATTCCTCCGCCGCTATAGATATCGAGGCTCTCGATCGGCGGCACACGGTCATTGAGAACCAGGTCGCGCACGTACATGTCGGCCTGGGTATTCCACTCGGTGCTCAGGTACTCGGCAAGGCCCTCGGTCCACCAGAGGGGAAACCGCGCCTTCTGCCCGCGCGGCCGCACACGGTAAGACTGTGCGGCTTTGCTGATCTGGAAGACATGCACCATTTCGTGCCAGAGCACGTGGCGGAAGTCCTCGAAGGAGCCGTTGAAAGGCAGCACTACGCGGCCTTTGAGAAACTCGGTAAACCCGCCTACTCCCTCGGGTATGAAGCCTTCGGTGGTGTTGGTCTGCTGGAAATACTGATGCGCGCTGAAAATAATCAGGGGGACCCGGCGGAAAACGTGATGGTTGAAGCGGAAGGAGAGTTTCTGATAGGCGTCCTCAGCCTCTTTGAGCGCCAGGAAAGCAATCTCCTCCTCCTCGGGATAGTAATAGAGATCGATATGCTCGCCGGCCAGGATCCGCCAATTGAAATCACTGTAGTGAACTTTGTTCTGGCCGAATCCAACCTCCTGGGCCGGCAGCGATTGATAAGCGAACAGCCATAGGGCGGCGAACAGGGCCGCTCCGGTCTGCAATGGCCGGCAGGCCAGGGAACGGCGAAAGTCGGTCAAAACCACCTGTTGCCCCCTTTCCCTTTTCGACACTCTTAGAATGATTCCCACTTTAGAATGTAATCAATCCGCTGACTGTACCGCAATACCGTATAATGCCCTCGCCTCAGTGCACCTGCCCTGACCGTACAGGCTCCCAGTACCTGTACCCCTCAGGCTAAAAGGATAAAGAAAAGTTAATTTTTATACTTGTCCCGGAGTTCTTTGTTCCCTTCGTGGGCCAGGAAGATAATCCGCGGCTAGTCGTAAGGGGGGTAAAAGACTGGAATAATATTGAGTGGTAACAACAGGGCGCCGTCAGGAAATCGTGGTCGAGCGGGTAAAACCGGAAAGCGATTTCAGCCAACAAAGGCTAGTCTCCGGGCCGGTTTTCTATCTTTACGCTTTCCGCCTCGCGGATAAACTCCGCCTCCTGGCCATAGATGACCGCGCTTATCAGACCGCGGCCGCGCAATTGCGCGGAGATACCGGCGTACCAGGGAAGCCCGATACCCTCATTTTCGAGTCGGGCGGCAATCCCGGGGTCGCCGGCGCCGCTTTCAAGGGCCTCCAGGCAGTCCTTGCGCAGAAGATACACCTGAGCGGCCGGACCGAGCAAAGCCAGGTCCTCGGCCCGGCGGCTGGTCACCACCAGCGCCGGACCTTGAGATTTGCGGCTTTCCTCCAGCAGAGCCTCCAGGAACCGGTTCTCCAGACAAGACAGTGAAAAGTCCAGCGCCAGCAGCCGCGGCCTGAGGATCAGGAAAGCGGCGACCAGCACAGTCAGTTTTTGCGGGCGCTCCAGGTCCTGCAGCCTCTTTTCCAGCAAGGGCGCCAGGCCGAATTTTCCCGCTGCCTCAGCCACTTCCTGCATCCGGGCCACGCTGTCCGCGCCACGGTAGATCAACCCGGTCTCGAGTTCCTCGCCCACCGTAAATGCCTGGAACTGGTACTCCGGGTTTTCGAACACAACGCCGGCCTGCAGCGGTTCCCAGCCGAAATCTCCGGCGCAATCCCTCTTATCCGGCGGCCAATGGATCTTTCCGGCGGTCGGACTGTCCAGTCCGCCCAGCAGCCGGGCCAGGGCGGTCTTTCCCGAGGCGTTGGGTCCCAGGATCATGGTGTTTCCAGAAAGCGGGATTGTCGCGGACAGGGACTCGAATACCTGCCTATGCGGCTCTGAGGGATAGGAAAACTTGATATTTTCCAGGAGGAGCGCAGTTGTTTCCATAGGGGCCTAAAGATACTGTCTCCGAGACCATTCTGGCAAATTATTCGAGATAATCCGGAAAAGCCGGCGGAAGAAAAGACAACTGGGAGGCAACCACGCGGATTGCAGGAACTTTAAATCAGCTTTTGTTCAGGAGGGCTTCCACCCGGCCGGCGATTTCCACCAGGGGCAGGCCCGAGCTTTTAGCGGCCTTGCGCAAATCCTCGAATTCGGGCTTAGCCCTTTTACCGCCGCCGGGTAAAACCACCACTTTGACTCCGATTTTGCCCCACGGCGTATCCACTGTCTCCTGGCTGCGTTCCAGGGTAATCCGGTGGACCTTGTAATAGCGCAAGCCGATCGTGGTGGATTCAGTCAGAATTATCCCGGCCAGAGTGTCGAGCTTTTCCTCATCGGTCAGAACCTGTAGCTGGATTCCGGGGCGGTTCTTTTTCATCTGGATCGGCACGAAAAACACCTCGTAGGCCCCCGCGCTAAACAGGCGCTCCATCAGGTGGTCGAAATACTGCGGGTTCATGTCGTCGATGTTGCATTCCAGGACCAGGGTCCCCGGGCACTGGCCCGGTCCGCGTCCCTCCTCGCCGAGCATCAGGCGCAGTTGGTTCGGCCGGTCGTTCAGCACCCGGCTGCCCTGGCCATAGCCGGTGGCGTAAAAAGTCAGCGCTTTGGTCGGTTCGTAGTCGCCTTTTTTGACCAGGGTGGAGACAATCGCCGCTCCGGTGGGAGTGGTCAGCTCGGAGGGCACGCCGGTGCGCTCCATCGGACAGCCCTCGATCAGCTTGAGAGTCGCCGGCGCGGGCAGGGCCAGGCGGCCGTGGGAGAACTCGATAAACCCCGTGCCCACGCGGAAAGCGCCGGCATAATACCGGCCGATATTCAGGCTGACTAAACCCGCCGCGGCCCCGACTATATCGACAATCGAATCGACCGCCCCCACCTCGTGGAAATGAACTTTCTCCAGCTCGACACCGTGGACCGCGGCCTCGGCCTCGCCCAAGCGCGTAAATATCGCCGTGGCAAGCTCCTTGACCTCCGGGCCCAGGGAACTCTCGCCGATCATCCTGCGGATCTCGCTCAAGCCGCGGTGATGATGCTCTTCATGGTGGTGGTGGTGATGGTGCCCGGGCGATCCGGCCTGTACCTCGACCTTGACCGAAGCGATCCCGTGGGACTCGCTCCGCCGGGCGGTGATTTCCACCTCAGGGAGCCCGAGGGCGGCGACAGTTTCCCGCAACAGTTCCTCCGGGACACCGCAGCTCACCAGGGCGCCGAGGATCATATCCCCGCTCACCCCGGAAAACATGTCGAAATAAGCTATTTTCATCTTTTTACAGCTTGCCTGAATATATACTTTCGGTTGATTATTCCAAGACACCGTGGGGGCGACGCATGCGTCGCCCCTACAACTGATACTCATAACCTTTATGGGTGATTATTGCAACTCGCTTCAAAAAATTTCCCCAGATCAACCGTAGGCGTGAAGGCCGCTCAGGACCGAATTGCCGACAAAGCTCAGCATGGCGAAAAGGAAGCCCAGGATGGCGGCCACCGCGGCCTGGTTTCCGCTCCAGCGCCGGACATAGCGGGCGTGGAGATAAATGAGAAAGGTGAGCCAGACAATCAGGCTGCCCATCTCCTTGGGATCGTTGGACCACCACTTGCCCCAGGCGTAATGGGCCCAGATCGCCCCGGAAATCAGGGCGCCGAAAGTGAAGATCGGGAAACCCAGGCTGACTGTCCGGTAGGCCAGGGTATCCAGGGTTTCGAGCTCGGGTATTTTCCCCTGGACCGCGCGGGCCAGGTAATAAAGAATTATGAACAGGGGCACCGCAAACAATACCATATAACCGAGAAAAGCCCCTTCCCTGCCCGATTCCTGCGGCAGGAGGTCCGCGGCGGAGAGCCGGTTGTAATTGTCGATCATCCGGCTGCGCAGCATGTGCAGCGCAGTCCCGGCAACCGGCAGGCCGGTCATCCCGGTGATCTGCTCCAGGTTCTGAATGTCTTGCGCCAGGTTATGGCGCTCCTGCCGGATTTCGCCGAGGCTGAGAGGGAAAGTGAGCTCGGAGAGCAGGTCGCTGCCGGCAAGCAGGACAGCCGCATCCTCCCGGGTCACCGAGCGTTTCAGTTTGGCTTGCAGCTCTTCGAGCGAGGCGATCAGCCCGAGCCGCTGATTCCGGGATTGGAGATATTCCTGCCATTTTTCCGGCGCAAGCTTGCCTTCCGGGGTATCCAGCAGGCCGGACAGCTCATCCACCGCCTGGACATTCTGCACCAGTTTGTCCATCTCCTGCTGGTGCCGATTCTGGTAAGAACCCAGGCTCATCCCGCTGATCAGCAGGGACAGGATGCTGAGAGCAAACAGCAGGCCGCCGAAATTAGCCGTGTTTTCGCCGATCCCCTTACGCCAGAGGATAATGAAAACCGGCACCGCGATAAGAAAGCCCCCGCCGAGCATGACCACAAACGCCTTCCAGCCGCTCAGCCCTTCGAGCACCACCCCAGCGATGCGCAGGACCTGGACCAGCGCCAGGCCGGCCGCCAGCGCAAAGACCAGATAGAGCAGGCTCTTGCGCTTGACTGCCGGACCGAGTTCCTGCCAGTTGCAGTTTTTCACCAGGTAAAGTATTCCGGCCACAAAGGCCAGGGCAAAGGCCGCCTCGCCGACTATAGTCAAGGTGACATGAATTTGCAGCCAATAGGACTGGAGAGCGGGCACCAGGGTCATTTCCAGGCTCCTGGGGTACAGCCCGGCGAACACTATCGCCAGAAACAGCCCCGGCGACAGGCAGGCCCCGATAAAAGCGCTGCGCAATTTGTACATCACCAGGAAATAGGTGATACTCACGCACCAGGCCAGCACGCTGAGGTACTCGTAGGAGCTGCTGATCGGCACACGGTTCTGGGATATCCAGCGGGAGGCCAGGATCGTGGTCAGGCTGACGAATCCGGCCAGCACGAAAAGGTAGGCCAGCAGCATAAATGTCTTAGCGCTCCTGCTGCGCTCCTCCGGGACCACCCCGACAAAATGGGAGATCATGGCGGCAAAAAAGCTCCAGAGCGTTATTTTATATAAGACGGCTTCCATCGCGGTCCCTCAGAGTTCAATTTAGAGTGATTGCCAAAAGTATTTTCCTTTTCGAACTGCCGTTTGAGTTTAATAAATCTTCGATTAGCTGGGGTATTTTGGCAATCGCTCTAATACAACACTACTTAGATGGATTGCCCTTGAGTCTCATTACCGCCTCTTTGGAATTCTATTACGCTTGAGCGGTTTTTATTGGTCTCCGGCTGTAAAAAGCTGCCGGGATAAGTCTTCAGGCTGGCCGGCCTTTCCAGATCGAATCCAAAGCGCAAGAACTTATGGCAATTACTATAATTTAAATATACGGAAAAGTCTAAAAGATCATCAGTGCGCGGACAACCCGGCAATTTTATCTCCCACGGTTTTGAACTCGGAGACAAAGGGCTGCTTCCATTTATAGCTGCTTCCTGCGAGATGGACCCGCGATCCGCCTTCGCGCGGCTTGACCAGCAGCCAGAACTGACGGTGGTTTACGTAAAAGGAAAGCAGCACGCCGGCTACCATCAGGGCAAAACCGAACCAGATCAGGTTCTGCGAGCGGTGGGTACGGATAGTCAGTCCGGTCAGGTAAGACTTCCCGTAATCGCCCATTACCGTCGAATATTGATCATTCTTCTGATGGCTGAAATCGGGGAAGTTCTTGAACACCCAGCCATTGGAGAGCACCTCAGTTCCACGGGTGATTATTACTTTCACCGCCGGGTTGCGATCCTCGCCGGACTGGCTGGATACTTTGCCCTCGCTGTCGAGCCGGAAATTACCGACAAAATTCTCGACCCGCACCGAATCCCCGGTTGCGCCCAGGGCATCCGCGGCGCCCCCGGGCTTGAGTTTTAATGTGTAGCTTTGCGGATCGAGGCTGTCTTTCGCGGCCACAGTAAGGCCCACCCATTCCGGCGCTCCGCCTCCCGGCGAGTAGGAGCTCTGGTAAAAATATACCCCGCCGTAGATCAACGGATCGTTGACCTTGATCAAGTGGGAGAGCAACGGCTCCTCCCCCCCCTGCGGGTCCAGGATTGTAACCGAGGACAGATAAGCTTTCGGCTTGCCCTGGGGCGTGAACAGGGCCTCGAATTTTTCCAGACGGACGCGCATCTTGCGGCCGAGCGAAAGGTCCCCTGGAAGCTGGCGCCAGTCGCTGTCGCGCACCAGGCCATCTTCGATTAGCAGCGCCGAGGGCTTCCGGTCGATACCGAAAACCCCGCTCAGGCGCTGGCCCAGCACCTGGAGCTGGTATTCCGGCCGGGCCATATAGCTCAAGTTCGGCACCTCAATCGTCTCCCCCGGCGCCATCCACTGGAAATGCTCGAAAGAGAGCATGTAGGAGATCGCCGCGCCGATAATCACCATGACAATACTGATATGCGTAAAAAACGGGCCGAACTGGCTGAGCGCGCCGCGCTTGGCATAGAGCAGCGTGGCCTGGTCTCCGGATTCAGGGCTTATTCTCACTCTGTACCCGGACCGGGCGAGGACAGCCGCCGCGCCCTCCGCAACCTCTTTCAGCGGCAGGTCCAGGCTTATCGTGCGGTTTTGGCTCTGGCTGCGGAACTTTTCCGGCTGGTCCAGGTAGTCCTCGCGGCGCACCAGGCTGATAATTGTGCCCAGGCGCCTGAACGAGCAAACCGTAATGTTCAGGCAGAGCAGAAACAGGAGCAGGTAATACCACCAGACCGAAAAGATATGCTGCAGCCCGGCGAAAACGAACAACCCGCCGAGCAGCGCGCCGTATTTGTCGAGATACAGGTCGGCCAGCGTCCCGGCGAACCCGTTCGGGGTGTATTGGGGCAGCAGCACGCCCACCAGGCTGACCAGCGTGATCAGGATCAAAAGGATCACCGCGAACTTCATCGAGTTCAGGGCATCCCAGAACAGCTCCGGCCAGCTCCGCGATTTTCCGTTATTATTCAAAAAGCGCTCCTTCGTTTCCCTCGCGCGAAAAAATTCAGGCTAAACATTCAGACTATGGAATGTTATTAGCGGCAGATTTGTTACAGAGACTTTGCAGAAGCCTGGATAATTAATCCCCTCACCGGCCTCATTCCCATTCGATAGTCGCCGGTGGCTTACTGCTGATATCGTAGGTCACCCGGTTGACCCCCTCGACCTCGTTGATTATCCGGTTGGAAATCCGGTTCAGAGTTTCCTGGGGCATCCGGTACCAGTCCGCGGTCATCCCATCCCGGCTGGTCACCGCGCGCAGGGCGATCACATTGTCGTAGGTCCGCCCATCGCCCATTACGCCGACAGTCTGAACCGGCAGCAAAACGGCAAAGGCTTGCCAGATTTCATCGTAAAGGCCATCCCGCCGGATCTCGGAGATAAAAATGTCATCCGCCTCGCGCAGGACTGCCAGACGCCCGCGGGTTACCTCGCCCAGCACGCGCACCGCCAGTCCCGGCCCGGGAAAGGGGTGCCGACGCACTATCTCTTCAGCCAGGCCCAGCTCGCGGCCCACCGCGCGGACCTCATCCTTGAATAGCTCCCGCAGTGGCTCGATCAGCGCCAGGTCCATATTCTCCGGCAGCCCGCCCACATTGTGGTGCGACTTGATCGTGGCCGAGGGGCCCTTGACCGATACGGACTCGATCACATCCGGGTAGAGCGTGCCCTGGACCAGAAAAGAAACCTCACCCAGTTTGCGCGCTTCTTTTTCGAAAACCCGGATAAAGGTTTCGCCGATTATTTTCCTTTTGCGCTCGGGATCGACCACGCCTTTCAAGGCCTCGATAAACGTATCCGCGGCATCCACGGCCACAAGGTTGATATTGTGGTGCCTGCGGAAAGTCTCCTCGACGCCGGCGGCCTCGTTCTTGCGCAGCAGCCCGTTATCGACAAATATGCAGGTCAGGTTATCACCGATCGCCCGGTGCACCAGCAGCGCGGCGACCGAGGAATCCACGCCGCCGCTCAGGCCGCAGATCACCCGACTTTTTCCAGCCTGCTCGGCGATCCGCCGGGTGGCCTCCTCGATGAACGAGCCCGGGGTCCAGTCCGGCTGAAGGCCGGCGGCTTTGAACAGGAAATTGGCGATAACCCGGCTGCCCAGCGGGGTATGCGCCACCTCAGGGTGAAACTGCACGCCGTAGATTTTTTTCTCCGAGTTGCCGACCGCCGCAACCGGACAATTGTCGGTCCCGGCGAGCAGCCTGAATCCCGGCGGGACCTCATTCAGCATGTCCCCGTGGCTCATCCAGACCTGGACCTCGCCCTCCTTCTCAAAACCGGTAAAGAGGTCGCCGTAGTCGCTGATCCGCAAGAGCGCCTTACCGTACTCGCGCCTGCCGGCCCGCTTGATCTCGCAGCGCTCATTTGCGCCGATAAGCTGCAGGCCGTAACAGATCCCGAGCACCGGCACGCCGAGAGAGAAGACCGCCGGGTCGCACTGCGGCGAGCCGGGATCGTAGATGCTGGCCGGACCGCCGGATAAGATGATCGCCCGGGGATTGATTTTTTTTAGCCGTTCGACAGGAACGGAAAAGGGGAGAATTTCGCAATAGACGTGCTGCTCACGCACCGCGCGGGCGATAAGCTGGCTGTACTGGGCGCCGAAATCGAGGACTATCGTCGTTGCCTGAGCGGTCATTGGGGCTATACCGTTTTTTAATTAATGGAGCTGCTATTTCTGAAGCTTGATAACTTATAAGGACCGGCTTTAAGATTCAAGCCTGTTGCTCGAAAGCCGGTCATTTTTTCGCGAGATCTTTCAACAGTACGATCAGGTCGAGCACGGTGACCTTTCCATCGTGGTTCAAGTCGTAAGCCGACCAGTCCGCTCCGGTCGGCTGATCCGAGGCCAGTATGCGGAGCATGTCCAGCAGGTCGAAAATATTGGTCTTGCCGTCCCGGGTAAGATCGAAGGGCGAAAGATTCCCTTTCAACTGGAATGCGAAACTCCTGAGCTTCCGTCCGCCCTCATACACCTCGAGCGCCGCCGGATAATAGCCGGAGCTCCCCGATAAATCCACCAGCAGGCTGTCCCGCTCGGATGGCGGTACCGCGGCAACACTCAGGTCGCCCGGGCTGACCGAGTCTTGCGGATTGAACTCTCCTCCAGCCTCGACTTTCAGGCGCACGGTGATCTTTTCGCGATTCGGAAGAATACCCAGGTTAGACAGGCGGAACCGCAGGTGGAGACGGCTGCTGTCCGGCTGCGCCCGGACCTGGGCCAGGGAATCCAGCGTCGGCCAGAACCCGGCGATTTTGGCCAGGTCTGCCAGCATGGCCAGGTTCTTTTTCTGTTCGAGTGGAATCTCGGTTCTTGCCGGCCAGAAACCGTTTTTAGTGGCGCCTATCTCGCCGGTCCAGGACATGATTTTACCGCGCGAGGCGCTGTCCGCATACTCCCAGTCGGTCAGTTCGCCATTGGCCGGATAACCCAGAGTCTCAATGGCGTTGCCGTGTCCGTACCCGTTGCCCGCGGTGAGCAGGCCTGCCAGACGGTCGTAGAGCAGCGAATCCGGCGTGCGGAGATCGCGGTAGTTGAAAGGATTGATCAGGACTGCGCTGTAGGTGTGAAGGTTTATGGCAGCGGTAAAGGATCGTTTGTTGATAAAATCTATTAAAGCCTTGGTCTCCGGCTCGCTGGCCGCCGAAGCCCCCCGGTAGCTGTCGGACCCCGGGTTGCTTGATGAACTATAATCGAAATCAATATTGCCCCACTGGAACGGGAAATTCCGGTTAAGGTCCACCCCATCCAGGAGTTGATCCAAGGCTCCGTTATTGTTGTTGTCCCGGGCATTCTTGCGCCAGAGACCGAATCCTCCTGTATTCCGGTAGTTGTCCCAGTTGATCTGGTAGCCGTCCGGATTGACCAGGGGCATGAAATACAGCTCGCGGCTGTCGACCAGGTCGGTAACCGAATCGGTTACCCCGTAATTATCCACCAGGTAGCGCATGAAATAGAGCAGGACCATGCCACTCATCGCCTCGCGGGCATGGATCAGGCTGTTGAAGAACACCTCAGGGAGGTCCTGGTCGGCATTCGGCGCTGCGGATATTTTCACTACCCAAAGCGGGTTCTGCCAGGTGGAGAAACCGATAATCATCGTATCGGAGATTATCCCGTGGGTGTCCCCGGCAATGAGCGAATCGACAAAGGCGAGAATTTCCTGCGGGCTGAAATAGCCGCCCAGGCTGCCATCGGCCAAGTCTTGCGGCGCAGCCAGTCCGGCTTCGGCCCGGTTGCGCTCCGCCAGCCAGCGGCCGTAATCCTCGATCAGCACGCGGGTGAAGAGGCCCAAGCTGTCCAGCCACTGCTGCTGCGCGCGGTTGACCAGCGCTTGCAGGCCGCCCTTGGACTCTTTTCCGACAATCTCGATACCCGCGCCGGCCATTAGTCTCTGAGCAGCCTGGTCTGCTCCCCGGACCTCCACCAGCCGCCAGGTCATGGCGGGAATG
>Ga0156185_1168_pt1 | contig 14279 bp, 16 predicted proteins | sample RifCSPlowO2_12_FD_107838 | JGI IMG/M metagenome (GOLD analysis project Ga0156185, IMG submission 107838) | Candidatus Glassbacteria bacterium RIFCSPLOWO2_12_FULL_58_11 | reverse complement strand
GATTTCTGGGAAAAGAACATTCGTCCGCCCGGCGAACCACGCTGGCCCGAGGTGGAATGGAACAGCTACTCCTACGACCATAGCAACGGCGATGGACAGCTCTGCTATCCGGGTCCCGAGGGCCTGCCGTATCCCTCCGTGCGCCTGGCGGCCAACCGGGATGGCATCGAGGACTGGGAGGCGCTCTGGCTGCTGGAGGACCTGGCGCGAAGCGCCGAGGAGCTGAAACTCGGCAGGCAGAAAGAAAATGAAAAGCTTATCCGCCAGGCTCGCGAGCTGGCAGCGGTTCCGGATGAGATTGTCCGCGACCTGACCCATTACACGACCGATCCGCGGACTATTCTGGATAAGCGTCAGGAGGTCAGCCGGCTGATCGTGGCGCTTCAGGAGGCAATCGGTGAACCAAAGGCCGCGGAGCTGCGGGAAAGCCATATCCGCCAGCGGAAGGAGCTGGAGCGCAGGAGCCTGGAGCGCAATATCGCCCGGGCTAAAGCGAAGAAGAAATAACTATGCCCGGCGAGAAGAATTTTCGAGTTCGGGCCGCATTGGTGAGCACTGAATAGAGACAGGAGGAATGATGAGCCGAGACAGGATGGACCGTCGTGATTTTCTGGGCCGGATCGGGTTCTCCGGGCTGGCCCTTTCCCTGGGCGCGGCCTGCGGTAAGAGCGGCGAAGAGGCCGCCGCAGAGGCCGGCTCGGCAGCGGGCGCGGCCATGGCCGCGGACAGCGGCCCCCAAGTGGCCCTCTGCACTATCGCTTTCCAGGAGCGTCCGTTGGATGAGGTGCTCCAGCTTGCCGCCTCTACCGGCTTTGAGGGAGTCGAACCTTGGGGCAAGCCCGAGCATCTGCCGCTCACCCGCAGCGATGAGGAGGTCCGGGCGGTCAAGGCGCGCCTGGATGAGCTGGGGCTCAAGGCCAGCCATTACGGGAGCTACATCCGTCTGGGGGATGGTCAGGCCGCGGAGGAGAAAAACCGCGACATGGACCGGGCGATCCAGATCACCGGTCTGCTGGGGACTAATATCTGCCGTATCTGGGCCGGCCTGAAAAACAGCGAGCTGCTGGGCGACCAGGATTGGGAGATGATGGTGGAGGATGGAAAAAGGTTTTGTTCCCGGGCCGAAACCGCCGGAGCGGTCCTGGCGATCGAGATGCACGGCAACAGCGTGACCAATAAGGCCGCCGCCGCGGTGGAGCTGATCGAGCGGGTGGGCAGCCCGGCGCTGAGGCTCAATTACCAGGTCCTGGGCAACAGCGAGGACCCCTATGAGCGGGCTACAACCGCCGGGCCTTATGCGGTGATGGTGCACGCGCAGAATGAGGGCGGGGGCGGGGGAGAGAACCAGCCGATGATCTGCGAGGGCACGGTGGATTTCCAGAAGATCTACGACATCCTCAAGCCTTTCGGCTTCCAGGGCTATTTCGAGGTGGAATTTGTCCGCGGCAAGACTTACGAGGAGAAAGTGGAGTCCTTGAAAAAGGACTTCGCCTGTCTGAAAGCCATTAGCTGATACCCAGGAATGTTCCTTAAAAAGCAGGGCCACCCCCTTTGGGATGGCCTTGCTTTTTGCACCTTAAATATTAACATAATGTAGGGGCGCGGCATGCCGCTCCCGATTTATCTCACTCGATCACTTTCTCCCAACCCTCTTTGGAAAGAATCCGGTAGATCACCAGGGCCATCAGGGCGGCGAACCCCAGCAGGATAACCGCCGTCCCGGTCTCTTTCAGCAGCAGCTTGCCCACCCCGATCAGCACGCCGAGGATCAACCCCGCGCTGGCCAGCCAGCACCAGATCATCGCCAGGTAACCGCTGTCGCCTTTCACCTCGGGGCACTCCGCGGCAATGCGCCTCCAGCCGATCCCGCCCGGATGCACCCTGCGGTAGAAGGCTTTCAGGTGCTCGACAGGCTCCGGCCCGGTGATCAGCGTGCCGATAAACCAGACCACGCTGGTGAAAGCGATAATATAGAACAGGCTGTTCGGGAACTGGATGGAAGTATGAAACTTGACATAATAATAAGCCAGGAACGGCGCGATAAGTCCCAGGATCTCGCTCCAGGCGTTGATCCGCCACCAGAACCAGCGCAGGATGAAAATCAGCCCCACGCCTGCGCCGCACTCGACCAGGAACTGCCAGGCTCCAGTGATTGTCTCCAGGATCGTGGTGATAAACAGCGCCACCGCCATCATGAGTACCGTGGTCACCCGGCTGGCCCGGACATAGTGCTTTTCCTCGCCTTTGCGGACCAGGAAACGGCGATAGAAATCATTGATCAGGTAGCTGGTCCCTAAATTTAACTGGGTGGCAATCGTGGACATGTAGGCCGCGAAAAAGGCGGCGATCAGCATGCCGCGCAGCCCGGCCGGCAGATGGTCGCGCATGATCATCACGAATCCATCTCCCTTTTCTTTCACAGCCAGGTCCGGGTAAAGGATCAAAGAAGACAAGGCGACCAGGATCCAGGGCCAGGGCCGTACGCAATAGTGTCCGATAGTAAACCAGAGGGTGGCGAACAGGCTGTGCTTCTCATCCTTGGCCGACATCATCCGCTGAGCGATATAGCCCCCGCCGCCCGGCTCCGAGCCGGGGTACCAGGTGGACCACCATTGAAAGCCCAGGTAGGCCACCAGGGCCGGCCAGGTGAACTTGAGCAGTCCCGGCACCTCGCTTTCCCCGGCGCTTTTGGCGATAGCCGGGAAAAAGTTGAAATATTCCGGGGCCAGCTTGGCCTTGATTCCCTCGATGCCCCCGACCTCCGGCAGCCCGACCGCCACCACGGCCAGGATGATACAGCCGGTCATCGCCGTGACAAAGTGCAGGGCATCCGCGGTGGCCGACCCCCAGATTCCGCTTGCTGCGCTGTAGAGGGTCACTATCGCCATGCAGAGGGTGACCACGATCAGCAGGTTGTCCCAGCCCATGGTAATCCTAAGGATCTTGAACATCGCCAGGTTTACCCAGGCCATGATCACGCAATTGACAAACACTCCCAAGTAGATCGACCGGAACCCGCGCAGGAATGCGGCCGGCTTGCCCGAGTAGCGCAGCTCGATGAACTCGATGTCGGTGATTATCCCGCTGCGCCGCCACAGGCGGCTGAAAAAGAAGACGGTCAGCGCGTTGCCCAGGATGTAGTTCCACCAGAACCAGTTGCCGGCCAGTCCGTTTTTGCCCACCAGCTCGGCGACCGCCAGGGGTGTGTCCGCGGCAAAGGTGGTGGCGATCATCGAAGTGCCGGCGATATACCAGGGCAGGTTCCTTCCCGAAAGGAAAAAATCCTGCACGCTGCGGCCGGCGCGGCGCGCGAAATAAAAGCAGATGAGCAGAACGACTGCGAAATAGCCGACAAAAATGGTCCAGTCCAAGCCGTTGAATATCATCTGCTTTCCTCCTTGGGGCGGGTACGGTGGCAAGCCTGTGAGGCGATACGAATTGTTTTCTGTGCCATAATGGGCGGGCAAATTTGATCAGGGTAAAAATTAACGGCTCCGGGTCATTTGTCAAAATATTTTACGGAAGGCCGCTTTTTATGCTGCGGCAACAGACTGGTGACCGCGATTCAGTTGTCTTATGACTTGCCGGTTCGTCAGGCCTGCCCTAAATTGTGCAGCCTGGATTCTGTTCACCGGAGGGCGGACCGCCGTGCCTGACCAGAAAAAATTCGTTCTGCCGCTGTTCGTGCGCGGCGATATCGATGGCTTTTTCGGGCTGATCCTGGACAACCTGGTGCAGCTTGTGGTGGTCAGCGGCCTGCTGACCGGGATTTACGGGATGCCGGCGGAAATCGTTTACGGCCGGATCTTTCCCGGGGCGGCGCTCTCGCTGGTGACCGGCAACCTCTACTATGCCTGGCAGGCCCGAAGGCTGGCCCTGCGCGAGCGCCGGACGGATGTCTGCGCTCTGCCCTACGGGATCAACACCCCCTCGATGTACGCTTTTGTCTTTCTGATTATCGGCCCCGTCTGGTCAGCCCACCGCGCCAGCCTGGGTGATTCCGGCGCGGCGATCCTGGCCTGGCATATCTGCCTGACCGCCAGTTTTTTGAGCGGCCTTCTCGAGCTCTCCGGGGCCGTGTTCGGCTCCTGGATCAGGCGGATTACTCCTCGGGCCGCCCTGCTGGCCACCCTGGCCGGGATCGCCGTATCGCTGATCTCCATGCCTTTCGTGATCCATCTTTTCGGCACTCCCCTGGTCTCTTTCCTGCCCCTGGCGCTGGTGCTGGCGACCTATTTCGGCCGCCTGCGCCTGCCTTTCGGCATTCCCGGCGGGCTGGCCGCAGTAATCGCCGGGTCGGTCCTGGCCTGGGCCGGGGGGTTGATGGAACCGGGGGCGGTGAGCGGAGCGCTGGGGGGCTTGGGCCTCAAATGGCCGGAATTCATGCTGGTAGAGATGCTGCGCGACCTGGACGCCGGCGTGCTGATCGCCGCCTTGCCGGTTATCGTGCCGATGGGCCTGATGAACGCCCTGGCCACCCTGCAGAATATCGAATCCGCCGAGGCCGCGGGGGACAGCTACCCGGTAGCCAGCACGATGTGTGTCAATGGCTGCGGGACTTTGCTGGGAGCGCTGTTTGGCAGTTGTTTCCCGACCACGGTCTATATCGGCCATCCGGGCTGGAAAGCCCTCGGCGCGCGCAGCGGCTATTCGGTGCTCAATGGTGTAGTGCTGACCCTGCTCTGCCTGAGCGGCGGGATCGGCGTGCTGGTTGCCCTGGTGCCGCCCGAGGCGGCCTATCCGATCCTGCTCTATATCGGTATCATCATTTGTTCCCAGGCCTTCGAGGCCACTCCCAGAGCCCACTACCCGGCGGTCTGCGTGGGGCTGATTCCCGGTATCGCCGCCTGGGGCCTGCTGCTGGTGGGGTTCACGCTGACCGTGGCCACCGGCGGGAGCTTCGATCTCTCGATCGCCGTGAAGTTCCGGGAGATGCTGGATTTCAACCTCTACGGGCTGATGAGCCTGGCCGGCGGGTTCCTTTTTTCGGCGATGTTCCTGTCGGCGATCACGGTATATTTTATCGAGCACGATTTCCGGCGGGTGATCCTCTGGTGCCTGGCCGCCTCGGTATTCGCTTGGTTCGGGCTGATCCATTCCGGCGCTGTGGCCGCGGGCCAGTTCACCGACCGGGTGGCCCCGGGCGCCGCCTGGCGCTTCTCGCTCGGCTACCTGATGATCGCCGTACTCGCCGGCGTATATCTGGTTCATGATAAATTGAATGAAAGAGAGGCTGAGGATGGCTGAGCTGAGGTTTGGAACCGGAGGCGTGCCGCTTAGCGCCAGGGAGCGCAGCGTGATCGCCGGTCTGCACAGGATCAGGGAGCTCGAACTGGACTGCATGGAGGTGGAATTTGTCCACGGGGTGCGGATGAAGCAGGACAAGGCCGAGGAAGCCGGCCGGCTTGCCCATGAGCTAAATGTCAGTCTCACCTGCCACGGGCCTTACTATATCAACCTCAATGCCGAGGAGCCGGACAAAAAAGAGGCCTCGGTCAGGCGTATCCTCGAGACCGCCCGGGCGGCGCACTGGCTGGGGGCGGGCAGTATCACTTTCCATGCCGGGTTTTTCATGAAAAGCGACCGGGAAGAAGTCTATGGAGTAATCCGGGAGGCGCTGGCCGGGATCACTGAAAAAGTCGCCGGGGAGGGCCTGGACGTGCGGATCAGCCCGGAGCTGACCGGCAAGGAGAGCCAGTTCGGCAGCCTCGAGGAGCTGCTGCGGCTCTCCGGCGAGGTGAAAAATATCCATCCCTGCATCGATTTCTCGCACTACCATGCGCGCACCGGCGGGGCGCAGAACAGCTACCCGGAATTCTGCGCGACCCTGGAGAGAATCGAGAAAGCGCTGGGAAGGCCAGCTTTGGAAAATTTGCACATGCATGTTTCGGGGATCAATTACACGGCCAAGGGGGAGCGCAACCACCTGATCCTTGAGGAAAGCGACCTGGAGTACAAGGCGCTGCTGAAGGCGCTGAAAGATTTCAAGGTCGGCGGGAACCTGGTCTGCGAAAGCCCGAACCTGGAGGAGGATGCGGCGCTATTGAAAAAGACGTATGTGAGGTTGTGATAAGCTCTAAGTACTGGTAAAACCTATGATAATCAAGTAATAGAACGTATGTGCCTTTTGTAAACACCTTGGCGATGGTCAATCCGGATCACCAGGACCAACAACACGTTATCGCGAACTTCATAGATAATCCTATAGTTGCCTGAATGAATTCTGAATCGCTCCTTATCGGCCTTGATTTTTTTACACCCCCGGGGCCGGGGATTTTCACCCAACAATTCTAATTTACCAATAATTTGTCTGGCGAATTTCTTGGGCATAGATTTCAAGTATTTTTCCGCCTTTGGAGTCAACTCCACTTTGTGGCTCATAGGCCCATTTCAGCCTTTACCTGTTCCAGCGGCACGGACTTTCTGCCGGAGACTTCCATTTCTTTCAGAGCTTGATCTGCAAGCACATTATCGACATAGTCGGTTAGAGCTTCAAATAGTTCAAGGTCTTTTTGAGAGATAAGATATACTTTCTCTCCGTCCCGCCGTTCAATCACCACACGTGCGTTCCTGAACACCACGTCATTAAATATCCGGGTGGGTATTCGTGTCTGAGATGCAGCCAGTTTGGCCATCCGGCCCTCCTCGGATGAAGCTCGAAAATTTCTGCATTTGACAAGCTGACCAACTAGACAACATTGACCAAGTTGTCAAACTTGGACAAGTATATTTAATTATGGTCCCTTTTCCAGATGAAATCAAGGCTTGATCTTTTTAGAACGGCAATGGGGGAGGAAGTATTGAAATGTTTCTCATTGTCGCGCCTGGCGCGACATCTCTAATGTTTTGTACTTTCCACTTTTAAAAAGTCATCCATGGAGCATGTACTGACTTACAGCTCCACGAACCGGTCGCGGGGGGCGCCGCACTCCGGGCAGACTGCCGGGGGCGTGGGGCCATCATGACGGTAGCCGCAGACCGCGCAGATCCAGATTTTGATTTCCTCTTCCATTCGCTTCTCCATCCTGTTCGCTGAATGAGCTGTCAGGCTTCTCGACTAAACGTTAAAGCGGAAATTGATGATATCGCCATCCGCCACCGGGTAGGTCTTGCCCTCGAGGCGCAGCTGGCCCAGCTCTTTCATCCGGGTCATGTTGGGCTCCTGGATGAAATCCTCGTAGCTCACCACCTCGGCCCGGATGAAGCCGCGCTCGATATCCGAGTGGATCTTGCCCGCGGCTTTGACCGCCTCGGTGCCCCGGTCAATGGTCCAGGCCTTGACCTCATCCTTGCCCACCGTGAAAAACGAGATCAGCTTCAACAGATCGTAAGCCGCCCGGATAAACTTTTCCCGGGCTGGTTCGGCTATTCCCAGAGCCTGAAGGAACTCCCCCTGCTCCTCTGCTGGCAGCTCCGCCACCTGGCGCTCGAGCTCGGCGCAGAAAGCAATCGCCCTGGTGTACTTTACCATAACCGCCGGGTCGCCCCGCACATTGTCCTCGCCGGTATTCAGCAGCAGCAGGCAGGGCTTGAGCGAGAGGAAGCCGAATCCGGCAAGGGATTTTAGCTCCTCCGCGGAGAACTCGGTCTCCCGCAGCGGAGTCCCGCTTTCCAGTATCCCGGTAAGGCGCTCCAACAGCGCATGCTCGGCCGAACCCCGCTTGCCCTCCTTCTCAATCCGCGCCTGGCGCTTCTCGATGACAATCAGGTCGGCCAGCTGCAGCTCCTCCTCCAGGGCCCGGATGTCGCGCAGCGGGTCGACACCGCCCAGCGGGTGAAGCACCTCCTCGCCTGGGAAAGCCCGGATGACAAAAGTGAATGCGTCCACCTGGCGCATCAGGTTCAGCGCATTGGCCTCAAAACCGCTGCCCGAGGCGCCGGAAATCCCCGCCAGATCGACAAAGCTGATCTCGGCATAGGTGGTTTTTTTCGGCTCGTAGATCGCGCTCAAGGCCTCGACACGCCGGTCCGGCACCTTGATCAAGCCGACATTGGCCTCCTTGCCGCTGGCGTGAAAGCTGTCTACGCGGGCATGCAGGCCGGTCAGGGTGTTGAAGACGGTAGTTTTTCCGGATAATGGAAAGCCGATCAAGCCAATTTTCATCTTAGCGCCGGATCAAGGGTTGTTTTCTGATGCAGGCAGCAACTAAACCTGGTGATAGTGTTTGCCAAAGTTGCCAGGCAATTAGAAGCTTCATAAAACTCAAGCGGCAGTTCGAAAGGAAAATACTTATGGCAATCGCTCTAAATAAACCGGGCCGGGACTGAAAGCCTCTTCCTGATTCGGGACTGCACGCGCAGTCAGACCGGGAGGACTTTCAATTCCGGCCCGGTGGAGTACTGGGCGGGATGTTTATCAACGGAACAAAGCCTCAGTCGCTATTCCTGTGCTGTTGGGAATCCTGGGCGTAAGTTTTGTTTTCGGTCGGGGCCTCGGTTTTCCGCCTCGGGGTCGCGGGCTGATCACGGTACAGTTCATCGTTCGAGGGCAGCTCTTCCTGAATGTCCTTGATACTGCTCTTGAACGCGCGGATGCTTTTGCCCAGCGAGGAGCCGATCTCCGGCAGCCGCTTGGCGCCGAAAAGGAGCAGAATCAGGAATCCGACTATCAGCAGCTCCCCATAACCCATGTTGCCGAACATATTTTCCTCCTACTCGAGCCGGCTATGAACGCCGGTACCAGGGTTGTTTTCTACGGTCGGGTGAGAAGGGAACACGGCGATTCGAATAGTCCGCCGACCTTTATAAGTTATCACTAAAGGCCGGGAAAGTAAAGTAGTTTATGGCAGGACCAGAGGGTAATCTTCCTTGAGCTTGCGCCAGAGCAACTCAACGGCTTTGATCACGCTGCGCGTCCTTACCTGCTCCCGGTCGCCGTTGAACTTGTATTTTTGCGACCGGGTGCCTGTCTCATCCGAAAGGGCGATGTAAACCGTGCCGGCCGGCTTTTCCGGGGTTCCGCCGGTCGGTCCGGCGATCCCGGTTATCCCGAGCGCATAATCCGCCGGGCAGGCCTGGCGCATGCCCTCCGCCATGGCCCCGGCAACCTCCTCGCTCACCGCGCCGCATTTTTCTATCAGCTCCGGCGGTACACCGAGATATGCGGCTTTGGAGCGGTTGGAATAGCTCACCACGCCTGAGTCGAACCAGGCGCTGGAGCCGGGGATATCGGTTATCCTTTTGGCGAGGAGCCCTCCGGTACAGCTCTCGGCGACAGCCAGTTTTTTCCCCTCCCGGCTCAGGATCGAGCCGATGATCTCCAAAAGGCTCCTTTCATCGCGGCTGAACACGTAGCCCTCGAGGACCGCCGCTACGTGGTCCGCTACCCGGCCGATCGCGCCGCCCGAGGGACTTTGGCCCCCGGGCGGTCCCGAAATAACAATGTCCACCTGCCCGCCGTGAGGGTAGTAACCCAGGAGCGCCAGCTCCTCCTCGCTCAACCCCTTTTCGATCCGCTCGGCAATCACGCTTTCTCCGAGCCCGATCGTGCGCACAATCGCGGTTTCCGGCTCACCGGCCCGGAACCTTTTCAGCAGCAGCGGCAGAACTTGCTCATCCAGAAGGCCTTTCATCTCCCCGGGCACCCCGGGAAGCAGAAACAGCAGCCGCCCCTGCTCCTCGAACAGGATGCCGCTGGCTGTGCCCCGCGGATTGGGCAGCACGGTCGCCCCTTCCGGCACCAGAGCCTGGTTGCGGCTGAGCTCGGGGAAGCTCTTGTAACCCAGGGAGAAGAAGAACAGTTCGAGCTTTTTGAACAGCTCCTCGTCAAAAATGAGCTTTTTACCGAAATAACGGCAAGCCGCGGTCTTGGTGATATCATCGCGGGTGGGGCCCAGTCCGCCGGTGGCGATTACCACCTGCGCCTTGGCAAAACACCCCTCCAGCGAGGAGATAATCGCTTCCTCCGTGTCTCCGATACTGAGTATCTCGCGCACTCCGAAGCCGGAGGCGAATAGCCGGGCTGCCATGTGCTGGGCATTAGTATTGGCGATCCGGCCTTTGAGAATCTCGGTGCCGATCGAGAGCAGGATCAGATCCATGCGGATAACCCCCGCACCAGGACCAGAGCGTAGGCTCCGGCGACCAGATCATCGGCCATCACGCCCCAGCCGCCCGGCAGACGCTCCGCCTGGCGCGCGGGCGGGGGCTTGACAATGTCCAGCAGGCGGAACAGGAAAAATGCAACGGCTGCCCCGGTCCAGCTTAAGGGGGTAAAAGCGAGGGCCAGCCACATGCCCGCCACCTCATCGATTACGATTTTATGGCTGTCATGACCCCAGTATTCCTCGGCCCGGCTCGCGCAGTAAACCCCGGCCAGCGAAATTACGAGTGTCAGGGCCAGGGCCAGCGCTGGAGTCCACCAGGGCCGCAGGCAGAGCGCGATTCCCACGGCCAGGGCCGAACCGGCCGTACCCGGAGCCACCGGCGACAATCCGGCTCCGCAAGCCGAGGCGATGGCTTTGATCAGGAATTTCATGCGCGGGAGTGTTTCATCAGGGCGGGCAGGTTCCGGGCGAAATACTCCAAGGCGGAGACAACCGAGAGGCCCACGACAATGAAGATGACCACCTGATTGAGCTTGACGTGGATCGGATCGAACCAGCGGTAGGCGAATTCCGGGTACTCGGCGATCATCCTGCGGTGGGCCATGTGCACCAGGATAGAGCCGATGAAAAACATCTGGAAGGCGGTCTTGAACTTGGCCAGGCGGCTGGCGCTGAAGATATTGCCGGTCCACATCGAGTAGTAACGAAAAAGTGTCACCACCACTTCCCGGCCGAGCAGGATCAGCAGGATCGGCAGTGTGACCGGGCGGAAAGCGGAGACCTGAGTGCTCAGCATGTAAAAGGGGACCAGGGTCGCCGCCAGGATCAGCTTATCGGCGACCGGGTCGAGAAACTTGCCGAAGGTGGTGATGTTCTGCTGGCTGCGCGCCAGCTGGCCGTCATAGATATCCGTCAGCCCCGCGATCACGAACAGGTAGTACAGCAGGAGATAGTCTCCCAGACTCCTGGATTCCAGAATCAGGAAATAAAGCACGGGGGCAAAGAGGATTCTCAGGACGGTGAGACTGTTCGGCAGGTGCTTCATTTTTAAATCGGCCTTTCCGCAATTACCCGGACCGGTCGGTTCAGTGGCCACACGAGAGGCCGGTTTCAGAGGTTGTGGCGCCCCTGCAAGGCCTGGCTGATAGTAAACGAATCCATGTATTCGAGATGTCCGCCTGCGGGCAGCCCGCAGGCGATCCGGCTCACCTTTACTCCCCGGCCGACGAGCAGGTTCAGGATATAAAGAGCGGTGGCATCGCCCTCCACGCTGGGGTTGGTGGCCACGATCACCTCGGCTACGGCAGGGGAGGAGTTATCGATCCGCTCGAGCAGGGCATCGCAGGAAAGCTCATCCGGCCCGACCCCGTCCAGCGGGCTGAGCCTGCCGCCCAGCACGTGATACAGTCCGCGGAACGCTCCGCTGACCTCGATTGCCCGGATGTCGCTCGGCTCCTCGATCACGCAGATCGAGGTGCGGTCCCGGCGCTCATCGCGGCAGATTTCGCAGAGTTTTTCCTCGGTGATATTGCCGCAAACCGCGCAGAACACCACGTTTTCCCGGAGCTCGCGGATGGCCTCGGCTAACTGGTACGCCTGTTCCGCGGGGTTTTTCAGCAGATGGTAGGTCAGCCGTCCCGCGGTTTTTTCGCCGATGCCCGGCATGCGGCTGAAAGCCTTGATCAGCTTTTCCACGCTTCGGGACATCAGGCTCAGCCGCCCAGAATGTTGGAGAATATCCCGGGAAGATTAAACCCTCCGGTCAGTTTGGACATCTCCTGGCCGAGCGTTTCACGGCTGTTTTCCAGGGCCTTGTTGACCGCCGCGCAGACCAGCTCCTCCAGCATTTCGGCATCCTTGGGGTCCACGATATCCTTGTCGATCCGCAGCTCGAGCAGCTCCTGTTTCCCATTGACCACCGCCCGGACCATCCCACCGCCGCTGGTGCCCTCGAATTTTTTATTTTCCAGCTCGGTCTGAATCTGCTTGAAGCGGACCTGCATCTTCTGCGCCTGCTGGAGCAGCTGCGATATGTTGTTCATTTTCTCGTTTCCTTTGCTTAAGGTGCGGTTGCCCTTTCAGCCGTATCCTCAAAACGCTGGAATAAAACCGCCTGCCGGAAGCCTAAGCCAGCAGCTCCGGGTCGAAAAGCTCTTTGATCTTTCCCATCAAGGGGTCGCTCCGGCACAACTGCTCGAATGACTGCGCCGCCGGGTTCCGGCTTTCCTCCGCCCGATCCGGCTGGACCGGGATACTGCTCTCCACGGCCAAGATTTCGAGTTTAAGGGAATCCAGGCCGAAACTCTTCTTTATCGTCTCGGTAATGATCTGGCGATTCGTGCTGTCGTTGAGCCGGTTAAGATTGTACGGGTCGCCTTTGGTCGTCAGGGTCAGTACATCATCTTCGAACCGGGCCGGCTCCGAAGAGCTGAGCACCGGAAAAAGCGAGAGCTTCCTGAGCTTGATCCTGGATATCACTTGGGGCCACAGTTGTTTCAGCAGCACGAGATCGACCGGCCGGAGGTCTCCGGCTGCGAGCAGGGGCTGCTCATTGTCCGGCAGTTCCACAGCCGGCCCGGCGGGTTCGGAGGCGGAGCCTGCGACAGGTTCCGCCGGTCCTCTTTCTACGGAGCTTTCCCGGCCGGAGCCCGCGCCTGAAAAAGCTTCCGCTCCGGCGCGGCCGGCAGTATTTCCGGCGGCTGAACGTCCGCCGCCCGCGGCCCCCGCTGCGGGATTCAGGACTGGACCGCTGGAGCCGCTTTCGATTCTTGATATAAGTTCGGTAATATTAACGCTTTTCTCCAATAAAGTCAATCGCACCAGCAGCAGCTCGAGGGATATTTTCTGCTGTCCGCTGAACTTGAATATTTCCTCGAAGCGCAGGATAAGCTGCAGCGAGCGGACCAGGTCCTCCAGCTCGAAAGCGGCGGCCAGCTCAGCATAACGGGGGGCCTGGGACAGCGGAATATCCAGGGCCGAGGGGTCTTTGGCTCCCAGCTTGAAAATAATCAGGTTGCGGTAGTGGCGGGCCAGCTCGGCGTAAAATCCCTCCAGGTCCACTCCGCTGTCCACCAGCCGGTCCACGAAACGGACCACCTCCAGGGTGTTGCGCCCGGCGATCTGGGCGCTCAGGGCGAAAAACAGCTCGGCGTCCAGCACTCCCAGCACCTGCGAGGCTTTCTCCACTGTATAGTCCCCATCGCAGAAAGCGATGACCTGGTCGCAGAGACTCAGGGCGTCGCGCATCGCTCCGGTGGCCTTGCGGGCTACCAGCTCCACCACCTCCGGGCTCATCGCGATCTTTTCTTCTTTCAGCACCTTGTCCAGTTGCCCGGCTATCGCCGCGGTGGGCACGGACTTGAAATCGAAGCGCTGGCAGCGCGAGAGAATGGTCGGCGGAACCTTGTGCGGGGCGGTGGTGGCGAAGATAAAAATGACGTGCGAGGGCGGCTCCTCGAGGGTCTTGAGCAGGGCGTTGAACGCCTCGGTGGTCAGCATATGCACTTCATCGATGATATAAATCTTGTACCGGCTGCTGCTCGGGGCATAGCCCACTCTTTCGCGCAGGTCGCGGATTTCATCGATCCCGCGGTTCGAGGCCCCGTCGATCTCGAGCACATCCAGCGAGCGCCCGCCGATTATCTCGCGGCAGGAGACGCACTGGTTGCAGGGGTCGGCGCCCGCGCCGGCGGTGCAGTTGACCGCCCGGGCCAGGATCCGCGCGGTCGAGGTCTTGCCGACTCCCCGCGGGCCGGTGAACAGGTAGGCGTGGCTGATCCGCTCCGCCGTGATCGCATTGATCAGGGTGCGGGTGACATGCTCCTGGGCCGCGACATCGCTGAAAAGCAGCGGGCGGTATTTTCGGGCCAGAACCAGATAGCTCATCTTGATTTCACCGGGTTGAGGTTCGGTTTTTCTTTAAGATAACCCGTACAATGCGCTCAGGCAACTCTGAATCGCGAGGTGGGGGACTGCATTTTTTTAACGTCCCTGGCGCGCGGTCAGGTACGGGCAATCTTTAAACAGCAAAGGGCTGCCCTCCAAGAGGCAGCCCTTCGTTATGCAGATCGCAGTTTATTGAATTATAATAAGTTGCGTAGGGGCGCACCCGCGAGTGCGCCCGAACCCTCGACCGGTGGGCGGACACAGGGGTCCGCCCTATAAGCGCTAAGTTGTTTCTACATTTTTGAGCCGGATTACTTTCAATAACTCACAAGTTTTTATAAATGATGA
>Ga0156185_1203_pt3 | contig 14291 bp, 11 predicted proteins | sample RifCSPlowO2_12_FD_107838 | JGI IMG/M metagenome (GOLD analysis project Ga0156185, IMG submission 107838) | Candidatus Glassbacteria bacterium RIFCSPLOWO2_12_FULL_58_11 | reverse complement strand
TCCAATCGCCGGTTCAGCATTGACTGTCTCGCTTGTCGAAGGCTGGCGCGGAGAAATCTGTCACACGGCCCTTACCGATGAATCGGGCCGTTTCACCGTCTATAAGGTGGTCGACCCCTCTTTCCATAACTGGAGCGGGCTCGCCCTGGCGCTGCGCGGGCAACAGATCTCGGATTTTCCTCTTTGCAACAAGAGCTTCAACCTGTCCTATTGCGGACACGATCTCTGAGAGTTTACTTATGCTCCGCTTCCTGATTCAACGCTGGAAACAAGGCTACAAAACTTTTCCGTTCCCGGCCAAAGCCCCGGTTCTGCCCGAGCGCTTCCGGGGCTTGCCGGAAATAGATCAGACGAAATTCAGCGATGGCGGTAATGGCAGCATTCAGGCCTGTCCCACCGCGGCGATTTTTCGGGATGGTGAAAAACTTTCGTTGGACCTCGGGCGCTGCCTGTTTTGCGCGCAGTGCCAGGCCGCAGCACCTGAAGGCGCGATTAGATTCACGCGGGAATATCGAATGGCCGCCAGACAAAAAGATGACCTGGTGCTGCGGGAAAATACCGTAAAGCTGGCTGCTGCCCTGGAGGAAAAAACCAGGAAATTGTTCGGCCGCTCGCTGCAATTGCGCCAGGTAAGCGCCGGAGGCTGCAACGGCTGCGAGTCGGATGTCAACGTGCTGAATACGCTGGTCTATGACCTCGGCCGGCATGGGATCCAGTTTGTCGCTTCACCGCGGCATGCCGACGGCTTACTGGTCACCGGAGCGGTTACGGAGAATATGCGCCTGGCTCTGGAAAAAACCTACGAAGCCGTGCCCTCGCCGAAAATAGTGATTGCGGTCGGAGCCTGTGCGATCTCCGGCGGACCTTATATTGATCATGCTGAAGTCCTGAACGGCGTCGCCAATGTAATCCCTGTCGATCTATACATCCCGGGCTGCCCGCCTCACCCTTATACCATCCTGGACGGTCTCCTGCGCCTGCTAGGTAAAATCAGCTGAAGAATTGCCCAGAAAGTAACAAAGTTTCACCAGCTTATTCAATTTCAAACCTAAACATATAGGACTTGACCCTTTAACAATCTGGCCAAAGGGCTATTTGTAAAAATGACATAGACTGTAGGCGAGTTTAGAAAATTCCTACTTCGAGCAGTGTGATTGCCGATACATGCAGAAAGCCCTTCGACATATTCGCCGAAAGGCTTTCCTGTAGCGACCGGCTGGCCCGACGAGATTAAAAGAGCTCCTCCCGGTCCGGCTCACGGCGCTTCGGTGAAAACCGGCTCGGATTCGTTACCCTGCCGGTCCACCGCGGTCAGCGCATAATAGACCGGTCCGCTGACCGGCGCGGTCCAATCGATATACCCGGACTGGTCATGAGGCGGAGAGACCAGCCTCCGCCTCTGCACGGCCCCGGGCCGCTCCTTTGTCGAGGCGTAGAGGTTGTAGTAGCGCAGATCCTGCTCATTGCTCCTGGACCAGGCGAGCCGGATGAGGCCGTCCTTTCGCTCCGCTTTGAACTCGGACACTTTTGCCGGCGGCGTTTTATCCCATCCTTTCACCGGCTCGCCGCCCGAGCTGGCGGCGGCGACGTCGCTTTCAAGCCGCGACCACTCCTCGGCGGTAACCGCGTAGATACAGTTTTTTCCGTGCGGGGCGGACCGGTCTTTGAGCTCCGTTCCCGGCGCCGCCTGGGAGGTGACCTCGTTGAAACTCTTCCCGCCGTCCTCGCTGCGGTAAACATGGTAACCCTTGACCTCAGAGGAAAGCACATGGGGCTTCCATTTTACGGTAGTCGCCTCCCCCTGCCCTGAGATTTCGACCCCGGCCGGCGGGTGCGGTCGCCGGAAGACCGCGAGATAACTTCCTGTATATTTATTAGTGGGCATCAGCATGCTTGAGTGGAACCAGCACTTGGTGGCGTCCGGGCTCTGGTTGGGCCGGGGAATGGCGTCGTAGCCGCCCTCATCCTCGCCGCGCCGGCGGTCGAACGGGGTACAGATAATCCTGAGCTGAGAGCCGTCCGCCCTGCCCGCAACCAGTCTGCGGGAGTAGGGGCTGTCGTTGGACGGCGTTCCGACAGCATAGAAAAACCATTCGGGATCGTGTCCGCACCATGTCGGGTGGCCATCCGACACCTCAGCCAACAGCACCGGCGCCTTCCCGGGGAGCTGAACATACAGACCGAAAGGTTCTCCCCGCACGCGTCCCGAGAAAGCCGCCCGGTCGTCCGGCAGTCCATACCAGAGGTGCGCCATCTCAACGCCGTAAGGGTCAACTTCCGGTGGGCATTCGATGAATCGCCCTTTTTCTGGGTCCACCAGCATCAGGATGTCGCCCAGCGCGTGGTTCTCGTAGCCGCCGCGAATCTGCAGCCTGCTGCGCATGAAACGGAAACTGCCGGGATGGACCTCGCCCTTTAAGGGGCAGGTTAAGCAGAAAAGCGGGTCCCCGGGGTCTTTGTTGAGATTAATCACATAACAGTTCGGATCGCGGCCGCTTTCCTCGATGAGCATGAAATTGCTGTCGCTGATCTCCTGGATTATTTTATTCTCCCGCTTGGGAAACCTGTAAATTGGCTCGGACTGGTTATCTTTCTCCCCGTTTCCCAAAGTAACGCGCCACAGTGTATCTCCAGCGGGATAGTAGAGGACATCCGGTCGCGTCTGGTCCCAGTTGTTGAATTTGTCCTGGTGGAGCATTAACCGGCCGCTGTAGCTGCCCCAGAGTTTACGCCGGCCGGAGCCGTCGGCATTGGCAATATAGTTGTATCCGGCCCAGGTACGCTTCCAGAGTTGATTATCGTTATAGTTCCAGAAGGCCGTATTCCCGATAAAAGAGACGTATTGCCCGTTACAGCTCCAGGCCGAGCGGCGCTCGATATTGGCCAGGTCGGTGCAGAGTTCACGGGTCAGGCTCCAGACCTCGCTGCCGGTCTCCAGGTCCTTGAAGATGAGCACCTCCGGCTGATAGATACCATCGGTGACAAGTTTCAGATAGGGCTTATCCACGAGCCGGGAGATGCGGCCGGTCGCCTCTTCCAGGTCCTGGAAGACGGTGAGGCCGGGTTCCCCGGCACGGACAGCAACTGCTCCCCAGATTAAAAGCGCGGCCGACAGAAGTCCGTATCTGCGCACGATTCCCCTCCTTTCTTTATTAAGTTCCGGACGCCTCAGCCTGCTGCGTTCCAGGCGGCCATTTCCGGGTTGAAGCTTTATGGAGTATTGTCCGGTCATCGTAGCGGCTCCCAAGCCAGGTTTCTCTCGCCTGCCCGGGCGAAATTACTCTATTGGGTGTCATACCGGCTGTCAAGTGGAGCCATAAGAAAAGGTTTATTCAATTCCAGGCGTAGGGCAGCATCAAAGGCCCGCCGGTAACGGCATGCCAGTAAAAAAAGGCTCAACTCATTTGCGGATCAAGCCGGGCATATTTCTTTGGAAGCAAGGCGAGAAGATTCTGAACTGGGCAGGATTTGAATTCACACACAGGTTAGACTGACTTTTTTTCGATCATCCGCTTTAGTAAATGCCTGTGGCAGTGCGGGTCTCCCTCGCTCTCATAACAAAGCAAGGTAATAGTTTTTGAATCTGACATTTTCGCAAGAGTCTCAATATCCTCTTGATACGCTGTCATTTCCTCGCTGTAGCGGGATTCATATTCAGCCCAGGTCATGCCGCCAGCCTTCCAGTCCTGTACTAACGTTTTACTGGGTGCCAGATACCGTATCCATTGTGAAATCGAAAGACGCTCTTTCGAAATCCCCCTTGGCCAAAAACGGCTCACCAATATTCTTTCGCCGTCCGATTCCTCAGCCGGGTCATATATTGATTTTGTTTTTATCATTTTGATTTCCTTATATCTGTAATTTAACCTCATGTCCGCATCAGGGAAACATTTTTTTGGCCGCCTGCCTGTAAGGGAGGCAGCTTCTGGAGGCACGCCAGGAGGCCCCCAAATCCGGCAGAAGAGTCACATTGTGGCAATAAAGAACCCGGCAGAAAAATTACCGGGTCGCGTAAGCGATTTATTATTGTGATATTTTTATAAATGAAATGCTGGAGGAATTAGTCGTGCAGATTCAGACAGTAAGGGCTTGATCTTTTGCTATCAGTTAGACTCGGTTCCAGTGGCAAGCCAAGACCATTTAAGCCGTTCAGGCCTTAATGCAGATAAACTGGTATTGAATATCCGAAGTTATGGAATTTGAAGCTCACGTTGAAGGGACATCAAAGCACTGGGAGAATCCCCCGCGCCTGGAAGCCAGGAGAATTTGATAAAAGTTCTCCTTGAGGAAAACCTAAAGAAAAGGGGCCTGAATTATCTTACAGGCCCCTATTTACATCCAGTACCAAAGATTTACTTTCAATACGGTTTATTCGAAAGCTGATGGCGAGAGGGCACCAATAATGTGACCTATAAAGTGTATCCGATATCCACCTCCCCATCGTACAGCGCTTACCCTCAGTCACAACTCAATTTCATGATGCCGACGCCTCCGTCATCGTGCAGGACGGTCAGATACTTGCCGCACAGCTCGGCCCTGGGGTAAAAATACTGATTTCCATCCACTGTAATCAACGGACCTTTTCCCCTCATTTCATCGGTAAATGAACTCACCTGATAATCCCGGGCATAGATAATATCGGCTCCATAGACGAAGCCCTCGGGCAGGGGGCCCATTTTCCCCGGATCCGGCAAGGGGGGAAGTGCTGGATAACCATTTTCATCGGTAACGCCGGAGGACAGGCCAGTCTCTATTTCGTCGAAAATATCGGAACCCTGGTCCTGAGATAATAAAGACAGGGAACCGGCTTTGTCATTACATCCCTGAACGAAAAGGACCAGCAGAATCGAAACCTGTAAAATTATTAAGCTGCAATTTGGCTTATTCATCAGAAGATACCTCTTTTAAATTGGCACTTCGAGAAATTAAATTGGCTAGACTACTCCTCAGTAGCAACTCATCCTCATAAACCCGACGTGTCCATCATCAAACAAAACAGTCAGATACCTGCCACACAGCTCTTTCCTGGGGTAATAATACTGTGTTCCATCTACGGTCACCAGAAGCCCTTCCTTTCTCATCTCATCCGTGACTGTACCGACTTGGTAATCCCGGGCGTAAATAATATCGCCTCCATAGACAAAGCCCTCGGGCAGGGGGCCCATTTTATCAGGATCCGGCAAGGGGGGAAGTGCTGGATAATCATCTTCGTTGGTGACACCGGAGGTTTGGCCAGTTTCTATTTCGCCGAAAATATCGGAACCCTGGTCCTGGGGTGAAAGTGCCAAGGAACCGGATTTGTCATCACATCCCAGAGCAAGGAGGGCCAGCAGAACCGGGACCAGTAAAATTTGGAAGAAGCATTTATACTTTTTCATATTGCACTCTCCTTCCGGTTAATGATTGAAAGATTTCTCGCATTAAGGGATCCAAGGAACGAGCTTACTCGCATAAACACGGCACTGGATAATCCGATTTTACTGCCTCCTGAAAAAGTTTTTTATAAAATTCAAAATAGGCATTTACGGCATCCATTCTGCTATGGTGCAGCCGTAAAGGCCACTATTAACCTGAAATATTAGTTAGAGAACTCTACAATGGTTTCGTTTATTACATGTATTTCATTTGCTACGTTTATTATAAACATCAACTAAGGCTTTGTCAAGTACTTTTGCAAAATAATATTCAAATTTATTTTCACCGTCTTTCGCCCTATTTGCCGGGGTATTCGCAAACAGAAAAGAGATAGTAACACATTGATATTAAAAGCCTTAAATATTTGTGCAGTACAAACTGGCAATCAGCCGGCTGGAATTTTATTGGCAATTTTATTCCTTTTTGTTAGCTTTAGATGGGTAAGGCGGTTTCGAAATGAAAGGAACGTTTGACATAAAACGCATCATAAGTTATATTTGAAAGGAACGTAATGAACGCAAGAAAAGACAGAAAAGGTAAAATGAGCGGTACCCCGCAAGCGAAAACAGCTCTCGAACCTACATTCTCAAGCACGGAAGTAGCCCGCTACTGCCGGGTGTCGGGAGTGCAGGTCCACCGCTGGATCAAGGATGGGAAGCTCAAGTGCTACCGCTATCCCGGCGGCCGGTACAAGATCAGTAAGGCGAATTTCCGGGAATTTCTGGTAAGCAATGATATCCCGGTAATTGAAGAATTTTTCGCTGCGGGCACTGATATTAAGTTGAGAATCCTGATCGGAGAGGACGACTTGGATTTCGCCAAAATCCTACACCAGAACCTTCAGGAAAACTACCCGGACTTCGAGGTCGAGGCGGTGAACGATGGTTACGAAGTGCTGATGAAATTGGGAGAGTTCAGGCCGGACTTGCTGATTCTCGATATCAAGATGCCCAAAATCAACGGCCTCGAAGTCTGTCAGCGGATGAAGAGCAATGATTATTATGGATCAATCAAAATTCTCGCAATCACAGGTAACGCGAAGACTTATCCCAGAGAGCTCGTTCTGGAGAGTGGCGCGGATGAATATCTGATAAAACCTTTTACCAGCGACGATCTATTTTGCCAGGTGGATAAAATCGTCGCTAAAATGGCTGGCATTTAACATCAGGGTTGGCTTGTAATCCGGTATTCGCTTTCCATTGTCTTGCCGGTGCGGGTACTCATCCGCTTCAGACTTCCACGCATAGATTCTAAGCATTTCTTCAAATATATCCCAAGAACATTCACCCCAGTCGGATTAATATCCGGCTTAATATTTCCAGGCCTTCACTGGTAGAGGCCTATCAGCATCCTATTGCAGCAGAAGGTATAATGGGCCGCTGCTTAAAAGACTTTTTTCTTCTTTACTTCATGCTGCTTATGTTCCCCGCGGTTCTGGCAGCTCAGACAGCCGATTTGGCCATGACCGAAGAGTTCTTATTCCAGCCGCTGGAAAAGGTTATTACTCCTGGCCGGACCGTCCAGAGTATTGACCGTGCTCCGGCTGCCATGACAGTGATCACTTCCCAGGAAATCCGCGCTTCCGGTGCCATCTCAATTCCCGAACTACTGCGTTTTGTCCCGGGCATTGACGTGGTAACCATAAGTTCCTCGCACTCGGAGGTCAACGCACGGGGTTTGAGCGTGTTGCCGGCCAATAAGATGCTGGTGATGATCGACGGCCGGTCGGTTTACTACGACTATTACGGGGGAGTAGTCTGGGAAAGCCTGCCGGTGGTGATGGACCAGATCGACAGGATCGAGATTGTCCGCAGCCCCACTTCGGCGCTCTACGGAGCAAACGCATTCAGCGGGGTGATCAATATTATCACCAAGCTGCCCGGTCAGATGGAAGGAGCGCAACTGCGAATCCAGGGCGGGGAACGCACTACGCTTTACAGCAGCCTGACCTACGCGGCATCAAGAGAAAATACTAATTACAGCTTGGCCCTGGGAACCAACCGGATCAATAGCTTTGATAATCCGCGACAACCTTCAAAAAAAATGTTCCTTTCCAATTTTTTTATCGAGCGCCGCCTTGGCCCGCAGGGCCGGCTCTCTTTTGAGGCCGGCTTAAGCGACGGACACGTGAATAAGATTTTCATTCGCAATTTATCCCGCTCTCAAGCCACCGCCAGTTACCTGAAATTCAATGCATCCTATAAAGGCTTAAGCATGCAGGCGTTCTGGAACCGGACTGATCAGAATGAAAACACGGCTGCGCTCCCGGAGATCCAGGAAGATATTTTCTCAAACACTTTTGACTTGGAAATCCAGAACAGGTCAAATCTCAGTCCAGGCAATACCTTGATTTATGGAGCCTCTTACCGTCTTAACTCGATCCGTTCAGCAATCATGAATCACAGGCTGGAACAAGATCTTTATGCCGGCTACTTCCAGGATGAATTCAGGCCGCTTCCGGAGCTGACCATGCTGGCAGGCGCCAGAATCGACCGCCATCCATTGGTGGGAACGCATGTCAGCCCACGGGGCAGCATTATAATTTCACCCTCGAAAAAACAAGTCTTCCGCCTGAGTGTTTCGCAGGCCTTCCGCAATCCGAGCTTTCAAAATTCGGATCTCGACTACAAGGTCTCTTACGGATTGCAGATACTTGGCAACCGTGAGCTTGAGGCAGAAAAGATAACTTCGTTTGAATTAGGCTACATCTGTTATCCCCACGAAAAGGCCAAGCTAAAGTTTGATGCTTTTCTGCATAAATTCAGAGACAATATTTTCCTCGAAGAAGCGAAAATTATTGGTGATTACCTGGTGATGTCCTTCACCAATCAGAACAGGCCGAAAAAAATATACGGTGGAGAAACGTCGGCTGAATACTTGCCTTTTTCCAATATCAAAATTGGCGCAAACTACAGCTACCAGCGCCTAGCCAGTGATTATTTCGTTGGGGGCCAGCAATCCCCGCCCAAGCACAAGGCCAGCATTTCTTTCCAGGCCAGTTTTCCGTCCAGTTTATCTCTGAATCTCAAATCATCTTACACCGGCGGATCGCGCTGGTTAACCACTGGAACCAAAGGCAGTTATGAGCTTAAAGAGAACTCGCGGTATTTTAGAATGGACGCCAGACTGGGGTACCTTCCCCCAAGCTCCGGGTACGAAATCTTTTTCCAGGCTTACAATCTTTTCGGTGACGGAAAGCGTGAGTATCCCCTGGCCGAACATATAAAGCGCCGAATGACGATCGGCTTCTACTGGTCTTTCAAGCCCTGACAATTCACAACATTCGACATGTCAGATGAGTTCAACACAATCGAAATTTATGAACGAACTCGCTCGCCTTTCCGTTATCGCAGCAGCGTGGTTTTGTGCCTGGTCTACGCCTGTACGAGGGCACCCCGGGGAATTGCGGCAGTTGGTGGTGGTAATCAGCTCCGCGCGGGAAGAATACGAGAGTGCAAGCCGGGAGTTAATGATCACGTTGGCGGATAACTCGCGCAACCTGATTGTCGAAAAACGCCTTTACCAGCCGGGAGCGGCTGGAGAAAAGTCGTTCTGGGAAGATATCAGCAGTAAAAAACCTTCGCTGATAATTACTGTGGGAACTCCTTCTTCCCGCTCGGCAATAACCAACATTAAAAACATTCCTCTGGTCTGCTCCATGATCCTCGGTGAGCTCAGGCCGGAGGGAACAGCAGATAAGAGTGCGATTGAATACGCGGGAGTGAGCCTTTCGATTCCGTACCTGACCCAGCTCAAGATTCTAAGTGATGCGCTGCCCACAGTCAGGAGAATCGGCCTGCTTAGTTCCCCTGCTACTGCCAATAAATTTGAATCGGTCCGCGCAACCGCCCAGTCTATGGGGCTGCGGCTGGTAGATTGCGTGATTAGCAGCGACCGGGAGATATCCGCGGTTCTCGAAAGACTTCTGCCCCAAATCGAAGTTCTATGGGTTCCCCCGGATGATCGGATTTACAGCGGTGAGGCTCTCCGCTACATTCTCCAGCAATCCTACAGTAAGAGCGTGGCGGTCATGGCTTTTTCTCGCCAGATGGCCGAAGCAGGGGCAGCCCTGTCTATCGGATTCGATTACGAAGATATCGGGCGGCAAACCGCTGAGCTGGTGCTGGAAAAATTATCGGCAGCCGGGGCGGGCCTGCAGATTGTTCCCCCCAGATCGGTAGTACTTTATATCAATGAACCCGTAGCCGCCGGACTAGGGCTCCACATTCCCCGCAACGTGCTGGAAAATGCGGTGATATTAGGCAAGGAACAACGCTGATGAGCCAGCCCGCGAAAAGAGTGCTTTTCAGATTAAGTCTGGGCCTGAAAGCTTCCCTGGCGGTTATTTTTCTAATAGTAATAATAGCGGCCTCTTTTACTGGATTTTTTATCCTTTATCTGAAAAATGCATCTTTGGAAGAACTGCGGAGCCGCTCTTTCGCCCTAGCCGGCAGCCTGGCTTACAATAGCCGGTTCGCGCTCTATTCGAAAGATGTCAATACTCTGCGCACCCTGGTTGGCGGGCTCAAAATGGAAAAGGATGTGGTCCGCGCCATGCTTGTCGATCTCGAAGGGAAAGTTATAGTGAATTCGGAAGCCGAGGATACGCTTCAGTCTATAACTATAGATTCGACAGCCTCTGCGGACGGAAGGTGGTGGTACTTCTCTGGGATAATGAACATTTTCAGAAGCCGGGTGATGATAACGATCGGGCGGGAGGCGAACCGGGAAGGCGATGCTTTTCTTTTCACCCCACTTGACATTACCGCCGTTGGAAGGTCAGAAGCCGTGCGACAGGTAGCTCTGGGCTATGCTGTTTTGGATGTTTCTCTGGCAGACATGGAAGAGAAAATATCTTCCGCGGTCCTAAAGGCGGTGGTAATTACGCTGGTGATGATTCTTGTAGTGATAACAGGCGTGATAATTACAGTCCACAGGATCGTGCGGCCAATATATCTCTTGGCGGATGCGACCCGGGAAGTGGCTAGCGGAAGTTTCGGCATGAATATATCTGTCAGCCGCAGTGACGAACTGGGAGTACTGGCCGATTCATTTAATGAGATGAGCTCTCAGCTGAAAAAATCCAAGGACGATATCGAACGGCTAAATACCGAACTCGAAACGAAAGTGGTTGAAAGTACCGCTGAACTGATGGGCCACTATCGGGAACTGGAAAATACCTTCGTCGAACTGAAATCGCGCGATGAAGCCAAGGACGATTTTCTCTCCATGGTAACCCACGAACTGAGAACGCCGCTTAACTCGATCCAGATGTTCTCCGAAATGCTCCTGCATGGGCTGGGCAGCGGAGACAAAAAGCAGGCGGACACGCTTACGACCATAATAAATAACTGCCAGAGGCTTTCCCGGTTGATAAACAATATCTTGGATCTTTCAAAAATTGAAGCTGGCCATCTCCAGATCAGCCTGCAGAAAATAGAATTGGTGGGGCTTATCAAGGCTACGCTCTCATCTCTCAAACCGAATCTGGAAAAGCGGCAGCTTGCCTGCAGCTGCGAATGTTCCAGGATATATATTCTGCTCGAGAGTGATCCTGACAGGGTAGTTCAGGTGCTGACTAACGTGCTGTCCAACGCGATCAAGTTTTCGCCAGCCGGGTCGAAAATAGATGTAAAAGTCGAAAATGCTGGAGAAGAAGCAGTGGTCAGCGTCCGCGACCGGGGAAAAGGAATCTACGAGGAGGACATCCCAAAGGTCTTCGATAAGTTCTATCAGCTTGAGAACATCAATGCCACCACTGAGGGTAGCGGGCTGGGCATGTCCATAGCTAAGCTTTTAGTTGAGCGGCTTGGAGGAAGAATCTGGATCGAGAGCCAAATTGGTGAAGGCACCACGGTGTACTTTACCTTGCGCGGATTAATCGAGTCTTGAGATTTAACTTGTCCCCAATTGTGACACCTTTATTTATGAAGGAATACAAAGCCAATGGTGATGCCTCCACTCATACATAAGACGTAAACTCCTTAGCCGTTAAAATAATCGATCGGCTGCATTCCGGACACTACTGAAGTACTTTTCAATATGGAAGATTGTTACTGGAGCTTGTGAGTGGGAATCCATCAAACAAGCAGCCACTAATTGAGCATGGGTGACACACTAAAAAAAAGAGCGGACCCGCAAAATCTCGCAAACCCGCTCCACTGCTTGGTTTCAATATGGTGGGCACTACTGGAATCGAAGGAATTGACCTCCTGCTTGTAAGGCACATGGCATGGTGTTTTCACTAAACTTCTAACTCATTGAAAATCAACTCAAAAGCGCACGATTGCCCTATCTGCACTTTTTTTTATTGAATGCCATAAATGTCATAGATGTATTAAATGTCCTCAAGTTTGTCACAGCTACGGCACAGTTTTTAAGTGTGACCACCGGCCTCCCATGCAAATTCAGAGGCATTTTTGAATGTTCTCTAACTCCTTATAATTCAACCCGAAGGCGCATGGATGCTGCATCTTTGCCTTTCGGGTTAAATGTCATAGTTTCACATCAATACCACCATTTCCTACCAATTTTGGCACAAACTGACACAGGACGACCACTGGTTTTTACAGCCGGTAGCTCCCTAATTCCTAGTAGACGATATAGGATTCGAACCAGTGACCTCTTGCATGTCAAGCGTGAAACAAGGGTTTTTTCGAAGATATTTTAACTTGTTGAAAATTAAACCAATTGCGTATGGCTGCCGCATCTGCGCAATTATCTCCTTTATGTTATGTTTGCCAAGAATGCCATGATTTCACACCAAAATTGGCAAGGTGCCTAACTCCTGCTCCCAATTCCCCTTTGAATTGAATCCACAGAATAGCTCTCCTTGAACTATTTTTTTCCATAAGAAAATAGGCTGAGTTTGAGAATAAAACTGTTGGAGTGAGATGCTACTTGTTAATCATCCAATACTAATTCCTCGCCATCCTGAAGCACATTAACATTTCCGATCATCTCACTGTACGCATCTCTATAACTGGTATGGACAGGCACTACCATAGCCGGAGAGAGAGAGCCTGCCAGTTGCTTCGGGTCATCAATGGAGGCATGCCCGCTGGTATGTGCGATGTGGAAATCCACATCCGGATTCCGCATCAACCGGTCAAAATCATTACGGCCGCTCCTGGCATATTCAGGGGAAAGATAACCCTCCCACAGGCGGGCCTCGATGTTGTTGCTGTTGTGGTTCATTTATTTATTCTCCGGCGTCCTTTTCTCTTTGTCGCAATCGCTCACGCCGAGGCGCCAGACCAAGTATAGGGACAACGCCTGTTTGAGCCGAAATCAGATGGTCTTAATTGCTCTAACTGTAGCAAATGAGGAACTAGTTAAAAAAGTCCATATTTCGTTTTAAACTCCCCGACCCAACTCCCATGCCTCTTTGAATCCTCAATCGTCTGCACTACTGACTGGATAGAAATGCAGCGGACATCCGGCTTCCTTCCTTCCGGAATAGACCGGCTCAATAAGGGCCACAATCCGCTTTCAATTTCTCCATCTGTGGACTTTCTAAAAAATGCTGGATTCCTTTCATCGTAAAGAAGAACAAACTTACCTCCTTTCTTCAGGGAAAAAAGCACTTCCCTGAAAAACTTAAACGGAAAAAATTTAAAATCTTTACCATCAGAGAGCGCTAAATTACTACTTAAAGATTCGATAAGCCCATTGCCTTTGCACAAGACACTGGTTCTGTTAGAGGAAATAAGAAAGTATTTTTTAGTCGATTTTTATTCCTTGGAGTCCTTAGCCCTTGCAAAAGTATTGGTATCTTCAATCAGCAATCTGCATTTTGGCCCGGAAGTTGGAGTTCGTTCCAGAAAAGTTGATGTGGAAGTTGTTGGTACATGGCTATCGGAAATTGATTCAATGGTCAGAGATTTAGAAGAAGTCGGCCCTTTGAGAGATACAACAACTTATATTTGTACTGATGATTCAAGACAACTAAGCCATAAATTAAGACCAAATTCGATAGATGCAGTTTTCACCTCCCCACCCTATCCAAATGAAAAGGATTATACCCGGACGACACGTTTGGAAACAGTGCTCCTCGGGTTCATTAATAACAAGGCCGAGTTAAGATCTTTAAAGAGAACTTTGATACGCTCCAATACTCGAGGAGTGTACAAAGGCGACAATGATGATTTGTGGATTTCGGATAACGCCGACATTCAGTTCATATCAGAAAATATTGAAAATCGGCGGATCCAGCTTGGCAAAACGTCTGGGTTTGAAAGACTTTATCATAAAGTAGCTAAATTATATTTTGGCGGTATGAAAAGGCATCTTGCTGATATCAGGCAGTATTTGAAACCTGGAGCGCATCTAGGTTATGTAGTCGGTGATCAGGCATCATATTTGAGGGTTTTAATACGAACTGGGAAACTTTTGGCCGACATAGCTGAGTCCTTGGGATATGAAATAGTTGATATAGATTTATTCAGGACAAGATTCGCATCAGCCACTAGAGAACAAATGCGTGAAGAGGTGGTTCTCCTAAGATGGCCCGGTTAAATAATTTCTTTATGGGAGTGCTTGATCGTGGCAACAAGCAAAAACAGATATGCAAAAATTATAGAGAAAATATTTTTCAATAACTACAGGGAGAATGCCAAGAGGGTATCTTTCAAAAGAGAAGAAATTGAAGAGATCGCGAAAAATCTCGGAATCAAACTTCCAAAAAATATTGGAGATATTATTTATAGTTTTCGCTATCGAGTGCCGCTTCCTGATTCAATCCGAAAATGTGCCCCCGAAGGCTTGGAATGGATAATCCGGCCAGCCGGACAAGCCCTCTATACATTTTCTTTGACGGCCTTGTCTGAAATTAAACTACTACCGGCTGAAGCCGGAAGATTTAGGGCGGCTTACTC
>Ga0156185_1246_pt1 | contig 14344 bp, 12 predicted proteins | sample RifCSPlowO2_12_FD_107838 | JGI IMG/M metagenome (GOLD analysis project Ga0156185, IMG submission 107838) | Candidatus Glassbacteria bacterium RIFCSPLOWO2_12_FULL_58_11 | reverse complement strand
GCCAATGGGAATTCGGATGCGTAATGCAGGGGCGACGCATGCGTAGCCCCTACGTATTTTTGACCTGTTTTATTGAGATACCACATCGCATTCAAACGAAAAGTAAAGCCAGGCAAAGCTCTAAACCGTGACATCCGCTTTTTATCCATGTAATCCGTAGTTCAGAATCGCGGATTACACGGATAAAGATTTGATTTCACAGTCCCCACTGCCCCCTTTCCACTGGCGCAGTTCTTATACATCGCTTGCTATTTCTATAATTGCAGCTTGGTATAAGTCGGCATGGAATGCCCTAACGGATTGAGAGTGGATATAATTCTCGTATCAATCCAGAAAGATTCTGCGTTAAACATTTTATACCCAATCCATCGCTATTTACTTATGAAACTGATAATGGAGGACAGATGAAAGCCATCCGCTACCACGGCCCGAAAATACCCCTGCGGCTCGAGGAGGTGCCCCGGCCCGCGCCAGGCCCGGGCGAGGTGCTGGTCCGGATCAGCGCCGCGGGAATCTGCCATACCGAGCTGCATTTTTTAAGCGGCCTGCTCAACCTGGGGGTTTCTCCACTGACATTGGGGCATGAGATTGTCGGCGTGGTCGAGGAGGCCGGCCCGGCTGTCGAATCTCCCCGGCCGGGCGAGCGCGTGGTGGTGTATTATTACGTGGGCTGCGGCAAATGCCTGCACTGCCTGCGGGGGGAGGAGAACCTCTGTGTCAGCCCGCGGAAAGAGTACGGGTTCATTTCGGATGGTGGGTTTGCTGAATATATTTGCGTGCCCTCGCGCAATGCGCTTCCGATACCCGACTATCTGAGCGATGAGGAGGTGGCGCCGGTGGGCTGCAGTGTCACCACGGCGATCCACGCCGGCCGTCTGGCGGGACTCAAGGCCGGGGACCGGGTGGTGGTATATGGTGTCGGCGCTGTCGGCTACGGATTGATCCAGCTCGGCGCTCTGTCCGGAGCCACGGTTATCGGCGTGGGGCGGAATGCGGCCAGGCTCGAGATGGCCCGGGAGCTGGGGGCTCGCCACGTGATCAACGCCGCTACCGAGGATGTGACCAAAAAGCTGTTGGAGTACACGGATGGCCGGGGGGCGGACGTCATCTTCGAGCTGGCCGCCACGCGGGAGACCATGAAACACGCGGTGGCCGGGGTGGCGAAAAGAGGAAAGATTCTTTTTATCGGCTACTCATTCGACTCGCTCGAGGTGCATCCGATCGAGCTGGTGATCAAGGAGGCCAGCGTCATGGGTTCGGTGGGGAACACCCTGGAGGAGCTGCACCAGGCGCTGCATCTGCTCAGCACAGGCAAGATAAAGACCGTGGTGGACAGGACCTTGAGCCTGGGAGAGTTCCAGACCGGGATCGATGCGCTTCAGGCGGGACGGCTGGTCGGCCGGGCGGTGCTCACGCCCTGACCCGGATGAAATAAAATACAAAGAGCCGGATGAATGAACTTCATCCGGCTCAGCCAAGCAAGCGGTGGAAGCTCTACTTCGCCAGCACCATTTTACGGGTCGCCACGTACTTACCGGCCAGCAGGCGGCAGAGATAGACTCCGCTGCCCAGTTGGCCGCCGAGGTCATCCTGTCCCTGCCAGTAAAAGCTGTAATCTCCAGGCTCCTGGATATCATTGACCAGGGTACGGACAAGCTGTCCGCGGAGATTGAATACCTCGAGATGCACGCGCACCCTTGAGGGGCCGCTTTCCTCGGCGGCTATCGAATAATTGATCGTGGTCGAGGGGTTGAAAGGATTGGGATGGTTCTGGCTCAGGTAGCACGAAGACTGGCGTCCGGAGGGATGACGGGCGGCGCCGGTGAGTTCTTTTGTAGCTCCCTGAAGCAGGTTTTGGGCCAGTCCGCCGCTGGCGCTCAGGCTCCAAATGCCGGTTTTAGCGCTGTCCCGGGGCGTTTTCAGCACCGAGCCATCCGGAAAAACTATCTCGAGCGAACGCTCGCTCAGCCTGAGGCTGCAGCCGGGCAACAGGGTGTCCGTGGACTCGCCCGCGGGAAGGGTCTGGGTCAGGTTGAGATATAAAATCAAGGCCACTGGAAGGGCCAGTTGTCTGCTTGACAGGTTCATTGCCGCCTCCTTCTCCCTGGAAGCTTCAGGTTCCACTATTGCCAGCGACTCCAACGGGAACCTTCCCATCCTTGCCCGCTGACCGGGAGCGGAAGCTTCCGGTTCTCCAAGAGCTTTTTCCCACTCTCTGATCCCGAAAGAGGACCGCCGGAACCGGGTATGCGATCTTCCCCGGAATCTGGTTCCCCGCCAGGTTATTTGCAAAGGGCCAAGATGCCCTCTCCGGTACTACCGGCCCGGCGATCCTCTCCCGGATACAGAGAATGGTTATGAGTGAAGGAACTAAAGCGAATCCTGACTGAGCCTTATCTTGATTCGCTGCACATGGTATTTAGCAATGGCTGTGCCAGACAGGAGGGGGGCAGGAGAAAGATTCCTAAGCCTTTTAATTATAATCGGTTAGCGCGGGAATGGAATTAATGCTCCCGAACCGGAAGAGAGCAAAAGTTGTTAATAATCACACAATATTGTGAATATTAACAAATAAATGTTGTGAAAAATAAGAGTCCGACAGTGGGGAAGTTACTTCCGGATTTCGATGGCGTGCCGCTTGATCCGGTAGCGGAGCTGGTTCAGGGTGATTCCCAGCTCCCGGGCGGTCCTGGACTGGTTGAAAGCGTTCTTTTGCAGGGTCTTCTCTACCAGCTCTTTTTCGACCTCCCACATGCTGGCGCCGGCCGTGCTTTCGAATGGCGCGGCGGACAGCCCGCTTCCGGGGAAGCCCTTGCGGATCTCTCCGGGGATGTCTGCCGGCTGGATCAGACCACCTTCGCGCATCACCATGATCCGCTCGATGATATTCTCCAGCTCGCGGATGTTTCCCGGCCAGGCGTGCCCGGTCAGCAGGGCCAGCGCCGGCTCGCTGATCCCCTCGACCTTGCGCTTGAGCTCGGAGTTGAATTTCCGGATGAAAAAATCCACCAGCAGCGGGATGTCCTCGGTGCGCTCCCGCAGCGGAGGAATGTGCAGCGGCACCACGTGCAGACGGTAGTAAAGGTCGGTGCGGAAAGCGCCCGCGGCGATGGCTTTTTCCAGGTCGCTGTTGGTCGCCGCGATAATCCGGACATCCACCCCGATCACCTCGCGGCCGCCGACCCGCTCGAAAGTATGCTCCTGCAGGAAACGCAGCAGCTTGACCTGGATGTCCGGCTTAAGCTCCCCGATCTCATCGAGGAAAATGGTTCCGCGGTCGGCCAGCTCGAATTTGCCGGTCGAGCGGGCGATCGCGCCGGTGAAAGCGCCTTTCTCATGACCGAAAAGCTCGCTTTCCACCAGGTTCCCGGGCAGAGCGGCGATATTGACTTTGATCAGGGGCTTGTCCTTGCGGTCGCTCAGACGGTGGAGCATGTCCGCCAGCACCTCCTTGCCGGTTCCGCTCTCGCCGGTCAGCAGCACGGTGCTCTCGAGCGGGGCGACCTTGCGGCAGAGCTCGTAAACTTTCTGCATCCCGCTGTTCCGGCTCTGGTAGATGCCATCCACGCGGAGCTGTTCGTGGAGCACGCGGTAGCTGGCACTCAGGCTGTCGAAGCTGAGCGCATTATTCAGGGCGACCGCCGCCAGATTGGCGAATGCGGTGAACAGTCCCAGTTTCTGTTCCGGGAATCCGGCGGAGCGGCGGTAATTGAGGACCTCGACCACGCCGATAATCTTTTCGCGAAAGATCATCGGGGCGCAGCAGATCGAGCGGGTGCGGAATCCGGAAATCTGGTCGATCTGCGGGTAAAACCGCTTGTCCCCGGCGACATCATTGACCACCAGCGGCTCGCCGCGGCTGATCACCCAGCCGGCGATCCCCTTATTGGCCGGAAACCTGAGCCCCCGGACCTGCTTTTCTTTGGCCCCGGTGGAGGAGGCGATCTGGAGGTTTTCGCCGCTGGAGTCGAGCAGGATGACCGAGCTGCTTTCGGCGTCCATCAGCTTGCGGGCGGACTCCTGGATGAAGAGCAGCACCTCCTCCACATTGAGGCTGGAGGTTATTTTCCCGCAGGCCTCGGTGACCGCGCGGATTTCCTCCTCTTTAGCGAGCAACAGCTCCTTAAGCTCCTGCAATTCACGATCTTTGGTCTGGCTGTCCAACTGGAAGCCTTTCTAAAGGGTGAATATCGGTTCTATGCCGGAATTTACCGCAATTGCCATACTGGCTCCTCTATTGAAAAGATTATCGGCCGACGGCGGAAAATCAAGACCTCGGAGCCCGGACTAAGGTTCATTCAGGCGCCGAGCAAACCGAGCAACCAGCCCAGGTAAGTCCGCAGGGTCTCGGAGCCGCTGCTCCCGGCCTGGTCTTTCAGGGCCTGGACAACCTTGTCGCGCAGCGCTTTTGGAGCATCCGGGGCGCTGGCCAGCGCGGCGATCTCGAACAGGGCTTTGCGGGCCCCGGCGGAGGGCAGCGAATCCTCCTCCGCAATCAGCGAACAGAGCCGCGGCACGATCGTATCCCCCAGTTTTACCGCCGCCCCGTGCGTGTCCCGCTGGATGCGCGGATCGGTGTCCCGGAAGCCCCGGATCACATAATCCGGGTCCAGGTCCAGGTCCCGCAGGCGCAGGTTGCGGAATTTCAGCCATTGCTGCGGATCGGAGTGGTTGCCCTGGAGCCCGATCCTTCCGCGCAGGTGCTTACCGCGCAGGCTTTCCACCCGGTCCATGTCGGCCCAGGTACAAGTTTCGCCATTCACGGCGATTATTATCTGCTTGCGGTCGCAGACCACCTCCAACTGGTGCCAGCGGCCGGTGGTTTCATCCGGCCGGTTGGTAACCGCCACGTAGCCGTAAATCGAGCCGGTGCAGTGAAGGTCATCGCGCCAGGGCGTCCAGGGAGCGAGAAGCTGCACCTCGAAGCCGCTGTCCCAGGCGCTGTCGGGCGTGCAGCGGATCAGCACGCCGCTGTTGCCTACCCCGGAGAGCATCCACTCGAGGCGCAGGATGTAGTTGCCGTATTCCTTTTCAGTCCAGAGCAGGTCGCCGCCATCCGCGCCGCCGCTGTAAATGCAACCCTCCTCGACCCGCAGGCCGGCCGGTTGGCCCCTGAACTGCCAGCTGCTCAAATCTTTGCCGTTGAACAGAGAGACAAAACCTTTCTCCGCAGCCTTCCCATTACTGGCAAAAAGCAAGGTCAGCGCCAGAGAGAAGCATACAAGCGATTTGGACATCCGTAATCTCCTTTATTCCTTGCGGTTGTGCTGGTTCCTGCGTGCAGGCTAGCCGATATTCCAGGGCGAACGGCCCGGCCGCGAGAGCAGGTAATCCGCGGCCGGGTCCCCGATAAAGCGCTCATTGGCGCTGTCCCAGGCCAGTTTCCGGCGCAGGCGATAAGAGATCAGGCCGAGGTGCAGGGGCAGTGTCATCTGTCGCACGTACTCCAGGTTGCTCTCGGGCTGAGAGCGGGATTTTACCGAGTCGAGGAAATTGCGCTGGTGGCCCGGCGAGCGGGGAATGGATTTCGGCACGTGATCGAGGTCCTGGAGCACCTGACCGCCCAGCCTGATCTCCCGGGTGTCATAGGTGCAGAGCAGGGTCCCCTCTGTCCCCTCGAAAAAGGCGGCCAGGTTCTTGCCCTCGGCTCCCGGCACAGCGGGCGGGACCGTGGTCCAGTGAAGCTTCAGGCCCTCGAATTCATAGTCCACTTCGATCCAGCCCGGAGCATCCGCGATCCCATCCCAGGGCGGCTCGCCGCGGGCCTCGATACTCTTTAAGCCCCGGGGCTCGAGGGCCCAGAAAACGATATCGGCGATATGGCACCAGAAATCCTGAAACACCCCGCCCGAATAATCGAGGAAATAGCGGTAAGAGAAATGGCAGCGGGCCGGGTTATAGGGCACCATGGGCGCCGGCCCCAGCCACATGTCCCAGTCCAGCGCTTCCGGTGGATTCCGGTTGGCCGGGAATCCCAGGCCGGGCGAGCGGCTGGTCATCCAGAGCCGGACAGTGTGGATTTCTCCCAAGGCGCCGGAGCGCAGCAGCTCGACCACCCGGTGATAGTTGTCGCCGGCATGGATCTGCGTACCGAGCTGGAAGATCCGCTTAGTGCGTCTCTGGCTCTCCAGCATGGCCCGGCCCTCGGCCGCGCAATAGGACAGGGGCTTCTCGCCGTAAACATCCTTGCCGGCCTCGAAAGCCAGCATGGCGATCCGGGAGTGCCAGTGGTCCGGGGTGGCGCAGGTGACAACATCGATATCCTGGCGTTCGAGGACTTTTCGGAAGTCAGCGTAGCCCTGGGCCCGGGATTCAGGCCGCAGCTTCTTTAACTCGGTCTGCGCCTGCTCCAGATGCTCCCGGTCGACATCGCACAGGGCGGCAATTTCCACATCCGGGAAAGCGGCGAACCAGCTCAGGTGGTTGCGGCCCATGCCGCCCAGGCCGATATGTGCCACGGTAATCCGGTCGCTGGGTGCGGCCGCGCCCCTGGAGCGGGAAAGGAGGGTCAGGCCGAGGGCTCCGGCGGAAGCTTGATGCAAAAAGCTGCGGCGGCTTACTTTTCGATCCATGCGCGGGTACTCCTTAGTGGGAAAAGAAAGGGGAGATGGACAGTTTTCAGGGTGTGCTGAGGATAAATTACAAAAAAGTTACCCGGAGGGGAAGAGATATTGGCAAAGTAATAAAACGCGTGAGCCGCCGGGCCCGGCTGTCTGAGGCGGGGAGCGCCGGCGGCTATGTGGATGAGCCCTACTCGAATTTCCCGGCGGCCAGCTTCCGGTGCACCTCTTCATGGTCCTTCTCACCCGGCGGCGGCTGGACGATATGCAGGACAGTCAGTTCGGTGAGTGCCCGGACCCCTCTTTTCACGCCTTTCGGCACCACGATCAGGTCATTTACTCCGGCCTGGATACGCTGGTCTCCCGCTACCACCTCAGCCTCGCCCTCGAGGATGCACAAGACGACATCCACGCCCGGAGTGTGCACGGGGATGAACTGGCCTTTCTTGAAATAGGCCAGGATTACCCTGACCGCCTCAGTGCCGTACACGGGGATCGGGTTGAACTTGTTATCGGTAAAAGATTTCAGCTTTTTGGCGTTCTGCACGATAACCGGCATTTCAGCTCCTTCGTTTACGGAAAAATTGTAATCCGCCAGCGCGATGTCTCAGATAGAAAGTTACACTCAGAGCATAAAATTGCTTGCATCAAAGCGCAAAGATAATTTATAACTTCTTTTGGTGGCAAAAGAAGCAAAACCATTTCTTTCATAACTGAAAGAAACAAAGGTTATTTCCGGTACTTGAGTCTTTTACTCCGCTTCGCCAAGGTCGCCTGCGCGAAGTCTCGCGCAAAGGCCTGCCGGGGTTTTGTACATTTATCAAGGCATACATGGAAATCACTTGGCTCCTACACGCTCCAATAAGAGAATCTCAATGCTCCAGGACTTTTTATAGCGTCTGCTTTGACAACTCCAGAATCTGAATAAATGCAATCTATTTTATGCTCCCCGCTTGTGAGCCCGCCGCGCGGACACATGGGTCCGCCCCTACGCTGTACGCAGGGTTTATTTCTCAGCTCAGGCTTCAGGCCCACTCCTCCTCCAGGATTTCGCCCTGGAGGCTTACCACCGCGTATTTGAGCGGCACCTTGCGGGAGGACTGGCGGACCGCCTCCTGAGCCAGTTTCAGCAGGCCCATGCAGCAGGGGACCTGCATGATCAAAACAGTCAGGGTATTGATTTTGGCCTCCTCGCACATGGCCTTGATCTTCTCGAGATAGACCTCCTGACCCTCATCCAGCTTGGGGCAGGCGATAGCGACAGCCTTGCCCTTGAGATATTGCTGGTGGAAGTCCCCCAGGGCATAGGCCACGCAGTCCGCCGCGAGCAGGACATCCGCGCCCTGGTAATAGGGTGCTGTCGGGCTGACCAGGTGCAATTGGACCGGCCATTGCTTTAGCTGGGATTTGATTTTTTCACCAGGGGATTCTTCGGCTGTGGCCTCTCCCCTGAAATCGAAGGTTTTCGACCCCGGACAACCCTGAAAGGTCATGGCTTATGCCTCCTCTAATAATAGTCGGGGCGGCCCAGCGGCTCAGCCGGCAATGCGGCCGCCGCAGAATCTTTCCTCGAGCCCCTGGATAAAGGCGCCGTATTTCTGCGGAGCCTCGCCGAACTGGCGGTCCACCTCGCCGAACCTGGAGTACAGCTCGCCCACCTGGCTGGTGGAAAAGGAGCGGTCCATCCAGGGGTAGAGAATTTCATCCTCTTTTTTGATATGCTCTTTAAGCAGCTCGCGGTAAGCGTCAAGGTGTTCCCGGACCACCCCGCTGTCCCGCTCCTCCACGCCGGCCAGCACCGCGCGCACATGCGCCCGGCCGGTCTCATGCTCCTGGTGCATGACTTTCAGGATATCCAGGTTTTCATCGAAATACTTGAAAAGGATATCCTCTTCCTTGGCGTGGTGGAAACGGTCGGCATAGTTGCGGATGAAATCCACCGCGCCGAGGACCAGCTCGCGATCCGCCTCGGACTGCAGGTCCAGGTACTCCAGCAGACGGGGAATGAGCGCCAGGCAGCGCTTGATCAGCTTGTGCTCCTCGACCAGTTTTTTGACCGGCGGCGAATATTTAAGCTCTTTCGGGCCGGCGGGCTTTTTGCGCTCGACCGCGGGCAGCTCGATTTTCTCCCCCGGACTGATCACTCCGGCGATCCGGGCCATCAGCAGCCGCTCATCCTCCGGGGAAAGGTTGTGGATCTCGACTATGTCCTTGAGCAGGCAATCGCCCACGCTGCAAGGCGCGCAGCCGATTTCGAACTCATCCAGGATTTGCCCGACCTCCGGGTAGTCCCGGATCACCGCCTTGATGCTCTGGTTAAGAAAAGACTGCATCTCTCCTCCTCGGACTTATTAAACTGAGACGCGGCCTCAGGCGGCCCCGGTAAACTCTACAATTAGGTCAAGATTATGGATAAACAATCTTCCAAAGCAATGATTTGTTGTTTGATGGTTCCCAATATTATACTTGCGGCTGACAGGACAGATACAGCCGGTGTTGAGAGGTATGTAACAATAATACAATACTGTGCCGGAAACAATACATTTTACTCCGGTTTGCCGGCCCGAAAGGCTTGTGAAGTCTCGGCGCAAGCCGGGCGGCCAGCAGCCATCAATTTTCTTGAATAAACGCCGCCTGATGCGTATGATTTTTTATGCAGAAGCATCGGGATAATCTTTATAGATTTATCCGGAGGAAACACTGAAATGAGAAAAACAATGTTCGTCTCCTGCCTGGCGGCCGCGCTCTGGCTGGCGTCCGCGGCTGGCTGTGTCAAGACCTCCTATACCCCGGCCAAAGGCGCGGAGACATACGCGCCGACAGAAGACCTGGTGGTCCTGACATATTACCCGGAGCAGCCTTATATCGTAATCGGTACGCTCCGGGCCAGAGGGGTCTCGCAGGAGAAGATCCTGGCGGAGCTGCGCAAACAGGCGCTGAGGAAAGGGGCCGAGGGAATAATAGTCAAGCCCGCGGCAGAAATTGGCAATGAGTATGCCAGCGAGCGGCGGAGCGAGTTCAAGAAGAGCGAGCTGCTGGTGGAGGCGATTGCTTTCCGGTACAAGAAGCCCGAGCAGCATTAGGGCCGGATTTCAGCGACGACTCCTTGTCCCATGAAAGGCCGCCATTTCGATTCATCCGGCTTGCGGGTGGCCAGGCTTACCCCCACCAGGCAGAAAAGACTCAAGCCTAACGCCGGATAGACTGTCGGCCAGCCGAAAGGCTTGCCCAATAGCTCCCAGAGCGCGGTGGTCAGCATACCGGCGGCGATCGAGCTTACCGCGCCCGGCCCATTGGCTCTCCTCCAGAAGAACGCGGCCAGCAGCACCGGCGTTATCCCCACCCCGTACATCGTGTAGGCGTAAATCGCCATCTCCAGCACCCGGCTGAAAAAGCTCACCTGCAGGTAGGCCAATATTCCCAGCAGGATAACCGCCGCTCTGGAAAAGCGGACCAGCCCGGAAGGAGAGACCCGCGGGTTGATGAAGCGCTGGTAAATGTCCCTGGCCAGGCTGGTCGCCGGCACGAGCAGGAAAGAGTCGGCGGTGGAGACAATGACCGCCACGATCGCGGCCAGGCTGAGGCAGCCCACCGCCAGGGGCAGGGCCTCTTTGACCGAGTAGAGCAGCACCATCTCGGGGTTGATCCCGCTGAACCGGGCGCTGCCGGCCACCGCGAGCAAGACGATCAGGGTCTCGAGCACGATTGTCCCGCAGACCCAGCCGAGAACGGCTTTGCGGGCTATCCTCTCATCGCGGGCGGAGAAAAAACGCTGGTACATCCCGGCCTCGCCCAGCAGGAGCAGCATGGTGGCGCAGGAATAGCCCAGGGCTTCGGAGACCGGGAGGTCCCCGAATACCTGGAAGTGCGAGGCGGGCAGGGCGGCGGCGATCCCGCTCAGGCCGCCGGCGCTGTGGACCAGAAAGGGCAGGGTGAGGAAAAGCCCGAGAGTCATGATGATCCCATTGACCACATCGGTATAGGCCACGGAGATCATCCCGGCCAGCACGGTGTAGCCGATGACAAAGAGCGCGGTGATAATTATCCCGCTCTCCCTGGGGATGCCGGTGACAAAGTTGAGGACCAGGCCTCCGGCGCGGAACTGGTAGCTCACTATCGCGGTGTAGGCGATAACGGTTACCAGGGTGCCGAGCAGGCGGGCGTACTTATTGTAGCGGGCCTCGAGGATATCGGGCACGGTGAACTGGGCAAAGCGGCGCACTCTCCCGGCGACAAAATAGAGCACGACTATCGCCACCCAGACCCCGGCATCGAACCAGAGCGCGGGCAAACCTTTGTCGTAGGCCAGACCTGCACTGCCGAAAATCGAGCCGGAGCCGATCCAGGTCGCCAGCAGGGTGCCTACCAGCACCCCGGTGGAAAGTTTCCGGCCGGCGACAATGAAATCCTCGCCGGAGCGCACCTGGCGGCTTCTCAGGGCGCCGACCCCGATCAGCAGGGCCAGGTAGGCGATGATGGTCCAGAAAAAGAGCGAGTTTTCCAGCCTCCCTCCCCCGGCCGAGATCAGGCCTGTCCGTTTACTTCGGCCTCAAATCTGCGAATAGTCGGTCGGCCGCAGGATGATATCGGTGATATTGGAAACCGTGTCCTTGTATTTCTCCATCTCGCGCAGCTTGAGCCAGTCCGGGTCCTGAGCGAACTTGCCCCAGTTGGCATCCCGGGTTTCCATGTTATCGTGGCAGAGCATGTAGGTCAGGCTGGGCATCTGAGTGCCGGTCAGGGTCTCGCCAAAAAACACCGGGTTGAGGCTGGTCCGGCGGAAGATTTCGATCTCGCCGCCCTCGTTGAACATCTCGATCTTTTTCATCCCGGCTTTGACACTGTGGCTTTCATAGGTGCGCATCTCGAACAGGCGCGGCTTGTTACCCGCGGTCTGCGGGGGCGTCTCGACCGTCGGCATGTTCTTGAACGCTCTCAGCAGAGTACTTTCGGACCGCAGGAAGGCCGGGTCCAGAATCGGGCAATCCAGCACGGGTGCCCCGGCCTCCAGGAAAATGGTGTCCACGGCCAGGCGCTCCTTGGCGGCGGACCAGGCCTCGAGCGAGTCGTAGGGCAGGAGGATATAGAGGGTGGGCGAGGGCACATTGGCGCCGTAAAGCACGATAAACACGCCCACCGGCTTGACCCCGAGACGGTTCAACGCCGGGATGGCGGCATCCCGCAGGAAATCATTGAAGCGCTCTTTTTTCGGGCCGACCGGGAGATAATATTTCCGCAGATCGATAATCTGGCGGCCCGCATCCATTTTGCTCCCGACACCCTGCGCCAGGGCAGCCCCAGGTAAAACGGCCGCGGCGAAACCCGAGGCGGCGGCTAACATTTCTCGTCTTTTCATTGCCGGATCCTCCTCTTCATGAAAGTTCATCCCGTTCTCCAGTCCGCCGCGCGGTTCGGAACCGGCGGCGGGAAATAAAGCGATAGATCGGCGGCGCCTCAATTTCCGCCGAGAAAATGTTTCAGCCAATCGACAGCCAGCCCGACCGCCTCCGGAGTGGGCGAGTGGCCGCTGCGGTGATTGAAATAGCCGATATTAAGGGGTTTGCCGAACAACTGGTACACCGGGCGGGCGGAATTGATATAGTACCAGCTGTTGTCGTTATCCGCGCTGTCCCCGCCGATCAGCAGGAAAGGACGGGACGCGATCAGGCCGAGCAGCTCGTGGTGGTCGGTGGCCTTATCGCGGGCCAGGATTGAGTTATCATGGTACCAGTAGTCCTCGTAATTGGAGAAATCCAGGCCCATCCCCGGCTCCGAGCAGACCACGGCGGTGATCCGCGGCTCATTGGCCGCGGCATAGAGCGACATCTTGGCCCCCAGGGAATGGCCGATGATACCGATATTATCGCGGTCCACCCCGGGCAGGGTGTAGAGGTAGTCCAGCAGGCAGCGGGCATCCCGGACCCATTTGCCCAGGCCGCTCAAGCCCGGATGGTTCAGTTTCAGGTTGGCTACCGCCTCGCCGTAGCCCTCGCCGTAGCTTTCGCCGTACCAGCGGATGGCGCAGGCGATATAGCCCTGCTGCACCATCAGGTAGGCGAAAGAGCGCGTGCCTGGAGGGAGATAGGTGCGGCCGCCCAGCGGCTGGCCGGCGGGCACATCCACATCGTAATAAGGCACGATCACCACCGGTGTCGGGTTGCGCAGGGGACAGCGCGGGTACATCAGGTAGATTTTTTCCCAGAACTCCGGCTCGACCTGCAGGTACATGAGCTTGCCGGTATAGAGCTCCTCCTCGAAGGTGCGGACCTCTTTGACGTTCGGCTTCCCGGAGGTCTCGGCGCTCAAGCCCAGGGTTTTCTCCCACTTGGCCTTTATCCCGGCCCTTCTTTTTTCCCATCCCTCCAGGGTGGTGATCGTCTTGCCCTGGGAGTCCTGAACCAGGGAGGAGAGCTCGCCGGTCTTGTTCTCGAAGCCTGCGGGGACCCGGTTATAAGGCTCAGCCCAGACACTCTCCTCGGGCGCGGCGGCGCTCCAGCGCCGGCCGGTGCTCAGGCAGAGGCGGAACCCGGTGAACCGGCTTCTGTATTCGGGCATTATCGAGGAGCGGTAGCTGCGGCCCCAATTGCCGGCCAGGCTGATAAACGAGCCGCCCAGGAGCACCCTTTCCGGGGCCCAGTCCGGCCCGCGCGGGTCGATCAGCGGGACGGGGTGGCCGGCCACCCGGCCATTAAAGTCATCGCACCATTCCCAGACATTGCCCAGCATGTCGAAAAGGCCGTTTTTATTGGCCGGCCGGCTCCCCGCTTTCTGGGGCATCCGCCCGGCGAGGTCCTTTTTAAGCTCCTCCAGGCTTTTAGTGTTAGAGGAGCCGATATTTCCGTATTGGCCGATGGTCTCGGCCGTGAACTGGACCGAATCGCCGAAAGCCTTGAGCCATTCGGCCTCGGTAGGCAGACGGTAACCCGCGCGGGAAGGGTCGCGCGCCCCGGTCGCCAGGTCGTAGCAGGGCTCGAGGCCCTCTTTCAGGCTCCGCAGGTTGCAATAGCGGATCGCCTCCCACCAGCTCACGCTTTCCACGGGCAAATCCAGACCCTGGTGGAATGAGGGGTTGCGGCCCATGATCCGGCTGAACTCGCTTTGCGTGGTTTCAGTCCGGGCGATCCGGAACTCGCTGATCTGAGTTTCGACCTCGATCCCGGTAACCGAATCAGTAAGCTTTTTGGAGGAGGCCGGGATAGTGGCGAACTCATCCTGGGCGAGAGACACGGCAAAAGTGCAGAAGAGCGGGAGAAGGCAGGCGAGACGGGAGAAAATCTTCATTTTGGAACCTCCGCATCGGTACAGAGAAATTGCACCGGCTGGTCTTTGAGAAATCTTCCCAAACTGAGGCTATGAATTTAATACAACCGAAATTCCATTTTTTCAATAAAAAGCGGCAAAAAACAGGGCTGAAAATCGGAAGGAGGGGATTTTTACTGTTCTGGAGAGGAATAAATGGCGGCCGGCGCTACAACCCGGCCCTGGAGCAAGCCGAATTTTAGTGCGGTAAAGAGAACAGGGGCAAGCAGGCAAGTCTACGGAGGCGGTCAGACGGCGTCCGGCGCGAAATATTTCCGCCGGAACCTCAGGGCCACGTTAACCAGGCTGATCATTACCGGCACCTCGACCAGGGGACCGATTACCGCGGTAAAAGCGACCCCGGAGTTGAGACCGAAAACCGCTACCGCCACCGCGATCGCCAGCTCGAAGTTATTGCTGGCTGCGGTGAAAGCCAGGGTGGCGGTCTGGTTATAGGCGGCCCCGGCTTTCCTGCCGATCCAGAA
>Ga0156185_1112_pt2 | contig 14572 bp, 10 predicted proteins | sample RifCSPlowO2_12_FD_107838 | JGI IMG/M metagenome (GOLD analysis project Ga0156185, IMG submission 107838) | Candidatus Glassbacteria bacterium RIFCSPLOWO2_12_FULL_58_11 | reverse complement strand
CGCCCGCTTCGCGGGCACCCCTCTCCAGAGGGGACTTTTCCCGCTGTTGCGTTGTCGATGCGCAAGTGCCCGAATGACGGGCATTTAATGTCCCATTCGGGGAATGGGAGAAAATCCCTCGCCTTAAGGCGAAGACTTTAGTATGCCCCGAAGGGGCAGGTTTTCGTTTTTTCAGGCGGCTGCGATGACCGGATTTATCCGGTCGAGCGAGTTAGCCGCCCAAAACCCACCGGCTTCAGCCGGTAGTAGTTTAGTTCCCTTCTACAAAGAGGGGTGGCGACGCAGTCGACGGGGTGTGTCATTCAAAACATCCTAAAGATTAACTGTTAACAAAAACAACTTAGCGCTTATGGGGGCCTGCCCCGACGAAAGATACGATTATTTCACGGATTATTCATAGCCCCAGCCGAGGTACCTTTATTTAAAGAGCCTGGGTCAATCTTAGGTAACAGGTTTTTGGCGGGAAAAATCGGGCTGGATTCCGGCCGGGATGCCCCCAGGTCACTCCTGGAATGCGCCCATGGCGGCGTATTTCTCGATCCGCTGGTTGACCAGCTCCTCGGCCGCCAGACGGCTGAGCTGCTTGAGGTTCCTGTCCAGCGCCTCTCGCAGTCCCTCGGCGGTGGCGTTGAAATCGTTGTGCGCTCCGCCGTTGGGCTCGGGGATTATCTCGTCGATCACGGCCAGCTCTCTGAGGCTCACTGCATCAAGCTTGAGCGCGGCCGCGCTCCGTTCTTTCTCGCCGTCATCGCGCCAAAGGATCGAGGCGCAGCCCTCGGGCGAGATCACCGAATAGATCGCATTTTCCAGCATCAGCACCCGGTTGCCCATCCCCAGGGCCAGGGCCCCTCCGCTGCCGCCCTCGCCGATCACCACTGAGATCAGCGGCGTCCGCAGCATCGCCATCTCGCGCAAGTTCTTGGCTATCGCCTCGGCCTGGCCGCGCTCCTCGGCCCCGATCCCCGGATAGGCGCCGGGCGTGTCGATCAGCGAGATCACCGGTCTGGAGAATTTCTCGGCCTGTTTCATTAATCTCAGCGCCTTGCGGTAGCCCTCGGGATGCGCCATGCCGAAATTGCGATAGATTTTTTCCTTGGTGTCCCGGCCCTTCTGCTGGCCGATCACCATTACCGGAATCTTGCCCAGGCCGGCCCAGCCGGCCACGATACTCGGGTCATCGCGGAAAGAGCGGTCTCCGTGCAGCTCGATAAAATCCTCGAATACCGTGTTGATGTAATCCAGGGCATAGGGGCGGTTGGGGTGACGGGCCAGTTGTACGCGCTGGTAGGGGGTGATTTTCTGGTAGATTTCCTCGCGCAGACGGACCAGCTTCTTTTCCAGCTTCCCGATCTCCTCGTGCAGCTCGAGGTCCTCGGAAGTGGACAGCTTGCGCAGCTCTTCGAGCCTTTCCACTATTTTCTGCAGCGGCTGTTCGAAATCGAGAAATTGGCCGTTCATGGTTCACCTTGTTCCTGGTAATGTCCCCGGCAGGCCTTCCTAAACTGGCCGGACTTTCTCCCGCTTTCGGCAAGGATTTATAATAATCCACAATCTCTGGATTGGCAATAAGATTGTCTATCGGAAGAGCCTGCCGCGGCCCGGCGGCTGACCCTGCACGGACTCAGGCTTGCCGTGCGGGCCGCCTGTGGTTATAGTAGTTGTCGAAAGTCCTTGGGCTTGAACCTCAGCCTGAATATTACAGGAAGAACAGGTTTCATATCGCCGGTCTAATCCGCAACCTTCGGGGGGCCAAACATGTCGATCCAGATTCGCCGGTTTTCGCTCCGGCTGCTCCTTTGCCTGTCCTTGTTCCCTTTAAGCGCTTTCGCGGAGAAGCTTAGCCTGGAGGTCCGGGCCGACCGCGAGGATTGGCGCTACAGCCTGGGCGACAGCGTAACCTTTACGATTGACTGCCGCAACCCGGGCAAGATAAAGCAGGCCGCGCTCCAGTACCGTCTCAGTGAGGATGGCGAGCGGGTGATCGTGGAGGGTCCGCTCAATTTCAGCGGTGGAAGCTGTAGTCTGAAAGGGGCTCTCGACCGGCCCGGTTTCCTGCGCCTGGACCTGACCCTGATCGCGGATGGCGACACCACCAGAGCAGCCTGCGGCTGCGCTTTCAGTCCCGAATCGATCCGGCCGACCAATGTGCTGCCCGAGGATTTCGACAGTTTCTGGCGGCAGGCCCGCGCCGAGCTGCTGCGGGTCCCGCCGGACCCGCGGGTCGAAGAGGCCCCCGATACCGCGGCCCGCGGTTCCCGGCGCTATAAGGTAAGCCTGGCTAATATCGAAAACTCGCGCATCTACGGCTGGCTGACCGTGCCCGACGGTGCGGGTCCATTCCCGGCCGTGCTCTGTGTGCCGGGAGCTGGAGTGAACGATGTCGGAGCGCACGCCAATTATGCCCGGGCCGGGATGGTCGTGCTCTCGCTGGAGATCCACGGGATCGGGGTCGGCCTGGAAGACAGCTATTATGCGGGGCTGCGGGATGGGCTGCTGTACAATTACCGGTTTTTCGGCTGCACTGATCCTTACCATTTCTATTACCGCCGGGTGATCCTTGGCGCGGTCCGGGCTCTGGATTATCTGGCCGGCCGGGAGGACGTCGATTCCACCAGACTCGGGATCGCCGGCTCGAGCCAGGGCGGGGCCTTGAGCCTGCTGGTCTCCGGCATCGACAAGAGGATCAAGGCCCTGACCGCCAATGTCCCGGCGATGTGCGACCACACTGGACAGCTCCAGCGGCGGCCCTCGGGCTGGCCGCGCCTGCTGAGACACGACAACAGTCCGGCGGCGCTGCGCACCTGCGGCTACTATGACGCCGCGCTTAACGCCGGGCTGATTACTGTGCCGGCACTGCTCGCCGTGGGTTACGTGGATAATACCTGCGCGCCGACCACGGTCTATGCCGCGTACAACAACCTGCGGGGACCAAAGGAGATCGATGGTTTCCCGAAAATGGGGCACAGTTATGGGCCGGGCTGGGAGGAAAAGGCGGTCAAATGGCTGAAAGACAAGCTCGACCACGCCGGGAAATAACTTGGTTTGGAAAAACGTTGAAGATTTTGATAAGCCGTGAGATTCAAGAACAATCAACAGATAATGCAGGTGATCTGGTATAATTATTGAAAATTTATGGAGTTACCGTAGGGGCGACGTCCCGATAAAATCGGGATCGCCCCTACAAGCCATGTTTTTTACATTTCAGCGTGATTAATTCCACTCGCTTTGAAAAAAATTAAGTATAAAGGAGCATTAATTGTCCCTGGGGGTTCTGATAGTCGCTCCGGGCTGGGTCGCCGGCGAGCATATCCGCGCCTTTTCCGCCAATCCCCGCACGCACGTGGCGGCAATCGCCGCATTTACGGAAGGAGAGCGGCTGCGCGCCGCTGAGTATTGCCGGAAGTACGGCTTCGAGTGCCGGGTTACGGAGGACTACACCGACGCCCTGAAAATGGCCGAGGTGCAGATTGTCTCGGTCTGCTCGATCAATTGCTTCCACTATCCGCACGCCCTGGCCGCCCTGGATGCGACAAAACACGTGCTGGTCGAAAAGCCGCTGGGTGTCACGCCGGAGGAGGTCGCCGGGCTCTGCGCCGCCGCGAGGAAAAGCGAATTGGTGACCATGGCGGGCCATATCGTGCGCTACTACCCGGCGATCCGGAGCCTGAAAGGCCTGATCGAGCGGGGTGCTCTGGGCGAGCCCTACCATGTCGAGTCGGACTACTGGCACCAGCTCTCCGGGGGCTGGAAAACCAGACGGGCCACCGCGGGCGGGGCCATGGCCATGGGCGGTATCCACGCCCTGGACCTGGTGCGCCACCTGATCGGCGAGGAGCGGAAGGTCGAATCGGTAAGCGCGATCCACTCCGGCCCGTTCCGCAGGAAAGATTTCGACTACCCGCCCAATGTCTCAGCCCTGATCCGTTTCGAGGGCGGGGCGACAGGCCGGGTGGGGGTGAGCGTGGAGGCCGAGATGCCCTATGTCTTCCACCTCCAGGTCAACGGCACAAAAGGAGCGATCCGCCAGAAGGGCGTTTACTCGCCGGAGCTGTATCCCGGCGCCAAAGATTTTGTCAGCCTGCCCGAAAGTTACCCGGATGACTGGAACGTGGCCGGCCATCCGTTCGGCGCGGAGATCGATGATTTTGTCGAGGCGGTGTGCAGCGGCCGCCCCGGCCAGCTCGATTTCGCCCACGCCCGGAAAACCTACGACTTGCTTTTCGCCATCGAGCGCGCGGCGGCGCAAAATTCGACAGTGGCGCTCTCGCGGGGCCGGGGCGATTTCTGCATGCCTTATTGAGTTAATTGAGAATTGTCCGGGCCGACCGGTCTACCCGACAGCTTTCTTGTGTAAAACGGATGGTCCAGGCGGTAGGGGCGACCATTGCTCGCCTGCTTTTCTTCAGTGGAGAAAGTGAGAAGCACATTTTTTAAGGGAAGCCGCGGCAACGATGTCCAAAGCCATCGACAAGCTTCACGGGGTTTTTTCCAGACACCTGGCCTGGCCGCTGCTCTACGGTCCCTGGCGGCCTGAGAAAAATCTCTGCCTCCGCTACTGGGGCGAGAAACGGGCCCTGCTCCTTCGCCCGCTGGCCGAGCGCCTGGAAATCCGCCGGAATAACCTGTCCGAGTTGCTGGCCTATGCCGGTACAAGGATTCCCTACTGGCGGGAGCGTTTTACCCGCCTGGGGATCGATCCGCTGCACCTGGGCGATCCATTCGCCGCCCTGGCGGCCCTGCCGGTGCTGAAACGCCGCACCGTGCAGGAGCGGCTGACCGAGCTGATCGCTGATGATTCCGGTGGCTGCTTTCCCTTGCCCAACTCCAGCGGCGGCTCGACCGGTGAGCCGCTCAATTTTTTCACCGACCGTCACAGCCGCGCCAGGGTCACCGCCGCGGCCTGGGCCGCGGACAGCGCCGCCGGCTGGTATCCCGGCGCGCCGAGTGTCTGGCTCTGGGGCTCGGACCGGGATGCCCTGCGCTCGGCCTCGTTCAGCGGCCGGCTCAAGCTGGGTCTGCGCAACCAGACCCTGTTCAACACCTTCGATATCAGCGAGCCGGGGCTGCTGGAGGCCCACCGCTGGATGCAGGATCACCCGCCGGAGCTGCTGGTGGGCTATGCTTCCAGCGTCCATCTGCTGGCCCGGCTGCTGGCCGAGCAGCGCCTCACTCCGCGCTACCCGGCACGTGGCCTGGTGACCTCCGCCGAAACTCTCAGCCCGGTTATGCGACGGGAGATCGAAGAGGTTTTCGGCGAGGGCAAAGTCTTCAACCGCTACGGCAGCCGGGAAACCGGGCCGATCGGCTGGGAGACCGCTGAGCACGACGGGATTTACCTGAACCTGGACGACCTGGTAGTGGAGCTGCTGGACAGCCGGGACCGTCACGCCCTGGCCGGGACCCCGGGCCGCGCAGTGGTCACCACCTTGCATCACCGGGTGATGCCGCTGATCCGTTTCGACCTGGAGGATCTGGCCGAGTGGTCGGTCCTGCCTGGCGAAAGCCGGGACCGGGCACCCCGCTTTTCGCGGGTCCTTGGCCGTTTCAGCGATACGATCCGTACCTCCGGGGGCAAGCTGATCCACGGCGAGTTCTTTACCCATCTATTCTACGGCCAGAGCACGGTGCGGCGCTTCCAGTTCGTCCAGCACGAGCCGGACCGCTACGAGCTGCGCTACGAGGCCGCCGGGCCGCTGAAACCCGGCCTGCGGGATTCCCTCACCGACCGTCTGCGCAAAGTCCTGGGCGAAACGGCCCGGATCGAGTTCGCGCACTGCGCCAAAATCGAGCCGCTGGTCTCAGGCAAGCACCGTTTCACGGCATCCAAAGTGACTGGCGATCACCGGGGAGGGGAGGAGAGTTGAGCGGCACAGTTTCCGCCAGGCTAAGGGCGGCTTACCAGAACCTGGAGGCCTGCGGTGGCGCGCTCGGCTGAACCGGCAAAATTGCCAGAGGAGATTTCCCGGCAGCTCCGGCTGGTGGTCGAGTTCCACCGCTGGAGCGGCAGCCCGGAGGGGGTGACCGAAGGTGAGACGATCTACGCGGATCAGTTTTCCCGCCTCCGCAGCGACACGCGAGAGCTGCAGCGCCTCTGCGACAGTATCGCCGGCCATCTCAAAGGCCGCTTGCCCGGCGAAATTGAAACTCTCCTGGCCGCCGGCCGGATGTACCGCCGCTCGGCGGATTACCACAAGGCCGCCGAGTATTTCCTCAAGGCCCTGGATATGGTTTACCGGGAGTACGGATGCGGCTAATCCACCTGACCAGCTCGGGCGGCTGGGGCGGAAGGGAGATGTACCCGGCCTCGCTGGCCGCGGCACAGGCCGGCCGGGGCCATACGGTATCCCTGGTCGCGAAAAAAAACACCCCGCTCTCCCGTTTCCTGGCCTCCTCCTCTCTGGACCACGACCTGCTGCGGGTCGGGCCGTATATCGACCCGGCAGCCGCTCTCGAGCTCTGCCGGATCATTAAACTGCGGAAACCCGAGGTGATCCAGGTTCATCTCTCCCGCGACCTGGCGCTGGTCAGCCTGGCCTGCCGCCTGGCACGCCTGCGTCCGGCGCTGATCCTGCACAAGCATATCGCTTCCGCCGGCAACAAGAAAGACTTGTTCCACCGCTACCTCTATGGCCGGCTTAGTGCGGTCGTGGCGGTCTCGGAGTTTGTGAAGCGCAGCCTGGTCGCCTCCTGTCCGATCGAACCCGGGCGGGTCCGGGTCATTTTCAACGGGGTGGATATCGTTAAATTTAGAGCCGCTGATCGATCAGCCGAACCCGGCCGTAGTGAGTTGCGGCGAGAGCTGGGCGCTGTCGATGAGGAAACCCGGCTTGTCGGGGTGGTGGGCCGGCTCGATCCGCGAAAAGGCCAGCAATGGCTGATCCAGGCCGCCGCCCGGCTCGGCGGCTCTGTCCCGGAGCTGCGCTGCGTGCTTATCGGGGCCTCGGAGGGGGATTACCGGAGCCGCCTGGAGCGGGAGGTCGAAACGCTGGGCTTGGGTGGCAAGGTGCTTTTTTGCGGCTACCGAGAGGAGGTCCGGGATATTTTTTCCGCGCTGGATATCCTGGTCGTGCCCTCATTCGAGGAGGCTTTCGGCCTCGTGGCGGTAGAGGGGATGCTCTCCGGGCTGCCGGTGATCGCCGCTGCTTCCGGGGCCCTGCCGGAATTTATCGAGGATGGAGCGACCGGCCTGCTGGTGGAGCAGGGGAACGTGGAGGCGCTGGCCGGGATCCTGGAACGCCTGGCCGGGGATAAAGAGCTGCGCTCGGCGCTGGGCAGCCGCGGGCGCGCCTGGGCCGCCCAAAACCTCTCGCTGGAGCGGGTTCTCGGCCAGCTCGATGACCTGTACCGGGAGTGCCTGGCCGGCGGAAGGTGAAAGTTACCGGTAAGGTTATACTTTATTGAATTGATTTTAAAGATAAAGCTACGATACCGTTTGTTCCTTATGCCATCCGGAGCATAGCACCCGTAGGGGCGACGCATGCGTCGCCCCTACAATCCATGTTTATTGCCTTTGCGCATGGCTATTTCAACACGCATGGAGAATTTATCTTGGATTTCCGTCGCCCTTAATTATTCGCGGCCAGCTTTTTCTCCCAGGCCCAGGCGTGTCCAATGATCGAGGCCAGGTCCGGGTAGCGCGGTTTCCAGCCCAGCTCGGCGCGCAGTTTTTCGCTTGAGGCGACAAGCTGCGGCGGGTCTCCGGGACGGCGGCCGGAATAAATTACCTCGGGTGCCCGTCCGGTCACTTTCGCCGCCGTGTCGATCACCTTGCGCACGCTGAACCCGCTGCCATTGCCCACGTTATAGAACTTGATCGTCCCGCCGCTCGCGCTTTGACTCTCTAAGTATTTCAAACCCAGCCAATGCGATTCCGCCAGGTCCATGACGTGGATGAAATCCCGGATACAGGTGCCGTCAGGAGTGTCGTAGTCTGTCCCGAAAACGGTCAGGGCGCGGTTCTTATCCAGAATTGCCCGAAGAGCGAGCGGCACGAGGTGGTTTTCCGGATCGTGGTTTTCGCCGACCTCGCAGTCCGGGTCGGCCCCGGCGGCGTTGAAATAGCGGAAGATGATCGAGCGGATACCATAGGCCGCGCAGTAGTCGCCGATGATTTTTTCGATCATCAGCTTGCTCCAGCCGTAGGGATTGATCGGCGCGCTGGGATGTTCTTCCGGGATCGGGATTTGCCGGGGTTCGCCATAGACCGCAGCGGTCGAGGAAAAGATGATTTTATCGACACCGCCCTGGCGCATGGCCCGGAGAAGGTTCAGGCTGCCGGCCACGTTGTTCAGGTAATAGCGCTCCGGCTCTTTGACCGATTCGCCGACAAAGATCAGCGCGGCGAAATGCATCACCGCGTCGAATTTCTCATTCTCGAACAGCCCGCACAAACCCGCGTAATCCAGCAGGTCGAGCTTTACCAGACGGCCCCATTTGACCGCCCCGGCGTGCCCGCGGGAGAGATTGTCCAGCACCACGGTTTCGACACCCTTCGAGGCGAGCAGCTTGTTGGCGTGTGAGCCGATATAGCCCGCTCCTCCGGCAAGCAGAACTTTCATTCGGCTGTCCTTATCGTGGCCCGCCGCACGCAGAAGGCATCATAGGTAGTGTCGCCGAACTCCCGGCCGGAAAAGACCAGATAGAAGCCCCGGCCGTCCGGAGCGATCCATTTGCCGGGGATGCGGTAACCGTGGGTGTCGCCCAGGCCCCAGTTATCCGTGAAAAAGGCGGTCCGCCAGGGCCCCCAGGGCTCCGGGGCCTCGTAAATACCCCAGCTCCCGAGATGGTTTGAGGCGAGGGCCATGAGGTAAAGCTTGAGGCCGGGGTCGTAAACCACATCCAGACGGTGGCAGTGGCCGGGAAAACTGAATACCGGCCCGCGCTGTTCCACCTCCGCGCTCCAGAGCGGGCCGCCGCCGCTGTCCGTTCCCCGGAAGAACTCGTAAGCCTTCCGGTCTTTGATTTGTCCGCGCGGCACTCGCGCCAGGACTACCTGGTCGTAATCCGCATAGGCGTCCGGCCCATCCTGGGAATAGAGGTAAACATAGTTGTCCGGCGCGCCCCGGTAGTTTTTGCCGAAATTTAAGAAAGCGGGACAGCCGAAACTGGTGCTGAACTTGAATCCCGGGGTCCAGCTTTTGCCGTGGTCCCGGCTCCAGAAGAGCTGCGAGTTGCCGGTATTGCGCAGCAGCATGTAGAGCGTTCCGTCCAGCATCAGCATCCCGCTGGCCTTGGACCCGGCCGGCCCATCTCCGTATGATTCTCCGGTGGCGGAGCGGATGTTTTCGCCCTTCCAGTCTTCCGGGCCCCCGCTGATCCGGGCCAGCCCGTTGCTGAGCTTTTTCTCCACCCGCGGCTCGAACCCCCAACCATCGCCGTACGCGGTGAACATTTCCCCGTCATCGGCCCAGGTGAGCGGCCAGTTGTCGCTGTCCGGCGCCCCGCGGACAATTTTTTCGGCCGGCTCGAAGTCGATACCGAGGATCTTCCGGCTGGGCTGGCAGGGCGGCCGCACGAGGGCTTCCATGACCGGGTTGAAAAGGTACTTTTCGATCCCGCCCCAGAAAAGCGGCTCAGGGCTGTTGTCCAGCAGCTCGCCGTTGCGGACCACGATCAAATCCAGGCTGGGCACCACCAGCAGCACCTGGTTGCCCGCGCCGGCCCCGGCGAACGCATCCCGGGGCACTTCCTCCCAGACCCCATCGAAATTGCAGTACCAGGCCAGGCCGCTGGCGGGATTCGAATCTCCTCCCGGGCGGGGCTCCATGGGCTGGCCGGCATAGCTCAGCACCTTTTTGACCCAGGTGGAGTCGATAAGCTGACGGCCCTCCCAGTTACCCTGGCGCAGCATCAGCCGGCCGACCCGGGCCACGGCGCGCGGCGTATAGTTGCCGCCGCCCCAGTTGGCGACCAGCCTGAGCCCGTCCACCTCGAAGGTGGTGTCATAGCCGCAGGTCCAGTCGGCCTCCGGCACGCCAATCGGGTTCATCACCCGCTGCCTGAGCAGCGTGCGGATGTCCGGGAAAGCTGTGCCTTTGTAGCTTGAAGTGACCGCATAGGCCAGGCAGGCCATCCCCGGGTTACTGTAATCATACCTCGCACCCGGGGTAAAGATTACCGGCGCTTCGCGTGTCGCCAGGCTAAAGGGGTCCGGTATCTGCTTCCAGAAATTGAGCTTCCAGCCGGTCTGCTCGAAATGGGTCTTTCCCGGGGTTTCGGCTTCCTCGATCCCCGAGGTGTGGGTGGCCAGGTGACGGATGGTGATCCGCTTCTTGAGCGAGTCCTGTTCCCAGAACGGGATGTATTTGTACGCCGGGTCGTCCGCCTGCAGGCGGCCATCGTTGAGGGCCAGCAGCAGCGACATCCCGCCCACCAGGGCTTTGGCCAGCGAGGCCGTGTAGTGTTTCTTGTCCGGGCCGTAATCCGGGCTGTACCACTCGTGCACGATCCGGTCGTGGCGCACAATCAGCAGTCCCGTGGTCCGGCGCCCGGCCATCAGCTTGTCCAGCTCGGCCAGCCGCAGGCTGTCGAACCCGCAGCGTTCCGGCTCCCCGGTTACCCACTGGAAGTCCTGCGCCCGGACTGCGGCGGGCCGGCCTCCGGTAAGGATTGTCAGTACGGCTATAACCATCAATCCGGCACGCAAACTTTTCATGATCTGCTCTCCTTTTCCGCAGTTTCGGGTCTTTTCCCGGTCTGGGTCTTCCGCCGGCCGCCCAGCCAAATTACTCCGCCTGCGGAACGCTCTGTCCTAGAGAAAATCCTGTCCTTTGGCGGCGGCCCGGCAGATTCCTTGTCAGCGGGATATTTTTCATCTAATATATAGCTTTGGCCACAGTGGGAAAATACATTTTTCCGGGGGGCGCGATGTGCCGGAAATATGGGACGGCGGCGATGTTCGCTTTCTGGCTGATCGTGTTGATTTGTCCTGGCGGTTGTTCGCGCGCCGCGGAAAAGGAATCGCGGATGGGACAACAGTCAATGAATGACAGCCTGGCGGGCTGGCCGCGGGAGGTGCGGAAAGTGGAGATCGTGAGCAGCCGCGACAGCGCCATCCAACCGGCCCTGTTCTGGTTGCCGGAATCCGGCGGGCAGCCTGCGCCGCTCCTGGTGGCCCTGCATACCTGGAGCGGAGATTACCTTCAGGCTGACGGAGCGCTCTGGCTGGAACAGGCCCGCCGGCGCGGCTGGGTATTCATCCATCCCGATTTCCGCGGCCCGGATGACAACCCCCAGGCCACGGGCAGCGAGACGGCGACCGCGGATATCCTGGATGCCGTGGAATTCGCAAAAGTCCAGGTCGCAGTCGACACGCAGCGCATTTACCTGGCCGGACTGAGCGGCGGCGGCCACATGTCGCTCTTGACCGCCTCCCGCTCGCCCGCGCTCTGGGCCGGAGTCTCGGCCTGGGTACCGATAGCCGATCTGGCCCGCTGGCATGCGGAGTGTGTCGAACGGGGCAACAAGTACGCCGCCGACATGGAGGCTTCCTGCGGCGGAGCGCCCGGCGCGAGCACCGCGGCGGACAGCCAGTACGCCTTGCGTTCCTCGCTACCCAGTCTGGGAGCGCTGGCCGGAGTCCCGGTCGAAATTTGCGCCGGGATTCATGACGGGCACACGGGCTCGGTGCCGGTGGGGCATACACTGCGGGCTTTCAATGCTCTGGCCGCGGCCAATGGAAAGCCGGAAAAAATGCTCACCGCGGAGCAGATTGCCTGGTTCGAGGCCCGGGAATCCGTTCCACCGGAGCTGAGTACGGAGCGGGAGGAGGACCCGGCCTTTGGAGAGAATAAGGTTCTCTTTCGCCGGAGCGCGGGGCCGGCGCGGGTGACAATCTTTGAGGGCGGGCACGAAGGCTTGCCTGAGGCGGCCTGTGAATGGCTCGCCGTGCAGAGCAAAGGGAGATGAGATCGAGCGCCAGCAGGGGAAAAGCCCTTTGAATGCTTGATTTCATGTAAGCAGATTCTGATTTAGGTGTCGAAATAATAACGCATATTGGCAATGAACATCGGATTGTAGGGGCGACGCATGCGTCGCCCCTACGGTAATTCCTTAAATTTAAACTAATTAAACCAAGTCAATCTGCCCTGTCTTTGTAGTGGTTTTGAAATTCATGATACAAGGGATTTTTAGTTGCTCATTTAGAGGATAATTACCTAACTCGCTGCCGGCCCATTTTCTGGAGGTTGACATGAAAAACTCTCTGAAAGCCTTGCTCCTGCTTTGCCTGCCGCAGATTTCCCTGGCCGCGGCGGTCGAGAAAATCAAACCGGAATTCGCTGCGGTCGCCGAGGACAGCGCCGCTCTACAGGTGGTGGCCTCCGGGCTCCAGTTCACCGAGGGGCCGGTTTGGATCGGTTCCCGCGAGGGCCGGCCGGGGTACCTGCTGTTCAGCGATATCCCCGCCAATACAATTTACCGCTGGGCTCCGGGGGAGGAGCTATCGGTCTGGCGCAAGCCGAGCGGCAACTCCAATGGCCTGCTGCTGGACAGCCAGGGCCGTCTGCTGGCCTGCGAGCACGGTGGGAGAAGGGTCAGCCTGTCGGTATCCAAGGACAGCGCGGTTACCCTTTGCGACCATTACAAAGGGCTGCGCTTGAGCAGCCCGAACGATATCGCCCTGAGTTCGGATGGCTCGCTCTGGTTCACCGACCCGCCCTACGGCCTGGTGAATGAAAAGCCGGAACAGCCGGCCAACTATGTTTACCGCCTGGCTCCGGGCAAAAGTGAGCCGTCAGCAGTGGTGGGGGATTTCAACATGCCCAACGGGATCGTGTTCTCGCCGGACAAAAAGCTGCTCTATATCAGCGACAGCGGCAAGCCGCACCATATCCGGAAGTTCAAAGTGGCCGGCGACAGCCTCGTGTCAGCCGGTATTTTTGCGGTAATCTCGCCGGGCGGGCCGGACGGCATGTGTATCGATACCCGGGGCCGGCTCTTTACCAGCGCCGGGGATGGGATCCAGGTCTTTTCGCCGGAGGGGGTCCTGATCGGGAAAATCCTCACCCAGGAGCAGCCGACTAACTGCTGTTTCGGCGGTGACGACTGGCAGACGCTTTTTATCACCGCCCGGTCCGCGGTCTATGCCATCCATCTGAAAGTGCAGGGACTGCCCTGAGGGCATCGACCGAAACCGGCCGCGGAGAAAACCCTGTAATCCGGTCCGGCGGGGAGAAGGCTTTTAATAAAAGAAGACCCGCAGGCAGGAAAAATTATTGCCGTACAGGCCTGACTAATCTATTGCTTTTCAACGCTTTTTGCGTTATATAATTTACTCCAATCTTTTCCGGCCGATCTGCGGGGCAGTTACGGTGCCGCGTCAGAGAGCGCCAAATAATTTGACGGATTCTTGTATATCGGATGTTTGACATCGGTCAGGCAGTTGGCTTCGGACCGGATCGGTTTTAATCCTCAGGCTCAGATAGAATTCCGCATAATAATTATCTTCATAAGCACAGGGGGAATCTCAATGTACAAGAGGTTGGCCGCCATCCCGGCAACGCTGCTGGCATTGTCTCTTACCATGTTTTCCTGCGGCTCGTATGTATCCCAGGGAATGGTTTCGCTGAAAAGTCCGGACGGCAGGATTGAGCTGAACTTCGAGCTGAAAGCGATGCCGGAGCCTTATATGCAGGGCGAAAACATGTATTACAAGGTTATGCGTGACGGTAAGGATCTGCTGCGGGAATCTCCCCTGGGGATGAATTTCAGCGGCTATAAGGCGGCACTGGGAGACATGCTGATTATGGGGCTCAACCAGACCAGCGGGGTGGATGATTTCGATACGCCGTTCAGCAAACAATCCCATGTCCGGCTCGAATACAATGAAGTCACGGTTACCCTGCGTGAAAAGAGTATCCCCGCCAAGACCTTTGACCTCATTTTCCGGGCTTATAATGAGGGGCTGGCTTTCCGTTACCATTTCCCGGAACAGGAACCCAAGATCAGTATTCCCTCGGCCAAACACAGCGGTTTCATCACGGATTTCATTCTGGTCGATGAATATACCGGCTACTATTTCGCCCAGGATGTGGATGTCAACTGCATGTTTACCACTCCCCTGCCGCCGCACCAGTATGAGAGCCATTATGCCGGTATCAAGCTCTCCCAGATCACCCGGGACAGCACCGCCGCGCTGCCGATGCTGATCCGGGTACCCGAGGGTCCCGCGCTGTGCATCGCCCAGGCCGAGCTGGTGGATTACCCGGCTTTTTACCTTACCGGGGCCCGCAATATCGAGAACGCCTTCAATACCATGTTGGTTCCTTTACCCGGTGAAAAAGAGGTCAAGGGGATCGGGAAAGTTCCTTTCTCCACTCCCTGGCGCGTGATCATGATCGCGGACAATGCCGGCAAGCTCATCGAATCCAACCTGATCCTGGCTCTCAGCTCGCCGCAGAAACTGGAGGACATCTCCTGGATCAAACCCGGCAAGGCCTCCTGGGACTGGTGGAGCGGCAAAGTGGTCGGCAAGAGCCGCGGCCGGGTGCAGGCGGGTGGTTTCGAGACTTCGACCTATGTGCATTATATCGATTTCGCCCGCGAGGCCGGCTTGCAGTACTGCCTGATAGAT
>Ga0156185_1201_pt1 | contig 14585 bp, 12 predicted proteins | sample RifCSPlowO2_12_FD_107838 | JGI IMG/M metagenome (GOLD analysis project Ga0156185, IMG submission 107838) | Candidatus Glassbacteria bacterium RIFCSPLOWO2_12_FULL_58_11 | reverse complement strand
CGGATCGATGGGGTGGATATCGACCTCGGCGGACTGAAGGGAGAGAACTGCGCTCTCACCTGCCGGATTTACCATCTGCCGGAGGGCCGGTTTTCGCCCCTGCCCTCCGAACAGATGATCCGCGAGGCTCTCGGCGCGGCCACGAGTTGAAGTCGTAACGCGGGGGCCGTAGCGCGGGGGTGGTTTCATGAAAGCGAGGGGGTTGAGGGCTTTATTATCAAAAGTATCGATTAGCGCTGGTGCATTTGGCTGCAAAGGAGGCTTGGATGGCGGCAAATATCAGTATCGGCGGGAGGGCGATCAATTTTAATCTACCGGCGACGGACGGCAAAGACTATACGCTGGGCACGTTCAGAGACCGCAAGGCGCTGGCGGTGATTTTCTCCTGCGTCCACTGCCCTTACGTGCTGGCCTGGGAGGACCGGATTATCAGCCTGCAGAAAGAATTCGCGGGCCAGGGCGCGGCTTTCGTGCTGATCTGTGCCAATGATGCGGTCAAGTACCCTCAGGACAGTTTCGAGAACATGAAAATCCACGCCGGGAAGAAAAATTACCCATTTCCGTTTCTGCACGATGAAAGCCAGGCGCTCGCCCGGGCCTATGGTGCGGAGCGCACGCCGGAGATATTCCTTTTCGACAGCGAGCGCAGCCTGGCCTACCATGGAGCGGTGGACGACAACCATGAGGACCCGGCAGTGGTGACTCAGCACTATTTCCGGGATGCGCTGCAGGCCGTGCTGGAGGGCAAGAAAGTTCCGACACCCTGGGTGGCGCCGAAAGGCTGCTCGATCAAGTGGAAGTAAGCTCCCCGGTAATGGAAAGCCCGCTAAGCCCCGGCCGGTAAACGGCCGGGGCTTTTTTCCGCCTGCGTGGAAAAAAGCCTCCTGGAATGGCCCTGTAGGCCGCCGGGATTTAGATTCAAGCAGAAGGGATACGCTCTCAGTTTACATTATTTACTTTACGCCCGGAATTCCCGGGAGGCAAAATGAAATATCATATCAGTAAAACAGTCAACTGCCCATTCAGCGAGGCCCTGGACAAAGCGGCCCTGGAATTGAAAAAAGAGGGTTTCGGCGTACTGACCGAGATCGATGTGCGGGCGACTATGAAAAAGAAGCTGGATGTCGATTTCCGCAACTATAAGATCCTGGGCGCCTGTAACCCCAATTTCGCCCACCGGGCCCTGGCTGCCGAGGACAAGGTCGGCGTGCTGCTGCCGTGTAATGTAGTGGTGCAGGAACATGCGGATGGCCGGGTGGAGGTTTCGGCCCTGGCTCCGGCGGGTCTGATGAAGGCGGTGGGCAATCCGGCGCTGGACGAGCTGGCGGACCAGGTCGAGGCCGCCCTGAAAAGAGTTATCGAGAGTATCTGAGTATCAGCTTTGTCGTTCGGGTCAGGACTCAGAGGAACCGGGAGGGCAAGAACGGCGAGCCGCTTTTTCCCTTGCCGGAGCAGAGCTCCCCGGCGGCCAGCTCGCCCACTGCGGGGCTGGTGGTCACTCCGTGCCCGCCCAGGCCGGCTACCCAGTAAAAGCCCTTCACTATCGGGTCCCAGCCGATAACGAACTTGCGGTCCGGGGCGAATGTCCGCAGGCCGGCCCAGGCCCTGGCGACCGGGACTTCCAGCAATGCCGGGAACGAAACTGCCAGCTTGGCCGCCAGCGTCTCCTCGACCGCGGGATCGACAATCGGGATAGCCGGCCGGGCCGGTGACTCATCACAGGGGCTGAGCAGCAGCCCGGCGCTTTCGGGCCGGAAATAAACCTCATTGGCGGTGTCCCAGACATAGGGCCAGTCCTGGCTGGCCCATTCGAGAGGGCCGGTGTAGTAGAGGTGACGGCGCAGGGGAGTGAACTCGATCTTCAGCGCCCCGGCCAGGCCGGCTACTTTCGAGGCCCAGGGACCTCCGGCATTGACCACTGTCCCGCCGCGGATGAAACCTCGGCTGGTCTCGACCCCTTTCAGCCTGCCGTTTTCGACCATGACCGCGCTCACCTCGCACTCGGTCAACAGGGACACTCCCCGCGCCTTGGCCGCCTGGTAGTAGCCGTTGATCAAGCCGTCCGTGTCTGTCACTCCATCCCCGGGGCAGAATATCCCGCCCTCTAACTTGCCGCCTTTCGTACAGGGCACGGATTTCTCGATTTGTGCCGGGTCCCACTGTTGAAACTCGACTCCTGCCTTGCGGGCCGCTTCCGCATCCGCCAGCAGCTTTTGCCAGGCCTTTCCGGAAGCGACAAGCAGTGAGCCGCTCCTTTGGAAAGGGGGCGGCGACTGCCAGCCCTCGGCCCGGCCGTTGAAAAACTCCGCGCCCCTTTTAGCCAGTTTCAGGATGTCCCGGTCGCCGACCACCTGCCGGATCATGGCCGCGTTGCGGCCCGAGGAATGCATCCCCGGGAACTGTTCCTTCTCGAGTACTATCACTCCGCTCTCGCCACGCAAAGCCAGTTGGTAAGCGGTGGCCATCCCGGCCAGCCCCGCCCCGATTATCACGAACTTCGCCGATTCCAGCGCCATTTTCCCCGCTCTCCATAATTTATCGGTCCACTGCCCAAAGCCCCGGCCTAGAAAGCCTTAACCTAAAGATTTCAACAGTTCCAGTCAATATATGATTTCTTCCCACCCCTGGGCTTAGCTGCCTGAACACCGCAATACCCGCTGTCAGCAGCGCCCGCAGTTCCGCCCCCGGCCTTGACAATCCGCTTCTAGCCTAATAGCTTTCGGCAACTTTTTGAGAATACTTTGTTCATTGCCGGATTGCCGCTGCGGGAAATTATAGCACGACTGCTTGCATTCACCGGCTGTAAAGAAGCCGGACAGGTACAGCAAACATGGAAGAGCTTGCCGGAAAAATATTTGCCCGCCTCCCTAAGCTGCATATCGGGGTGCTCGGGGATTTCGCGGTGGATGCATACTGGATGCTGGAGGACTCGGTAGGCGAGATATCGGTCGAGACCGGCAAGCGGGCCATGGTGGTCCGCAGCCAGCGCTACAGTCCGGGCGGGGCGGGCAACATCATGACGAACCTGGCTGCTTTAGGCGCCGGGGGCCTGGAGGCCTTCGGGGTAGTGGGGGAGGATGTTTTCGGCAAGCTGCTGATCGAAACACTTGATAAGCTTGGAGTTACCACCGGGGGCATGCTCATTCAATCGGAGAACTGGGACACCCCGGTCTGGGCCAAGCCGCACCTGGAGGGCGAGGAACAGCGCAGGCTGGATTTCGGATTCCATAACCGTATCGCCGAGGCTACCCGAAAAAAGTTATTTGAAACTTTAGCCGCCCGTCTGCCCGGGCTCGATGTCCTGATTATCAACCAGCAGCTACCCAATCCGCTGGTGACCGGAAAGCTGATCGAGCGGCTCAACAAGCTGACCGCAGAATTCAACAACAAGATCTTTGTCGTCGACTGCCGGGACAATATCGACCTGTACCGCAACGCGGTGCTCAAGATCGACCAGTCCTCCCTGAATCGCCGCTACCGTGGCGTGGAAAGCCTCTACCCGGATGAACAGGTGTTCGACCGGCAGGAGACAGCCACGGCCCTGGAGGCGCTGTTCGCCTCCCGGGACAAGCCGGTGGTGCTGATCCGCGGCAGGCGCGGCTGTATGGTGTACGAGAATGGTCAGTGCGCGGAGGTCCCCGCGGTGTTTATCACCGGCCCGGTGGACCCGGTGGGAGCTGGGGATACCATGCTCGCCGCGCTCACTGTGGCCCTGGCTGCCGGCGCAAAAATCGAAGAAGCGGCCGGGTTCGGCAATTACGCCGCCTCGGTGACCGTGGCCAAGCTCAGGCAGACCGGCACCGCCTCGCCGAAAGAAATTCTCGAGCGCATCGGGAACAGCCGCCTGGTCTATCACCCTGACCTGGCCGAGGACCCGCGAAAGGCGCAGTATCTTCCCGGCACCGGGATAGAGATTGTCAACCCGGGGATAGTCCGCGGCCGGATCAGGCAGATGATATTCGACCATGACGGTACGGTTTCCACGCTGCGGGAGGGCTGGGAGCCGATTATGGAAGAGGTCATGCTGAAATGCATTTTCGGCGAGTCTTTCAGCACGGTTTCCGCCGCAGAATTCCGTCTGGTGCAGGTCCGGGTGAAAGAATTCATCGACCAGAGCACCGGGGTCCAGACCATAGTCCAGATGCAGGCCCTGGCCGACATGGTCGCGGAGTTCGGCTATGTTCCGGCGGCGGAGATACTGGATGCGAAAGGCTACAAGACGATATTCAATGTGAAGCTGCTGGAGATGGTGCATGGCCGCCTGGCCCGTCTCGAGGCAGCAGAGCTCGAATGCGCGGATTTTACCGTCAAAGGCGCCGTAGGTTTCCTCGAATCGCTCGGGGCGCTCGGGATGCGCCTCTACCTGGCGAGCGGCACCGACCAGGAGGATGTGGTTCAGGAGGCCGGCCGGCTGGGTTATGCGGGTTGTTTCGACGGCGGAATCTACGGCAGCGTGGGAGATATCACCAAGTTTTCAAAAAAGAAGCTGATCTCCGGCATAATCAGCGAGCACGGCTTGGAGGGACCAGAGTTGTGCACTTTTGGAGATGGGCCGGTCGAGATCGCCGAGACCCGCAGGGTGGGCGGGCTGACTGTCGGCATAGCCAGTGATGAGGTCCGCGGCTGGGGTATTAACCTTGCCAAGCGCGACCGTCTGATCAAGGCCGGGGCGGATATCATAGTACCGGATTTCACCCAGGGCCAGGCTCTGCTGGACTACCTGCAAGGCAAGCTCTGAAAAATAACCGACCTTAGCGCTGCCGGGTAGCCACGTAATTCCACTCCGGGGCAAAATCCTTCCCGTGTCCAACTCGGACGCTTAATTCCTCAAGACATTCAAATTCCAAAAAATTATGGCGTACCGCCGGCAGGGGCGGCAGTCGCGGAGTCTTTCGGCGCGGCGCTGCTGTCCGCTTTTGGCGGCGCAGCCGGCTGGGTAGCTGGAGGAACGGTCACCGGCGCTTTGGCCGAGCTGTCTCTGGCCGCGTTGGAGGAATCCGCCGGCGCTGAAGGAGTCAACGGCGCAGCTTTCAGGCTGTCCGCCGGGACTCGGGCTGAATCCGCGATGGCCGCTCCGGTAGCGGCTTTAGCAGCCGGGGCTGGGGCCTGGCCGCCGGCTTTTGCGGCGGCGCTGTCGATTGGCGCCGTGATCCGGGTTTTGGCCGTATCTTGGGCTGAGGAATCGGGCTTGGCGGCCGTGCTGCCGGCAGGCGCGGTCGCACGCGCCGCGGAAGTATCACGGGCCGTGGAATCAGTTTTAGCGGCCGGCGGCGCGGCCGGCTTGGGCGCGGGTGGTGGAGGCGGCGCGGGCTTGGGCGGCGGAGTGGTAAGCCGGGCGACAAGCCGCCGGCCCAGGCTGTCCGGCAGGACTTTCCCGCTGGCGAATCTGTATTTCAACTTTCTTTTGGATTCTTTCGGCTTATCGCTCGGGAACAGCCTGACCCGGCAGAAAGCCGTATCCGGGAGCGAGTCCCGAGCGATACCGACTGAGAATACCAGGTAGCTCGTGACTGCCCTTTTGGCGAAGGCCTCCTCCAGATCTCTTTTAATTTCCGGAGGCTCCTGTTCCATTTCTTTTTCCTTTTCCACCCGGGCCCTGGCTAAACTGTCCTGCCTGGCTTTGAGGACCAGACTATCCACAGCGGCCGCTTTCGGCATTTCGGTCCGGGCAGGCTCCTCCGCGATTTTATTCCCAGTTTCGACAGCTTCTTTCCCGGGTTTCTGCGGTTCGGCAGCGGCCGATTTGGCGCTCTCCTCGGAAACAGCGGCGCCGGAGCTATCCGCGCCCGCCGCTATCGCCGTCCCAGGTTTGAGCGCTTCATCCGGTGCTTTGATTTCCGCGCCGGAGGAATCTTTCCCCGCGCTCAAAGTTTCGGCTGCTGCTGCGGCCGCGCTGTCACGCCGGGCCGCGGCGGCCAGGGAGTCCGCCAGGGCGGCTTTCCGGGCCTCCTCCAGTCTTTCGGCCGCCTCCTGCGCTCGCTGTTGTTCCAGGGCAAAATCGTTTTCCACGATCCGCGCTCCGGCCTCGGCCAGGGCCGCTTCGAGCCGGGTTTTAAGCAGCATGGAATCGCTCCGGCTGCCGGAGAGGCTGTCGTATTCGATCCGCACCGCGACATGGCGATTGATAAAGTCGAGGGGAGTGTAGCTGCTGGTATCCTGGATTTCGCTGGACAGGCCGATACGCTTCCTGAATTCATCGAGCAGGGCAGCCTTGTCTTTGACCTCCGGTTCGTAAAACAGCAGCGGCTCTTTGGACAGCTTGACATAGACCGGATCGAACGGCGCTTCCTGAAGCGAGTCCAGGGGCTGCTCGAAATAATAGCGCTTGTACCAGCGGGTGGGGCTCATCCGGCAATGGATATTCAGGGTCCCGTCGAAATAAAAGAGCGGGAAACTTTCGGGCAGCGGGGCGAACGAACCGAGGTTTCTGACTGACCGCTGGACCAGATAGAGCAAATAGCGGTTACGCTGCGAAAGCGGGAAAAAGTTCTTCAGGATGCCATTCTGGTCCATCCGGAAGCGGAATTCAAGGACCGCGGCAGTCGAGTCGACGACAAATTCGCGTTTGGGGATGCCCTGGCGCACCCGCGCATCGATCTCCTCCGCCAGCTTGCCGGCGATCTTCGAGGCGTAGCTCTGCCAGTCCCACTCGGAATTATCCGGCTGAACCGTTATCTTTACCAGGTCGTCCTGGGCGGTCAGCCGGCCAGCGGTCGAGAGCAGGGCCAGGAACAGGATTGTCGTCAGTTTGAACTTCAAAGATGTCGTCTTCGAGTTGTCGGCTAGTCGGCAAGAATGCCGGGGAACGGTTAGCGAAATTTACCGGGTAACGTAAATCTTGTCAACCAAACACCCGGCCTGTATTATGTAGGTTCTTAATTCTCCGGGCCGCTGGATCGGTATCCCGGGAAGCGTTACGGCTGGGGTAATGGCCCTCTAAAGCTATAAGCTGAAAGAAGTTATTTGTTCCATTTTTTTGCGAGTCTATAATTGGCCGGCCTTCCGGGCGTCACTTCGCGGAGGAGCTTACAAGCCGGCTGATATGGCAAAATCGATCTGCCGGGAAGGGCCGCTGCCCGGATGGGTGCGTGGCAGTGGAGCGGAAATGTCGCGCGGAGTGAATAACCTGCTGGTTTTGTCGTTTTTAACTGGTTTGTTTATGGGAGTAAACGGCTGCTTGGGAGCGCAAGTGGAAAAGATACTCGAACGAAAGGGGATCGACCCGCGCTATAAATGGCGTCTGGGGGATATATATTCTTCGGATGAGCTGTGGGAGAAGGATTTCCGCGAGGTGGGAAAGAAAATTCCGGAGCTTGAGTCTTACCGCGGCAAACTCGGCGAATCAGCGGAGAAGCTGCTGGCGCTGATGCAATTGCAGGACTCGCTGAATGTGACCCTGAGCCGGCTCTATGTTTACGCCAACATGCGCCGGGATGAAAATACGGCCAGCGACACCTACCAGGCCCTGGCCGACCGGGCCTCCACGCTCAGCACCAATTGCAGCTCGGCTGCCTCCTACATCGTACCCGAAATTCTGCAGATTCCTGAGGAGCGCCTGACAGGCTGGCTCGCCGGCAACCATGGGCTCCAGTTTTACGCCCACCACTTCGAGAATCTCCTGCGCACCCGCAGCCACACACTCAGTCCGGCCGAGGAAAAACTGCTGGCCCTCTCCGGCGAGGTCACCCGCATGCCGAGGAACATTTTCAGCATGCTGGACAATGCGGATATCAGCTATCCCTCGATCAAGGATGAGAACGGCAATGAGGTCGAGCTGACCAAGGCCCGCTACAGCAAGTTCATGGAAAGCGCGGACCGGGAGCTGCGCAAGAGGGCCTTCGAGGCCTTTTACGGTACCTATAATCATTACGAAAACACCCTGGCCTCCCTGCTCTCGGCGATAGTCAAGCGCGACATCTTTTATGCCCGGGCGCGCAATTACGGCTCCAGCCTGGAGGCGGCCCTGGATGGCGACAACATCCCGGCGGCGGTTTACGATAATGTCGTGGCCACGCTTAACGCCAACCTCGAGCCGCTGCACCGCTATGTGGCCCTGCGCAAGCGCGTGATGGGGCTGGATGCGGTCCATCCTTACGATATCTATACGCCGCTGTTTCCCGAGCTGGCAAAGGAATATGCCTACGACGAGGCGGTGGCCCTGGTGGAGAAGGCCCTGCAGCCGATGGGCGAGCAGTACCGGGAGGCCATGCAACGGGGGTTCGGCGGGGGCTGGATCGATGTTTACGAGACCAAGGGCAAGCGCAGCGGCGGATATTCCTGGGGCGCCTATGGGACCCATCCCTATATCCTGCTCAATTATAATGGTACCCTGCACGAGGTCTTTACCGTGGCCCATGAAATGGGACACGCCCTGCACAGCTATTTTACCTGGTCCAGCCAGCCGCCGGTTTACGGGGACTATACGATCTTCGTGGCCGAGGTCGCCTCGACCACCAATGAGGCCCTGCTGATCGACCACCTGCTGAAAGTCACCACGGACCGCAAGGAAAAGCTTAGCCTGCTCGACCACCAGGTCCGCCAGATCCAGGGCACGGTTTACATCCAGGCGCTTTTCGCCGAGTTCGAGCGCGAAATCCACCGTCAGGCCGAGGCCGGGGAGCCGCTGACCTCGACCGGCATGGGGAATCTGATCGCCGAGCTTTACCGCCGCTATTTCGGTCCCGGGATGGTGGTGGACGACATTTACAAGATCAACTGGGGCCGGATTCCGCATTTCTACAACAATTTCTATGTTTACCAGTACGCCACAGGCTTTTCCGCGGCCACCCTGCTCAGCGAGAAAATCCTCGGCGAGGGGTCAGCGGCCCGCGAGCGTTACCTCGGCTTCCTGAAAAGCGGCAGCAGCGATTATTCGATCAACCTGCTGAAAAACGCCGGCGTGGACATGACCGGGCCGGAGCCGATCCTGGCCGTGGCGCGCACGTTGAGCCGTCTGCTGGACCAGATGGAGGAGCTGCTCGCCGAGAATTGAGCACCGTCGGCCGCTGCGGCTGGACCGGCTGTGCTATGGAACCCGAGTAATTTGACTGATCCGGCTCGCTCTGTCCGAACAGGCGGCCGTAAAATTTTAGATAAAGGAACGGGCGGCATGGCTAAAAAGATCCCGATTGCCAGCGATCATGCGGGTTACGAGCTGAAAGAGGAGCTGGTGCGCTACCTCAAGGAGCTGGGCTACGAGCCGGAGGACCTGGGAACCCACGGCGCGGAGAGCGTGGATTATCCGGACTATGCCGGAAAGGTGGCCCGTCTGATATCCTCGGGCGAGCGCAAGCAGGGAGTCCTGGTCTGCGGGACCGGGATCGGGATGTCCATCGCGGCGAATAAGTATCCGCGGGTGCGCGCCGCCCTGGCGACCGATGAGCTGACCGCCACACTGGCCCGGGAGCACAACGATTCCAATATTATCACCCTGGGGGGGAGGACCCTCAAGGTGGAACAGGCGCGCGCGATCCTGAAAAAGTGGCTGGAGACCGATTTTCTGGGAGGGCGTCATGCGCGCCGGGTCGAACAAATCTCTGAGATCGAGGCCGGTGAAGGCCGGAAAAGCTGAAACCTGTCCAACCATGTAATGTGCGGGGAGAAATTGATGCAGATACTGAAACAGGCAGACCCTGAGATTTACGCTGCCGTAATGCGCGAAATCGGCCGTCAGACCGGGACGCTGGAAATGATCGCCTCGGAAAATTTTGTCAGCCGGGCGGTATTGGAGGCGCTGGGCTCGCCGCTGACCAACAAGTACGCCGAGGGCTACCCGGGCAAGCGCTACTACGGCGGCTGCGAGTTCGTGGATCAGGCCGAGGAATTGGCCCGCCAGCGGGTCTGCGCCTTGTTCGGGGCCGCGCACGCCAATGTGCAGCCGCATTCCGGCTCCCAGGCGAACATGGCGGTTTACATGTCCCTGCTCCAGCCCGGAGATACGATCCTGGGCCAGAATCTTTCCCATGGCGGCCACCTGACCCATGGCAGCCCGGTAAATTTCAGCGGTATCCTTTACAAAGTAGTAAGCTACGGGGTAACCCGGGAGACCAACCTGATCGACTATGAGACTCTCGAGGCCCTGGCCCGCGAGCATCGCCCGAAATTGATTATGGGCGGGGCGAGCGCCTACCCCCGGGAGATCGATTTCCCCAGGATGCGCCGTATCGCCGATGAGGTGGGAGCTTACCTGGTGGTCGACATGGCCCACCCGGCCGGGCTGATCGCCGCCGGCTGCTATCCCTCGCCGGTGCCGTATGCCCACGTAGTGACCAGCACGACCCATAAAACTCTGCGCGGGCCCCGGGGCGGACTGATCCTCTGCGGCGAGGACCTGGCAAAGAAAATCGACAAGCAGATCTTTCCCGGAATCCAGGGCGGCCCGATGATGCACGTGATCGCCGCCAAGGCAGTGGCTTTCCGCGAGGCGCTCGAGCCGGAATTCAAGGTTTACGCGCGCAAGGTTATCGACAATGCGAAAAAGCTCGGCGAATGCCTGGCCGCCGCGGGATTCCGCCTGGTCTCCGGCGGGACCGACAGCCACCTTCTGCTGGTCGATCTGACCGAAAAGGGGATAACCGGTAAGCAAGCCGAGGAGGCCCTGGATCGCTGCGGGATCACCGTGAACAAGAACACCGTGCCTTTCGAGACCCGCAGCCCCTTTGTTACCAGCGGAATCCGGATCGGCACCGCCGCCCTGACCACCCGCGGGATGGGGCTGGCGCAGATGGAGGAGATCGGCGGGATGATCGCCGAGGCGCTGGGCGATATCGAAAATGAGAAGCTCTTCGGCGCGTTGCGGGAAAAAGTCGGAAGGCTGTGCCGGGAGTTTCCGCTTTATCCGGACCTGGTTCAGGGATAGAGCGAGCCACGGTCAAGGCAAGGCCGCCTGAAAGGGTTGACAGAGAGTTCGATGTGTTTAACGGGTTCGATGGAATAATTCGCCGGGTTGGTCGGGTAAGGCGGGAAAAGCTCAAAATATCTGATTTATCTGGAGATAAAGCTTATAGGCCGGCTCAGGCTTTGCTGGTCGCGGGCTGCTTCTCCTGTTTCTTCTGCTTCTGGCCTTCACCACCCTCTTGTCTCTCATCCCCTTCAGCCGATTTTTTATCCGCCGCCGCTTTCTTTTTCTTTGGCGCGGGCTCGAACAGGAACAGCAACCATACCCCTATGTAGGCCGTGCCGATTACCGCGCAGAAAATGATAAAGCCGCGCGGCGTGGAAATGAATTGCAGAACATTGGGGATGGTTTCAGCCATAATTTACTGAAATTTATTTTAATTTGGCGCTGACAATAAGCCCACTAATCCGGGCAAAACCCGGAAAAGGATTGCCTATTTATGATAAAAAAAAGCCGGCGAAGATGCAAGCTCTCCTTATCTATAATCGAGAGCCTTTACCTAAAAGTTGAATAAAAATATCCAGGTAGGGATGGTAAAAATTCTCCCTCAGCTTTTTTTTCATCATTACCAGGGCCTCGAACGGCTCTATCCCCTCGCGGTATTCCCTCCGGCTGGTGAGTGTGTCGAAAGTGTCGGTAATGCAGGCTATCCGGGCAAAAGGCGAAATCTGACGGTTGCTGATATTCCAGGGGAAGCCCCCGCCGCTCCATTTCTCATGGTGATATAGAATTATTTTCAGCGCATCCTCGGGCAGCTCGGCGTGTTTGACCAGCTCCATGCCTAGCGCCGGGTGCTTTTTGACTTCCTCGAGCTCCTCCCGGGTCAGGGGCCCTTTTTTGATAAGGATTGCCGGATCAATCAATATCTTGCCGATATCGTGAAGAATGTTGCCGATATACAGACTCTTCATTTGACCGGGGCTGATTGTGAGCAATCTCCGGTTCTGAATTTCGCCGGCCAGTAAGCCTGAGTAAAGGCTGACATGCACCGAATGCGTATAAATCTCATAATTGTGGCTGGCCAGGCTGTACAACAGCGACTCCACCGCTTCATTTTCCGCCAGGATGACCCTGGTGAAGGTGAGAAAGTTCTGGCCGATTCCGGCGATTATGTCCAGATCGTCGCGCTCCAGGGTCCCTTTGTTAAAAAGGCCGCGTAACACCTGAGAGGCGCAGTGCACGGTCAACTCTATCTTGTCGTACAGGTCCAGCTCCGAGTTATCCAGGATTCTCCGCTCGAACTGGTTGGTTATCAGTAAGCGGGCGATCCGGCCCTCGGGCTTGTCCCCGCCGGAAAGCACTGAGGGGGAATCGGTTTTCAGCAAATTTTCCATGTCGCCTTCCAGCAGGTAAAGGCTGTCCTCTTCCGGAAAAGGCTGCAGACTGCCTTTCTTGCGGCAAAGGACATAGTACTCCCGGCCTCTCAGACTGACCTTCTTGTACAGGTCAAATGAGGCCAGGAGACTGCTTTCCAGGCTCGAATTGACTTTGAAATACCTGTTTCCGGCAAAAACCGGCCTGACCTGATCGGATTCACATTTCACCTGGACCATGATCAGCTTGACCTCATGCAGTAGATTAAATTGGCTCTTTCAGTATTAAAAGCTTGAATTCGCTGAGATAAAAAAGAAAGTCATTAAAAGCGGTTAAGCCTATTTTACACGATAAACGTTGCATTGTCAATCAAATTATTTTCAGGAAAGGCGATATAAAATATCAATGTGGAAAAAAGGCGCCGAGAACACAGGCCGGACAGGAGGCCCGGCGCTGGTGAACTTTTTGTGACTGTACGGCAGGTGTGCGATTCAAGAGAAAATACTTGAAAAAGCGCCTAGCGGATATTAAGTTATCTCTCCCTTTCAGACATCCGGCCCCTTCGTCTAGTGGCCTAGGACGCGTGGTTCTCAGCCATGAAACAGGGGTTCGATTCCCCTAGGGGCTACCAATAAAAAACCCGTCCGTTCGGACGGGTTTTTCGTTTCCGCTTCTTTCTTTTCTCAACCCTCCATGCCTCTCAGGATTTTCAGAGCTTCCATCGACAGGCAGGGCCGGCAGCCCAGGCAATCGTGGCTGACCTCCAGCAGCGAGAGGCGAGCCTTTTCCAGGAGCCCCGCAGTGCCGGCCGGACAGTTTTCATCGGGCAGAAAATCTTCGAGCATAATCAGCACGCTGTGGAAACAGCCGCAGTCGCGGCAGCTTTCCGACGTTAAGGCTTTTTCGAGCTCCTCAGCGGCTCTTTTGACTGCTTCACTTTCCATTACCGAATCCGACCTAAAAATTTTTAAGCGGGCTTGCCGGTCCAGGTGGCCCGGCGGCAAGTGAAAATTTCAAATCTTCTTCAGCTCTCCGGCCAGGCATTCGAATTGCCCGCGGTCCAGGCAGACATCCCGGAAAATATTTTTCAATTTCCAGCCGTCCAGCCTGCGGAAATCCTCCAGCCGGGGCACGATGACCAGCCCGGCCATGTCGACCGAGCCGGGGCTGACCATGAAATGCCGCTCACCCTCCTCGTAATAACAGGATGGCCGGTGCTGGGTGCGCGGGTGCACGACCACCAGCGGCACTTTCCCCTCGACCCGGCTGATAACCGCCAGGTTCAAACGCGGCTCCGCTTCGGCTGCATGGCCGCTGCAGCGGTTGATCATTCCGGCGGCTCTTTCGAACAAGGTTTCCATACGCTGTGCTGAATCGGCGTAGAGGAAGATGCGCTGTGGCAGGGCCGGATCGGAGATTACGCCCGTAAATCCGATTCCGGTTTTCGGGAGCTGCCTCACCAGGGGCAAGCGGCCCGGCGGCCCGGCCTGGAGGTGAAGGTGGTCCGGGATCGAGGCTCCGCTGCCGGGCGCATTGTAGAGGGAGATAAAGCCGGTCAGGCTGGTAAAACGGAGCATGTCCCGGATAATTCCCCTGGCGGTCTGGGGCACGTGGGTGCGGCTGGTCAGGACCAGGTGCAGGCGGCTGAACGGGAGCGGGTTGCAGACCACCACCCATTCCCCGGCGAAAGGCAGACCCATCTGTTCCGGGGGCATGTTCTCAGGCAGCAGGGGACAGGGCCGGGCGGCGATCTTCTCCGGATCAGTGGGAGCGACTGCATTGGCCAGGCGGGCCGGGTTGTTCTGCAGCAGCAGACTGCGGCCCTCGACCTGCACCCTTCGCGTCCGGATACTGTCAAGTGCATCCACCCGGTGCTTCAAAAGCGGCCAATCCCGCACCTGACCAGCGTAAAGTTCCCGGATCGCCGGAAGCAGCCCTTTTTCTTCACCCTCCCGCGCGAGGATTTCCACTCCAGGAACGTACAGCCTGTCCCGCCAATCCTCATATCCAGCCAGTCCGGGCCCTTGAAACCTTAAACCATTCATCCGCTGCTGTAGCCCTTTCATTCGATAATGCGGCAGAAGCATACTTGGACCGCCAGCCGCAAGGCTCTTTACATAATGATTCATAAATATATGTGCAGTTCTTTAGCAGGGGCGCACCCGTGTGTGCTCCCGCTTACCCGCGCAAATTTCCAAACCAGAGGCGGACACAGGGGTCAGCCCCATTAGCGCTAAGTTGTTTTTGTTGACAGTTAATCTTTAGGATGTTTTGAATGATACCCCCCGTCGACTGCGTCGCCACCCCTCTTTGTAGAGGGGAATTAAATGCCCGTCATTCGGGCACTTGCGCATGGACAACGCAACAGCGGGAA
>Ga0156185_1116_pt3 | contig 14862 bp, 10 predicted proteins | sample RifCSPlowO2_12_FD_107838 | JGI IMG/M metagenome (GOLD analysis project Ga0156185, IMG submission 107838) | Candidatus Glassbacteria bacterium RIFCSPLOWO2_12_FULL_58_11 | reverse complement strand
TTGATACATTATTTATAGCGAAACCGGTGCTCGACTGTAACCGGAGATCCACGATTTAAGTTGATTTCTCAACGCCTTCTATTCTGTCTTAGTTTTCCTGACCACCACGGCCGCTCTGCCGATAATCCGGGCTCCGGCGTGGGCTTTGTCGTGGCAGGCCCGGCAAAGCGCCAGCAGGTTATTGCTTTCAGGCCGGCCTCCGGCCGCCAGCGGCCTGATCCAGTGGAGCTCGAGTTTGTCCTGAAGGCCGCAGGCATGGCAAGCGGAGATACTTCGGCCCGCGCCATACAGGGTCCTCAGCAGGGTCTGCCGGCTGTAAGCGAAAACCGGCTTTTCGCCGCTCCGGCAGGTTTTACAGACCGGCCAGCAGTCTCCAGCGGTGGGAGTCTCACGCAGCTGGCCCGGGTCGAGCGGCAGGCCGCATTTAGAGCACTTCAAAATCAGTTTCCCACCGGTTCGAGCGCTGTGCCATCCAGCGGACAGGCCGGCACTCCGCTCGCGGAAAAGTTGAAGGTCCGGCCGCAGGACGGGCAACGGAACATCCGCTCTCCATCGGCCCGGCTGCTATCGCCCGCCGCCTGGACCGTACCGGTATCCGCCACGGCTGGAGCGGACTTCACCAGGCCGGAGACCAACATGTCGGCCGCCTGCTCGAATTCCTCCCGGTCGGGGACTTTCCCGAGCTTTTCACCCCAGTGACGGAGCAGCCAGAAACGAAATTCCCGCAAATCGAGAGGATAGTCCAGCGCCGTGGTGGCCGAGGAGTCGGCAAGCAGACTGAGCTTGTCCTGCTCGTGGCACTCGATGCAGCCATCCGGCCAGTTGAAAGGCACGCTGGAAAATCTCAGCGGCGAGCGGTCGGCATGGCAGACTCCGCAGGAGCGCAGCGCCATCCGGCCCGGCCGGAAAGACCGGCCGAAAGAGTCGGAATCGTGCGCCGGTCCGAATTCCAGGGCCTCCGGCGAGCCGCGATGGCAGATCGTACAGCCGAACTCGCGCGGCGGATGCCGGAGCATTTCCTCCGGATAGCTTTTCTCCTCCCCTTCCGGATAGAGCAGCACCCGCCGGCTGTCCTCGGACAGGAGATGACAGCTCGTACAGGCTTCCCGGACCGGCACCCTGGAGGGCCGGATCAGATGTATCTCCGGAATGGCCGAGGCCGTGCTTTCACCAGCGGAGGCCAGCCGTTCCACCGCCTCCAGGCTTTCGCTCAGCGAATCGGCCTCGACAGAAAGCTGTCCGGTTTCCTGGCCCAGGCGCGTCAGGTCCCGGACCGCCGAAAAATAGCCGACCCGTAATCTTTCACTCCCGCCCCCAGTGCCGTACCTGACTGTTTCCCTGGCGGAAAAAAGCAGGCCGCGATACTCGTCCAGCTCCAGGATCAGGGCCTGCAACGAATCGGAAAGCCGGTCCACCCGGACGGCCAGCGCCCCGCCCGCGATCAGCTTGAAAAGCTCCTCCAGCTTCTCCGGCTCGATTTTTCCCCTGGCCGCCTTCCCCTCCGGCAGGGTAATTCCGGAGCCGAGCTGATCGGCGGTCCGGCGGTATCCGCGCTCGTAGGAGCGCCAATCCTCATGGGGCAGCCACAACAGAACGGCAAGAAAAGCAGCCACCGCGATAAAGCTGATTATTTCCCTGACCATCTATTCTCCCGCCGAACAAAATTGATTTTCTGGTTTATCAGAAGAAATATTAATATTACATTTATAAACGGACAAGAACGATGAAAGACACATCACTTTGTTAGTGGACAGCTTGGCGCAGTTCATCTTCAATCCGAATGCCGGAGGCTTCGCGCCAAGCTGAGACTCAGACTTAAATTCACCGGGCTGGCCTGGTTAATATCACTCAGGAGGAATAAAATGGCTGTCAGCCAATGTGGGATCGCAGGAAAACGCCTTAGGAGGATACTATTGTCAATTTATCTGCTGGCCGGTCTTTTCTGGATTACCGGTGAAATTCAAGCTCAGGCTACGGTCAAATACAAAGAGGATATCAACGGAGACGGGTCGGTCAACAGCACGGATGTCATTGCCCTGCTCACACTGGGACGACAGTACCCGGACAGTACTGCGGCGGATTTCAACGGGGATGGCAAATGGACGATAACCGATGCGGTAAAGCTCCTGGTCAATATCGTGGGCGACCATCTCACCCCGCTCGAGCCGCCGCCTCCGCCGCCCCCGGCCAATGTCACCTGGACAGTCACGATGAGTAACTTTAAGTTTGTTCCCAGCACCCTGACCATTGCGGTAGGCGATACTGTCAAGTGGGTCGCAGAAAGTGCGGGTCATACGACAACTAGCGGCACCAACGGGGTTAAGGATGGGAAGTGGGACTCCGGCACGGTGGCCACCGGGAATACTTACAGCTTTGTATTCACTCAGGCGGGAACTTATCCCTATTACTGTACACCCCACTGGGCTCTCGGCATGACCGGAACGATAACAGTCAAGTAAGGCTGCTTCACTTGTTCTTGCGCCGGCATTCTCTCCCGTGTCTTTAGCAGAAAGGGAGTGCCGTCCTTTCAAATTTGACGGTGGTGAAAGCAGAAAAAACTTTGAGCGAAAAACATGTCCTATTAGATTAGAACGATCCACCGCCATATTTCAGGAGCCAGGCCGACTTGCTTACCCACCGGAATAAAGCCGCATTGATCCACGAAGCCATCCGGCGCAGAGCCTTTCCCTATATGATCCGCTGCCTGGTGCTGCTTACCCTTCTCCCGCCGGCAACTTTCGCCCGTCCGGATAAAACCGAGCAGGGAATGAAAGGTTTTGACGCCCAGATTGTGCGCGGGGAGCAGGCCGGAAGGGCGCTGCGGCGCGGCAAGTCCTACCTGAAAGACAAAGCCTGGGTGCTGGCCCGGAGCGAATTCAATCAAGCCCTGGAACTGAATACCGACCTGATCGAAGCCCGTTTTTGCCTGGGTCTGGTCGAGAGGGGGGAAGGCAGCCACAAGCTGGCCCTCCAGCAATTCGAGGCGGTTTACACTAAAGACCCCGATTTTAAGGATATCTGCCTGGAATTGGCCCGCAGCCAGCTTGAGGCGGGAAATTGCGAGGCGGCGGAAATCTGGCTCAAAAGACACCTGGAAAAGAACCGCGGCTCGAAAGAGACACTGAAACTGGAACGGAAGATAAAGCGATGTACGAGCAAGCGGAGGTAAGCAGTTGAGTAAGGCCGGCGGTTGGAACCTGGAAAGATATGGCTGGATCTCCCTCTATATCGGGATAATCACCATACCGTTTTTCCCTCCCTATTCACTTATCCTGCTGATCTTCGGCGGCATAATCACCACGATCTACCATTCCCGTCACCGCTAGACCATCCGTTTCTCTCAAACTAATATAAAGATACTCGCCGCTCAATCTTTCAGCTCAGCTCTCCCGCCCTTCCTGCGTCTCGACCGGTGAGGATTTTCTCGGCCTGGCCGAACCGACCCGGTGCTCCGCCGGAGGCCTTTCGCCGGCGCCGGATAACAATTCCTCCCGGTGTTCCTTGATAAAGTAGGTGATCTCTCTCAGGTGGTTGTCGATCCGGTCGAGATAAAAAGCCATGCGGGTGAGCTTTTTGGCAAAACTCTGGATGAGAAAAAAGGTAAAAATAATAGCCACCGCCAGGATTACCGGCATGATCTGACCGAAATAATCCAGCAGATAAAGCAGTTCCAAAAGATGATCCTCGATCCAGTCCATTTATAGTCCCGGGCAAAATTCAAGCGGATTTAAGAGCGTGACGATTCGACATTTGCTCTTACCTGATTCAGGCAAGTTGTTTTTGTGGAATCAACGTAACATTATAAATAATAAGCAATTGAAGGGGCGGTTCGCGAACCGCCCCTTCAGCGGCCGGGAAATCACCAGCCGCTTGGGAAATATTTCAACACGTTCTCAAATTGCCTCAGCTTATCCGGACCAGCCTCAGGGGCTGCCATCCTTGGGCGGCTCCGGATTGCCGGGTGCAGCGTTCTGCTGGGCGGTCGAATCCGGGGGAGCAGGCTCGTCGCTATTTGCCCCTCCCCTGTTCCTGCCGTGGCCGCGGCCTGTCCCGGCCCATGGAGGCCTGTCGTCGGCAGCCTGGGACTTTCCCGCTCCAGGTTTCAGCGAATCCACGGGAGTTTTCGAAGCAGCCTGTGATGAATCCGCAGAGGCGGCGGCCGCTCCGGCCTGAGCGGCAACTACCGCGCCTTTCTTGAGAGAATCCGCGGCAGAGGCGGCTTTCCCGGCTTTAGCGGCGGCTCGCAAAGAATCGGCGCGCAGCGAATCTGTTTTCAGCTTCAGCTCTGCAACCAACTTAATCGAATCCGCCACCACCCTGGACCGTTCCAGCGAATCGGTGTAGGCTTTTATCGAATCCGCCTGCGCCTTGGCTATCGAGTCGATCCTGGCCAGCCGGGCCACCTCCCTGTCCGTGAGCACCTTGGCAAAGAGCGGCACATCCACCGGGTCCGCCATAGTCTGCATCTCCCAGCCGACCGCATCCCGGTAATGTTTCTGCACCATGACATCGAGGATATATCCGGTAAACCGGTTGGTCGTATCAATCTCGGTTTTCGGGGCCTGGACAGGCGTACGAGAAGCGCGGGCCGCTTTGCGCTGTTTTTCCAACTGGTCAAGGGCTCTGGCTCTCCGGGCATCCAGGAATTCATGCAGCATGTCCTTCAAAGTATCCGGCAGCGGCACTTCCAGCCAGGCGCCGTCCGACACGCCGTAATCGAATTTATCGCCGATGTTCGCCGTGAATAACATATCCGAATCCACATCTTTTTCCAGATAGATATACGTGTTGTTGGTCGTCACGAACACTGAATCGAATTGTGAGTATTTTTTCGTATCGTCCTGTTTCTGCCTGCGGCGGTAGTTATCTACCAGATCAGCCCGGCGCTCGTTCTGCTCGATCTGCTTGATATACTGGGTCTTGGTGGCGTACCAGTCATCGAGTGAATCCGCGGGCAGCTTGCCCCAGTGCTTGACATCCTGGAACTTGAGCTTGACCGCGGTCATCGTATCCGGCAGCAGGGCCCAGAAATTGGACTGTATGAAATCGGCATCCACCGGCTTGGTATCGCGGACCTGGAGGTTTTCGGCCACCTTGATTTTAAGCTGTTTCCTGCCGTAGCGCAGCTCCAGGCGGTGAAACCGGCGCTCGATGGGATAGTAATTGATACTGCGCAGGCCGCGGAAAATATTTTTTACGTGAAAATTTTCGGTGGGGAACAGGCGGGTATGGATAATCAGGCCCTTATCGGGATTCACTTCCTGATTTATCAGGCGCAGCTCGACAATCGGCTGGTGATCGCCATCATAGCCCACATACACGCAGCTCCGGTCGAATTCCGCCTGCTGCGGCTCGACTACACTCGGTTTGCCGCCGTGGCTGATAAACGGGATACTGAAACAACCCGGCAGCAATATCAGCATGAGAGCGGGCAGGGCCGCTCTGAAAAACAATTTTAACCTGCCGCTCATAGTCAGCTTTCACCAGGCTCGAGCCAGGACAAGTGTTCTTGGAATGCCCGGGCCGGATCAGGGTCCGATAATCAAATAACTCTTTCAACTATTTCAAGTTAACGTTATACCCGGTAAAATTCAAGAACACTGCCGATAGAGATAGAGCGTCTATTTAAGCAGGATCATTTTCCGAGTGTCGGAATAAGCGCCCGCGGACAGGCGATAAAAATAAACTCCGCTGGCGGCCCGGCGGCCATGCTCATCCGTTCCATCCCAGAGCTGGCTGTAGGTTCCGCTCTGCCGCTGTCCCTCGAAAAGGCTGCGCACCAGGCGTCCGGTCAGGTCGTAAATTTTCAGGGACACCTTGTCGCTGAAGCCCTGCGGCAGGGTGTATTCGACCGTGGTGGAGGGATTGAAAGGATTGGGATAGTTCTGGGCCAGCGCGAAAGCTTTCGGCAACGCCAGACGCTTGTCCGCGCCTCCTCCAGGCGAGGCCAGCAGGGCTGCGGCTGTCCCGCCATCCGCCTGAAGCTCGGCGATAGTCCGGCTGCCGGGCCTGAACTCGAGAGTCGAGCGGTCCGGGAAAGTGACCCGGTAAGTACTGTCGAATGAGAAATCCAGTCCCTCGTAGTTGCCGCTGATAAATCTTCCGGCTGAGGCCAGGGCGCTCGAGCTTCCTCCTCCGCCGAGAAGCTTGAGCAGGGCCAGCAGGTCGAAAATATCGGTCTTGCCGTTACGGTCCACATCGGCCAGGGCGGAGCTGGAGGAGCCGCCGAGCACTTTGAGCAGTTCTAGAAGATCGAAGATGTCGATTTTATTATTGCCGTCCAGGTCCCCGGCCAGCACCTTGGCCACTACCTGAGAGCTGCCCGAATTGCGCAGGTCTTTCCTGAACTTGGGCCAGGGACTGTCCGCCAGGCCCTGACCGGTCCCGGTATCCAGGGCGTAGATAAACCCGTCGTTCGAGCCGAAATAAAGTACGCCCTCATTGGTGATTGTCGGCGAGCTGGTGATCCAGTCTCCGGTCTTGTAAGTCCAGCGCTGGCTGCCGTCGGAGTTGAGAGCATAGAAAGTGCTGTCCCAGGAGCCGAAATAAACCGCACCGTCGGCGCCCACAGCGGGCGAGCTGTCGATGACATCTCCGGCCTTGAATTTCCAGACCAGGTTGCCCTGCCGGTCCAGGGCATAGAGATAATTGTCCCAGGAGCCGAAATAGATCGTGCCATCCGGACCGATTGAAGGCGAGCTGGAGACTACAGATCCGGTTTTGAATTTCCATTTAAGGGCGGGTTCCGGGGTGAGCGCGTACAGATATCCATCCCAGGAGCCGAAATAAATCGTGCTGTCGCTGTCGATAGCCGGCGAGTCGGTAATATTCGCGCCGGTGGGGAAGCTCCATTTCAGGCTCCCATCCTCCGGGTCCAGGGCATAGAAGGTGTGATCGTTCGAGCCAAAATACACCGTGCCGTCATAGCTAACCGCGGGCGAGCCCTGGATCACATCACCGGTCTTAAAGCTCCAATTCAGGAACCCATCGGGCTGGATCGAGTAGAGGTTATTGTCCCCGAAGCCGATATATATCGTGCCATCCCCGGCCACCGCGGCGGAGCCGGAGATGAGAGAGCCATTGGTGACCAGCCACTTCAGGTCGCCGGAATCGGGCAGGATGGCGTAGAAGAAGCCGGCGATATCACCGAAATAGATGGTGGAAAAGGCATCCAGAGCCGGGGTGCCGAGAACAATGCCGGTAATCGCGTACCACTTGTACGACCCGTCGGGCTTGAGCGCGAAGAACCACGATACGCCTTCGTTGACCCGATCGGTCTCTGAACCGATATAAATAGTTCCCTGGTCATCGACCGCCGGCGAGCTGGAAACCGCGGCCCCGACCTCGAAGCGCCAGAGAAATTCGCCGCGCGCCAGCAGCCTTGTGGCAGTAAACAGCGGGAAGGTGACTGAGAGCGTAATCCACAGCGGCAGAAGCTTGATAAAGCGCATCCGTCTCTCCGGTTTTTGGCGCTCATGGCCCCGGGTATATTAGAAAGACCGGGCAGACCGGGCATTCTTACAATAACACCTGCCCCGGCCCGAACTCAAGCGCAGTCCAGCGCACATGTGGTCCCATGTGCTAGAGGGATACCCCGCTGAATAAATTTTGTCTCACCCGGCAGGTTTTTCTCGACTGTCGGAAAATAAAAAGGTATCCCCGCCCTGGCGAAGATACCTTTCAGCAATCAGCTTTTTTCAGGCGGCCTCTGTCTTTCAGATTCCCGTAAATTACGGATCAGGGAGACGGCTCGCTTTCAGACTCATCAAATTCGCCGCTGCCGGAAGGCACAGTCTCCGGGACCGGAACTTTTCCTGGCGACGGCGGGTAGCCGGCCATTATCTCCGGGAAGCCGTGTCCGGGCTTGATCCAGGGATAGCATTCCTCGTGGGGCACCACGCACTCGATCAGGCAAGGGCCCTCATGGTCCAGGGCGCGCATCAGAGCGCCTTGGAAGTCTTTCTTCAGGGTCACCCTTTCGGCCCGCACGCCATAAGATTCGGCATTGCGCACATAATCCATCCTCGGGGCCTCGCCAATCTGCTCGATAACCCCCACATTGTTGCCGCCGAACATGCTGTCGGTCCACTGGTGGACGATGCACTGGCCGCCGTTGTTAACCAGCAGCACTTTGATCGGTATCTGGTAGCGGACCGCGGTGCGCAGCTCCATATTGCAGAAAAAGGAGCTCTCATCGCCCTGGATATCGAGCACCAGACGGCCGGGGTTGGCAAGCTGCACTCCCAGCGCCTGGGAAATGCCCGAGCCCATGGTCCCCAGGCCGGCCGAGGTGAAATAGGAGTTGGGGCCGGTAATCTTGAGCCGCTGGGCGGACCACATCTGGTGGTTACCGACATCGGTGACCAGCAGCTTGTCCGGAATGTCCGCGGTGAGCCGGTTTACCTGCTCCAGCAGGTAGATGATATCCATCTCCTCCCCGCCGGCGAAGCGGCTCGGCGGCGCGGGGTTCTCAGCCTTGATCTTTTCCAGCCGCTTGAGCCAGGGCTCGATTTTGAGCCTTTTGGGATCCAGGTTATCCAGCAGGTAGCGCACGACATCTCCGGAATCTCCATGCACGCAGAGCTTGTGCGCCAGGAGGTCCCGGGACTTGCCGAACTGTATCTTTTCGACATCCACGTGCACGAGAGCTCCCCGCTGGCGGGCGGCCGGAGCGAACACCTCGGGGTTGCCGACCGCGCGGTCATCATAACGGCCGCCGAGGGAGAGCACGAAATCGGAAAGGTAGATCGCCGCGCTGCCCGAATAGAGCCCATGCATGCCGAGCATTCCCATGCTGTAACGGTAGGCGGAGCTGACCGCGGCCTTGCCCGGCAGGGTATGGATTACCGGCAGGCTGGTCCGGGCCAGCAGCTCGTGGAACTCAGCGTACACATTCCCCAGGACCAGGCCGTAACCGGCCAGGATCGCCGGGCTCTCCGAGCGGTAGAGCAGCTCGATCGCCCGGTCCAGGCTCTCGGTATCCAGCTCGGGCTTTTCCACGTATTGTTCGTAACCCTCGATCCGCGCGGCCAGCTCCCGGAGGTTGTCGATATGGGTGAACTGGACATCCTTGGGCAGATCCCAGAACACGCTCCCCGGCTTGCCGCTGATCGACAGACCCAGGTCGCGCGGTATACTGCCGAGGAGCATCTCGAGGCTTTCGATAAAGCGCGCGGACTTGGTAATCGGCCGGACGACCTCGATTATATCGACGCCCTGGAAAGCATCGGTGCCCATGGCGGAGATCGGCACCTGGCCTGAAAGCATGCCGATCGGGACGCAGTCCCGCGTGGCATCGGCCAGCGGCGTAATCGTGTTCAAGCCGCCCGGACCCGAGGTAACCACTCCCACCGCAGGACGGCGCGAGCTTTTGGCCATGCCCAGCAGGGCGAACCCTAGCCCGGCCTCGCTCTTGAAAAATACCTGTTTCAGCCCGGAGCGGCCCACCCGGTCCATGGTGGGCATGATCTGGCCGCCCTGGAGCGAGGGCACCACCTCCTGGCCCTGGCCGGCCAGCAGCAGCGGGACCAGGCAGGCGCCGATTACCGGCGTGGCATCCTGGGCGGAAATAAACCTTTCGGTTATCTGTTGCACTCTTTTTTTTCTATCCGGAACCATTCCGCTTACTCCTTTATTTTTCTCTGTATAATTTGCTTATCGCCGCTCAAGGAATAATACAGAATCAATTATCATTCTCAGATTCTTTTCCTGAATCGTCAAAGCGGCACGGCGGCTTGAGAAAATCCATGCCGGAATCATGGTATGCCGTCCGCTTCGAAATTCGGACGCATTATTATAATAAGCATTGCCGGCGGAATCAATTATTCCGGCCGGAAGAGAGCCTGCGTTTTGAGACTGCCGGATCGCCGCGGCGGAAACCGATGCTGCGGCCCCGGGCGAGTACCGGAAGCTCTCCTTCCCCTCCCCATTCGGAAAATTATTCTCAAAATTTAGCACCGAATTTACGGATTTGAGAAAATGCTTTCCTGACGCTGCCGAGCTGACTTTTAAATTTCAATTATTTATTACCTTCTTTCAAATTGGCATCCTTTTTGATCTGGTATCCGCCTGTTTTCGATAGCCGGTTCCACCTCGACTAGTTATAATTCAATCCTGAACTGTCCGGTTCGCCTCCCTGCGCCGTTTTACATTTACCCGGAGAACATGATGCCCCGTTTCAGCCTTCCGTCCCTGCTTCTGGTCCTGTTCTCGTTCATGGCCTGTTCCACCCCTCCGGCCGTGACAAATAATACCCAGGTACTGGACGATTTCGAAAGCGATTCCTCGCTCCAGCTCTGGAGTGGACCGGTATCCATTTCCACAAGTTACGTGGCCCATGGGAAAAGCGGGCTGCGGCTGGATTTGTCTGACCGCAGGTCGCGCGGGTTGGTCAGCGACAAGCTGCCCGGCGACTGGAGCGCTTACGATCTGCTGAAATTCGATATCTACAATCCGAGCGGCACGGTGCAAAACGCCAATATCCAGATCAATGACGAGCTGGGGTCGGATGAACAGGCGGAAATCCAGGGCCAGTCCTATCGCGGAGGCAAAATTTTCATGAACCGGGGCTGGAACCACTATGAGCTTCAGCTCAAGAAAGCCATGGTCGAGGATGGCGACCGGCACCTGGCGCTGGACCGGATCAGAAGGTTCAGCCTCGATTTCGGCCGTCAGGGCGGAGAGCTGTTTATTGACAATCTGCGGCTGGTGGCTGGCGCAGAAGGCCAGTCAACCGCCTCGGCCGCCGACCCGCGGGACTGCCGGGTGGTGATCGAGGACCGCTATGTCTTCCCCTCTCTATATGGGCCGCAGGACAAGATCGTACCCAGCGTGGATATGAAACAACTTCGCGCGCGGGCCGATCAGGCCGAGGCAACGCTTCGCCGGGAGGTGGCCGCAGCCGAGCTCCAGGGCTACCAGAGCTTCTACTGGCGCATTCCCCTGCTGACCGCGGAGGTCGGCCGGGAGGTCAGAGGCAAGCTGGTCTGGTTCCAGAGCGAAGAGGAGGAGAGGAAAATCCTGGAGTATGTCATTTCCTCCTGCGGGGAAAGCATCGAGGCGCTGCGCAAGGTGCTCGGAGCGCAGGACCCCGGCAGGGTCGAGCTGCCCGAGGATGAGGTCAATCCTCAGCCGCTCTATGTCCCGCCCTATCCGGTACTGCACGGACTGCCGCAAAAAGACGGCTTTTTCCGCGACAAGCTGGGCAACCCGGTGATCGTCCTGTCGATGCTGATCGTGAACGAGGGGCCGCTGATGGATTATTTCGCGCCGTTCAACCACCGCCTGGAAAGCTACACCGTGGGCGGAGGCTCGCGCTACGATATCGAGAGTTCCCCGGTGTACGAAACCTTCCACAAGTACCCCGGCACTCACCGCGTGGGCTGGGACGGCTGGTGCGGGCACCTGGTCAAGGACCGCTGGTCGATGGGCGGGAGGAAAGAGAACGTGGTGGTCTGCCTGGAAAGCCCGCATATTCGCGAGGCGGTTTTCGAATACACCAAACAGCGCTACGAGGAATGGAAAAACAACCCGAACCTGCTGTATAATATCATGGCCTACGAGCTGATGTATATCTGCTACTGCGAGACCAGCCAGCAGATGTTCCGCGACTGGCTCAAGGCCAAATACGGCACCGTGGAAAAGCTCAACCGTCTCTGGAACACCAGCTACAGCTCTTTCGCCGGGATAACCGCTCCGGAGACCCGCAATGCGGCCCCCCTGCCGGATGTCAACCGCGCCGCCTGGTATGACTGGGCGGTTTTCAACACCCGCCGTTTCACCGACTATCTCAAGTTCGCCAAGTCTCAGATCAGGAAGCTGGACCCGGACATTCCAATCACCGCCGGCGGCACCTCGAGCATGCTCTCCTCGGCCAACGGCACCTCGGGTATCGATGAGGAGATGATAATCAACGAGGTTGATGACGTGATCCTGAACGAGTCCGGCGGCTCCTACATATTCTCCGACCTGTTCCTCAGCCTGAGCGAGAAGAAAAAAGCGATGGTTGAGCCGGAGATGGGCGGCGACGCCCACGGGATCCTGCTGCAGTTTCTCCACGGCAAATCCTCAATTGCCAAGTGGTGGTGGGCCCGCACACCCAGCGTTGAGTACCACGGGATGAACGAGTCCTCATTGCCGCATAGTTGGGACATCCCGCTTTCGGATGTGGCTGAGGTGCTGCGCCTGGGCCTGGATGTCCGCCGCCTGTCGAACGAGATCGCCGAATTTCTGAAGCCGGAGCCTGAGGTGGCGCTTCTCTATTCTAAGACCAGCATCGTGCAGGTCCCGCCCGAGCTGCATCGCGCGGGCCGCACGCCCTATCTCCAGGCGCTGGGAAATGTCTGGCAGGGCTCGCGGTTCCTGGGCTGCCGGATCGGATTTGTCAGCGAGAAACAGGTCCTTGAGGGTAAGCTTGCCGGTCTCAAGCTGCTGATCCTGCCCGCGGTCAAGTACTGCCCGCCCGAGGTGGCCGCCGCGGTGCTGAAATATGTTTCCGAGGGCGGAACTGTAGTTATAGTGCCGGAATCATTCCTCTTCGACCAGTACGCTAATCCCGCGGACCGTATCCCGGAGCTGGGGCTCAAGGTGACCGATGTCACCCTGCCGGAGGTTCTGGGCAAGGGCGAGCGGGTCCAGAACTACGACCAGAGTATCAGCCAAACCATGGTTTTCGGGGAGGTGAACCGGGAAATCCAGACCGGCGAGGAGGATATATTCAGCGGACGGAAGCCCGCGGTGCTGCATTCCGAGGGCCTGGTGCAGAAACTGGAGGCCGGGGGCAACAAGGTGCTGGCGACTTTCACCGATGGCGCGCCGGCGCTGGTCCTGATCGAAAAAGGCAAAGGACGGATTTACTACCTGGCCGCCCCGCTGAAAGCTGAGGATTATATGGCGATCCTGGAGCCGCTGGCCGAACGCCTCGAGCTTACCCGGCCACTGCTGGCGATCGACAGCCAGGGAGACCCGGTAACCGGCGCCGAGGTCCGCTCGGTCGAGCGCAAAAACGACTACCTGATCTATGCCAGCAACCTGGGCCCCGCGGCGCTCGAGTTCGAGATCAAGGGGCAAAGCGATATCGGGCAAATGATCGACCTGCGCAGCCTGAGCAAGATTACCGGCAACCACGTGAGGCTGGAGCCCTGGCAGGAGACCATTTTCCGGGTCGAGAAAGCCGGAGGGCCGCGGGTAAGCGCACGGTGAATGAGCCTGGTACGATTAATAAAATTCACGAGTATGCGGGTTTGTGAATAATCCGGGTGAAAATTTATATCTTGCGTAGGGGCAATTCATGAATTGCCCCTACATTTTTTTAATTTTATTTCATCTAGTATTAAGCAGCACTGACTGTTAAATACCGCCGGCATTCCTTGACTTTAAATCCCGCCCCGGCCGCTATTTGATAATTATTTCAATCTCGCTATTCTTCTTCAGCTCGACATTCTTTTTCAACCGGTCCACCTTGACTGTGTAAGGCGCGGAATCCATCCGCTTTTGCCCATCCAGCGTGTATTCGAGCAGCTCCGCGCTGAACTCTCCGTTCTGGTCGGTTTTGCCATCAGCGGCCAAATTGCCTTCGCGGTCGAGCACCTGAATTTCCTTTCCGGCTGCCGCCTTGACCAACCTGCCGACCAATTTGACCCTGAGCGTCCAGTAAACCGAATAGCCGTGGTTTTGCCCGGTCGCTTCGACCGCGAAATCCGTGCCCTGGATGATATTTGAATGGAATTCGATATCCCGGGCCAGGCAGTCCTCCCTTTCTGAAAAGCCCATCCGGATGGGCTTGAAATCTGACGGTGCATTCGCCGATTTGCCAATCGTGTTATTGCGCAGCACCGCTCCCGCGGCCCCGCCATACGGATTGCCGATCCACGCGGCAGGAACATTGGTAGTGATCCGGTTATCGTAGAACTGCCCGCCGATACTGCCTCCGCCGATATAGATGGCCGAGGCCTCGGCCTTGGTACCCAGGTCTCGCTGCTCCACAGTTATGTCGTTATCGTAAACATAATTTTCCCCGCCGCTGGTGCTGTAGAAAAAAGCCCAGGCCATCGGTTTATAGTCCGGGACCCGCGGGAAATCCCGCCCCGTGATCTGCATCTTGTTCCGGTAGATCCGGTTGCCAGCGCAGCCGTCCGGCGCGCCGGGCCGGGCATTGTAGTCGGCGATCCGGATCGCGGTAGTGCTGTACTCCTCGTGTCCGTACTCGCAGGTCGGAGGCGAGGCCTCGATAATGAACGTGTTGTCGAAAACCTCGATATAATTGTGGCGGAAAATCTCCAGCCCGCTGCCGATCTCCGGCTCGAAGCGGTTGCGGTACACTCTGGAGCTGTCGCCGCGGGCCATGACACAGTAGTGATTGGTTACCATCTGGCGGTTCACAAACAGGTTATCGTGGATCAGGCTGTGCGGCCCCATGAAATTGAGGCAGCCCTGGCCGCCGAGGAATTCGCAGTCGTGAACCTCGGAGGCTTTGACCCGGCGCAGGACCACGGCGTGTTCACTGATATGCCGGTTGATGATAAAGGGCGTGTCGATCTCAAAGCGGCAATTGCTGATTTCTCCAAACGGTATGTCAACCGCATTGGTATTGATCCCGGCGGAGCTTATCAGCAGGTTGTCCAGGACCATTCTCACCTCGCCGGCAGTGGATTGGATGCCCCAGGATAAAATGCCCCGGGCGGCGCTTTTGATCTTGCCGTTGCGGATCGTCACTGTCCCCGGACCCGAAACCCGGGGTATCGAGGGCAGCGGCTCGCTTGCCGATCCTTTTATTGTATAGTCGTAAAAGGCGCAGTAGTTACCGGCATACAGGTTATCGGTGTGGGCCCAGGGAAAAGTATTTTCCACCACCGCGATCCCTGT